>ERZ842401.495-NODE-495-length-57665-cov-5.753272_pt1 | contig 57665 bp, 39 predicted proteins | sample MGYA00521270_ERZ842401 | MGnify/ENA primary metagenome ERZ842401 (study PRJEB31892, sample SAMEA3878208) | bioreactor metagenome | biome: Moose rumen | place: Sweden | collected 2011-10 | study: EMG produced TPA metagenomics assembly of the PRJEB12797 data set...
GTAATTTTTGATTTTTTGCGTTGCGTCTTCGGGATTCGGGCTATGTTCAAGGCAAAAACCTTCTTCTTCCCGCAAATTTCCGTCAGAATCAATAGAAGAAAGTGCAATTTTTGTGCAACCTTCATAGCAACATCTGTTTAGAGCATACATAGTCTTACTGTACGCTATTGAAAACATTTAGTCAAATAGATAAAATGCTTGTATGTGTTGGAAATGCAAAAAAGATATTCAAATTGAAGGTTCTGTTTTTAGGGGCGATGAATGTCCTTTCTGCCATGCTGATTTACATTCTTGTAAAAATTGCAATTTTTATTCCCGCAATAGTCATTATGATTGCCGAGAAACAATTGATTTTCCTGTTAGCGACAAAGAAAGGGCAAATTTTTGTTCGCATTTTTCACTAAAAACGCTTTGGGCAAACGATTCTGAAGTTATAGATAAAGCTTCTTCGGCAAAAGCTGCATTTAATGCGCTATTTTCTTAAAAAAATCTTAAATTGGAATCGGATATGGAAAATTGTGTAGATTTTGCTTTTCTTGATAGCGGAACGGGCGGAATTCCGTATATGCTAGAAATAAAAAAGCGAATTCCGACTTCGCGTTGTGTTTATTTAGGGGACACTGCACATTTTCCTTATGGTGAAAAATCAGAAAGTCAAATTATAGACTGTGCCTCAAGAGCTATTTCTGATTTGATTGATTTTTGTCAGCCGAGGGAAATCGTTGTGGCGTGCAATACAATCAGTGTAACTTCTTTACAAGAATTGCGAAATCGTTTTTCCGTTCCGATTGTTGGGACTGTTCCCGCAATTAAATTGGCAGCCGATGTTAGCCTAAATAAACGTATAGGACTTTTGGCGACAAATGCGACAGTCCGTCACCCGTACAATCAAGAACTTATAAAACGTTTTGCTTCTGACTGCAAAGTTTTTGCTCGTGGCGACCCCGATTTGATTTCTTTTGTGGAACATAAATTGTTTACGGCTACACTGCAAGAAAAAATTGACGCTATAAAACCTGCTGTTGACTATTTTGCTTCTTGCGCTTGCGATACAATTATTTTGGGTTGCACACATTTTACTCACATTGCACAAGATGTAAAAAATATTTGCGGAAAAAGTGTGCGCGTTGTAGATAGCCGAGATGGAGTTGCAAAACAAGCTATTAGAGTTTTAGAAAAAACATCGCAACCTTTAGGAAAAATAAAAAATCTTCCACCAGATTGCGCATTTTTTGTTACTTCGTTGCGCTCAGAAAAAGACCGCCAAGAATACGATTCTCTTTGCAAAAGATTCGCGCTTCCGTGGTGTGGTCTTTTTAAGAAAATTTAAAGAATTCTTATCGGACGTTTGGGCGTTTCCAATACCAAGCAGGGAAGGGGATCGATTTTAATTCTTCATTTAATGCAGAAAAAAGTGATTCCCCTTGTGGCAAAACAAAGGCTTTTCCCGTAGTACCTTCTAATAGTTTTCGGATTCCCTTTTTTTGTTTAACTTCAAACTTTTTAATTTCTGCCTTATACTTTTTGTCTTTAAATTCAGTTTCTTTTAAGATTTCTTCAACTTGTTCGTAAAAGGCGATTTCGTCAATTAACCCCGCTTCTTTTGCCTGTTTTGCCGTATAAATTCTTCCGTCGGCATATTTTACAATGGTTTCGCGGTCTAAGTGGCGACTTTCGCTTACAATGTCAACAAATTGATTGTAACATTCATCCGCGATGCTTTGCATAATTGCTCTTTGTTCGTCTGTAATGGGCGTTGTAATGCTTCCCATCGTTTTGTTTTTTCCCGCGTGAATTGTTTCGCTTTTTACCCCGATTTTTTCGAGAAGTTTTGTGGCATCGGTAAAATTTCCCGCAATTACACCAATGCTCCCCGTAAGCGTGTTGCGGTTTGCAATGATTTTGTCGGCAGAACAACCGATGTAATATCCTCCGCTTGCCGCAAGAGAAGCAAAATATGCGTAAACTGGACGTTTGGTTTCTTCTTTGTAATTGAGAATCGCCTTGTACACTTCATCAGATTGGTACACTCCGCCACCTGGCGAATCGATAAAAAGTATGATGGCAACATTTCTTTTGTCATCGGTAACTTTTTCTATTGTTTCGAGCAGCCATTTTTGATTATAGGTGGCATTTTCTTTTTCAATTACACCTTCTATATGGATTTCAGCTATTGTTTTTGGCATAAAATATCCTTAAATTGACAATTTATTTTTTATTGCATCGATAAATTCCCAAGAATTTACAATTTTACTTGCTTTGGGTTCAGCTAAAGCCGCTAAATCGCCCGTCATAACACCATCTTCTATTGTTGAAAGCGTCGCTTTTTCTAGGCGGTGCGCAAAATCGGATAAATCTGGTGTGCCGTCAAGCTCTGCCCGCTTTGCAAGTGCGCCAGTCCATGCAAAAATAGTTGCAACAGGATTTGTAGAAGTTTTTTCGCCTTTTAAATAGCGGTAATAATGTTTTTGCACCGTGCCGTGACTCGCCTCAAATTCAAATTCGCCATTCGGACTTACAAGAACGCTTGTCATCATTGCAAGACTTCCGCACGCAGAGGCAATCATATCGCTCATCACATCACCATCGTAATTTTTACACGCCCACAAAAATCCGCCTTCCGTTTTCATCACACGGGCAACCGCATCGTCAATCAGGGTGTAAAAATATTCAATGTTATTTTCTTGGAATTTTACCTTGAATTCTTCATCGAAAATGCGTTGGAAAATCGCTTTAAAATTTCCATCGTAGGTTTTGCTAATTGTGTCTTTTGCGCCAAGCCACACGCTTATTTTTTTGTCAAGCGCGTAATTAAAACAGCAGCGGGCAAAACTTTCGATTGAAGCATCAAGATTGTGAATCCCCTGAATAATTCCAGGTCCTTTCATTTCCATGATTGTTTTGCGGATTTCTTTTCCGTCCGCGCCCGTAAACACCAATTCCGCTTTTCCCGCACCCTCTGTTTTGATTTCGCAATTTTTGTAGACATCGCCATAGCCGTGTCGCCCTAGCACAATTGGTTTTTTCCAACTTTTTACGTTGGGATGAATGTTATTTACGAAAATCGGCGCACGGAAAATCGTGCCGTCAAGTTCACCGCGCAAAATTCCATTGGGACTTGGGGTAAGATGCGTTAGGTGATATTCTTCCATACGGGCTGCATTGCTGGTAATGGTTGCGCACTTTACGCCTACACCCAACCTCTTGATTGCTGCCGCCGCATCGTAAGTAACCTTGTCGTCAGTCTTGTCCCGTTCAACAAGTCCAAGGTCATAGTATTCAGTCTTTAAATCTACAAAAGGTGTAATAAGTTTGTCTTTAATAAGCTGCCACAAAACACGAGTCATTTCGTCACCGTCAAGTTCGGCGATTGGGTTTTTCATCTGGATTTTTGCCATTGTCTTGCTCCATTGTTTTTTATGTGCCCAAAGTATAGCAGAAAATTTCTGTGTGGGCTAGAGGGTGTGTTTTTTTTATTCTGTTGACTTGGGTAGAATGCCTTCTTCCAGTTTTTGCATGAAGTCTTCCGAGTACTGTTTTTTTAGCGGAAAGAACATGACTATTTCGTAATGTCCTTCGTCCTGACTTGCGCCTGCCACTCCTGTAAATTCTTTGTCGCCCCTTGTGTAGGTAAAGCGTGTTTTTAAAAAATCATCTTCCGCCTGCACATTGCTCCATCCAGTAAGTTCGGCTTTAAAACTTTGGAGCATTCCGTTTATGGCACCTTCTGTGGTGTCGGGAAGATCGGGGTGGCTTCCTGTAAAGTCGTAGACAAAGGCGCACACATAGCGCTTCATGTTTTCGTTGGTGTACATGCTCACCCTTCCGTTGGAAAGTTCAATTCCTTCAGTTGATTTTTTCCATTCAAGGGAAGGATACAAAAAAGACATGTCACCTAGCGTGTATTCCTTCCATTCCCTTCTGCTTACATAAAAGTCTGAGGTAAGAAATCGTGAAAGGCTTATGCAGGAGGCAAAGAGAAAGATGCTTACAAGAATGGAAATAAGCCTTTGCTTTTTTGTCTTTCTAAGGAAAATCCCAAGGACAATTCCCACTGTTGCAAGCAGAAGTGTAACGGCAAGAGTCTGCACCTTTTGCGTCCGCCCCCATACCGTTGCGCAGAATATGGAAGCGCCTGCACCCATTACAAGAGCGCACAGGGCTGGCCAGAAGGGGTAAAACTGACTTGTTTCGTTTTCTCTTTCTTCTTTCATCTTAGAACGAACTTCCCTTTAGGCAGGAGTTTCCGTTGTAGTCAAGGTCGGTAAGAATTTCAGTGTGGTCGGGAAAGACAGCAACAGTATGCTCTTCGTGGCAACTCCACTTTCCGTCGGCGGTAACTACGGTCCATTCGCTCTGTTCGTCACCAGTAATGACATCGGCAGTGCCCTCGTTAATCATGGGTTCAATGGCAAGAACCATGCCGGGCTGTATGCGAGGATTTGCTCCCCTAAAGGGATAGTTGTTTGGAATGCTGGGGTCTTCGTGCACATCAAGTCCCACTCCGTGTCCACAGTAGTCATACACTACACCGTAGCCGTTTTGATTCTGGCATATTTCGGTAACCGCTTTTGCAATGTCGGAAAGTCTGTTGCCTTTTACGCATGCGCCAATTCCTGCAAGAAGGGCTTCTCTTGTAACGCGAACCAACTTTCTGTGCTCAGGTCTTACATTACCCACCATGACGGTATGGCAACTGTCAGAAATGTAGCCGTCAAGATTTATTCCTATGTCCAGTGAAACAAGGTCTCCATCGTGAACAATGTCGTGCTTTGAGGGAATGCCGTGAATGACATGGTCGTTTATGCTTGTGCAGGCGCATCCAGGAAATCCTTCGGAATACCAAGCAGGTTTTCCTCCGTGCTTTCTTACAAATTCAACACACCAGTCGTCAATTTCCTTTGTGCTTACTCCCGGCTTTACGCGAGGAATAATTTCGTTGAATAGGTCTGCCAGCTCGTGACAGCTCTTCCTAATTTTTGCAATCTGATCATCGTTCTTAAGTCTAATCATATATGTACCTCTTTTTTTGACATGTTCAGCCTGCAAGACGGAGGGCTTCGTCCCTGCAGAATCTTGCGTTTTTTTCGTCTCCAATGCGAGTGTAAGCGTCTGCCATTTTTTGCAGGAAGAAGGCATCGTCTCTGGAACCAAACTTTAGGTCCAGCGCCTTTTCCCATGCGTCAAGGGCAAGTTCATCGTTTACATTTCCCTCTATGTTGTTCCGCAGAATGTGACGGGCAAGTTCTTTTACTTCTGGAAAGAAAAGTTTGAAGTAGCTGTAGGAAAATTCCATGCGGATTATCTGGTCAAGGAGGATTACTGCATCATAGTATTCCCGGCGTAGAACCAGCTCTTCCGCAAGTATAAATCCAAAGTCCATAAAGTCTTCTCTAGTTACCCACCGCGACAACTTAAAGTTCGTGCGGGTCATGTTCATCCGCTTGAATTCCTGAGTGGCTTCTTCTTCTCGTCCGTGGAGCAGGTCAAAGAAAATTAGTTTTGCTCGGCTTTCGTCATCTTCCCTTTCAAGAAGCCATGTGCGGTAGTCGAAGGATTTTCCCCCTGTTCTAAACTGCTGGTTAAAGCGGTTCATTTCCTGAACTTCGTCAAAGAGGCTTCGTGCCTTTGTGTCCGCAAGCATTTCGTAGGCCTGCTGAAGTTCGTGGAATGCCTCCGCGTCTCCCTGTGTCATATCGGGGTGAAGAAGTTTTGCTTTTTTTCTGTAGGCGTGCCTTATTTCTGCAGCAGTTGCATTTTTACTTACGCCTAGAATTGAATAGCAGTCGCGCATAGAGTAAGCCTATTCTAACAGAAACTGTCCTAAGGTTCAAGTTTCCATTATCTGCTGAATTGCAGCATGTTCAGTCTGAGTTTTTTCTTCGTCATGCACTGATGTTCTAAAGGGCGAAAGAGGAAGTCCTGCCTTTGAAAAGACTGTAACGGGACCGTAGTTGTACCATCCGTAACGGGCATATTTAGGTTGGGGAACTTCTTTTGCCGTAAGAGTGATTCTATTTTTTTCTACAGTGCATTCCGCCGCATAAAAAACTTTGTCACTTCCCGCAAGTTCAAATCCGGTAAAGTTTTGGGGAACGGAAAGGTTCTGCCTCTTTTGCATGTCCCGGTAGTGTTCAAGGCGCATTTCGTCTTTTGTAAAGATAAGGCCCCAGTCCGCATTTGCAAAGTAAAGAATCATTGAGTTGGCCTTTGAAATGGCTTTGCTAAAGATGGGGTATGCGGTTTTCTTACCCTGAGGAATTTTATATGCTACCTCAAGAGCTGTAAGGGCTAGCCGTTCTGCAAGAACTTTCTTGTGCTTTGGGTGAATGTCATCGTATTCTCCCAGTCCCAAGGCTACAACCATGCCAGTGTTTTTTACAGTTTTAAAAACCTTCTCCTGAGCCTCCCGAATAAGTGGCCAGTTTTTAAAGTCTCTGTCCTGACGGTAACGGTGTTCTGGTAACTGAACGAAGAGGAAGGGCAGACTGTCGTCATGCCAGTCGCTTCTCCACTGATCAATTAGTTCTCTAAAGAGTCTGTAATAAAGAGTGGGCTTGTGGTCGTCGCTTTCACCCTGATAGTATATGAATCCCTTTAGAGTGTAGGGTAGTATTCGGCTGATCATGCATTCATAAAGTCCTGTGGGTCTGTAGGGATTCTTACAGTTCATGGGACCGGGCCACTGGCACTTTCCAAGAATGCGCTCAACTTCTGCCCATTCAATTTTGGGATTTTCCCTGTAGAGAGCATCGCATTTTTTTTGCCATTCTGTGTGGTATGTCTGATAGGCGTCAAATTCCGCACACTGCTCTTCCTTGGTTTTTCCACTACATGCCTTTTGGTAGTCTGTTAGGTAAGATGAAAGTTCACTGTCACGCTCAAGCCTTTCTTTGCTCATCCATGCGCTTGCAGAAGTTCCACCCCAGTTGCATCCTATTATGCCCACTGTAACGCCCAATTTTTTTGCCAACCGTTTTGCAAAAAAGTACCCTACGGCAGACCAGGCGTTTCTTGTCCTACTTTCCCATGTTTCCCAGGAAGTCTTGTCTTCTGCTTCAAAGAAGGCTTCATCCATCCATGCAATTTTCTGTGTGTAGTAAAATCTTACTCGGGGGGATTTTTCCTTTTCAAACTCGGCAGTACCTTCTGTGCAGTTTCCAAGTTCAAATTCCATGTTGGACTGACCGCCTGCAAGCCAGACTTCTCCTACCGAAATGTCTTTAAATGTTATGCTTTCGTTTTTTGTGCTGACTGTAAGGGAGGCGTTTTCCTGTGCCTTAACTGGAGGAAGGTAAAGCTGCCAGCGTCCTTCTTTTGCCACTGCTAAATTTTCTGAGATGCATTTTTTCCCGTCTAAAAAAAGGGCGGCCCTTACTTCTTCTTCGTCAGAGGCGGTTCCAAAAACGCATATGGGTTTTTCCCTTTGCAGAACACAGTGGTCCGAAAAAACTCTTGCGACTGTAAATTTATTTTTTACGCTCATCTTTAGCTTCATCCTTTTTATTTTTAAACAGAATCGCTTTTAGAGGCTCAAGGTCTATGTTGGACAGGTTCAGCGAGGGAAGAGAGATTCCGTGAGCCAGCATGTCGCTTAGACTTTGGAGCTGCTGTGCCATTGCCGAATCCTTGTACATGAGCGAAATCTGTTTTTTGTAAAGTTCGTTTACCTTGTGGCGGATGATGCTTCCCTTTGCAGACAGTTCCACGCCAACTTCAAAGGGTTTGTCAAGAAAGACAAATTTTCCAATCTTTTCGCAGGACTTGAATCCGTTTTTGGGCGAGATGAGTTTTTCCATTTCTGAAAAAATAAGGTTGCGGATTTTTTCGTCTTTAAGAAGTGCGGAGGTGTTTTCTGTGTTAAGTCCGTTTTGCCTTGCGTAGTCTTCTATGCTGTCTGTTGCGGGAATTATTAAGGCGCCAAGACAGTTTCTGTCCTGTCCCACTATGACAGCTTTTGCAATGTAGGGGGATTCCTCCAGCTTGTTTTCTATGGGTACGGGTTCCACATTTTCTCCAGAACGCAGGACTATGGTGTCCTTTTCCCGACCCTTAACAATAAATTCTCTGGTGTATGTCTGCACTACAATGTCGCCTGTGTTGAACCATCCGTCCTTTAAAACTTGAGCGGTAAGTTCGCTTTCTCTGTAGTAGCCCTTCATTACATTTTTTCCGCGGATAAAGAGGACTCCCTTTTCTCCGGGTTTGCACAGACTTCCGTCCTTTCGTCTTACCTGAGCATCGCAGTAGGGCATTGCTGTTCCAATTGTTCCCAGTACTGGGCGGCGGTAATTTCTCATGGCGCAGACAGGTGCGGTTTCTGTAAGTCCGTAGCCTTCAATTATTCTGATTCCTATGGCGTTAAAGAACTTGTCTATGTAGGGGGCAAGACCTCCTCCTCCAGACATGCCCATTTTAAATTCTCCTCCTAGAGTTTCTTGTGCGGGAATAAAGAAGAGGCTGTCTCCCAACATCTTTAGGGGAAGAAACAGGAGAATTGGAATGTAAAGAGCCTTGTTTAAAATGCGCATTATAAAGAGAGGCTTCTTGTAGTGAAGGTTTCTTTCGTGAATTATGTCGTAGAACATTTGGATTAGGGAAGCTGCGCCCTTGCAGATGTTGAACAGCACTGCCTTTGCCTTTAAACCAGACTTTGACTGCTTTTGTACAACTTTGTAAATTGCCTCCCATACTCGGGGAACACATGCCATAAACTGAGGACGGATTTTCTTCATGTCTGCAAGAATCATTCCGGCGATGGGTTTTGAGTAGCAGAGTGCAACGCCCATGTCCATGAATACATATTCCATTTCCCTTTCGTAGATGTGCCATACAGGTAGCACGCACAGTGACTTGTCTCCGTGCTTTAAGGGGAGCCTGTTTCTAATTCCCTTTATCTGACATGTAAAATTCTGATGGATGAGTTCCACACCTTTGGGCTTACCTGTAGTGCCTGATGTAAATATGATTGTGGCCGTATCAGTTTCTTCGCCCGAAAGCATTATTTCTTCTGTTGCGCCAGGAACATCAGTGCGGAATTCTTTTCCCTTCTGGATTATGTCTTCGTAGCTGAAAACCTTTATTCCGTCTTTTTCGGCACCGCCAGTTTCGTTTCCTGAGGGATCTATGAGTATGAGAGTGGTAAGGTCTGGCAGACTTTCCCTGCATTCAAGAACTTTTTTAAAGCTGTAGCCGTTTTCTACAATGACGGTTTTGCATTCCGCAAAGTGTAATATGTAGGAAAGGTCTTTTACAGTGGCCTCGCTTCCTCTGGGAATGTCGGAACAACCTATGGACATTATTCCCATGCTACATGTAAGCCATTCCCTGCGGTTGTCGCTTATGAGTCCCACATGGTCTTTCGGGTGGACTCCTAGTGCAAGAAGACCTGCTCCAAAGTCAAGCATGAGTTCGGAAAATTCTCCGTAAGAAATGCTCTGGAATGCTCCGGTCTTATCCTTGTAATACTGAAGTTCGTCAGCCGGAATTTCTTGTGCCCTTTCATAAAGCAACTGCGGTATGGTAGAAAACATGATGCCTTATCATGCCCCATTTGAGGGAAAAATTCAATATGGGTTTCGGCAGGAAAATGCTAATCTGAACATAGCCACAAGGAACGGGAACTGCGCTCTCGTCAAAATGTGTCGGTTAAATCCACGGTTGCGCGGATTTGCCGCCTCATTTTCTTACCGTATGCACGGTCTTTCTTTGAGAAGCGTTTTCTGCCTTTGCAGAGTGGGGCGGCGTCTCTTCTGTGTTGTGTTTTTCTATATACTATGCTATAATGCTCCCATGGCAGACAAAAAAGAATTATTCCGTGCTATTGTATGTAAGGCACTTTGCGACTATAAAAATCAGAAGGGACTGGAAGCAGAAATTCAGGTCGAATCTCTTGTGCGTGTTGAAACACCTCCTAAGCCAGAAATGGGCGACATTGGCGTTCCCATGTTCCCCTTTGCAAAGGCTTTCAGACTTGCGCCTCCCATGATTGCAAAAGATGTGGCAAAAATTATTCATGACAGTTTGGGACAGAGTGCTGACTTTACTTCCGTAAGCGCAGTGGGGCCCTATGTAAATGCAACTCTTAACAAGGCCAGCGAGGCCTCCGACATACTTAAGAAAATCCATGAGCAGGGAGACTCTTACGGTTCCTTTGCAGCCGACGGAACTAAACCTCTTGCCGGCAGAAAAGTTATGGTGGAATACTCTAGCCCTAACACAAACAAGCCTCTGCATTTGGGACACCTTAGAAACGATGCACTGGGTGAAAGTGTAAGTCGCATTCTTGCAAAAGCAGGAGCAGATGTTTTCCGCACTATAATCGTCAACAACAGGGGAATCCACATCTGCAAGTCCATGTTGGCATACAAACTTTTCCACGAAAAAAATGGAGACACTCCCGAATCCCTTGGCATGAAGGGAGACCACTTTGTAGGTCAATGCTATGTGGAGTTTGACCGCTACCTTAAAGGCGAAGAAGGTAAGCCTGAAACCGCTCACCCAGAAGCCCAAACCATGGCGGAAGAAATGCTGGTAAAGTGGGAGCAGGGGGACTCAGAGGTACGCGCTCTGTGGCAGAAGATGAACGACTGGACCCTTAACGGAGTAAAAGAAACCTATAAGCGTACTGGTGTAGGATTTGACAAATACTATTTTGAAAGCGACACTTATCTTTTGGGAAAAGAAGTTATAGACGAAGGTCTTTCAAAGGGAATTTTCTTTAAGGCTGATGATGGATCCGTGCGGATTGATGTAACCGAAGCAACTGGTAAAGGACGGGACGGAGAAAATCAGCTTAAGGTTCTTCTTAGAAAGGACGGCACTTCTGTTTACATTACTCAGGACATTGGAACTGCTGTAAAAAGACATCAGGACTGGCCCTACAATCAGATGGTGTATGTGGTTGCAAACGAGCAGAACTACCACTTTAAGGTTCTGTTCTACATCCTGCAGAAACTGGGCTACGACTGGACTGACAAATTGCATCACCTTAGTTATGGTCTTGTAAATCTGCCCTCAGGAAGGATGAAGAGCCGAGAGGGAACAATCGTTGACGCAGATGACCTGATTGACAGCCTGCATGCCTCCGCCCTGGATGCCATAAGGGAAAGGGAGCGTGACGGAGAACTGGAAGATGCAGATCAGGTTGCTGAAAAAGTTGCCCTTGCTGCCCTCCATTACTATCTCCTGCAGGTAGCCCCTGTAAAGGACATGCTCTTTCATCCAGAAGAAAGCCTTTCCTTTACTGGCAACACAGGACCCTATTTGCAGTACATGGGAGCTCGCATTGCAAGCATACTGCGCAAGGCCGAAGAGCAGGGAGTAAAAGCCTCTTTTGACGACAGTGCACTTTCACTTTTGACTCATGAAAGCGAATGGGCTCTTATAAAGAATCTGGGAAGGTTCCCTCTGGTGGTTGCAAAGGCCGCGGAAGAACTTGACCCCAGCCAAGTTGCAGTCTACCTGTACGATGTGTGCCATGACTTTAGTGCCTTCTATCGTGACTGTCCCATGGTTTCGCTTGCTCAGTCAGACCCGGCCCTTGCAGGAGCCAGACTTGCCCTTGCTTCCTGCACTCATACGGTCCTTAAAGGAGCTATGTCTCTGGTACTGGTTCCCTACCTTGACCGCATGTAGAAAACATCTTGTTTAAGGAGTAGCGATGGTTCCAGCCCTGCTTAGAATGGAAGCAGCCTGTCTCTCAATGATTGTGTTTGTTGCCTTTGTATTTTTCTTTTCAAGGCGACGGCATACTTATGTCCACAGGCTTTTTTCTGAAATAATCATTCTAGCGGCAATAAACCTTACCTTTGACGGAATTACTGTCTACACGGTAAATCATCTTGATGTCGTAAATCCCGTTTTAAATTTCATCTTTCACAAGGTTTTTCTTGGAAGCCTTATTTCAGTTGTTTTTGTTGTATTTCTTTACATACTTACCCTAGTGCAGACTCCCGGTGCGGAAAAAAATCTTCGTCCCGTCTGGGAACGACTGCCCTTTTACATTGGACTGGTTCTGGTGCTTGTTCTTCCCATTGAATATGTAGAAACAGATAGAGGAAACTATTCCATGGGTCCCTACGCCTATGCGGCCTACGCTGTAATGGCAATTTATTTTCTCGCTTCGGTAATTTTCTTTATCCGTACATGGCGCCAGATGAACAGCAAAAAAGTTCAGGCCATAATATTTTCCCTTTCGTTTATAGGAATCTGCCTTGTGCTACAGGCAATTATTCCCACCTTGCTTATTTCGGGAGTGGGGGTAACAGCCTTGGTACTGGCATTCTTCTTTACGGTGGAAAGTCCCGACGCTCATCTTGTGGAACAGCTTCAGGTTGAAAAAGAAAAGGCCGATGCCGCCAACGCTGCAAAAAGTTCTTTCCTTGCAAACATGTCTCACGAAATACGAACTCCAATAAATGCCGTTTTGGGATTCAACGAAATAATCATGAGGGAGAGCACCGAACCAAAAATAGTTTCTTATGCCCACAATGTGGAAAATGCAGGTAAAACCCTTTTGGGCATTATAAACGATGTTTTGGATTTTTCAAAAATAGAAGCGGGCAAGATGAATCTTCTTGAGCGCAACTACGAACTTTCTTCCCTGATTAACGATGTGGTGAACATGATTTCCTTCCGTGCAAAGGCCAAGGATTTAAAGGTCATCGTAAACATGAACAAGAACATTCCCAACATGCTCTACGGTGATGACATGCGCATAAAGCAGATTTTGCTTAACATAATGAACAATGCGGTAAAGTACACCAACGAGGGAAGCATAACTCTTTCAGTTGATTACGATAATAACGAGACTGTTGATACCGGAGGATATATTTCCCTGGATTCATTTAACACCTCCGAAAACTATGTTAACCTTAAGGTTTCTGTTGCGGATACAGGAATAGGAATAAAGAAGGAGGAATTGGAAAAACTCTTTGCCCCCTTTGAACGGATTGAAGAGTCCAAGAATCGCTCTGTGGAGGGAACAGGTCTTGGCATGACCATTGTAAAGCGCCTTCTTTCTATGATGAATTCCTCCCTTGCGGTTGAAAGCGAATACGGCAAAGGTTCAACATTTTCTTTTTCCATAAAGCAAAGTGTTATAAACTGGAAGCCTGTAGGAACCCTTGTGGACGACACTCAGTATACGGATGCAAAGCCCTACAGGGAATCCTTCCATGCACCTACGGCACGAATTCTTATTGTGGACGATGTAAAGCTTAACCTTATTGTAATTAGCGCACTGCTTAAGCCCCTGCAAATTCAGGTTGACACTGCTATGAGCGGAAGGGAAGCCCTTGACCTTGTGCAGAAAAAACTCTATGACATTATCTTTCTTGACCACCGCATGCCCGAAATGGACGGAATTGAAACTCTTGCAGAAATGAAAAAGATGAAAGGCTCCATGAACGATGGAGTTCCTGTAATCGCCCTTACGGCAAATGCAGTTTCCGGGGCAAGGGAAGAATACATTCAGGCGGGATTTGTAAACTATCTTTCCAAGCCTGTAGATATGAGGCACTTGGAGCAGGCTCTGCTTGACTATTTGCCCAAGTCAAAAATTGAACGGGTAAGCCTTCATGTTCTTTCAAATGTTACGGAAAAAAGCCAACCTGCGGCTGATAAAGAAAAGCTTCCTATGGACAGGGAGCAGGGAATTGCAAACTGCGGTTCCGAAGAATTGTACAGAAATGTGGTGGAAGAATTTTGTTCCACCGCTGAAGAATATGCCCAGAAAATAGAGCAGACTTTGGGAGAGTCTGACTTTAAAAATTACGCCATTTTTGTGCATTCCGTAAAAAGTTCTGCCAGAACTATAGGAGCCGTGGAACTTGCAAAGATGGCGGCCTCTTTGGAGCTACTGGCCCTGTCTCCTTCTCCTAAGGGACTGGAAGAAAAGACTCCAGAACTTATTTCTCTTCTTATGCGCTACAGGCAGCAGTTAGTCTAAGTGCCTGCGTTGCCTTTATCGCAAAAAAACAGTATCTTTATAGTATGGACTTTTCACTGGAAAACCTTACAGACAGATTCCTCAGAACCGTTCTGGACCCTTTTTCTACCCGGGACATACAGCGGTTCTGCATGCAGTTGGGCCTAAGGATTTCCGAACGAGAGGCAAAGACTCTTCTTGCCCAAAGTCCCTATGTCTACATGCTTACTGACGGTTCCTACATTACCCGCGCAGGTGTCTTTTCTCGCCAGTGGTTTAGTATAAGGCCCACCGCCCAAGAAGTTGCCAAGGGAGTGTTTGTTGCAGGAGACCGGTGCATTCCCTTTGTAGACGACGAACTTTCTCCTTCAAACCTTACTTTCATCATAGACGGCAGGGAACTTCCAAAAAAAGTTTGCCAGTTTGACAGCGATTTTGCCATAGACCTTTATCAGCTTTACGGCGAAGAATATGCCCCCCAGTACATTGCCTCTGACCCTGCAAACAGCGATGTGGATTATGTAAGCCGCAACTTTGAACTGTCAACTTCGGTAAACCTTACTTGTGTTGATATAGGCTACCTTGAAACATGCTACGGATTTGTGGAAGGTGATAGGCTAGTTTGTCGGGTTACTGATTGGGATGCTGGGGTAGTGGAGATTAAAGTTCTTCATTCCCATACTGATGTCTTTGAGGCAGGTCCTGTTGCAAGCGCAAGATTGGACTGGTACGATCTTCTAGAAAAGAAGCTTCTGGAAAGTTTTGATTCCGCCGGTCCATGCTCTACAATAGCGGAACAGTTGGAGATTGTCTTTTTTGACAACCGTTCAAAACTCTGTGTTCCTGAATGCGGATCCATAGAGGAATTCCTTGCTCGGTATTCCAAGAAGGTTGGCCTTGAGCATTACGGTGTGGAAACGCGTCTTTGGCGCAAGGGAGAAATGGTTCCCGCTATAGGTGTCTGGAATGATGCGGAACTTGCTCTTTACGACGACTTTGACTTCATCACCATGGAAACCCGTGCCATCTATTCCACTCCTGACTGCATCTTTGATGAGTTTTTGCGTGACATGTACTTTTCCCGAAAGGACAACCTTGAGGAACTTTTTGACTACATATACGGTAGCGACTATTCCTTTAGCAGAAAGCAGAGGAGCCGCCTCTTGTTGCACTTGAGCGAAAGAAATGATATACTCCAACAGTCATACAACTGGTTTGCCGACCAGAAAAAAGGTCCCGTGAGGCACGAGACGCTGGATTTGTACCGTCAGGTTTCAACTCTTGCGTACAGAATAGAATGTTCCCACGGAAAGCTGGAAAAATATCCGCAGCAGGAGCTTGTAATTCTTTCCCAGCTTAACACCCATCTTCTGCGCATGATAATGTCTTTCGAGACGGATTCCCAAGTTGAAAATGACGCTGAAGCCCTTATGATGTCTCTTGAGGGCATGAGGTATACCTTTGAGGACATAGAGGACGCCCTTGAGTCTGCATTCGAGACCCAGCGCCTGCGGCAGTTTAAGGTGCGTACATAAATACAGGAGGATTGAGGAACTATGATTAGCGGACTTGAGTTGTGCGAGTTTATTGAAAGGGGCGGAGTCCTTACCGATGTAGAGGGGACCACACCACAGGAAATTTACCGCAATGTAATCGATGCAATAAAACTTCCCGAAGGAATTGACAGGGAACTTGTCTACACAGAGTTGTGCGAACGGGAAAAGGTTCTGAGCACTGCTGTAGGAAACGGAATCGCCATTCCCCATCCTCGCAGACCCCTTATGAAAAACGCCGAAGACCAGCGCATTGTGGTTTGCTTCCTTAAGAATCCAATCAACATGCATGCACCTGATTCTCTAAGCGTGCAGACAATGTTTGTTTTGCTTTCTGGTTCTTCTCAGGTGCACATAAATGTTCTTGCCTCCCTTGCAAAACTTTTCCGCAAGACCGAGTTCAAGAAACTTCTGGAAACAAAACCGTCGGTAGACAAACTTGTTTCCGTAATCAAACAGACTGAACTTAACTAAAGCATACATAAGATTTCTATAGGAGTACATTATGAACAAGGCTGGTATTGAGGCAGCGGCACTTTCTATCCGCAGCCTTTCGATGGATGCAATTCAGAAGGCAAATTCAGGACACCCGGGACTTCCCCTTGGAGCGGCTGAACTTGCGGCGGTTCTTTACGGAGAAATCCTCAAACACAATCCCAAGGACTCTTCTTGGGTAGACCGCGACCGTTTTGTTCTTTCTGCAGGACACGGCTCCATGCTGCTGTACTCCATCCTTCATCTTGCCGGATACAATGTTACCATGGACGACATTAAGAATTTCCGTCAGGTTGGTTCAAAATGCCCCGGTCATCCGGAATACGGCGTAACTGACGGAGTAGAGGCAACATCTGGTCCTCTCGGTCAGGGCATAGCGCTTTCTGTAGGCATGGCAATGGCCGAAACAATGCTTGCAGCTCGCTTTAACACTAGCCACCATCAGATTGTAGATCACTACACTTACGCGCTTGTGGGCGAGGGCTGTCTGGAAGAGGGCGTTTCTTCTGAGGCATGTTCTCTTGCAGGAACCCTTAAGTTGGGAAAACTGATTGTATTCTACGACGAAAACAAAATCAGCATAGACGGAAATACAGATGTTACCTTCTCTGAAAACATTCAGAAACGCTACGAGGCATACGGATGGCAGGTTCTTCGTGGAAGCATGTACAACATTGGAGAAATTCTAGACCTTGTAAACATTGCAAAATCCGAGTCAGAAAAGCCTACCCTTATCATACTTAAGTCTGTAATAGGTAAGGGCGCACCTAAAGCTGGTACTGCTGATGTTCACGGTGCTCCCCTTGGTGCAGAAGGCGTAAAGGAAGCAAAGAAAACTTTGGGTCTTCCCGAAGATAAAGACTTTTATGTTCTTCCCGAAGCCTACGACTACTTTGCAGAAAAGCAGAAGGATTTTGCCGCAAAAGAAGAAGAATGGAAGGCCGACTTTGAAGCCTGGAGCAACGAAAATCCAGACCTTCGCAAAAAGTGGGACGCCTACTGGAACCACACTCAGACTGGCGAGGCAAAAGACCCCGAGTATGCCGTTGGCGACAAGATTGCAACTCGTGGCGCAAGCGGTAAGAGTCTTAACTGCATGGCCGACCGTTACGAGTGGCTTGTGGGAGGTTCTGCAGATCTTCAGGGACCAAACAAGACAGCCCTTAAAAATGACGATGGCACATATTCTGCCACAAACAGAAAGGGCCGCACAATAGAATACGGAATCCGTGAGTTTGCAATGAGTCAGGTTATGAGCGGAATCAACCTTCACGGAGGACTTCGTGCATTCGGTGCAACATTCCTCGTGTTCTCTGACTATCTGCGTGCTTCTCTCCGTGTAGCCGCACTTAGCCACATTCCCAACATTTACATCTTTACCCACGATTCAATTTATGTAGGAGAAGACGGTCCTACCCATCAGCCCATAGAGACCCTTGCATCCCTGCGCTGTATGCCCCATGTTCAGGTTTTGCGCCCCGGTGATGCGGAAGAAAGTCAGCTTGCATGGGAAATTGCAATGGAGTCTAAGGATCACCCTGTATGCATGGCCTTTACCCGTCAGGATTTGCCGGTGTATGCAAAGAGCGACAAAAAATGGCGCACTACTGCAAGAAAAGGCGCATATGTGGTAAAGGATTGCACTGGTACTCCCGACATTACGGTACTTGCTACAGGAAGCGAGGTAAGCATGTCTCTTGAAGCCGCAAAGCTTGCTTCTGGTAAGAAAGTTCGCGTAGTTTCTGTTCTAGACAAGAACCTGTTTGACGCACAGGACGACACCTTTAAGGAAAGCATTCTTGGCGGAGCATCCCGCATTGTGGTTGCAGAAGCCGGTGTTCGCATGGGATGGGAAGGTTACGCAAAAAAGGAAGACTGCTTTACCCTGAACGACTTTGGCGAGTCTGGTCCTGCTGCAAAGGTTGCAGAACATTTAGGATTTACAACCGCCAGTCTTGCAGAAGTGCTTAAGAAATAAGTCTTTATGACAACTATATGCCGGCGGAAAATTTTTCTTCTGCCGGCTTTTTATTTTTGGGGGAGAGAATTGATAAAAAAATCCTTTACGCTGTTTTTGCCCTTACATTCCTCTTTGTAACAGCCGCAGAAATTAGTACGGGCTTAACTGTCGCTGGCACAGCACCCTTTTAAGCAAACTACTTCTTTCTCCGGGATACGAAACAGCAAGTGTCCAGTACGATTTCGAGACCTCAAACGAGACAGCCTTTTGGGACTAGTGTAAAAACTATTCCTTTGCCGTCATGGAAAGACCCATAAGGTCAAGATAGTACCAGAAAGAATAGTCTGCATTCTGCCATCCGTCTTCGTACTTGTCAGACACCTGAAGTCCCGTTGCATAGGTCGGGTTTTCCCTGTCCTTGTCTATGCGTCCCTCGTAGACTGCGCCCCTGCATGCAAAGTAGATGTAGATTGTCGTCTTGTCTTCTATAAGGTTGAGCCATGCGGAAGACTCTCCGTTGTATTCGTACTCTCCTCCTGCATAGGTTGCATCGTTGTAATACATTTCACCGCTACCCTTAAGCGTACACTGGTTGATTGCCCCCTGCGTTAGCGTAAGGTATGACCAGTCGGTAAAGTAGAACATGTCTTCCGTACAGGTTGACTTGTCGTCTATTCCGTGAAAGATTCTTACCACAAGCTGCTCTGGTTCCGCCTGAATTAAAAACCATGCTCCGTCGTATTCCATCATGTAGTCCGTAACAAGCATCATTGACGAAAGTCTCTTGGGTGAATCGTCTTTTTCTTGGGCAAAAAGAGCTGCCGTAAAAAATAGGGCTATAAGAGTCCTGCTTAGGAATGATTTCATTTTCATCCTTGTGCCTCCGTTATTTTTGCTTCCATAAATTCCTGGAATTGGAATGCCAGATCCATAACCCATTCAATTGAATCGTTCAGATTGTCCCGGTGAAGACCTCCCTTAAAGGGAAGATAGTAGGAAATCCAGAAATATGTTTCATCCCATGCCACATTGATAAAGATGTAGTTGTTGTTCCACTCGTTTGCAATAAGAGCCCCTTCTTCATCTGTTAGCTGAAGGCTGGGAGTCACACCTGTCTCAAACCTTAAAAGCTGCCGCTTAGGGTCTATGACAATTGAAAAATAATTTCCCACGGTGATAGAGTTTCTGTCTTCCCTAATGTCTATTCCGAATTGTTCATAGTAGTCATCCAAAAGGTTTGCAACAGAATTTACATCTACTTCCTCGGCAAGGAGTGAGGCCGACCCGTCAATGTTTTCCAGCAGCGAATAAAGGGCCCTCGCCTGGTCTACGGTTAGCGTCGTGTCTTCCTGAGCAAAGGCAAATGTCAGCCCCAAAAGCATGAGTAGGGTAGTGAGCATAAACCGTTTCATTTGTATTCCTCCTGTTATTTATGGTATAGAATATTGGCATTGTATTTCTAGTGGCAGACTTGCGTCAGAACCAGAGCGCTATGCCAAATGCATGGGTAATTCTCCAGTTTTGTAAGAGTCCGCCTGCTTAAATTGTTCATTAAAAAAAAAGCACTTCTAAAAATTCATTGTCGAGTCTTTAGAAGTGCTTACATTTAATAATAGAGATTTGTAAAAGAATTTAGGCAACCTCAAATAACAGTTTTTAGAGGCTCCCTTTAGTTTGTAGTAAATCTGTAACGACCGGCGTAGCCAGAGCGGTTTTTTACCACAATTCTGAATGTTCCAGTCCAGCGAGGAACCCAACTGCAATAGGCATTTGAAGAATAAGAAACATCCTGTGTAATGAAGTTTCCATTTGCATCATAGACAAAAATGTCATAGTCACATCCGTCAAGTGAATAAACACCTGCTTCTGCATACTCATTGCCATAATATGTGATTGTATATGTACAGGTTCCACCGTTTCCAGAAACACAGTCAACATCATAGTAGGGGCCAGATACTGTACCTCTTGTGGCTTTGGATGCGTCTACCAGTTTCTGTACGCTTGCAGCCCATGCTTTCATGGTTTTATCCTTTCCGTACAATTGTTTTGCATCGTCAAGCAGCTGCTGTGGAGTGTAGTCAACTTCTGATGACTGTTCTGCTGCCACGGATGTTCCTTTCTTTCCTGCAAAGTCGCTGGATTCTGACAATGCGGTAATGTCAACGGAACTTAAAATTTCAGCCGCCATTATGAGTGCTGAAGCAGAACTGTTTGCGTAGCCGTATTCCGCAAGTGTATATGCCGTCTCTAGTGCCTGCATTTCTTCTGAGGCTGGTTTTGTGGATGTTGCTTTATCCTGATTTTCTGCGGACTGAGCAAAAATCAAAGCTGAACCGAAAATAACACATGCAAAAAGTGCTGTAAGTTTCTTCATCGTTATTCCTCCTTGATGAAAGATAACATAATTATAACATGGAAAAAAAAACAGGTCAACATTTATTTTTTTTACTCATACAGCACGAATGGTGCCCAGTATCTTGGTTCCGGGTATTGTTTTCGTAATTCTTCCTTTGCTTTTTTATATGCTACTGAATAGTCGGTGCCTTTTCTGATATATTTGTATAGAATAGTCTGGAATACACAGGTTGCTTCGTCGCTTACTTCCCATAATGTTGCACCTACATGTTCAGCTCCAGCTATGATACAGGATCGGAAAAGACCTGACATACCGTCTCCACGTTTCAGTGAGGAAAGACCTGTCTGACATGCGGATAAGTTGAGAAAGTCTGCATTCATGTTAAGCGCTGCAAGTTCTGCAACAGTCAGATATCCGTCTTCTTTTGAGTCTTCTATGCTTCCAGATACTTCTGAAAATACGAGCGTTGAAAATGCCGGGATTTCTTCATTGAAATAACCGTGACAGGACAGAAGAATTTGTGAATACGACGCCAGTTCACCGGACTGTGAAAGTTGTTTTATAAGACTTTCCGTTACGGCTTCTCCAAAATATGTTTTTGTTTTGTCTCTCTTGAATACAGATTGCTGTACTGTACTGACTTCGACACCTGTTCCGTGTATGTTACTCCATCTGAAACCTTTTTTTGTATAATACTCTCCTGCGTTTTCATATGAGAACAGTGCCTGCGATTCTAACTCCTCATCTTCAGTTGTACTTCTTCCAGGCCTGATTACATTTGGTACATTGTATACGGCATCTCCCAGACCAAGAAAATTAGTAGTACGGTTTTGTGCTGTTTCTTTTTGCATGCTTACAGAAATTGAAGGAGAAAGAGTTATTGCATACACATCTCCGAGATTTTTGTTTGTTCCATCTCCCAGTATGTCAAACGGTAATGAAGAAAGCGATCCGTCAGGAACAATCAGAAGACTGCTTGCTGACTTGGGAATGTATTGTAGTACCGGCTCAATGAGTTTTGCATATAATTCTGTGCGCAGATCATAGAGTCCCTTTTGCCCTCTGAGACCGCGAGAGTCAAGAGTTTGTCCCTTTGTAATTCTTTCCCGCAACAGATCGATTTTCTTTGAGTAGTTATAATCAGAATCAAGGGGAACTGCTGTTACTCCGTTTCTGGTTATGACCAGACAATATGAAGGAATTGTTAATTCTTCATCATCAAACGGATTGAATGATAAATCACCGCCTGAAAGGGTCTGTTTTGCGCCATAGGTATAATCTTCACTGTACATGACATATTCAAGAATAACCTGGTTAGATGCACACCATTTTTGAGCATCTGAAAGTTTTACTATTGGTGGATTGCGTAATTGTTCGTATGCTGGAATTCTTTCTGTTATTTTTGTTTCGAGTGCTGATAATTCGTTTTTTGCAGATTCAATTTGTCTAAGTCGTGTATCGGTAGGTTCAAATTTCAGCTCTGCTTCAAGAATCTTTATTTTCATCATGAGCGTTTCCAGTGAAGTTTTTTCTTCCGGAAGTATTCCCTGTAAAGAAAGAGCGGCTTCTGTTCCTATTTCCTGCAAAAATCCCTGAGCTCTGAGCATTTCCGAGAAATAAAATGCTTTTTCAAGATTATTTGTTTTTATGGAATTATCAACTCCTGCATAATATATGGGAACTGTCTGTGCTAGTATTTCTGCTGAATATTCAGGTAAAAGCTGCTGCTGAGCCTGTATGGAATTTATTCCTAATGCTAAAGCCCTTTGCTGAAGTTCATCTTTTTTTGCTGAAAGTGATTCTGGAATTTTTTCCATTACCGCATCTGTAAAAAATGAAAGTGCCAGCTGTATCATTGGGGTTCCCTGTGATACAAGTGTCTCGCCATAAGAGAGTGTCTGTGCTCTATACTCCAGGCATTTAGCAAAATCTTCCTGTCTTTCTGCTATGATACCCCTTATTGAACTGGAAAGAATTTGTTCGGTTAGTGTTTTGACTGGCTGTTGCGCTATAAGTTCATCGAATTTTTCTATATTCTTTTCTGCCGAATCAAATTCATTTCTGAAGACATCTAGAAAGGCACGTGAGTAATATATCTGTGCGAATTCTGAGCTGTTTTCACCATATAATTCCCTTAACTGTTTCATCTCGCTGTCAAGGTAATCCTGTGCTTCATCGTAATCTTCTTCATAGATTGAAAGCATGGCGTATTGATCATATATGTGAATTTTTTCCAGACTGTATTCACCCAATTCACTTGCATACTTTAATGCTTCGTCTGTATATTCTCTTGCAGTTTCGTAATCTCCATTTGATGTATACGTTACCGAAATATCCAGATTGTAATAACAAATCCAGTACGCATCCAATACAAGCAGTCTGTTTAATTTATTCCGTAATTCATCCGCAGTTTTTTGTTTTGAGGAATCTGTGTGTGTGTTTGATAATTCTTCAAGCTGTTTTTTAGTCTGCTCATGAGATTTTAAGAAAAGTCCAAGTGCTTTTTTTGAATAAAACAAACTGAGTTGTGTTGCACCTATGTTTGCGTAGCATCCTGCAAGCGTTATATAGCCTTCCTGAAGCGTTAAGGAGTCTTCTCCTTCAAGTTCGATTGATAAATCAATACTTTTTTTTATGTTTTCTATTGCATATTTGTACATGCCTGTCTGGGCTTGTATGAAACCGACTGTGTTTAAGCAGTCTCTGTCGTACTGTTTGAACTGCTCAGGAATGTTTCCTTTTTTATCTGTGACAACATAGGAAAGAGCTTCACTTGCATAGTCGTAGGCAAGCGCATATTCATTGAGCCTGAGCGCCACGGAACTTGCATTTGCCAGTATCATTTTTTTTTCAACAGTGTTGGATTCTATTACCTCTAATGCGTTTTGATAGCTTATGAGTGCTTTGTCATATTCCTGCTGTTTTTCCCATGCAACTCCCTCTGAATAAAAATCGGATGCGGTCTGTGCATTTAATATGCCGGCGGGAAAAAAAATAGATATAAGGATCATGGTAACGATTATTCGTGATTTCATTTATATCCTCCTGCAATATATCTGTAATCGTATCATAATGAAAATACACTGCCAATAACATGTGATTTAAACTGCAATTATTCCTGTTCCTCTCCACTTGCAACCATAAGAGAGCCGTCGTCTTCTGCCGCAAGGGATGCTAGGTCTGCTATGTCCTTCCTATGGGCGGCTTTCTGCCATGTTGTGCCGGCTTCTCCTAAGGACTGCATTTGCATGTTCTTTCGTTCCCTCTGCTCTGTGTAGAGGTGGCGGGCGGCAAGTAGTATGTCTGCTGCAAGGTCGGCCCTAACATGTAAAAGTTCTGCTATTTCCGATTCTGGGGCTTTGGAAAGGGCTTCTAGCGTGCCGTATTTTTTCATTAGCAACTTGTCCCTTTCTGCTCCTACATGGGGTAGTTTTACAAATGGAGTTACGGTGTTTTCTTTTGTGCGTAGGTTCTGGTTGCGGCTTGTGGCAAAGCGGTGGGTCTCGTCCCTTACCCTCTGAAGCAGGCGCAGTGCATCGCTCCGTTTGGAAAGTCGCACTGGTTCCGAAGTGTGGGGCCTCCATATTTCCTCATCCCTTTTTGCAAGACCCGCTATGGGAACATTCAGTCCTAGGCTTTTTAAAACTCCGTCCACTGCGTTAACCTGACCAATTCCTCCGTCAATAAGAATTAAATCTGGAAGTTCTTTTCCTTCATTTAAAAGCCTTGTGTATCTTCTTGTAGTGGCCTCCCTCATGGACTGAAAGTCGTCTATGTAGCCATCTGTGGTCTTGAGCCTAAAGTAGCGGTAGTTCTTTTTGTCGGGATTGCCGTTGTAAAAGCTGATTAAACTTGCCACAGGAAATTTTCCGCCTATATGGGCAATATCAAATCCTTCGATTCGTGCTGGAAGTGTGGGAAGTTCAAGCACCTCCTTAAGTTCTTCCATTGCAGGAAAGTCACCTCTTTCCCTCTTGCGCCTAATTATGTCTTCCCTTGCGTTTTCCTGAGCCATTGCCACTGCGGCAGAGTGAAGTTTGGCATGTTCTATTCCGTCAGTAACAAGAATTATGTCCGTGTTAGCCTTTAGTTCCTCGCTTAAGTATTTTTTCATAAGGGACTTGTCTGTTTCTACGGTTACATAAATTCCCGGCGGAATTTCCTCTTTTTCAGTGTAGTAGGCTCCCATAAACTCTTCAAGAATTTCTTCATCTTCGTTAAGGCTTACCGCCCTGTAGGTATCCCGTCCAAGAAGTTTTCCTCCGCGGATTTTTAGAACTGCTATGCTTACAAGTTCACCGTCACGCCAAGAAGCAATGTAGTCCCTGTCGTTACCGTCAAATCCTTCCACGGAATTTTCATTCTGCAGAACTGAAAGAGCCTTTAAGCCGTCTCTTAGTCTTGCGGCCTTTTCAAAATTCATTTCTTTTGCGGCAGCCTTCATCTGCTCTTCCACTTTTTTGGCCGTTTCTTCGCCTTTGCCCTCAAGAAGCATTGAGATTTCATCGATAAATTCAGTATAGGTGGATTGGGCAACATCCCTGCAGCAGGGGGCTAGACATCTTCCTATATGATAGTAGAGGCATGGAGAGGCATTTGGGGATTTTTTGCGGAAGGACTTGCAGTGCCGTAACGGATAAACTTCCTTAAGTGTTTCTATAAATGTATCCAGTGCGCTTGCATCAGGGTAGGGACCAAAGTACTTTGAACCGTCTTGAACTATTCTGCGGGTTTTAAAAATCCTGGGATATTCTTCGGCGGTAATCCTTAAAACGGGGTAAGATTTTCCGTCCTTAAGGTTTATGTTGTACTTGGGAGTGTATTTCTTTATTAGATTGTTTTCTAATAGGAATGCCTCGTACTCGTTGTTTGTTGTAATGTATTCTATGCTTCGGGCATTGCTTATGAGCAGTCTTGTTTTTATGTCCTTTCTTCCGCTAAAATAGGAAGACAGGCGGTTTTTAAGACTCTTTGCCTTGCCCACATAGATGATGGTGCCATCTTCGGCTCGCCATAAATATACGCCGCTTGAGGAGGGTGCCTTTAAAGCGGTTTGATGGAGGACTTCGCGGAATGAAGTTTCTGAACGGTCGGACATACATTAATAAGATACTTTGTTTTCTGACTTTTTGTCTACTTGTTTTTTCTGCTGATTTTGCTTTTGCGGATGAAACAACATATACCCTTGGGGGAAAAGACGGTTGGCCCACCCTTCAGACTATGGACGGAGTAACCTACGCACCCGGCAAGTACGGTTGGCAAAGCATTGTCCTTGATACAAATAGCCGTAGCATAGACGATAGCACAGACATGCTGGTAAGTTTTGACGGAACAAACTTTATAGACGAAACTGGCAACTATACCACGGTACGAAATTCCCTTCTGCCTTCTTCTGATTCCATTATGGGAAGCGGAGCAGGGCTAGGACTTGGAAGCGGAGGCATTTCCTTTTCTGGCTCAGAGGGTGCTCTTTTTTCTACTAGCGGAGTAACGGGTTCCTTCCTTATTGAATTCTGGCTGTGTCCTGCCATTGCCGAAAGTGGAGAAGTTGTTTTTTCATGGCGCTCTTCACGAACACTTGCAAACTATCCCCTGTATCAGACGGTAAGGGCAAGCTTCTTCAACAATAAGTTGCGCTGGGACTTTACCAACATATTCAGCGGCTACAGCAAGAACGACGGAACCGTAACCCTTAACGAATTTCAGCCTGCTGTTCCTGGCGAGTGGAGTCATCATTCTATTTCCTATGACGAAGAGACGGGCCTTCTGGAATACCGCATTAACGGAAAGACTGAAGATTTGGTTTATGTTACCACAAACGGTAAGGAGCATGGCGGTTCAATTTTTCCTCCTGTACTGGGAGTTGCGGCCGATGTGGAATTTTGCACAAAGTTTACAGGACGCATAGACGACATCCGCATACAGAAAACTTCCCATTACGACAATGCGGAAGACCTTCGCTACGATACTTACAAAAAAGACGGAGGCCGCTTTGTTACCGACCCCATTATGGTTTCCAGTGGAGCCACTCTTGACCGAGTGGATGCCCTTATTTCAGAGCCTTCCCAGACAGCAGTGGTAATGTATGTCCGTGCCAGCGACAACTTCTTTAACTGGACTGAAGACGAGCCTGCATGGATTCCTGTGCAGAATCACGAAGAACTTAAAAATGTTAAGGGTTTGTATTTTCAATTTGCGGCGGAACTTTATCCTGACGGCGGTGGAGAAACTAGTCCCCAGGTTACTCAGGTGGACCTTCACTTTACCGAGGTTCCTGTTCCACTTCCGCCTTTTGCAATTCAGGCTGTAGCAGGTGACGGTTCCGTTACCCTTACATGGAGCCGTTCCGTAGACTCTACTGTGGGCGGATATTATGTATTCTACGGAGAGAGACCCGGTGAATATCTTGGACGCGAGGCAGTGCAGGGTTACTCTCCCATTGATGCCGGTAAGACTGTTTCCATAACTCTTACGGGGCTTAAAAACGGAAAAATCTATTACTTTGCGGTAGCATCCTATTCACCAGAAAACACAAGCATCATGGGCTCCCTTTCCAAGGAAGTGTATGCCCGGCCGGTAAAGAGGTAATCATGGCTGACAACAAAATGCAGAACAAAATAATTTACGATCGTGCAAAGGCTGCTGCTCTTTCTCGCGACTATACACTTGCAACAAGACTGTTCAAGGGACTCTTAAGTTCAGATCCTGAAAATGTGGAATTTCTTGAAGGCCTTGGTGATGTCTATGAAAAGAGCGGTGCCGACGCAAATGCAATTCCACTTTATCGGGAAGTGGTGCGGCTTCAGCCCTCAAATGTAAATGCCCTTAACCGCCTTGCAGGAATTTACCGCCGCCTCAAGCGCTACGACGATTCCATTTCCATGCTGGAGCAGGCACTTATAACTGACGAAAGCAATGTTCAGGTTTACTACAACCTTGGCTTTACATACAAACTCATGGGAAAATACGATGATGCAGTTGAATGCTTTAACCGCGTCATAGAAGAAAATCCTAGCGATGTTCTTACCTACAATCACCTTGGTTCTATTTTTGATGCTCAGTCAAACTATCAGAAGGCCGTCTCTGCCTATCAGAGGGGACTTAAGGTTGACCCCAACCATCCAATTCTTCACCTTAACCTTGCTCATACATACGAGTCTCTAGAAGAACTTGAACTTGCCGAAAAGGAATACGAGGCCGCACTCCGCTCAAAACCGGGTTGGCTTGAAGCGATTGACGGTTATGCAGGACTGCTTCTTAAAAAGGATGAGGCAAAAAATGCAGGCGCAATAATTCAGCAGGCAATCAGTTTAAATCCCGAAAGTGTAAAACTGCATTCAAAAATGGGTGATGTATATTCTGGACAGCAGCTCTACGAAGAGGCGGAAGACGAATACAAGGAAGCCCTTAAATATGACGAAAACTATGCAGCGGCACTTTCTGGTCTTGCAAACGCCTACGAGGCTACAGGAAAAAAGGCCGAGGCTTTGCGTACTGTTCAGAAACTAGAAAAAGTTCAGCCTGAAAATTCAGATACTCAGCAGCAGTATTCATATCATCTGCTTTCGTCAAACAAACTGAATGCGGCAAGCCGTAAGATAAAGCAGTTGTGGGACAGAAACCCTGACGATGTTCGCACCCTCAACCTTCTTGCCCAGTACTATATCTGCAAAGGAGAAGATTCAAAGGCTCAGGGATGCTTTAAAAAAATAGAGGAAATAAATCCCCAGTACACGACCCACCTCAGGGATGCGGGAGACAGGTATCATCAGAAGGGCCGATACAAAAAGGCGGAAGACTACTACCTTCGTTATCTTGAAAGCCACACAGGTGATTCTTCTTCCATGCTCAAACTTGCAAAGAATTACGAAAAGCTAGGACTTTACGACAAGGCACTTGCATACTATCAGATGCTCCAGACTCGTGACGCTACAAATCCTGTTTACAGTCAGAATCTTGAAAGAGTAAGTGCCCTCTGCGTCTCAAGACCTTCTCAGGTTCCTTCTCCTGAGCCAGTGATTGAAGAAAACGAAATGCCAGAAATTCCTGTTGAAGAAAATCCTGTACCTGATGTTTCCAATTCAATTGATGAAGACATTGCTCCTGTTGTTGAGGAAGAAGATGATGAGCCAGACTTTGGCGATACTTTCTCTGAGCTTGAGCAGGACACTGCAGATGCAAGAGAAGTAATTGACAGTGATGAACTTGATGCCCCCGACATAGACGATTCAAAAGGAGTTGATCTGGACTCTCTTGTTCCCGACAGCGATGGACTTGACGAAGCGGATGACTTCTTTGCCGACAATCCCTTTGGCGCAAGTGATGCCACTCTTCCCACTCACGAAGAAGACATGGGCGACATGTTCCAGAAAGAAGAACTTGAGGAAGAGGATGATTTTGTTCCACCTCCGCCTCCTGTTCCGCCAGTTAAGAAGACCGCACCAAAGCATGAGATAGAAGATGAACCTGACGCCTTTGAAGATGATTTTTCCATTGATGATTTGGATGCCGTGCCTGCTCCAGAGCCAGAGCCTGAACCAGAGCCTGAGCCGGTGATAGATGACATTCCCCAGATGGTCAGCATGGAAGAGCCGGCTGCCGAAGAGGAAGAAGCCCTTGCAGAAGAAGAGCCCGCTGCCCAAGAGGAAGAAGCCCTTGTAGAAGAAGAGCCAGCCGCCTATGAGGAAGAAGCCCTTGTAGAAGAAGAGCCAGCTGCCCAAGAGGAAGAAGCCCTTGTAGAAGAAGAGCCAGCTGCCGAAGAGGAAGAAACTCTTGTAGAAGAAGAGCCAGTCGCCCAAGAGGAAGGAGTCCTTGTAGAAGAAGAGCCAGCCGCCCAAGAGAAAGAAGCTCTTGCAGAAGAAGAGCCAGCTGCCCAAGAGGAAGAAGCCCTTGTAGAAGAAGAGCCCGCTGCCGAAGAGGAAGAAGCCCTTGCAGAAGAAGAGCCAGTAGCCCAAGAGGAAGAAGCTCTTGCAGAAGAAGAGCCAGTCACCGAAGAGGAAGAAGCTCTCGCAGAAGAAGAGCTAGCTGCCCAAGAGGAAGAAGCCCTCGCAGAAGAAGAGCCAGCTGCCGAAGAAGAACCTGTTTTGGATGATGCGGACATTTTTAGCGTAACACCAGAAAGTTCAGAAAGTGGGGAAGAATTAGACGAAGAAGCGGAAGAAGCCCTTTCTCTTTTGCAAAAGCTTAAATCTCTTATTCCATATTTGCCAGAAGAAAAACAGTCGGAATTTAGTTCAAGTCACGCTCGTCTGTTAATGGACTATCTTATTGCTAGGTTAAGCGGTAAGGAAGGACTTCTTGCCCTGTCCAGCAGAATGCGCAGTCAGCTGGGGCTTGAAGAACAGCAGGTTTCCCAAAATGGAGCGGGGCTGGTAAGCGATGTTGTTTCAGGCATGGAGTCTTATGTGGCTTCCATTCCAGACGCAAACCTTGCCCGCACTCTTGAAGGAGAACTTAATGCCGTCCTTCATAAACTGGAAGACTCTAAAGAGTAATAATCCGAGAGTTTGTAATCTGAACATTTCCCTCGTCGCAGATAAGGATGTCGTTTTCAAGGCGGCATCCTCCTGTTTTGGGGTCGTACAGTCCTGGCTCAAGGGTTACAATCATTCCCGGTTTAAAGAGGGCCTTTGCATCCGTCTTTTTGCTTACAAAGGGTTCCTCGTGAATTTCAAGACCTATTCCGTGACCAAGTCCGTGGGGCATAGACACCTTTGACTTTGCAAAGAGGGCATCGGCCTTTTCAGATGCTGCCCTTATTCCCTGTCCTGCCGCATACAGGGGCTTTACTGTGTCAAACACATATTGAATTGTTTCAATCTGTTTTTGCTGTTCTTTTGTAAGAGGTCCCCTTGCAATGGTAATGGTTGCATCGCTGGTGTAGCCGTTAAAGACAACTCCGTAGTCCAAAATGGAAAGTCCCCTTGTTCCCCATTCGCTTCCTGTGTAACCGGGAAATGCGTGTATTGCAAAACTGCGTTCTGGTCCTGCGGCAAGAGTGTCAAAGCCTGTCCTTTCGCAGCCCTGCATTCTAAGTTCTTTTTCTATGAACAGGGCCACATCAATTTCGCAAGAGATTTTTCCATTGCGGAGCATCTTTTCAATTTCGTCAGTCATGTAGCTTGTAATTGCGGCAGCTTTTCTTGTGCATGCAATTTCGTAGTCATCCTTTACTGACCTTTGATGTACAACAAAATCGTGAGTGCTGTTTGTCCTACACTTTACATCCCATCCCTCCAGTTCGGAAACATATTCTAGAAAAAGTGGATAGGATGTTGCTGGAGGAATTTCCACAGAGGGGCGTGATCCTGCATTCAGTTTTTTTAGGACTTCTCTTACTGCTGTGGTGTTTTTTCTGTTGTACTTTGTAAAGGGAATTATTTTTCCTGCATGAGCCCTTTCTCGTGCAAGGTTTTCGTCCCAAGGAATAAGCACGCTGTTTCCGTCTGCCGCTATAATCAGAATGGCATCGCTAGGGTGACCGCACAAATATCTTAGGGAAGGTTCCCTTCGCTCTTCGCTGTCTTCAAATACTACTGCCGAAAGATTGTTCATCTTTAAGAAGTAAGTTACAGCAGTCCGCCTTAAAATATAAAGGGATTCTAAATCTGCGGAATTGATTATTCTGTCGTAATCCGCTCCCGTGTCTTTTGTAATAGCAGGCTGTGTCTGTGTGTTTTCTTCTGCCGCCATGTCTATGCCTCCTCTTGATTTTTTTTGCCTTTTATAAACCTTTTTGTCATTGGGTCACGGGTAAGGAACAAAAGCCCCACGCCCACAAATGCAAACATTATAGCCGTAAGTGCAACAGGAACTCCCTGAGAAATGAACCTGTTGTATCCGCTAAATGCCGAAACTATTTTGTCCTTAAGCAGATAGACTGGTACGCTTGCCAGAATGGAAAAAACTACCATCTTAAGGGCATACAGTGCCGACTGTCTTACCACCGAACCTACATCTATGGTTGGAGTTTTTTTTAGGAATGCAAAAAGAAGAATCATGTTTACTGTGCTTGCAATGCTCAGTGCCAGTGCAATGCCAGCTCCCTTCATGGGATGCACTAAAATTACCGCAAGGGCAATGTTTATTGCAAAGTTTATAAGTCCTGCAATGGTAGGGCTTTTTGTGTCTTGCTGGGCGTAAAAAGCTGGAGCAATGATTCTGTTTACCGCAATAAAAAACAGTCCTGCAATGTGGTAGCGGAATACTTCCATCGTCATCTTTATTGAATCTCCGTTAAACTTTCCGCTTTGAAACACAAGTGCAATCAGGTTTTCTCCCATGATAAGAGAATAGAATGTTATAGGAATTGCAATTAGTGCCATTATCTTTATGGACTGGGAAAGCATGTCGTTAAATTTTTCCCACTCGTTTCTTTTTGCAAAGCCTGTAAGGTCTGGCAGAATTACGGTTCCTATGGTTACAGCGCAAATGCCCAGAATAAGTTCCTGAAGCCTAAGGGAATACTGTATGCTGGAATAGACTCCTTCTCCTGCATGGGTTGCAAGTTGGGAAGAAACCAGATCGTTCAGTTGATAGGCGGACATTCCTATTATGGTCGGGCCTATGAGCTTTAGAACCGTTCTTGTTCCAGGATTTGTAAATGCTTTTTTTATTGTGGTAAAGGCGACATGCCAGTCGTTTTTAAGTACGAAGGGAAGTTGGAATGCAGCCTGTACCGTGCCTCCCGTAATGACACCAATGGCCATTGCCCTTGCAGGATTTTTTGTGTAGGGTGCCAAAATGTATGTGGCCGCAACCACTATGGCGTTGAACAGAATGGGAGTAAATCCTGAAGGAGAAAAAATCTTTAATGCGTTTAGTATTCCCTGGAAAAGTGCCGCAATGGAAATGACTACAAGGTAGGGAAACATTATGCGGGTAAGAACTACCGCCTCTGAAAAAGCAAGAGAGTCAGTTTCCTTAAAGAAGATTCTTATAATGAGCGGAGTAAAAATCATTCCCAAAGAAACAAAGATCACCGTAAGGAATGTTACCAGAGTAAAGGTTGCGTTTACAAAATCCTGAGTTTCCTTTTTCCCTTCTGGACTGTCTGCCTTTTCAAGATAAGTCTTAAATGTGGGAATGAAGGCTACAGAAACAGAATTTTCCGCAAACAGCCGTCTGAAAAAATTAGGCACTTGAAAGGCAATTCCAAAGGCATCGCTTAAGGCCGAGGTTCCTAAAAACTTTGCCTTGGTGCTTTCCCGTATAAGACCCAGTATCCGCGAAAACAGGGTAAGGACTGAAAGTGAAAGTCCCTTTGCAACTATTGAATGAGCTTTTTTTTCTTTTTTTTCCTGCATATGTATAGAATACTGATGTTGCCAAAATAAAGCAATCGGTATACACTTATAGATATGAGCAGTAAGCCTAGACATGTGTTCCAGAGGGTGGGTGACACGCCAATAATTCCAATTTCCGCAAAGATTCTCGTCATATTCATCATGCTGCTTTTGCTTTCAAACTTCATGACGAATTTCATAAACCTTTCCCTTTCCCAACGCAAGGTAATTCAACTTACCAACGAAATTCTCGTGGGAAAGCTTAAGACTCTGTACAACGCGGCAGACAATCAGTATCAGATAAGTCTTTATGCTCAGGACGAAGCATCTTCAGTTCAGTCCCTGTGCGAAACCGCCGAGTCAGACTTTACCATGGACCACAGCATTGCACTGGGAGTAAGGCAGGATTCTTCCATTCTTTTTGTTCAGGCACGAAACATGCTAGGAAGTTGGTACCGTTTTTCGGATGAAAATGCCCTTGCCCTTATGAACGGCAGTTTTGAAGAAGGCATTCAAGAGGGTACCATAACCTTTAAGGCCCTTACCGGAGACGAATACTTTGGCGTGTACAAATTCCATCCCCAGTGGAACTGCTACATAATAAGGGCGGAACTAAGGTCAGACACAAAGGATTCAATGTACAGGGTAATGCTCATCATCATTCCCATTATTCTTGTGTTCATAATTGTTTTCCTTTGGGCGGGAATCGTAATGTTCAGAAGGCTCTTTGCAAATGTTAAGCACATTACCAACAACCTGTATCAAATGCAGCAGGACCAGAAGTTGGGACTTATTGACATTTCAAAAGCTCCTAATGATGATGTTACCTATCTTGCGGCAAGCTTCAACTCTCTTTCTTCCAACATTAACAACCTCCTTACCACATTCCAGAAATTTGTTTCTAAAGATGTGGTGGAGCGGGCCTACAGCGAGCAGTCTATAAACCTTGAGGGAAAGCCGCGGAACCTTACCATTCTTTTTAGCGACATAAAAAGTTTTACCTATCGCACAGAAGTTTTGGGCAACGACATTATAGATCTTCTTAATGTGCATTACGATAAGGTAATCAGAATAATTCAGAGTGAAAGTTCCCTTTCTTCAAAGCGAAGAAATGTAATTGCAGGCTCTAGCGAAGGCAGGGGAATAATAGGTAGCATAATTGGAGACGCAATACTTGGCATTTACGGACTAAAGGATTCTTCCGCAAGAAAGTCTATTGATGCAATCCAGAGCGCATGGGAAATAATTACCGCCACAAAGGAACTTAGGGAAAAAATGACATCTCGCCGTGAACAGATTGAGGCGGAGCGTAAACTTACCGCCGCAGAACTGAGGGTGTTTGACGCAGTTATGCTTGAGGTTGGCGTGGGTATAGACGGTGGCGAAGTATTCTATGGTACAATCGGCTCAAATGACCACATGACAAATACCGTAATAGGCGACAAGGTTAATTCAGCCTCGCGGTTGGAAGGCCTTACCCGTGAATACAGATTGCCTATTATTGTAAGCGCTTATGTAAGGGATGAAGTTCTTTCGCAAAAACAGTTTGCGGAACGGTACAGGTTCTTTGAAGTTGACACCGTTCAGGTAAAGGGAAAGACCGAAGGCATGAAGGTTTACTTCCCTTACGATGACAAATTCTGCGGAGAAGAAATGCTTTCTGAATTTGAAACCTACGGAGAGGCTCTTTCTTACTATTACAAAGGTGACTGGAAAAACGCCCGGACTTTGTTCCGAAAATGCAGCCTTGATGTTGCAGGAGTTTTCCTTGAGCGCATGGGTCTTAAAAAGGCACCTGATGACTGGAGCGGAATATGGACAATGAAAACAAAGTAAACAGGTCAGTCCACGAAGGTGTGCAGCTTTTTTTAAAGGGTGTTCACCCAGAGGTGCAGGAGGTTGCTGCCTCTTACGACCTAAACAAGGAATATGCAAAGACTCGCCACAACAAGACTCCCGGATTATGGGCTCCTCTTTTAGTATGCTTTGCGGTTGTTCTTGTAACTTCATTTCTGATTTTCTTTTTTGTAAACCGCAACAACGAACGCATTTCGGTTTCCGTTGATGCTTTTGAAGACTTAAACCTCACTTCACTTCTAGATACGGTTTCTGAAACTAGGTCAAACAGAGATGCCGCAAAAAAAGAAGCGGAAAGTCTTGCCTCTGAGCTTGAGGGGGAACTTGACAGAGCCGCCCGCAACAGAGATGCGGATTTGTTTACCATAAAGTCCCTTAACCTTTCTTATGCAGAAACGACACGAAGAAGCAGGGAAGTGGAGTCTGCCTATGAAGAAGCGGTAAGCCTTGCCCACTCCCAGTACGATTCCCGCATTCGTGAGCAGGAAGAGGCAGCGCAAAGGTATCAGGCTCAACTTGACGAATATGATTCTGCCCGACTGGAACTTGCCCGAGAAAAAGAAAATGCAATTAACAGCCAGAAGCAGCTTTTTGAAATGGAAAAGGAGCAGCTAGTAACTTCATACGAAAATACCATTTCACAACTTAAGGAGCAGATTGTTTCTGTTCAGCAGGAAGATTTAGGTAGGCAGATGAAGGCTGTTAACGACATCTCTCAAAAGTACGGTTCCGAAATTGACGCCTTAGATCCTGTTATAAACGATGCAGAGGGGAACGCCATTGTTTCAAGAACTTCCAGAACGGAACTGTCTGAACGCTTTGCCCCCTTCCTGTTTACTGCAAACTTAAGCGATGAAGCTTCTGAAGAATTTAAGGACGCCCTTTCTTTGGCAGAATCCCTTTTTGGAGACTTTGACTATACTCAGAAAATTGTTTCCTCACTTCCGCAGAAAAATTCCATTCCTGCATATGTGCGCACATCTTCTAGACTTTCCCATACCGCTGGAAACGAAATTGTGCGAGCGGCTACAAGGGAAGTAAACCGTCTGGCCCTAATTCTTGAGTCACAGCGTACCAGACTTGAAGCCTTAACTTCTCAAAACGATTCCTACAGGCTTGCCCTTTTTTCTATGGCAAGGGCTTCTGGTGCCGATGGAATTGTGGTTTCTGCTTCTGGAACATCCCTTTCACTGCTGCTTTTAGAACCTGCAAAAGACAGGCTGGAAGCATTTCTTGCTGAACGGGAGAGTGCTGCAGAATCTGATTTGGAAGAGGAATCTGTCCCTGACTCTGTAGAAGAGAGTGGGGAAGAAAAGAACCTTGAACTTTATGTCTTTAATGCCGACTCTTCTACCTCCTTTACCATTCCTGTTACTGGGGTTAAGATGGAAGAGGAAACTGTTAGGGTTACACTTTTAAACACCTCTTCTGTGGAACCGGGATTTTTTGTTACGGTAAGGGAGTCTGCGGCAGAAAAAGTTCAGAACTGATTGTATAAAGTCACAATAACATGTATAGTATATTAGAGAGATTTTGTGGGAAGGTGAATTGATGGAACAATCAGAGCAGAAACTTACGGTTTCTTCTGTTACCCCAATGGAAAAACCGATTCGCATAGGCATAGATGTTGGTTCCACTACCGTAAAGGTTGTGGCTCTTGGCGACAATGACGAACTTCTGTATGGAGACTACGAGCGGCATAGGGCAGACATCCGCAATACAATTATTCTTGTGGTAAACAAGGCTCTGGATGCCCTTGAGTCTAAACTTCCCCTAAGGGACCTTCAGACTGTAAGCGTAAAGGTTACTGGCTCAGGCGGACTTTCTGTTTCTCAGTGGCTTAACATTCCCTTTATTCAGGAAGTAGTTGCAGCAACTACTGCTGTTAGAAAAATAATCCCTCAGACTGATGTTGTAATTGAACTGGGTGGAGAAGATGCAAAAATCACATACTTTACTGGTGGAGTAGAGCAGCGCATGAACGGAACTTGTGCAGGTGGTACAGGTGCATTCATTGACCAGATGGCGGCTCTTCTTGAAACTGATGCATCAGGTCTTAACAATCTTGCAAAAGGTGCGTCTACCATTTATCCCATTGCGGCCCGGTGCGGTGTTTTTGCCAAGACAGATGTTCAGCCCCTTATTAACGAGGGTGCCCGTAGAGAGGACATTGCTGCTTCAATTTTTCAGGCGGTGGTAAGCCAGACTATTTCGGGACTTGCATGTGGTAAGCCCATCCGCGGACATGTGGCTTTTCTTGGCGGACCGCTTCACTTCCTTGACCAGCTTAGGGAGCGCTTTATACTTACCCTTAAGTTAAAAGAAGATGAAATTATTGTGCCTGAAAACAGCCAGCTTTTTGTGGCAAGCGGTGCGGCCTATTCTGCAGAGAGGACAATTCACTGTGCCAGCCCTAATGCGGAAACAAAAACTTTCCCCACTATTGCCCAGTTCCGTGAAAGCCTAAAAAATCTTGTGGGTGCGGAACTTCAAGAAGTACAGCGTCTTGAACCCCTCTTTAATTCTCAGGAAGAACTTGACGAATTTAACGCCCGTCATGCGAAAGAGACAGCCCTTACCGCTCCACTGCAGGAGGCTAGCGGTCCCGTATTCCTCGGTCTTGATGCAGGTTCTACAACTACAAAGGCCGTCCTTACCGACACTCAGGGACGCATACTGTGGCGCTTCTACGATGTTAACGCTGGTAATCCTGTAGATCTTGCTGTCCGTGTTTTAAAGGATTTGTATGCTATTCTTCCAAAGGACTGCTACATTGCACGCTCTGTTTCCACTGGTTACGGAGAGGCCCTTTTTCAGGCAGCTCTTGGCGTAGACTCTGGAGAAGTTGAGACAATTACTCACTACAGGGCAGCGGATTTTTTTGTTCCGGGAGTAGAGTTTCTGCTGGACATTGGCGGTCAGGACATGAAGTGCCTTCGTATGAAGGATGGTGCAATTACTTCTATTCAGCTTAACGAAGCATGCTCTTCTGGTTGCGGAAGTTTCCTAGACAACTTTGCGCGAACTATGGGCATGAGCGTTCAGGAATTTTCAAAACTTGCCCTTATGGCAAAAAAGCCTGTTGACCTGGGAAGCCGCTGTACCGTATTCATGAATAGCCGTGTAAAGCAGGCTCAGAAGGAAGGTGCAACAGTTGCCGACATTTCTGCGGGACTTTCCTATTCAGTCATAAAGAACGCCCTGTTTAAGGTTATAAAACTTCGCAAGGCAAGCGAAATAGGTTCAAAGGTTGTGGTGCAGGGCGGTACCTTCAACAACGATGCCGTACTCCGTGCCTTTGAAAAAATTGCTGGAGTAAATGTCTATCGTCCTGATGTAGCTGGACTTATGGGTGCATACGGTTCAGCCCTTATTGCTCAGGACCAGTGGGAAGACCTTCGCCGTCCCAAGCCCGATGACCCTGACCAGACTCCCAAATTTGTTAAGTCGGGAATTGCAAGCCTGTCAGAACTGGAAAGTTTCCATGTAGATTTGGAATTAAGGAGATGCGGAAAGTGTTCCAATAACTGCTTGCTTACGATAAATACCTTTACCACAAGCAAGGGTTCCGAAGGTTCAACCGTAAGAAAATTTGTTACTGGTAACAGGTGCGAACGAGGTGCGGAACTTGGTGAGGATGCAAAGGTTGTAGACGCAAGCAATAAGGAAGACACTGGCCTTGCCTCCGAAGAAAATAAAAACCTTCCCAACCTTTTTGACTGGAAGTACAAGAGGCTTTTCCATTATGTTCCCCTTAAGCCAGAAGAGGCTCCCATGGGTACTGTGGGAATTCCTCGCGTGCTTAACATGTACGAAAACTATCCCCTTTGGTTTACTCTGTTTACAAAACTTGGCTTTAGGGTAATCATTTCCCCCAGATCAAGCAGAAGGGTTTACGAAAAGGGTCTTGAATCTATTCCCTCCGAATCAGTTTGCTACCCTGGAAAAATTTCTCACGGACACATAGAAAGCCTTCTTCAGCAGGGAATTAAATTTATCTTCTATCCATGCGCTCCCTATGAAAAGCAGGAAGACGCTGGCGCAGGAAACCACTACAATTGTCCTATTGTAACCAGTTATCCCGAGGTTCTTCGCAACAACATAGAAGCCCTTCGTCAGGATGACACTCTGCTCTTTATGAATCCCTTCCTGCCCATTTACGACAAGGAAAGACTTGCCGTTCGTCTGTACGAAGAATTGTCCCCCCACTTTAGGCTGAGCATGGAAAAAATTACCGAAGCTGTTAACGAAGCTTGGAAGGAGCAAGACAAATTCCGCCATGAAGTTCAGCAGAAGGGAGAGGAAGCCCTTGAGGAAATAATTACTCGAGGTGCAAACGGTATTGTTCTTGCAGGACGCCCCTATCACCTTGACCCCGAAATTAACCACGGAATTCCCGAGATGATAAACGGTTTGGGTCTTGCAGTATTTACAGAAGACTCTGTTGCCCACTTGGGAAGTATAGAACGCCCCTTGCGCGTAATAGACCAGTGGACCTACCACAACAGACTTTACCGAGCTGCCGCATTTGTAAGCGAAATGCCCAACCTTGAGCTGGTTCAGCTTACAAGTTTTGGTTGCGGACTTGATGCCGTTACCGCTGACCAGGTGGACGAAATCTTAAAGGCAAAGAGCCGCATGTACACCCTTATAAAAATTGACGAGGGTTCTAACCTAGGTGCAGTGCGAATCCGCATACGAAGCCTTATTGCCGCTGTAAAGGCTCGGGAACGGAAAGGTAAGCGCTCACCAGTAAAGAGTGCCGCATATCAGCGTCAGGTGTTCACAAAAGAAATGAAGACCACCCATACAATCATTGGTCCTCAGATGAGCCCCATCCACTTTAGGCTTTTGCAGAAGGCAATGCAGTATGCAGGATTTAAATTTGTCATCCTTGACGCCGTTGATCCTAAGGCTGTAGAAACAGGACTTAAGTATGTAAATAACGATGCATGCTATCCTTCAATTCTTGTAGCAGGACAAATGATTGCTGCTCTGCAGAGCGGAAAGTATGACATAGATCATACCAGTCTGATTATTACCCAGACTGGAGGTGGCTGTCGTGCGACAAACTATATAGGATTTATCCGCCGTGCATTAAACGATGCAGGAATGTCTCAGGTGCCAGTTATTAGTCTTAGCGCTCAGGGATTTGAAAAGAACCCAGGCTTTAAGATTACGCCAAAACTGCTGGACGGAATGCTCCGCTCAATCATGATAGGTGACATCCTTATGAGGGTGCTTTACAGAACAAGACCTTACGAAGCAGTGCCGGGAAGTGCAAACGCCCTGTACGAAAAGTGGAACGGAAGGGCTCAGCTTGCCCTTAAGAGCCATTCAATTCGTTCTTACCATAAAATCATAAAGGGAATAATCCGCGACTTTGACAATCTTCCCCTAAGGCCGATTAAAAAGCCTCGTGTGGGAGTTGTAGGAGAAATCCTCGTAAAGTTCCATCCCACTGCAAACAATCAGATTGTAGAAACCATTGAGCGTGAAGGTGCTGAATGCGTAATGCCTGATTTGGCGGACTTCTTCTTCTATTCGTTTAGTACAGGAATCTTCCGCCACGAACAGCTGGCCTTCCCAAAGAAAACAGAGCGTAACGCTAGACTCTTTGTGTGGTTTTTAGAGAAGTACAGGTCTTACATGAAAAAGCAGTTTAAAAAGAGCCACCGCTTTGAGCCGCCAAGTTCCATCTACGATCTTATGAAGGGAGTAGACGACATAGTTCAGCTTGGAAACATAACTGGCGAAGGTTGGTTCCTTACTGCCGAAATGGTGGAACTTATTCATTCTGGAGTGCCAAGTATTGCTTGCGTACAGCCCTTTGCATGTCTTCCAAACCATGTAACCGGTAAGGGAATGATAAAGGAACTTCGCCGCAGGTTCCCGGGTGCAAACATTTCTGCAATTGACTACGATCCGGGTTCAAGCGAAGTAAACCAGCTTAACCGTCTTAAGCTTCTGTTGAGCAATGCTCCCGCCGGTTCACATCCGGACGAAGAGGCCGACGGTAAGATTCATGCGCCAGACGGAACTGTACAGGAAGCCATTGTCCGTCTTGCAGAAGGCGGAGACGGTTTTGTAGACACTGATCCTGTAAATCCTGCGGAAGTGCCTGCCGTCTAATCCTAAGGAGTGGGAGGAGCGTTTTATGAAGGGTTTGATGCGGAAAATTTCTCTTTGCCTTACCGTGATGTTTCTGAGTGGGGCATTCTGTTTTGCGGAATACAATCCGTTGGGAATTCCCGACTCCTGTATCATAAGGCGCAGCATTGTTTCTTCTTGGCTTACAGCTCCCTTTTCTGACCTTCAGTCCCGTAACAGGGAACTTCATTCTGACGATGTGGGCACTCTGTTTCAAGTTCGCATGGAAGAGGGACTGGACGAATTTCTTGTCATAGTTGCCCCACAGACATTTAACGATGTGGACATCATAGACGGAGAAAAACGCCGTACCGAACGGCTAGAAGAATTCCGCACTGGCTCACCAGGAAGTTGGGTTGTCTACAGGGACAAGCAGACAGAAAAAGCCCTCCGCATAGTCTGGTATTTTAATGCTGATTCAGGGGTCTACATTCAGTTTAGGCCTGCTCCCAATGCTACAAGATGCTATGCCGACCTAATTGTGTTTGGTTCCTATGCGGCCCGTTCAGTTCCTGTGGGTGTGGCATTTGATCGCCTTTATACCGCTTCCTTTGCCGATGTCTACCAGTGGACAAGACGCACCATCCCTTGGGAAAAGGTTACGGTTCAGGAGGGACAGTACCGCGACAGCGTTCAGGTTGCAGAAACAATAAAGTCTCGCCTAGGATTTATAGACTATGCCGAAAATGTTTCCTACAACGAAAACGGCGTGCTTTACAACATAGAAACAGGAAAGCCTGTAGACGATGACGAACTTTCCACAGCCTCTTATACAGACAGGCTTACCTTAAGCGGTGCAGGATTTGTAAAGTGGGTTGCAGACGGATTTGTATATCCCCTTGCAGGAAGGGGCACTGCAATTTCTGACCTGGTTGTTCCCACTGTGGAATACGCTTCCCTAAGCAAGAATGGAGTAATTTCCCAAGAGAGAAACCTTTCTTTTACCCTTGATTGGACAAGAAATCTTGCGGCGGCAGTTCTGTCTGTAAGAACAAAAAAAGACTACACATTTAAAACCGGAGGCACTGATGTCTGCATAGAACCCTTTGCCGCTGACCTTGTAAACGGCGTGCTTACCCAGACTTCGGGCTACATACCAGACACGGGATATTCCGCAAAAAAACTTAAGGGTATACTTTATGTTCTTGCCTCAACAGAGCCTTCTTATATGTACTTTGCCGCTGTTCGCCAAACTTCTTCCATTGTGCCAGATGAAATGGTCTTTAACGAGTGTGCAGTAATAATTCCCTACTTTGACGATTTGGGCAGGTTCGGATGCTATGTGTTTGAAAAAGGTAGGCAGATTACCCTTGAAAGATTCATAGCCATGTACGAGTCCAGCTTTATTCATCTGTCTAGAGTAAAGGCTACAGAAAACTTCTTTCCTCAATAAGGGCTTTTGCCTAGACATAAGATTAAATTCTATAGTATACTGTTTTCATGTTTAAGGATGTGAAGGCAGTTGCCTTTGATATTGACGGTACGCTCTATGCCCAGTGGAAGCTTTATGTCCGCATGCCGTTTTTTTTCTTAAGACACCTGTATTTCTATTCTCATTACGGAATCCTCAGAAAGCGTCTAAGACAGACGGAACCAGTTGAAGACTTTTACACATGGCAGGCGGAACTTCTTGCAAAACAGATGCATGTAAGCAAAGAAAAGGCGGCCTCTTTAATTGATTCCATTTGCTACAAGGGTTTGAGTCGCTACTTTAAAAAAATAAAGCCATATCCCGATGTAACCGAAACAGTTCGTGCGTTCAAAAATGCAGGATTAAAAATTGCAATTCTGTCAGATTTTCCTCCCTCTCAAAAGGGGGACATTTGGGGAATCCGTGACATGTGCGATGTTTGCCTTGGAAGCGAGGAGTGTGGCATGCTCAAGCCGTCTGCCCATTCCTTCCAGATGCTTGCGCAAAAGCTTAACCTTAAGCCAGAAGAAGTTCTGTATGTGGGGAACAGCCTTTCCTACGATGTAAAGGGTGCAGGAGGTGCCGGAATGAAAACCGCCTACCTTCTTAAGGGCTTTAAAAAACTGTTTAACAAAAAGGTAAAAGAAGCGGATATTTCGTTTAAAAACTATCGCCAATTATGTCAAATTGTGCTACAATAATTGGTAAATAATAAAACTTGTTGATGGGTGGGAAAAAGTGACAGGTTATGTAATTATTTCTATCATGTTGTCGGTGGCTCTTGCTGCTGCAGTGTGTGTCGTATTCAGACGGTTTGACAAAAACCAGAAGTCCTTGCAGCAGTTAAAAAAATATGCGGACATGCGTCAGGAAGAGTTTGATAAATACTTCCGCGCTCGTGCCGAAAACCTTACCGTTCTTTCCAGCGATCTTGAATCCGCGCAGGTAAAGGCAAAGGCTGCCGTTCGTGCACTGGAGCAGAAGGAAGAGCAGTTCGAAAAAGATTCAGCATCTCTTTCAAAACCAATTGCAGAAATTTCACTCATGGGAGACCAGATTGCCGCATATGACAAGGTAATCCGCAACCTTATGGAAATGACCGCCGCAGTGGAGCAGAACCTTCAGAAGGTAAAGCAGGAAGCTGATGTGGTTGAAAAATTCAACAGCCGCCTTGATGTTCAGAAGAGGACCGTAGACGCATTAGAAAAAAAGATCCCCACACTTGTGTCTCAATTTTCAGAAACAAATGGCGAACAGTTAAAGTCCCTTGGAACAGAACTTCTTTCTGAGTATGAAAAGCGTGCTCAGGAAATAAACGGTTCCACTCAAAAGGCTGTAAAGGAGCATCAGCAGCTTCTTGAAAAAATAAATGTTGATGTTCAGAGTGCCTACAGTCAGGCCGCATCTCGCGCTACAAAATTGGAAGACGAAGTTTTTAAGCAGTTGAGCGCAAGGTCAAAGAGTCAGTACGATTCCTGCATTAAAGAACTTGACGCCCAGTCCAAGCAACTTGCCGCAATCATGGACGGAAAGATAAAGGAAACCCAAAAGAGCATAGATGCCCAGGCCCAAGCCTTTAACGCAAGCATAGACACCCAGAGCAAGACCCTTGAAGCAGAGTTCAAGAAGAAGACTGGAACATTTACCCAGAACCTTGCCGAACGCACTGCATCCCTTTCTGCAGATTTGGAAAAGAAAATTACCGACCTTGACAGCCTCCTTAAGGAAAGAACTTCCGCATTAAGCACTTTGTTTGGAGAACGCTCAAAAACGCTTGACGAAGCCATAAAGAATAAGACTGGCTCTTTAAGTGCAGAACTTCAGAAACGCACTGACGAAATTGATGCCGAACTTAAAAAGCGCACCACAGACCTTGACGCAGAACTTAAGAAAAAAACAGGTGACCTTGACATTGCAATGAAAAAGGAACTTGCTCTTCTTGCCAGTAAGGTTAAGGAAAGCACCCAACTTTCTTCACAGCAGGTGGCCCAGACTACCGATGTGGTTTCAAAGTCTCTTGACGAAAAGTCAAAGTCACTTCTTGCAGACATTGAACGCCGCAATGCGGAACTTACTGCAGAACTTTCTGACTTTACAAATGGAATGCAGGAACAGATACGCGCTCTTACAGAATCCCTTTCTTCTGAATTCTCTGGAAGTCATACCGAAGCAGAGCGTGAAATCCACACTCGCCTTGATGCAATTTCTGAGCGCATAGAAGAACGGGCAGCAATCCTTGAAGACGAACTTAGCCGAAAGACATCTGCCGTAGATTCCGAAGCCCTTGTAAAACTTGAGCAGGTTGAAAACTCTGTAGACAATTCTCTTGATCGGGTAAGGCAGACTGCTGAACAGATTTCGGCTGCGGTTGACGAAAACGAGCGCAAGATTCAGGAACTGTCCATGACCTTTGTCGAAAAACTTTCTGCTGTTGCTTCGTCCATGTCTGACCAGACCGAAGACAGCATGACCAAACTTCTTAGCCTTAAGGAATCTTTCCAGAAGGAACTTGACAGCATTACTTCTCAGCTTGAATCCGAATCAACGGGTAACAGCAAAAAACTTGCTCAGGTTCAGAAACAGCTTGACGCACAGGCAGACAGCCTTAAGGAACGCTACGATGCCCTCTTCCAGAAGTCTCTTACTGCCGCAGAAGAAAAGGCCGATTCCCTTAGAGATGAAATGCTTTCTTCAATTGACAGTCTTAAGAGTCAGTATGCTCAGGTTCAGAGTCAGCTTGACCAGCAGGCGGACGGACTTAAGGAGCATTACGACAGCCTCTTTAGTCAGACTCTTTCCAGTGCAGAAGAAAAGGCTCAGGCGATCCGTGACGAAATGCTTGCTTCTGTTGACAGCCTTAAAACCCAGTATGCACAGGTTCGTCTTGAAGGCGAGCAGTCAATAGAAGATGTAAGCCAGCGCATTAAGGACAACTCCATTCAGCTTGAAGATTTGAGCGCATCAGTTCATTCTCAGGTGGGACAGTTTGACACTGAACTTCAGAATGCAATGAAGTCTGTGGCGGCGGATTATGAAAACAAGCAGGCAAAATTTCTTTCTGGTCTGGATGCCCAACTTTCGGTTTACAAAAAAGAAATTGAAGTCCGCATAAGAAAACTTAATTCTGTTGGTAACGATGCCGACAAACTGGAACTTGCCCTTAGAAAACTTATGGAGCAGTCTCAGAAAAAAGTTTTGGGTGACTTTGAAAAGTTTTCCGACTCTGTTACAAAACAGCAGTCTGAATTTGAAAACGCCTTCCTTCAGAATACATCCAAACTTCACACAGAACTTGGTTCCGTTGAAAAGGCACTGGAAGACCTTAAGGCAAAATCTTACAGCAATGTAAGCAGCAAACTAAAACTGTTTGAGGACACATTTACTGTTGACCTTAAAAAGAGAGAAGATGCCCTTGACGACAAACTTAACCAGTGGAAGAACGGCTTTGACAGCAAGATAGAAATTTTCTCTGACGAATATGAGCAGGACAGGCGCAAGCTTGAAACAAAGTATTCCGAGGAACTTAAGAAACGCCTTGCAGACATGCATACGAAAAATCTTGAGCTTGAGGCAAAACTTCAGGATTCTCTTTCTGCAAAACAGACTGAGCTTAAAAATCAGATGGGGTCCGTACAGTCACTGCTTAATGACTTTATGGAGCAGTACAGGGCAGACCTTAAGGATACCAGCGATCAGGCGGAAGTTCTTCTTAAAGAGGCAACGGAATCTTACAATCAGCGCATGAACGAACAACTTGCCAAAAACGAAAGAAGTATTGCTTCTCAAATTGAGGAGTTCAAGCAGGAACTTTCAGAAAAGCAGGAAACAAATACTTCTACAATTGATGCGGCGGTTCAGGACACAAGCGTTTGGAAAAAGCGCCTTAGCCAGCAGTTTGACGAAAGCTTCCGCGAGTTTGAAGAACAGCTTGAATCCCTTTCTAGCGACATAAAGGAAAAACTTAAGGACCTTGATGAAAAGTCTAGGGATGATCGGGCCGTGCTTGAACAGAGCATACAGCAAATGACTCAGAATGTACGCCTGTCCCTTAGCGAATACGAACAGAAATCTACAGAGGTTCAGAACGAACTTCAGAAGCGTTACGATGACATGCGCATGCAAACCCAGAAGGATGTGGATGAGCAGATTGAAGAGTCTGCAAAGGGAATTAAGTCTTTGCGCAAGGAACTTAAATCTGTTTCTGACGAAGCCAAGGGCAACTACAACAAGTTTATTACAGAACTTAACGACAATACCAATGATCTTCAGAAGCAGATTAGCGACATCAACAAGAGTGTGCTTCGCTTTGTTGACCAGACGAAGGTGTTTGACAAGGCGGACCTTCTTAAAGGCCAGCTGGAAACTTCAATTTCTGATCTTAAGCAGAGCATTAGCGATGTGGCTTCTTCTCGAGGTGTTATTGAAGACCTGCACAAAAGAATTGACGGGCTTAACAAACTTCACGATGAACTTACGCAGAAAGTTTCCATGTTTACGGCAGAACAGGGGCGCATAGACGGAATGGAAGAGCAGTACCGCCGGCTTATTGCTTTAAGTCAGACCATGGACACAAAGATTCAGGACCTTACAGCAACAAGTGACGACCTTTCCAACATGCAGCTTACTGTCCGCTCATTCCAGGAAACTCTTGCAGGAATCCAGAGCCGCTATGACCGCATAGAAAAGAAGGGCGAGACTATTGACCGTGTTGCCGCTGATGTTGACAAGACATTTGACCGTGTTGATGCTCTGCAGGCAAAACTTACAGACTGCATTCATCAGGTAGAATCTATGCCTAGGGAAATTGAATCCGTTCAGGGAGATATTGACGCCATTCTTAAGAATTCAGACCGCATAAACGACACTGTGGAAAAACTTTCTTCCCTCCAGTCTCTTGTTGACGAAACCCAGCAGCAGATTGATTCTATGAATGAATCTCGTAAGGGAATTCTTAACACTGAAGAGCGTTTACAGAAACTTGCGGCGGCCGCTGACGAACAGATTAAACTGCTTCAGACTATTGCAAAGACAAATGTTGCAAAGAAGGCTCCTGCAAAGGGAAGCAGCATTTCTGCATCTGAACGAGAGTCTGTTATTTCCCTTAACAGAAAGGGATGGAAGGTTGATCAGATTGCCTCAACTTTGGGCATGACCATAAACGAAGTAAACCTTATTCTTGAGGTTGGTTCGGACTAGGACCGGCGGTACAGGAGGCATGTGCAGAAGGCCTTTATTGCTTCTCCATGCCCCGTGCTGTCCAAACCTTCTCCTGTTTTTGCCTTTACGAAAACGCGATCCTTTTTAATGTCTAGAACTTTTGCAATTCCTTCCCGAACTTTTTCCCTGTAGGGCAGGAACTTTGGCTTTTCCAGTTCAAGTACGCAGTCAATGTTCTGTATGTGCCAGCCTTCTTTTTTTATGTCGCTCCATACGGTTTGCAGAAGTTTTGCTGAGTTCGCGTTCTTCCACTGGCTGTCTTCTGGCGGAAAGTACGAGCCTATGTCGCCCATTGCGCTTGCACCCAGAAGAGCGTCTGTTATTGCGTGCAGCAGAACATCTCCGTCAGAGTGGGCTTCTTCTCCCTTTTCAAAGGGAATTTCTACTGTGCCAATTATAAGTTTTCTTCCTGCAACAAGTCGGTGGGTGTCAGTTCCAAGTCCTGTGCGGAATTCGGGGATGTTTGTATTCTGAGCATTCATGTCGCTTTCGTAAGTAATTTTTTTGTTTTGCACTTCTCCCTCCACAAGGTGAACTTTTATGCCGCCAGTAAGTTCTGGAAAGGTGTCCCAAATTTCAGTGTCGTCTGTAGAAGCAAAGGATTTTTGCAGTGCCATTTTGTGGCATTTAAGAAGTGGTAAAAGTTTAAAGGCCTGAGGCGTTTGTACTGCTGCAAGTAGCGAACGGTCAAGATGTTCCTTAATGGTGACAGAGTCTTTGTCTTTTCTTTTAAAAGTGTCTACCGCGTTTATGTAGGGAACCGCCGCTCCGTAAGAAAGTGCGCATTCTGTTGTTCGGCATACAAGCGCGTCGGTCAGAAAGGGGCGGGCTCCATCGTGTATAAGGACGACTGCATCTTTTGCAGGAAAAAGTTCTGCCGTCATGCATAAGGCCTTATACACAGATTCCTGCCGGGTGCTTCCTCCACAGCAAAGGCTTAGTATGGTTCCGTTTTTTTTGATTAGGTTTTCTACTTCGGGATTTTCAAGAAGTGCCCTTTTGGTTTTTTCTTCCATTCCTTCTGCATAAGTAACTACAAGGTGCGAAAATGATTGTGAGCGCAGAAAGGGTAGGGCTGCATAGGAAAGAACTGAGTAGGGCTTTTCCTGAGAACAAAACGAAGAAAGGGGAAGAAATTCTTTTTTGCGGCCCCCCATGCGTGTTGAAGAGCCTGCTGCCATGAGTATAAGGACTAGGGGCGTTTTGCTGCTCAGGGGATTAGTCGTCCCCGTCATCTAAATCTCCGTCGTCGTCATCATCGTCATCGTCACGACCCCTTCCCTTAACATCTTCGTCAAGGTCTGCAAACTCGTCGTCTTCATCATCCTCATCGTCAATAAGGAGATTTTTCTTTTCTGCTCTTGCGCCAAGAGGTTCAAGTTTTGCATGAAGAAGGGCTTCTACTTCCTTGGCAGATTTGCCCATTGCTTCGGCAATTTCGTCTTCAAGGAGTTTTTTTGCATTGTCGTACAACTTGCGTTCAAGAATGGGAAGTTCCTTAACCTTTGAGCGGTGATAGAGACAGCGCACGATTGAAGCAATGTCTTCTATGGTGCCTTTTTTTAGAAGATCAAGGTTCATCTGATAGCGCAGTTTCCAGTCTGATGTAGGCGGTTCAAAGTCTTCGCCAATCATATCAAGGGCCTTTTGCGCTTCTTTTGAAGAAACCACAGAGCGTATGCCTAAGTCGTGGGCCTTTGTAACTGGTACCATAACCGTCATGTCTGAAACTTCTACATAAATCTTGTAGTAGTAGACCTGTTGTCCCTGAAAATCCTTTTTAAAGATTTCAGTAATTTTGCCCACACCCTGACTGGGGTACACTATTTTTTGGTTTAATGAAAATTCTGTCTTTGGTTTCGTTGCCATATTCTTATTATACCACAAAAATCAAAACGGCACAAGTTACCGTTTGCCGCTACTTGTCCCAAATCTGATGCCTTGCGTCCAGTGCTGTAATGCAAGTGTCGCTGTACTTTGAGCCTTTATATACTTCTTGTATGGTAAGGGTCACATGGGTTGTGGTTACTGGAAGTTCTATCGTGGTAAATTCTACCACATCGTTAAAGTTTACCGTAACTTCTTCTCCTTCGTTTGTAGTAACAAGCATTGTCTTTACCCTGTTGTTTTCGTAAAAAAGATTGGGCCTTAGGGGATCAACATATCCGTTTAAAATCGTAAGGCTTACTGCAACCATTCGATGATCGCTTGTAGTGCTTACATCAAAGTCAATTGTTTCTCCGATGCCGTCGTCATCTTTTCCTTCTGCCCAGGGAATGTTGTTTTTAAGCCACCAGTTGGAATCGCTCTGGGGAAGATAGACTCCCAGCATGCCGTCTGCTGAGTAGGTGTGGCTTGCGTCTGTAAGGTAGCTTGAAGCCCTAAGGTTGCTTATTATGCCGCCGTTTGCTCCCGAGGGAAAACCTGTCTTTTCTACAAAGCCCGTGGTATTGTCATTTGCGTCAAAAATAAGGTGTTCCTTTTTTCCGTCTATGATGCGATATCTTGCATTTGGAAGTACGAGAAGTGCGTATCCGTCTCCTCCCCGGTAGACTGCAAAACTTTTTTCGTCAGTAGGCTCCTTGCCATTATATATGCGTACTTGTCCAGAGATGATTATTCTTGTAAGTTTTTCGGCGCCTACATCCCATGTTGACCTAGTAAGTTCAAGAGGCTCTGCCCAGTCGGGATAAAGGTTTGGAATTATGCTGAATTTAAAGACTTCTTCTCTAGGGTAATACTCTTCGTCTTCGTAGGGATCGTAAACCAAAGTGTCGCTAACCCTGTAAACACAAACCTCATCGTTGTCTTTATAGGTGTTAAAGTATATGCTGTAGCCATTTTGTCCTTCTGCAGTTTCTATTTCTGTAATTTCCAGAGTGTCGCTTTCTTCCCGTCCGTCTTCGTATCCCATTTTTAGGCTGATTTTGTCGTCCTGCATTTTTATACTACACTGCCTGTCAAGTTTTTTGTCGTAGTGCGTGCCTTCTGTTTTTGCAAACCTCTTTACCGCCAGCTGCCTGAAAAACTCCGGTATGTTTTCTTCGCTTACGGGAAGGGGTAAGTATGTTCTTCCTTCGTAAGATAGGGGCTTTCCCTTGCCCTTTCCCTTAACCTGCTTGAGTAGGTTTTTTACTGTTATTCCATCAATGGGAGAATAACTGTAAGAGCCTCCTGTTAACTTGCCTGTTGATAAATAAACCGTCTTGTAGTATGTAAAGAAAGAGTCGCCCTCTGCCTTAAGGTAAATAAGGTTCAGGTCTTCTTCGCTGTACCAGTAGCCTTCAATCTGATTAAGAATGTCCTCGTCTGAAAGGTTTTCGTTTTGAGTGCTTGCGTTTTCTTCTGTTTGAGCATTGTTTTGAAGTTGTTTAGAATCTGTTTTCGCACATGAACTGAGTGCAAGAATAAAAATGATTAAAAGATATAAGGGGAGGGTATTTTTCATAAAACATCTCTTTTTTTTATTATCTGTTGAGTTTTGTTCCATAAAAAAAGCAGATGAAGTTTTTTCTTCACCTGCTTTTGCTTTAAGATTTATTTTGTGGGATAAAGTTTCTTAAAGTCTACCAAAACTTCTGAACTGTCACGGGCGCTGTTAATGTCCGTAAGTTTGTTAAGCTTGCGGTAGAATCCAATAAGCGGTTCTGTCTGTTCGCGGTAAACCTTAAGACGGTTTGTAATTGATTCCAGCTTGTCATCATCGCGAGTGTAGAGTTCGCCACCACAAGCATCACACTTTCCTTCAACTTTTGTAGGATGGAACTTGATGTTGTAGATTGCACCACAAGCGCGACAGATGCGGCGGTTGGAAAGGCGTGCAATAATAAGTTCATCGTCAACTTCAAAGTTTACAACTTTTACATCGCCCTTAAGTTTTTCAAACATTTCTGCCTGAGGAATGGTGCGAGGAAATCCGTCCAGTATGAATCCGTTCTTGCAGTCATCTTTCGCAATGCGATCCTGAACCAGCTGACAAGTAATTTCGTCGCTTACCAGTCCGCCTGCATCAATGATTGCCTTAACTTTTTTTCCAAGTTCAGTCTGATTTTTGATGTTTTCGCGGAAGATGTCTCCTGTAGAAATGTGGGGAATTTTGTACTCTGATGCAACCTGTGCAGCAAGTGTGCCTTTTCCAGCTCCCGGTGGTCCTAAGAAAATAAAGTTCATGTTTTTTCCTCCAAAAATAGATGGCATATTATACATCGGATTCTGCTTATGCGCAAGGTGAGTTTGAGGTGCTACTGCTTCTGGCGGAGGACAAGGAGGGCGTTTTCGGTTTTCCAAGTGAATGTCTTTTTTGCAGCGTCGTCCTTGAGTTGTTTTTTTATGGATTCGGTTTTTTCTTTTCCAAGAGAGTTTTGGATTGCGCTTCCGTAGGCGGAATTTTCGCTGAACCATTTGTCTATGTCTGATTCTCCTATGCGTCTTTGTTCCGTAAGGGTAAATGTGTCCACTGTAACTGCAAGCCCTTTTGTTTCAAAAATTTTCTGCAGGGTTGATGCGTCCCATGCAAAGAGTGGATTTGTTCCGTCACTAAAAAATTTTTCTTCGGCCTCAAGAAGTTCATGGGAATGTTCGGTTACAAATTCTGCAATGCGCTGACCGTGGCAGGGAATCCTTTGGGAAAGGACTACAGCCGCTTCATCAGCAAAAAGTTGGGGACTGTCCTTGTTTAGTTTTTCTTCTTCCGAAAATGCAATGTCTCTGTGGGGATTTTTTATTCCAGTAAAGCAATCCATAAGGTTGTGGGCAAGTTCTTCTGCCTGACTTACCGAAGCAATGCTGTCTCGAAGGTAAATGCGATCAAATAGCATGTCTTCAAACTGTGCAATGTTTTCTCTTAGAGAGTCTGACTGCATGGCCTTTAGGAGGGGCTTTTCCATTTGTCCCAGAGTTGAGCCGTACTGCTGAATCACTTCAAGCCCTTTTTGTGTTCGGCAGAGTCCGCAGGTGGCTCCCTCGGGAGTTTTTCGCAGAACTTCAAATAGAAGTAGCATGTCATCAGCGTTTACCACAAGAACCCGGTGGTGACGGAGCAGGGGAGTTGCATTTAAAATTGACTCTCTTACTGCTTCTAACACTTGGGCACGGTTTGTGTCTATGCGGCTCCTCCAGTTTCTTTCTGCCTTATCTAGAACTGCAGACTTTTTTTTGTCTTCCTGAGTAAAGGTTAGGTTTTCTTCTTTTTTTTCTGTTCCGCCTTTAAAGTGGGCCTTCATCCACCAGCCACTTATGGGGTTTACCATTTCGTCTCCCTGTTCTTCTAGCATGGAGGCAATTTGAGTTTCTCGTCTTTTAAGTACATCTTCCCGGATTTTTGCTTCGTAGCCCTGTGTTGTGGGTGTGTAGAAAACCCGTCCTACAAGTGTGTCGGGAAGATACTGTTGGCTTACCCAATGGTCTCTGTAGGCGTGAGGGTAAAGGTATCCGGCTCCGTGTCCAAATCCTTCTGCATCGCGGCTTGCGTCTTTTAGGTGATTGGGAACTTCTGCGTCTTCCTTTTCTACGGAACTTAGGGCGTCAAAAAAAGCCATACTGCTGTTTGACTTTGGCGCAGTTGAAAGATAGAGTGCGGCGTGGGCAAGAAAGTAGCGGCCCTCTGGCAGTCCAACCCTGTCAAATGCATCGGAACAACTTTGCACTACGGTAATGGCGTAAGGGTCTGCAAGTCCTGTGTCCTCGCAGGCAGAAATAAGCATGCGTCTAAAAATAAAGTGGGGGTCTTCTCCTGCCTTAACCATGCGGGCTAGCCAGTAGCATGCGGCATCTGGATCGCGCCCCCTAAGGCTTTTTATGAAGGCGCTTATAATGTCGTAGTGGTAGTCACCGTCGCGGTCGTATAAAACAACTTTTTTCTGAATTGATTCTTCTGCGGCTTCCCTTGTTATGTAGATTGTGCTTCCCCAAGAGGGAACAGGAGGTTTTTCTTCGGGAGCCCATTTTTCGGGTGTGGTTTCTACTGCCAACTCAAGGGCATTTAAAAGTGAACGGGCGTCTCCGTTTGCTGTTTCTACAAGATGTTCTAGAGCACCTTTTTCAAATTCTACATTCCAGTGTCCGTATCCCCTTTCTGTATCCTTTAGAGCTTGATGTGCCGCCTTTATTAAGTCATCCTTTGTAAGGGGCTTAAGTTGAAATACACGGCTTCGGCTTACAAGGGCCTTGTTAACTTCAAAGAAGGGGTTTTCTGTTGTTGCTCCAATAAGGATTATGGTTCCGTTTTCTACCCAGGGTAAGAGTGCGTCCTGCTGGCTTTTGTTCCATCGGTGAACTTCGTCTACAAAGAGTATGGTTCGCCGGCTGTAGAGTTTTCTTTGTTCGTCTGCATCACTGATTGCCTTTCTAATGTCTGCCACGCCAGTAAGCACTGCATTTAGCGTAAGAAAGTTTGAACTTGTGTGATGGGCTATGACTCTTGCCAGAGTTGTCTTGCCGCTTCCTGGAGGACCGTAGAAAATAACGGAAGTAAGTTGGTCTGCCTGAATTGCTCTCCTTAAAAGACGCCCCTTTCCTACAATGTGGTCCTGACCAATGTATTCATCCAGAGTTCTGGGCCTCATTCTTGCGGCAAGGGGTTCATGCTTTTTTGCCGAGTCTTCAAACAAGTCCTGCATCAGCGTTTTTTTTAGTTGCCCTTTGGTGTGGTAGTGTCGTCGTTTGTTCCGTCACGGTTCCATGTTCCGCGGCTAGGGTAGTATGCATAAAGCCCTATGTTGGGGAAAGATGCGTGTGAGGACGAGTTGAATGCGCCTGTAATGTTTACCCCTGTGTAGATGTCAGTTGAGCTTTCGTTTTTAGTCTGGTCTAGCGCAAAAATGTGGGTTACAGTGTATGCCGTAGACATTATGGACTGGGCGTTGTTTGTAAATGTCGTTGTACTTGAGGCAGGTGTTCCTGCATTGAGGGCAATTTTGTAGATTCCGCCACCCTTGTAAGAAGTGCCTGACTTTACATGCTCAGTTCCTATAAGAAGGTAGTCCGCTGTTACTTCGAGGGATTTTATTTTTCCCAGATCAAGGCTTACTTTTGTACCGTCGCTTCCTGTGCTGCTGTAATAGAGGGTGGTGCTTGTGTCGTCTGTATAGTAGTACATGCTTCCGCTGTAGACTGAGGGGCCGGGGTAGGGCTTCCCGTTAGAAACGGATTTTGAGTTTTCATCACTGCCTGAAAGTATTGAACCCTCGCCGCTTGCTGAAAGTTCGTGTAGACCATCGCTTTTTCTTGCATAGGCCTTGTTTCCGCTTTTGTCCTGAACTATGGACAGTATTCCAGTAGAGTCAACTTTAGTCCAACTTTCGCCATTGTTTGCGGAGTAGTAAAGGACTCCGTTCTTTACAGAGTTTCTTCCTGTGTCTACATTTTCGCTGTAAGTTACGCAAAGGCTGTAGAGGTTTGTTCCGTCTGAACCCAGTCCGTACATGAAGCCTGGTTCATTTCCTGCTCGTACCCACTGCTTGTTGTATTTTCCCGTATCGGCTGACTGTTCCGCTTTCTTTTTGTAAATGTGTCCGCTGTTTACAAAGATGTAGTCACCCTGTTTTACAATGCCAGAAATGTCACCTGTAATTCCATATTCTTCTATGGGAACTTCCTGATTTATGTAATAGAAGATGGGGGAATGAATGTCTTCGCATGAAGAAAGAAGAAGTGCTCCCAAAACAAGACCGAATGTTGCAACTGTAATTTTTGTATGCTTCATGTTTTTACCCTAGAAATAATAGCGAGCCGCTATGGTTATGTTTAAGAAGTTGCCCATCCAGTTTTTGGAAGGGTCAATGTTAAATTCCGGCATGAACATGTAGGTAAGTTCTCCGCCTACGCCCCAGTTGGAATTTATGCGGTACATGGCGCCCGCCTGAGCCTCAACAACAAGTCCCGGCCAGTAAAGGTAGCCGTTGTAAAGTTCCCATGCAAATCCCAGTCCTGCCGTAACGGGAAATTCCCACCGCTTGTATTCAAACTGCCATGTTGCAGTAGCCACAATGGGAATGTAGTCAAACACATTGCTTCCAATGGTTGCGTTAAATCCGAATCCTGCGTCTCCGCCTATAGCAAAGTTGTCGGTAAGAAAAATATGGAACCCCAGTCCCAGAAGTCCTCCTACATAGAGGGACGGCTGATTCTGTTGGTTAAAGAATCCCAGTGGAAAAGTTGGCGAAATCTGCATCTTGATAAATTTGTCACCCATCTGATTTTTTGCATAAAACTGCTCGAATGTGGCGCTTTCTCCGTTATCTGTTTCCTGTGCCAGTACCGGAACTGCACAAAGCGTAAGTGCGAGAATGAGCGGAATTATTCGTTTCATATAGCCTCTCTAATACTATGGCATTTTTTTATAAAATTCAGTATAGTCTGATTATACCGTTTTTTTAGCCTTGTTTTCAATAGGAAACATTTTTTCAATAAGGAAGGTTACAGTATGAGTGCAACAATTATAGACGGAAAGGCAGTGGCGGCCCAGGTAAAGGCTGATGTGGCAAAAAAAGTTGCCGCCTTAAAGCAGAAGGGCATTACTCCCTGCTTGGCAGTAATTCTTGTGGGTGAAAATCCTGCAAGCGTAAGTTATGTTACGGGAAAGCGTAAGGCCTTGGAGGAAGCTGGCATGGCAGACAGAAGCGTTCTTTTGCCAGAAGACACTACGGAAGAAAAACTTCTTTCGCTCATTGCCGAACTTAACGCAGACAAAAGTGTTCATGGTATACTGGTTCAGCTTCCCCTTCCAAAGCACATTGACGAAGAAAAAATCACCAGCGCCATAGATCCTTCAAAAGATGTGGACGGTTTTCATCCTGTTAATGTGGGCTGTATGCTTACTGGAAAAAAAGCCTTCCTTCCGTGCACTCCAAACGGAATAATGACTCTTTTAAAGCAGGCTGGAGTAAAAACTGATGGCGCCCATGCAGTTGTTGTGGGACGGAGCAACATTGTGGGTAAGCCCATGGCTGTTCTTCTTTCCCGTAAGGAAAGCAATGCAACAGTTACCCTCTGCCACACGGGAACCAAAGACCTTGCCTCTTTTACTCGCGCTGCCGACATTCTGATTGTGGCTTCTGGACATCCTCAGACAGTTACCGCAGACATGGTAAAGCCGGGTGCCGCTGTAATAGATGTGGGGGTCAACAGAATTCCCGATGCAAGCAAAAAGAGCGGATTTAGACTTGTGGGAGATGTGGACTTTGAGGGAGTAAAGGAAGTTGCCTCTGTAATAACTCCTGTTCCCGGTGGAGTAGGCCCCATGACTATAGCTATGCTCATTTACAATACTTTGGAAAGCGCAGAAAGTTTTTTGGAAGGGCAGTAAAAATGGTAGACATTCAGAACACTCCAGACACCAGAGAAATTCCTCTTGAAAAGGTAGGCGTAAAAAGCCTTAGGTATCCAGTTCAGGTTTTGGACAAGGTGAATGGAAGCCAGCGCACTACTGCTGTTGTTGACCTGTTTGTAAACCTTCCCCATAACTTTAAGGGTACCCACATGTCTCGCTTTGTGGAAATCTTCAATCGCAACAGTCAGAATCTAGGGCGTAAGCAGTTTCTTTCAATGCTTGAGGAAATAAGAACTTCCCTTGATGCCCAAAAGGCTTTTGGTACCATGAGGTTTCCTTTCTTTATTACAAAGAAGGCTCCCGTTACAGGCGAGGAAGGAATGATGAGTTACGACTGCCAGTACGAAGGGGAGGTTAGCGAAACGAGCCAGCACTTCTTGCTTAAAATAGAAGTTCCTGTTACGACCCTGTGTCCCTGCTCAAAAGCCATAAGCGAAAGGGGTGCTCATAACCAGAGGGGTATTGTAACCGTTACCCTAGAAAACACAAGCCTCTTCTGGATGGAAGATGTAATTGAGGTAGTAGAAAAATCTGCTTCCTGCGGACTCTACAGCGTGCTTAAGCGGCCTGACGAAAAATTTGTTACGGAACACGCTTACGATAATCCACGCTTTGTGGAAGATGTGGTAAGGGAGGTGTACCTTGCTCTGGAGCATTTTGAGGGAGCGGAAAAGCCCTTTACCTGGTTCAGCGTTGAGTGCGAGAATTTTGAAAGCATACATAATCATAATGCTTACTCTATGACTTCCAAAATTACATCCTTGTAATTTTTGAAGTCGCTAGTTTTTGCTTTGCAAAAACTAGCTGTTCTCTCACGGTAAGAGTTTTAGCGCCATCCGTGGCGCTTCCTTGGGAGGTTTGACTTTTAGGTTTGCCTCCGTGTAATTTTTGAAGTCGCTTTAGTGCTAAGAAAGTGAGCGCCATCCGTGGCGCATTCCTTAGGAGGATTGTTTGTGACTTACTTTTTTGAAACATACGGTTGCGAGAGTTGCAAAAAATTACCTCCTGTAATTTTTTGCACCCGAGTTTTTGCATTGCAAAAACTCGTAGGTCTACAGAGCTAAGAAACTGAGCGCCATCCGTGGCGCATTCCTTAGGAGGATTGTTTGTGACTTACTTTTTTG
>ERZ842401.496-NODE-496-length-57659-cov-11.956166_pt1 | contig 57659 bp, 52 predicted proteins | sample MGYA00521270_ERZ842401 | MGnify/ENA primary metagenome ERZ842401 (study PRJEB31892, sample SAMEA3878208) | bioreactor metagenome | biome: Moose rumen | place: Sweden | collected 2011-10 | study: EMG produced TPA metagenomics assembly of the PRJEB12797 data set...
GTGTTGGCTCCGGAGTCGGTTCCGGTGTTGGTTCCGGAGTCGGTTCCGGTGTTGGCTCCGGAGTCGGTTCCGGTGTTGGTTCCGGAGTCGGTTCCGGTGTTGGTTCCGGAGTCGGTTCCGGTGTTGGAGCATCTGTTATTTCTAACGGAGTTGCATCAACTATATCATCATCGTCATCAACATCTGATGGCACTCCATCAAATATTCCGTCACCATCACCTTGAGGATAATAGTAATTTCTTTCATGTTTATCGTGTCCGATATCTTCAACATCCTCAGGTCTTACGGCATGTCCTGTCGGAATACCGTTTGAACCTTCGATTTTACTTGTTGAAGAATCAGGTTCTTTTGAAAAGCCGTCTTTGTTGAAATGAGCAGCAACACCGTTTGCATAGCTATTATCTGCGACAATATCCAAATTACCGTTGTCTAGTCTGCCGTCATTTACTCTTACGGTAGAATCAGCCCAAGCATAATAGCCATCAACATCTACACCGTCAGGTCTGATTGATTTATTTATATCAAGAGCTTTAATTGTTACATTATTCGGTATAGCATCTTTTTCTCCTACACCTGTGTATCCGCCACCCGGGAGAGTAGGGTTATCAGCTAAACCGTTCGTTCTTGGTCCAAAGTAATCAACAGGAGTTCTTGGAACTGTTCCTAAATGATTTACTTCTACCGATTTACCTCTTGATACAATTTTAATATCGTCTTCTGCTGTGATTTCATCAATATAAGTGTTCCCTGCAAATTCTGCATCAATTTCACCTTCTCTTGAAATCATTGAGCAAACATTATTAACTGTATATTCATCATCAAGTCCTTTGATATAGATATCTTCGTTTGCCAAAACATCCATACCGTAACCGCCGCTTGGGGTTGGATTTGATTTTGTAGCTAATGCACCGGGATTAGTCTGGTTAAATGTCAATTTATTATTTGCTTCACCAATATTGCCGCTGGCAATTAAAGATAAACCATAACCTTCAACATTTGCTACATTTGAATTTTTCGAAGCATTTTTCATATCATAACGGGTTGTTCCGTCATTTTGATTGTAATCTGTTGTTAAAATTACTCTGCCATCAGCGTGAATTGAATCAATGTTCATATCAGAATTAATTGCGGCATAATTGATTACATAATCATTTTGTTTTGCCGCAGGATTTACGCTGTCGGTAGTTCTTGCAGTTACAACACCGTCAATATTACCGTTTATTGAACGACCGTAATCTCTTGTACCTTCAGCATTTGAAATACCTGTGCAATATCCGCCTGTGCAGTTATCGCCGACTTCAAGACCGATTGTACCGTCAGTTACATCCATATTCAAATCGCCGCCTGCTTTTAATAAAGTTTTAGCGTGATAAATATCAAGATGTTTTGCATCAGCCTGCTGGCTTTCATAATTTAAAATACTGCCGTTTTTAACATTTATATCAATATTTTTACCTGCATCAATGTAGTTATTATTTGTTGTTCTGTCACCAATAACTACGTTTCCGCCTTGCGCAGTAATTTTAACATTATCATCAGCCTGAGTTAAACCCTGATGTTGAATACCTGCTTTTGAAACATCACTCATCAAAACATCTTTGTTACTGATTACACGGCCGACAGATGCGATTTTAATACCGCCGTTACCTGTGTTTGTAATTACGACATTTCCGTTGCTGCCTACATTACCTGTGATATTTACACCGTTTGTATTTACGTTATTGATTGATGTAAGACCCGTTCCATAATTTAAAACAGTACCTGAAACGTTTGTTCCGCCAGCCGAAGTCAATGTAATTTGTCCGTTGTTTTTAGACATACTTTTAGCGCTTTTCATATTGCTTGTATTTACTAAAGATTCAAATACACTATTGTCAAACGCATTTACAATTCCCGTACCGTTTGCAATCATTTGTCCCGGAATATCAATTTTACTTGATACAATATCTATATCTTTTGCAGCAAGTACTTTACCGTTTATTGTAACCGTACCCGTACCTGCATCTTTTAACTGGTTAAAAGCTTCCATTGATAAAGACGGGTTGTTTACAACGTGATCAAATTTTTCGGCACTCGGAGTATAAACCCCTAAAGAACCTACATTGATTACACCTGACGCCCCAACAACCATGCCGTTTGGTGAAACAAATACTACGTTGCCGTTGTGGAAATTTCCGTCACGCATTGAATTCAAAACACCGTTAATATTAACCTTATTTTGAACAAGGTTTACGAAAGTTTCTACATCAACTTTTCCGTATTTAAAAAGTAAGTTTGCTATATCGCCTTGACTTAAATCAAAATCAACATATTTTCTGTAACCTATATCAGTACCTTTAATAACAGCAGTTGGTCTGATGTTATATGTACTGCCGGTTCCTCCCGTTGTATCTGCAACTCCCGTAATATTTGTTGCGAATGCAGAAATCATCATTGTCTGCTGAAGCATGAACAAAGCTGTTAATGCGGCAGATACGATGCGTAATTTTCTTCGGCTATTCATTGTTTTTCCTTTCCATATATCTTTTGATAAATCTGATTGTATATCTATTTTACCAAGCACATAACGACTTAACTCAAAATGTTACTATTTTTTAAGACACACATGCTTAAACGTACATACTTTAAGTCTGTAAAGATTTTTATTTGCTATTTTGTCATGAATTGTTAAGAATTGTTAATCAGAGGTTTTGAAAATTTTAAACTTTATTATGCTGTATACGGCATAGAATAATATAAGCACAGAAAGCATCTGCAACGAACCCGAAACATTAATCTGCGTGAATTTAAAGGCGCAATATAGCGCAAGAGCAGGTATTGCAGACAAGATTAATCTGATTAAGGTATTCTGTGGTAATTTTAAATTGAAATCGGGTAATACTATTACGGCAGACAGTAAGAAATACAGGAAGTTAGCGGCAAGAGTAGCAATACCTGCACCGACAAGTCCCATCTTTAAAATTAAAACAAAATTCAAACCGACTCCGATAATACCTGAAATCAATTTAATTATAAATTCAATATGTGTTTTATTTGCAAGGTGATACTGCAAAGTCGTATAGTCAGTCAAACCAAGGAAAAATACTCCGAAAGAAAAATAAGGAACGAGGGTGCTTGCCTCATAGAATTTCGGATTGGTTTTTAACAGATGAGTAAAATCCATACTATACAAGGACATTATTACAACAAGCGGAAGTGCCAGAAGAATGTAATAGCCCATGAATTTTGTAATAATAGGTCTTACATCTATTTTAGCCTCAAACATATTGATTATACGAGGAATTGCAGCAACCGTAATCATCGCAAACAGAGGCATTAAAATCGGCATGGTTAAACCGTATCCTACACCGACAAACGCAGCTTTGGAAAAACCGCTGATTCCGCCCATAATGATTTTATTACTCTGAGAAATCAACCACGCACTCAAAGATACGGCAGCAACAGGGATACCATATTTTACAATCGGAAAAATAAATTTCCATTCAACTTTTTGGAATTTGAAGATTTTAAGAATTTCGCACTGATACAACAATAAAATATCTATTAACGAAATCGCAACCCCCATACCTAAAAGGATTGAGGCAGCTCCCAAATGGAAAAATTTTGCAAAAAATACGGTTAAACCTATCGTTACAAATTGATTCAAAATCGTTGCAACCGTATATGATATTGATTTTAACTGCGCTCTCAGAAGCTGAGATAACAAAGCTCTGATTGCAACAGGTATAATCAAAACAAGTACCGCAAGGAAATATTTAAACGGAACATGGAAGAAGGAAAACATCCAGTTTCGGCACAGAAACGCCAGTCCGAACATTAGCACCATATTCAACGACAAAATCAATACAAGAGTCGTCAAATACTTTGGCAAATCTTTTTCTAGCTGGTGAAATCTGAAAAATCTCAAACCGGCAAGACCAACCCAATCGGAAAAGATTATACACAAGAACGAAAGCATAGCAATTGATACGGTATATAAGCCGTATTGTACCGTCGTAAATAAATTTGTATAAATCGGAAGTGTTATAACATTTCCAAACATCCCGCACAATTTTGACGGGGCGTATTTCATCATATCGGTAAAAATATTGTGAATTTCTTTAGCTTCCAACTCTTTATTTTCTACATATTCCATCTTTTTATTCCTTAATTACTAAACTATATTACCATATAAATCGTATTCGTCAGAATTTGTAATATGAACCGTTTCAATATCTCCGGGAACAACCGTTCTGTCTGACACAGCATAAACAAGTCCGTCTACTTCAGGAGCATCATGTTCTGAACGAAGAATAACAGTTCCATCATCACTATATCCCTCAACGATACATTTTAAATCTTTGTCTATATATTTTCTGTTATTTTCTGCCGATATTTCTTTTTGAAGCATCATAAGTTTTTTGTATCTCTGATGTTTAATTTTAGCAGGAATTTTCGGTTTCAAACCATAAGAATAAGTACCTTTTTCGGTAGAATATTCAAAAACACCCATTCTGTCAAATTTAACATTTTTAACAAAATTGTATAAATGTTCAAACTCTTCATCCGTTTCCCCCGGATACCCCACAATTAAAGATGTTCTTACAGTTACATCGGGTATTCGTTTTCTAAAATCTCCAACCAGTTTTTCGTAATCCATAACAGGACGTTTCATTGATTTTAATACTCTCGGATGTGAATGCTGAAGCGGAATATCTATATATTTTACGACTTTTTCAAGATTTGCAATCGCATCAATTAATTCATCCGTCATCATAGTAGGATAAGTATACATAATTCTTATCCAACTGAGATTTTCAATATCATTAAGCTCTTTTAAAAGAGTATGCAGCGCAGGTTTTCCGTATAAATCAATTCCGTATGAACTTGTATCCTGAGCGATTAAAACGATTTCACTAACACCTTTATCTGCAAGTTTTCGGGCTTCATTTACAATGTTTTCAATCGGGCGGGAAACATATTTACCACGCAATTTTGGAATGATACAATATCCGCACTCATAGTTACACCCATCACCGATTTTTATATAAGAACTTGCGCCGACTGTAATTTGCTGTCTTTCAACATCTTCGGGGTAAATATACTGTGGAGTTTGAGGTATTAAATCCGCTTCCTTCCCCATCTGTAAATCTTTCAAAATCTTAATGATATCAGCAGGATTTGTTGCGCCTATCATACCTTTTATTTCAGGAATCGCATCTTTTAAATCTGACTTGTGCTTTTGCGGTAAACACCCTGTAACAATTACCTTTTTACCCATTTCTGTCATTTCAAGAATTGAATCAACAGATTCTTTTTCGGCATCATGAATAAAAGAACAGGTGTTTATAATAACAATATCTGCTTCATTTTCATCCAGAGTTATTTCATATCCGTACTTATCAAGAATACCAAGCATAAGCTCCGAATCGACAAGGTTTTTTGCACATCCATGGTTAATTAAAGCTATTTTCATAAATAAATATTATCATTAATATAAATATTACTTGCGATTTATTACGATATATTTATTATTTGTTGTAAAATACTCATTATGAGAAAAGTTGAACTTTTAGCACCTGCAAAAAATCTTCAAACAGCAATAGATGCCATAAACAGCGGCGCTGATGCCGTTTATATCGGGGCAGATTTATTCGGTGCAAGAGTTAATGCCGCAAACACACTTGATGATATTAAAAAGCTCACTGATTATGCTCATAAATTTTATGTAAAAGTTCACGTTACCGTAAATACAATACTTAAAGATAATGAAATAATAAACGCCTGTGAACTGATAGAAAAATTATACAAAATCGGTGTTGATGCAATAATTGTTCAGGACATGGGACTTTTTAACCTTGCGATAAAAGGGAAACTTCCACCCATACAAATTCACGCAAGCACTCAATGTAACAACAGGACACTTAATAAAGCAAAATTCCTTGATAATATTGGAGTTTCAAGGATTATTCTTGCAAGAGAACTTTCAATAAAAGACATTGAAAATATATGTAAAAATACAGATTGTGAAATAGAAACATTTATTCACGGAGCTTTATGCGTATCATACAGCGGTCAATGCTACATGTCTTACGCAAACGGAGGCAGAAGTGCCAACAGAGGAGAGTGCGCACAGCCTTGCAGAAAAAAATATTCTCTAATAGATGATAACGGGAATTATTTAATTAAAAATAAATACTTATTATCTCTAAAAGATTTTAATGCCTCCGGAAGTATTGAAAAACTTATTAATGCAGGAGTAAATTCATTCAAAATTGAAGGCAGATTGAAGGATGAAAATTATGTAAAAAATGTTGTTCTATACTATAACAATTTGCTGAATTTATATGCAAAAAGAACCTCATCAGGGAAAGTATTTTCTGATTTTGAACCAAATATTTACAAGTCATTTAATCGCTCATATACCGATTATTTCTTGAATAGCAGAAATGAATGCCAAAACTTTTTAACCCCGAAATCAATGGGAGAATATATCGGGAAAGTTACAAAAGTTAATAAAAATTGGATAGAATTTGACGGGGATATTGAAATAAATCCGCAAGATGGTATCTGTTATGCGTCAGATGACGAATTTAACGGTTTTATGGTAAATAAATCAGAAGGGGGCAAAATATATCCGAATAAACAATTAAAAATACAACAGGGAACAGAATTATACAGGAATTACGACAGTAAATTCGATAAGATTCTAAAAAATTCAAAGACGACCAGAAAAATAGGAGTTGAATTTTGTATTTCAGCAGACCGAATTACAGCGAAAGATACTGATTTGAATATGGTTTCAGCTAAAATTCCGTCAGGAGAAAAGCCGAATAATCCTCAAAAAGCAAAAGAAACATTCATTAAACAACTACAAAAACTCGGAGATAGTGACTTTTACTGTATTACAGTAAATACTGAATCAGAAGATATACCGTTTTTTCCTATATCTGAAATAAATAATCTGCGCAGAACGTTGTTACAAAAGTTAATGGATGAGAGAATAAAGAATTACACTAAAAATACCCAAAAGCCTATTAGATATGCCAAATATACGGAAGAAAATCTTGATTACAGAGCAAATATCTACAACAATGAGTCTGAGGAATTTTATAAAAACTGCGGATGTAATAAGTGTTCTCCTGCTTTGGAAAGCACAGGGAATATCCCTAAAGGAACTGAACTTATGCGAACAAAATACTGCATCCGCTATGCGGTCGGACTTTGCAGCAAAAGAACAAAGTTTACTCAAGAACTTTTTCTGGAAGATGAAACAGACAAAAAATACCCTCTTATATTTGATTGCAAAAACTGCGAAATGTCAATATTACAGCCATAAATTTTATGAATAATTCTTATACTCCTGTTTTAACTGTTTTAAAAGCTTTTGCAAAGATTTTCCGTTAAAACGATTCAAATAGTATTCGCATTCGGTATTTTCAGGAGTTTCAAGTCCGCTGTGAGAGATTTTGACATCAAGCTTTGTAAAACCGTTGTAATGAATTACAAGCTCACTGTGCAGATTATTACTCTTTAAACTAAAAACACTCTCCATCTCATTTGCATACTGATTGACAATCGTATTTTTCAATCCTGACATACATTCTTTTTCAAACCTGAAAAACAGCGGTTCTATTATATTTTTGAGTTTTTTTACATAAGCATTCTTAAATATTTTGAATTGCTTACTGTTAATATCACCACTAACCCAATTTACATCCTCTGATAAATCATCTGTTAATGAAACACAGAGTAAATCATTATTGATGGCAGATTTAAGACTGTCTGAAGCATTTTTTTCAACAGTTTCATAATCATTATGACCGACAGAGCAAACACCCGCATGAAGTTTAAATTCATTACCCATTTGAGAATTTAATTTCTCAGTAATAATTTTCGCATAATTTGGAGTAGTATTACCGAAAATTATATGGAATTTATTATTTGAATAAGCAATAATATCGGTTTTTCTGAGAGTTTTTTGCAAAATCTGCGACAATCTGTTTATGCTGACTTTAGTCCTTACAGATTCATCAATCGTTATGACCGCATAAACGCCGTTTTTGACATGAGGCAACTCTGCAAGCGAATAAAAACATTCTTTCAAATTTTTAAGTCCATATAATCCGTTTTTAGGATTCAGTGCTGACGTTGTTTCCAAAAAGCATCTTGTAATAGCTAATTCCTGCCGTAAAGCAACATACATCAAAGCATTACGCAGTTTGATTTTTAGCGATAATAAATCACAATCAGGATTTACAATATCATAAACTCCGCACGAAAAATAATCCTGAGAATATCCCGACTCAAAATCAGAAAGAAGTATTATTATTTTGGCATTTATAAAGTTCCTTTTGAGTAAATCAACAGACTTTACAATTTCATCATGCTCACAACCCGAATCAGAAAACAGAATTAAATCAATATTAGTACTAGAAGAAAGCTTCTTTAAATCATTTATTGACACAGATAATAAAGAATCACTGCTGCGATACAAATTAAGCTGTTCTTTTATAGATTTCAGAGTATCACTATCCTGATTGACTAATAATATATTGCTATACATAAAAACTATACCTGTAAGTGTTTTTTAATACACCAATAACTACCGACAGCACCAAACAGAATACTCATTGTAAACATAACAAGAACAACAAAATTCTGAACGTAAGGCGGTGACGGAATCATAAAGAATTTATGAACATTCAGTAATCCGTTATTGACTGCATTCAGAGGGAACAATGCAAGTATTGAACCTGTAAACCCATAAAAAGCACCCTGCATAACAAACGGAAACCTGATGTACCAATTATTTACACCCATAAGGCGCATAATCTCTATTTCTTCTTTACGAGACTGAATAACAAGTTGAATTGTATTGTTTATGATTGTAACCGTTAATAATGCCATTATGAAGATAACTAAAAGTGTAATAGTTTTTACTACATGGTTTACAAGCTCGATTTTTGCTGCCAAATCTTTTGCATAACTGATATTTTCAACACAATTTATCTTCTTAACGTTATCAAATACAGATTGAAGATTCTCAGGATTATCAACTTTTACATGTAAAGTATCAGGCAAAGGATTATCAATATTAGGCAGCTTCATTTCATTTTTGAGTTTTGTCCAAGAAACATTTTTCGGTATAATCGTTATTTCTTCTACATGTTCAAATTTCCCGATTTCATTTTTGGCTTCACTTACACTTGTATCATTTTTGAGATAAACAGACAATTCCAATACACTTCCCAATTCTTTTGAGAATGATGAAATAGATAACGCAGTTCTGAAACAAGCACCAAATATTAACAGAATTGCGGCCATAGTGGTAATTATAACCAAATTTACCCAACCGGTTCTTTTAATATCATTAAAAGTCTGCACTCCGAGCCTGAATAAAATTCTCAATTCACAAAGCCAGTCTTTTGGAATATGTTTTTTTACATTAGTTTTAAGTTTGTTATTCATAAGTACCTGCTTGCATATCCTTTATTATCTCGCCATCATCAAGCTTTACAACACGTTTTCTGAAATAATCAACCAAAGTATTATCGTGTGTTGAAACGATTACTGTAATTCCTCTTTGATTTATTTGATCAAGTATTTGCATAATTTCCATTGAATTTTGCGGGTCTAAGTTCCCTGTTGGTTCATCCGCAATTAAAAGAGGTGGCCCGTTTACAATAGCTCTTGCAATTCCGACCCTTTGCTGCTCACCTCCTGATAATTCTGCAGGAGTTGCATTCATTTTTTCATATAAGCCGACTATTTTTAAAGCTCCATGAACTCTTGCTCTAATTTCTTTACTGCTTATACCGAGAGTTTTAATAACATAAGCCACATTATCAAAAACAGTCTGATTTTGAAGAAGCTTATAATCTTGAAACACTATGCCCATGCATCTGCGCAAATTAGGAATTTTATTGTTACTGATATTTGCTATATTAATACCACCAATTGAAACAATACCGCTTGTAGGTTGTTCTTCACTATATAAAAGCTTCATCAAAGTTGATTTACCAGCACCCGAAGAACCTACAACAAAAACAAATTCACCTGAATTTATTTCAAGGTCAATATTTTTCAGAGCATAATGACCGTTTTTATATTTTTTTGTAACATTTTTCAGTTTAATCATTCTGATTTATTTCCTTATTATACATGCTTCTTATTCGTTTGACCAAGGCTGCAGAATCAAGTCCGTAATATGCCATCAGTTCATCCGCCTTGCCGCTTTGACCAAATTCATCATGAATACCGATACGATAAACTTTTACAGGATAATTACCGCTCAAAACTTCACAAACGGCAGAGCCAAGCCCGCCTGTTGTAGAATGGTTTTCAACTGTTATAACAAATTTTGTTTCCTTTGCGCTCTCAATTACAGTGGTTTCATCAATCGGTTTTACAACAGGAACATGAACCACCTTAACGCTTATACCTTCTTTTTTGAATTCATGAGAAGCTAAAACAGCTTCCGCAAGAGTTTCACCGTTTGTAAATAAAGCAATATCTGAACCTTCCTCAACAATAACTGCTTTATGTAGATTAAAATGATAAGTTTCATCAAAAACATCAACTACATTACTGCGTGGAATTCTTATATACATAGGGAAATCATGCAAGGCTGCATATTTTATAACTTCATCACATTCTTTTGCATCAGCGGGAACAACAACACTCATGTGAGGAATCTCACGCATGAGAGCAATATCTTCCAACGCCTGATGAGTAGCACCGTCTTCACCGACAGTCACCCCGCCATGTGTACCTATAATTTTAACATTCAGATGGGAATAACAAACACCGTTTCGAATCTGGTCGTAAGTTCTGCCTGTCGCAAACATTGCAAAACTTGCAGCAAAAGGGATTTTACCTTCTGCTGAAAGCCCTGCTGCGGTTGCAATCATATTTTGTTCAGCAATCCCGCAATCAAAGAATCTGTCAGGGAATTTTTTTGCAAACATCTTGGTCTGAGTTGAGCATGCCAAATCAGCATCAAGAACGACAACATTTTCGTTCATGCTCCCTGCTTCAACCAAAGCATTCCCGAACGCTTTTCTTATAGAACTTTTTTTATCTTTATTTATTTCCATAATACCCTCTTAAAACGGCAATTTCACGGAAAAACCGACACATTTTACTATATTTTACCACAAAATAAATAATAGAGCCAAAGAATTTATATTAAGAAATAAAAAAATAGCGTTTTTAGTGATTTTAAGCCTTATATTGTAAACTTTTATTAAAATCGTATATATTATTTCGCAATTATTTTTATTTACGAGTCTTTAAAGGGTAGAATTGTAGTAGACTTGATTTTTTAGGTAAGAAAGGAAGAATTTATGAACCAAATACCCACAATACAGCCAATAGGTTCTGTTCCGGCAGTAAACTATGCTGCCATACCCCAACAACCAAATTACAATGCGGTAAAAATTGATATACATAATCCGTCAGTAGGGGTTCCTAATATGTGTCAGCCTCAGGCTCAATATCAACCACAATATGCGCCTGTTACCGCACCTATTTATAACGTACCGCAAATGCCGATTTATCAACCGCAACAACCGGTTATGCAGCCGCAACCAATGATGCAGCCGCAGGCTCCTGTTTATTATCCGCAACAACCGTTGCCGCAACCGATGCCTGTATACCAGCCGCAGGTAGTTCAACCGCAACCGTATCCGCAACAACCTGTTATAGTTGAACAGCAAAATAACAACGGTCCGATAGTACAGCCGCAACCGACAACAGCTCCGGCAGTTCCTGCTCCACAGGTTTCACAACCTGAAGTTGTAGCTCCTGAAACTCCGGCTCCTACCGTTGATTTAAACGCATTTATTTCAAGATTAACAAACCCTGATTTTGAAGCTCAGTCAGCAGCTATGGAAGATATAGCAAATATGGTTAAAGAAAAACCTCAACAGGCTACCGAATTAGTAGACCAAAAAGTCTTTGATGCATTAAATAACATTATTGCTTTTGACTCTTCAAAATTAGAAGGTCCGTCTCAGGCACAAATTGATGCAAGACAAAAAATCATGACAGGCAAAGCTGTTTCTGATGATGAAACAAAATTAGCTAATACAATGGCTCCAAGAGAACAAGCTGAAAGAAATAAAAGCTATGCTTTATTCACAATCGCTATAATGGATAAATTGTATGCTGATGAAGTTAAAAAACTTGCTAATACAACAGTTCCTTTAACTGAATTGCCTGAAGCAACAAACGTAGTAAATCAGTTGAAAGATAACCCTAACCCGATGGTTAGAGCATCAGCAATTGAAGCATTAAGCTATATTCAAACTCCTGAATACAAAAAAGACTTAACAACTATATTCACGGTTGCTAAGAACGATCAGGATGCAGATGTAGCAAACGCAGCAAATGCTGCACTTGAAAAATTAAATCAAGTATAGTCACTACAAAGTTTATAAATAATTCCTTTCTTTAATAAAAGCCCCTTATTCAGGGGCTTTTTATTATGGTTTAAATTAGAAATTCTAAAACTAAACAGAAGCAGTTTCTGAATGGATTTCCGTTACAGTTTCAGGCTTTGGCACACAATTTTCATAATCAGCCATTTCTGAAATCTGCTGAGCCCACTGATACATAATTTCTTCATTCGAAAGCTTATAAGATATAGGCTTGCCTACTTTTATAACAACATGCTGTCTTTTTATCGGAAATATTTTTAAATACCCAGTCCATTCCGCAATAGCAACAGGAACAATATCAGCTTTTGCAACTTTTGCAATTTCTGCAAAACCTTTTTTAATTCCTTCAAGTTTGCCGTAAGGTTTTACCGTTCCCTGAGGGAAAATTCCAAGCGACCAAGAGGTAGTCAAAATATCTCTTACTGTTTTAAAGGTAGCTATTTCAGGTTTTGACCTGTCTACTGCAAAAGCTCCAAGACGCGCAACAAGCCACTTAATTTTACAATCAGGTTCAAAAAGCTCTTTTTTTGCCATAAAAGCAATCGGACAATGAGCGCCCATTACAACCATCGGAGGGTCTAACTGGGACACATGGTTTGCAGCATATATGTATTTACCTCTTTTTGCAGTTCTGGGAGGCAGATTTTCTCTGCCGATAACTTTGTAATCATAATAAATATTGTATATCGGATAAACAACGGTATACAGAAAAGTCATAAAAAATAAGGTTCTGAACCAATTATACTCCTTTGCAAATCTTCTGTTAAAATTTCTTACTTCCTTATTAGCCATTTTTTTCTTTTCCCCCATCTGCGGATACAGTTTCTACATACTTAAAGCCCGTCAATTTCTGAATTTGTTCAATCCATTTATCCTTTACTGATTCCAAATCTTTATCATAAGGAATTATTTTTCCTATATTTATAATAATTTTACCTGAAAACGGTTTCCACTTTGCTTCATTTGAACCGATTATACCGACAGGCAAAATATCACATTTTGTAAGTCTTGCAAGTCCTGCAAAACCCTTTGTTACACCTTTTATTTCTCCCGGTATTCCCCTTGTACCTTGAGGAAAAATACCCAAAACCCATTTACTTTCGTAAATAGCTTCAACTGTTTTAATAGTAGAAGGGCTGAGATTTTCTCTGTCTACCGCAAAAGCACCGAGCCAGTCAATCCACCAACGCAAAAACGGAATTTCAAACAGTTCTTTCTTCGCCATAAACGCAACGTTTCGAGGCATAACAGCAACCATCATAGGCGGATCAAGCGTTGATAAATGATTTGGACAAACTAAGTATCTGTTATTTTTCGGAATATTTTCTTTTCCGTGAATTTCTATACGATATATCAATTTTAAGCGTATCATGTATATGATTTTACACACAATAAACTGCCACATTGAACGAAACCAATTAAACTGAGAAGCTTTTCTCTTCGAATAAACTTTCTTTGCCATAATCTTCTCTCCTAGTCACTAACAATATGATTATACACAAAAATATTATCTTTTGCCACATTTTAAAGATTTTTATAGTATTATAAATTTGTTATTTGTTTATTATAAGGAGAATTTATATGTTAAGACTCAAAAAATCTGAAAATGAACTCGAAAACGAACTTTTTAAAAATGTTTATGCAAAAACCCCCGATTACATCAAAAATCTTAACCTTATGGATTTTTCAAATGAGGGAGAATTTACTTTCAGACTAAAAAAAGAGTATTTAAAGCCTTATGATAAAGATTCAAATCCTCATGGTTTAAATCTTGAGGAATGGTTTGCAAATTATGCAAAAGAAGCAAAAGTATCGACAGCAGGAATAAGAGGACCGCAGAATATATTGCAACCTGAAGATACAAGATTTCCTATTAACCTTGTCGGGATAGTTCTTGCAACATTGGCAAAGGCGCTTGTTGCAAAAGAAAAATACCAAGATAAAGAAATAGTCAAAATTGCGGGCTGTGAAGTCAGATATAATTCACAACTTTTTCTTGATGCAATAGCAAGAATACAGGCTGCTAACGGCATCCGAACACTTATTCCGGAAAACAGAAAAACAATCCCTATTTGGCTTGCATCCTTTCTTGCTTTCAAACTTGACCTGCTCGGGGGCGAATATATTACCTCAAGTCATGGTATTTCGGTTAAAAATGCTACAAAAGACCTAAACTCACAAGGCCGTCAGTATTTACCGGAAGAATCCATGGAATTTGTAAACAAAATTCGGGAAATATTCGATATAACAAACGAAAAAGGGTTTTATGACATAAAAATAAGCGCCGAAAACAATCCGCTTATAGATGAAAAAGTTATGAAAAATCTTAATAACGGAGTTGATTTATATACCGAGTATTTAAAATCAGGAGTTGCACAAGATTTCAATATTGAACTCATTAAAACATATCCGTCAAAAATAGTTGTAGAATGTGTAGGAGGCTCTGCGTATGCAACTTTGTCAAAAGTACTTGAGAGACTGAATATAATAGAGAAATTTGAGTGGAAACACACTAAAGAAGACCCGTTTTTCCACTCAATAGGAAAATACGATACAACACCTAAAGGCGAAAAAGCTTTCTATGACTATTCGGTTGATGCAACAGTTATAGCTAAAAAACAAGACGGGACGAAATATTTTCCTGTAATAGAAACCCTTCACTATGACAAAGAACTTGCTCAATATCCGCTCGGCACCGCAGTTTTGATTACAGACCCTGACCATGACAGGCTTACGGTAACCCAGATTGAAGATGCTTCAAGAAAAGATGAATTAAAAAATCTCGGAACAGATTTTATAGATTTGGGAGCAAACAGAATATTGACGGTATTTACAGCTAATCAGGCATTTTTAATGCTTATGGATTTTTGGGCTAAACAACTTAAAGAAAAAGGGGCATGGAATAATCACCCGAGATTCATGATAAAGACAACCGCATCCGCACTTTCATGGGATGAATGGGCAAAAAACAACGGAGTTAAAGTGGTTAATGTCCCCGTTGGGTTTAAAGAAATAGCAAATATTATGAAAAAAACCGAATTAAAACTAAAAACCTCGCCTTATAAGGAAATTATACTTGAAGATGTACTGGGCAATCCGATAAATCTCGGGATTAATCCGAGATTACTCTTTGGCGGAGAAGAGTCAGGCGGAATGATTATGGGTACGGAAGAACTTATCAAATCGCAGCATGGCAGACTTGCAGTTGCAATGAGAGAAAAAAGCGCAACAGAAGCAATTATTGTTGCTGCCTCACTTATTGCAAAACTTGGAGGAAAGCCGTTATCTCAATACCTGTATGAAGTTTTTGAGACAAACAATATTATCGGACGCTTTGACACAAGGGTAGATATAGCATACTACAACGAATCCGAGCCTGACATCAATAAACTAAAGCTTGATAAAATTGCAGGAGAAGAAAAAAGAACACAAAACGATATGTTTTATCTTTCTATGGCTATCGCTCTGAAAGAGAATAAAACGACTCTTGACGAGATTAAAAATATTCTTAACGACAAATTCAATAATAACGGGCTTAACTTTGATAACCTGAAATCGGTAAAATTTGTAGGGGACGGAACATATCTTGAGTTTGAAGATAAATATATTGAAATTCGTCCGTCGGGAACAGATGCAAAAACAAAGGCTTATGGCGGGGGGCTTAATAAAAACGACATAGAAAAATATGCAACAATTCTCGGGAATTATTCGGGAGAAAGAACACTATTGCATAAAGAACTTATACCGCAGGATTTATACGAAAATTGCAAAGAGATTGCAATGAAATATTATCTTGAATTTGTGGATAAAGATGCAAACAATGAACAGTTTGAAATTCCTGTTTACGAATTTTAAAAGCATAAAAATATATAGAAACAAACCCCTTGTAACATAAAATCAGACATTTTGTTATAATACAAATACAAGGAGTTTTGCAGCATGAATTTGTGCAATGAATTAAAAAAGAAATTCGCAGACGCATTAGAAATTGAAAATGACGGGTATCGTTTGTATTCTAAGAATAAAAAACACAGATATTATTTTTACAAAAGCATACAAAATATTACGAACGGCGAAAAAGCAACTGTCATTATGATAAACCCGAGCGAGAAAAATCCTCATCCTGAAAATGGCACCCCTGATAATACGATTGACAATCTTTATAAAATAATAGTACAAATCGCTTTTTCAAATGAATGCCAAGATGATTTAAAAATTTCATCCTTTGAAGTAATAAATCTTTATTCTGATATTGATTCAAAACCTGAAGAAATTATTAAAAAAAATGCTGAAAAATTAAATGAATCAATATTAGAATATGTAATAAAAAAATCAAAAATAATTATTCCTGCTTGGGGGGTTGAAAATAAATTTAATGCAGATACCACAAAGTTACTGACTAAAATAAAAAAGTGGTCTAAAAACAAAAAAGTATTTGTTGTTATAAACAAATACCCGTGCCATTTTACAACACAATGCACAAGCATTACAAGAAACCCAAAATTTATTCCCTATAATTTCAATTAACATATTTATGTATAATCTCTTGTGACTGAGTCAATAGAGTGCCGTTTGTAAAATAACAGATGGTATGGTTTTGTTAGACAGATAGTTTGCACTTTTTGGTAAAGTTGAATTGTAACAATTCTGATGAAGCGTGTTACAATTAGTCAATTTCTGTAAACAAAAATACTTAATATATACATAGGGGAAATGAGGACTTCTTATGGGGTTACAGAAACTGGGTATAACATTAGCGGAACAATGTGCAAGATATGCCAAATCGTGTGGCAAGTCTAGTATCTTGTGCACTAAGCCTGTTCATATATCTAATATTAAGGGATTAAGATATGCTCGTGGTTTAACAGAAGATGTTGTTCAAGTTTCAAAACGTGTGCTAACAAAACCTAGCAAAGAAAAATTATCTATAATGTTAAAAGAGCAGGGTTTAAGCCCAAATCGGTTATATGATGAACATGGTATACAACTTGGAAAAATAGGATTTATTGAAGAAGAAGCTGAATATATAGTAGAAAATAATAGCTTGTTTCTTGAAGAGCTAATTGCACGCTTCCCTCTAAAAGCTGGACATAAAACAAATCGAGAAGTACAGAAGTACATGCTCTATTTACAAGATATTAATCATAGTGCTTATGCTGATAAACAGAAATTCCTTACAGACTTTATTGAGAAAGCAAATGAGCTTGATAAGATAATGTCTAATAAAGGTCTACAGCTATATACGGATGAGGTAAGTCCAATGTATACTAAAAAAGCCATATTACAGGCTAAATATAATGATAAGGCACGTTATAATGATATTGAAAATATACTATCATTATATAAAAGAGGTTTAGTTCCTGAACATACAGTTCAAACTTTCTTCCCAAATGGTAGATTTAATCCTTTACCAAAGAGTGATATCGACAAACTTATGAGAGGAGAATGTTATTACCCAAAACTCACAGAAATTAGTGATGTTGCTATTAAGAATTTAAGCAAAGGAGAAGCATTTTCTGTTGGTGATATGATGTTTGTTAAAACAGAAACTGGTTTTGATAAACTTAAGATTGATAGACAGACTTATGAGAGATTATTTCCTCCTGTAGAGCGATATTCTATAGCACAATCGAATAGTGTTGAAAATTGTACTAAAGTTTCTACTTGGAATTGCTTAATTAAAAATCCAGACACTAGAATAGACCTATATAAAATGTTTGAACAAACGAATAATGGGGTCAGAGTTACAATTCCTAATTGTAATTATACATATGAGTTTAATTGGAATAATATACAATGCTTAAATACAAGTAATAATATACAAGGAGCATTAGGTCATAGGATGTTGGAATATACATATGATGTTAATAAAATTGGAAAACTACATACATCTTCTCAAAGAGGCTATGGATATCCTAATATAATGATATATGACATAACTGGAAAAGGAGCCAATTCTGCAGTACTAAAACCAAAAGGATTAAATTATGAACTTTGGTCAAAGCGGCATAGCAACGGTATTTACATAAGAAGTGGGGAAAATAATTTGAATAATGGGCTGGTTGATGAACATGCAATTGCAACTACTGATTTATCAAGTAACTTATGGCAAAATCCATGGACAGGTATTGAAGATGTACCATATAGGGCATGTGCTTTTGATTCTGTTTTTGTAGACTTATAACTTTAATTATAATATTCTTATACAACTTTATACAACTTCTTCCAGCCTGTTAAGGAAGCTTGTAGGGTGCAAATTTTTGCACCAAATTTTAAATAACTATTATAAGAAAGTAGCCGACCGGTGTGAGTAAATAATGAGTAAATCTGAGTAAATCGTTTTTTTGGTAAAGTTGCACTTCCGACCACCAAAACCCCTATAAATATCGGACTTATAAAAATAAACCATCAAATTTTATGAACCGCACCAACTCGATAAATACATCTGTCCTTTGGTATGATTTAGATTACGTCGGTATTTGGGGGTAAAATTTACCCAATTGATAGTCTTTTTGCGGACATTTGTGTTACCAATACCGGACATTTCGGACAATTTCAGTCAACCCGCTTCCGACCGATTTTGTCTTGCTGAACTTGTTTCAGCATCTTACCGACTAGGCATGCCTACTACATTCTGGCTAGACCCTGAAATAAATTCAGGGTGACAGCACACTTATTTTCTTCCGACCAAATGTCCTGTTAAAAGGTACCGTTATCTACTCCCCTGCAAATCGCACGATTACGCAAATATTACACAAAACAACAAAATAAGGATTAAAGCTAAAACCATTATTTTATAAATTGACAGGACTTAAAGCCTTGTGTAATGCTTCGTTTCCTCGAAAAACAGACTTGAGTGGACATAACAAATGTTATGTCCACTCAAGTACGCCCGAAGAGATTCGAACTCCCGACCTTTTGGTTCGTAGCCAAACACTCTATCCAACTGAGCTACGGGCGCATGTTTTATTTAATTGTCACATCAATAGCTCCGAGCGGAAATCTGAAACTGATTCCGACATCACCAAAGATATTTTATGCAAAACATAACTGCATTTCAAGTGGTAATATTTTTTTACATATTTGCTATGTATTTTATATGTTTTATAATTTTGTTATGAGCTTTAGAAATATACTGTTAAAACTGTTTTTAATATTTGCATTTATCCTGAATCTTTCAGCCGTTGCAGGTTTTGCTCTGCCTATGAATATTTCTTCGGTTACATACGATAATTCCGGCGCTTTTTTGTCTATAAACACCTTTGATATTTCGGACTTTGAATTTGAACAAAAGCCTGAAATTATGCACATTGAAGAAGATAAAGAAATTTATTTTGATTTAAAACCGGCAATACTAAATACTTCACAAAAAAAATACATCATAAGCTCTGATGAAACTAATCAAATAAATATTTCTCAAGTGTCAAAAAATCCTGACATTGTAAGAGTTTCTGTCAAATACAACGAAGGCTTTGATCCCGCAAATATTACACTAAAAAAAATAAACAATACTATTTTTCTAAAATTCAAACAACCTCACCTGACAAACTACTACTTTCAGGAGGTATATAAAGAATCAGGAACAAATTCCGTATTTGAAAAAAACATCATACAGGAAGAACTCACTTCCGGCACCAACACAATCGGACAAATCAATTCGGCATTCGCAGTCGGAAACACAAATTCCGCAGGTGAATCAGTACTCAATAAAAAAGATTTAATACTAAAATCAAAATATTTTATTGATAACCTCGCATTGATAGGAGTTTCACCCGCAATTTACGGGATCGGAACATACACTCTTTCAAAACCAATGATTTTATCAGACCCGACAAGAGTGGTCTACGACCTTAAAAATGCAATAGTAAACCCTGTATATCACAACAAAGAATTTCCGTTTGGCACAAACGAAAGCATTAAAGTGGCTCAATTTGACTACAATACTGCAAGAATAGTCATTACCACAAATAAACCTGAAAAATACACTCCCGTAATCTATGCCGATACCCAAAAACTTGTTATTTTTAATTCAAAAAATACGAGTCCGCTAAATCTTTATTCAACTCTTTCCGATATGACGGGGATAACGGCTGAAAAATCGGATGACAAAACTCATAGCGTAAAATTTACGTTCTCAAAATCGGTAACATTCGGAATTAATCGCAGCGCAAACAAAATTGAATTGATGATGTATAACCTCAACAATTACTACGGCGGAGCATTTTCTTCAGAAATGAGAAACACTCCGTTTGAAAAAGCGGAATTTTCGGATTTGAAAAACGGTGGAGCAAAACTTTCAATCCCTCTTAAAGATAACGACAAAGCGGATGTATTTCTAGGTGCGGACGGGAAAACAATGAGGATTAAACTGCATCTTGCAGAAACTTTTACCCCGAAACCGGATACAATTGAGCCTGAAATTATCACTCCTGCGGTTATAAAACGCAAAAATTCAAAAGATAAATACGTCGTTATAGATGCAGGACACGGCGGCTCTGATTGCGGAGCTATTAGAAATAATATTAATGAAAAAGATATTACTCTTGATATTGCAAAAAAAGTTCAAAAATTACTGATTAAAAAAGGTTATATCGTTGAAATGACAAGAACTGACGATACTTACGTTTCTTTGCAGGACAGAGTTGAAATAAGCGAAAAATTTAATCCTGATATTTTTGTCAGCATCCATGTAAATTCGAGTAACAACGAAGCACCGTCAGGGCTTGAAACTCATTATTACAAAGATAACAGCCTTGACCTCGCAAAACACATGCATGCTGCAATGCTAAACAATATCAATTCTAAAGACCGCGGGTTGTTCAAATCTAAATTTTATGTTATTAATCATACAACAGCACCTGCAGTACTGCTTGAAATAGGATTTTTGTCAAATCCGTCAGAGCGGGCGCAGCTTGTAACAGAAAGCCGAAAAAATGCGACAGCCAAAGCTGTTGTTGAGGGTATAAATGAGTATTTTAAGCACTAATTCACCAATAGGATTTTTTGATTCGGGAGTCGGCGGACTTACTGTTTTGGATAAAGTAAAAAAACTTCTTCCCAATGAAAATTATATTTTTATTGGCGATACAAAGCATGTCCCATACGGAGATAAAACAAAAGAACAGCTTTTAGAATACTCAAAAAATATACTCGATTATTTTCAAGAAAGAAGCTGCAAAGCCGTTGTTATGGCATGCAATACAACTTCTTCCGTTATTTATAATGATATAAAAGATAAATACGGGTTCAAGTTGTATCCTGTCGTGCAGTCGGTTGCAAAAGTTCTATCTGAACTGGATATACAACGGCTCGGAATTTTTGCCACTAAAGCAACAATAAATTCAAACTCATATAATAAAGAAATTGCCAAATACAATGATAAAATAAAGGTTTTCGGGCAATATTGTTCCCAATGGGTTAATATAGTTGAGAATAATCTTACAGACAAAGATGAAAGCATCCAAATAATTAAATCAGACCTTGACAGAATGCTTGAAAATACCCCTGACAAAATAGTTTTAGGGTGTACTCACTATCCGTACCTGCTCCCTGTACTGGCAAAATTTGAGAATAAAGATAAATTTATTGACCCTGCAATATACCTTGCAGAGTACATATACAAAGACTTAAAAGAAAATAATCTCATTAATCAATCAACAGATGACAAGTTTGAAGAATTTTATTCAACTTCAAATCCTGAAAAATTTAAAAATTCAGGAAAAATGTTTTACGATATTAAAGGAAAAGTTGAATTAATAAACCTGTAAACATTAAAAAAGGAGGATTTCAAAATCCTCCTTTTTACTAATCATAATTTCTTTTTCCACCGTTTATCCAAGGCGCAGATTCAAGATCATCAATATTGTATTTTAAAAGATAATCATTGCCTGAAGATTTTTTGTATACTTTTGAATTTTTTTCTGCATATTGAACTTTTCTGCCTTGAACAATATTACCCTGATTGTAATATGGTGTATAATAATTAACTTTGTCTGCTGCTTTTTGTGCAGTATTTTGTGCTTCTGCAGCAAAAGCTGCCTGTGAAACCATAAGTAGTGTTAAAACAATTGCTAATTTTTTCATTTTATATATCTCCTAAGTTATATTTGCTAGTATTGTAACATAGAAACAATTTTTCCGCAATCATTAAGTTTATTTCTGCCGCCTAAATCTTTTAATTCAATTAAAAACGCAGCACCTACCAAATTGCCGCCGCATTTTTTAACCAAATTACAAGCTGCAACCGCTGTTCCGCCTGTTGCAAGCAAATCATCCACAACTAAAACACTTGCCCCCGGCTCAATTGCATCTTTATGAATTTCTATTGTATCGGTACCATATTCAAGTCCGTAAGATTCAGATATAGTCTGGGCAGGAAGTTTATTCGGTTTTCTTATAGGAATAAAACCGCAATTCATTTTATATGCCATTGGCATACCAAAAATAAAGCCGCGGCTTTCTATTCCGGCAATATAATCAACTTTTACATCCCTAAATTGGTCGCATAAATAGTCTATCATAAATTTAAGAGTTTCGGGTTCTTTTATGCCTGTTGTAATATCTCTAAAAACAATTCCCTGTTTTGGGAAGTCAGGAACTGCACGAATTCTATCTTTTACCTGTTCTATTGATAAAGTTGTCATCATTTATTATTCTCCTATTTTATTTTTCAACAATTTTTTTAATTCTTCTTTGGCAAGCCTGATTTTTTCTTTCGCTTTATGAATGGCGTGTTCATGTTTTACAAGTCCGTGAGCGGTTTTACCCCATTTCATATCTTTTTTCATAAACAAAATCTTTGTTCCTATAAACAATACAAGAGGGAACCAGATAATAAGGAGATACGCCGCAGTTATTACTGCCTGAATTAAGGCATCAGGTCTTGATAATTTATCATACTTTCTTAGGGCATAACGACATGAAAGCATAAAACCAAATCCTATAATGCAACCCATAATAACAGAGGACATGAGGGTATTTACAGGGGCATCTTTTATAAATATTTTGGCTATAAGTATGAAAAGCTCAATAATAAACCAAGCAGGCATTATAAACTCCGATACATAAGCAATTAAATCAAGTTTTACACGCAAGGACATTTTCTTAGATGTAAATATTTCGCCAAAATACTCAAGATAACGCCTTATCGTACCTTCAAGCCACCTTCTTCTTTGGCGGTAGAGTGGCATAAGGTATGTAATACCTTCTTCATATACAACAGTATCTTTGCAAAATCTTACGTCCCAACCTTTAATATGTAATCTTGTAGACATATCAAGGTCATCTGTTATTGTGTAGTTGTTCCAACCGCCGATATCTTCAAGAGCTTCCCGCTTTATAAGTTCACCGTTCCCTCTAAGTTCCACCGCACCTTTTACTGCATCTCTGCTGACTTGGCATGAAGTATCAATTGTCATTTCATTGTTTTGGCATTTTGTCAGCCAATTTTCAGAGGCATTTTTTATAACTTTTCTTGCCTGAACCGCACCAACATCTTTTGGCTGTAATTCATAAACAAGATTAGTAATAAAATCAGACTTCATTCTTGCATCTGCATCAAATACAAGTATAGCTTCACCTTTTGCTATTTCCAAGGCATCATTCAATACTGCAGATTTCCCCGGGAACGCATTTTGCGGTCTGATTAGCACCTTTAGACGCTCCTGATATCGGTCTTTTAAATCTTTTAAGACGTTTGCCGTATTATCGGTACTTCTGTCATCAATTACTATTATTTCAAAATTAGGATAATCTTGCTCAAAAACTGTTTCAACTGTGCCTGCAATTACACTGTCTTCGTTATGTGCAGGAATCATTACACTAATAAAAGGCTTGTAAGTTTCGTCTTTAGCCTTTGGATTTTTTGATTCTTTTCTGGCTTTAACTTTTGTAGCAATAGTTGTGCAAATAAAATAAAAAGCCATTACACAAACTAAAAGTCCAAGTCCCCATTCAGTGTAAATTTGGAATATATAAATGAATGCCGTTAAGCAAATAACTATTAAAAATAATAAAATACGCTCTTTCATAACTTGTTTCCAATCAACAATATTTTAGCAGAAAAATCACATGATAAAAACAGAATAAAAACACAGCGGTAAATATTCTTTACATGTTATCTATAAATTCCTCTGCAACATCAGAAATAGAATCATTAATAAGTTTTATGTCATTTTTAACACTGTCACTGAAATTATAAACCTTCTGAACATCTCTTGTTATTCTTGCCATAGACGTATAAAGAGGAAGCATGCTCCTGTCTGTCAAAGGTATAGGTTCATTATTAAGATAAAACATCGACTGTTTTACAGTTCCGTATTCATCCTCTGCACTAAAACGTTTCATAAGAAGAGAAAATTTATAAGGTTCATCATAACTGAGTATTTTTGCGGCAGCACGAGAGTTTTTCATTCGCATAACAGAAGTCAGATAATCAACAAGATGGGGTTTAAAATCAGGTTTATCTGATTTTTCAAAATCAAAGACATCATTATTCAAATCCACATCAAACTTTATAATATCGTAATTTTTTTCACCTTCTGTTAAAATTCCCGCATTATTCATATATGTCCCATAGCCTGACGCACGGGTTTTGAGCATTATAAAATTTTTTATTCCGCCAAATGTAATATCCATATTTAATCTAAAACTTATAAAAATAATTTTTGCTAATGCCCTAAAATTCATTCAAAAAGATGTTTTATTTGTAAATAAGTGTTAAATTTCTTTAATATACTTGCATTCATAGAAATTTTTGGTATAGTGATTGAGTACACTTAAGAAAAGGAGTTTTATTATGAACAAAGAAGAATTAGTACAAGAAATTTCAAAAAAAGCAGGCGTTACACAAAAAGAAGCTACTGAAGTATTAGGTTCTTTAATCGATACTATTCAAAAAACAGTTGCTAAAGGTAAAAAAGTAACTTTAGTAGGTTTTGGTACATTTGAACCTCGTAAGAGAGCTGCTAGAACAGGCAGAAACCCTCAAACAGGTAAAGAATTAAAAATCCCTGCTAAAACAGTTCCTGCTTTCTCAGCTGGTAAAAAATTCAAAACTATCGTTAATGGCAAATAGTTTTGTATAAGATTTAAAAAGGTATCTGCATAGTACATGCGGGTACCTTTTTTTTATATATTTTTCTGCTATGATATAATAAGTTTTTACAAGAGGAGAGAAAATAATGCTGGATACAATGCTGGCAGCTTTTATACACTGGCTTGAAGATATAATATCAAATGCAGGGTCATGGGGAATTATGGGAATTATGGCTCTAGAATCCTGCAATATACCAATCCCCAGCGAAGCGACACTGCCTTTTGCAGGTTATCTTGTATCTAAAGGTGAGCTTAATTTTCACCTGACGGCATGGTTTGGAGCTTTAGGCTGTCTGCTGGGTTCTATTCCGTCATATTATATAGGATATTTCGGAGGAAGAATATTTATTGAAAAATTCGGTAAATACTTTTTGGTTTCAAAACATGACCTTGAAAATGCAGACAAATGGGTGGAAAAATACGGGGACTGGTCATTCTTTTTGTGCAGAATGCTTCCTATTATAAGAACATTTATATCACTGCCCGCAGGTATACTCAGAGCCAAGAAAAGATTTTTCTTTACTATGACATTTTTGGGTTCATTAATTTGGTGTTATGCACTAATTTATCTTGGTAAAAAGCTTGGTGACCATATTAAAGATATTATGCCGTTGTGGCACAAATTTGACGAGCTGATAATAATTACATGCTTTATACTTGCAGCCGTTTATATATACAAACATGTAAAACACATGAAAACTGAAAAGTAGCAGAATGACTGCTCTCTATAAGCCGATAATACCTTTACGGGTAATAATTTAACCTGATAACAAAGAGCCGAACTTTAAAAGTTCGGCTCTTTGGGTTAGATTTTTAATAAGAATTACACGCAACCGCAGCCGCAGGTAATTGCTTTATTTTTCAAAGTGTCAGCTTTGTCTGTGTATTCCCAAGGAACATCAATATCAGTTCTTCCCATGTGACCGTAAGCGGCCAAAAGCTGATAAAATTTACCGCCGTTTTTAGCAGGCAGATTTCTTAAATCAAATTTGTTGATGATTCCTGCAGGAGTAAGGTCAAATGTTTCTGTTACGAGTTTTGATAACTCATCATCAGAAATCTTACCTGTGCCGAAAGTATCAACCATTACTGATAAAGGTTCTGCAACACCGATAGCATAAGCCAATTCGATTTCGCATTTTTTTGCAAGACCTGAAGCAACAATATTTTTAGCAACATATCTTGCGGCATAAGCAGCAGAACGGTCTACCTTCGTTGGGTCTTTACCTGAAAACGCACCGCCGCCGTGTCTTGAATAACCACCATAAGTATCAACGATTATTTTTCTGCCTGTTAAACCCGAATCGCCCTGTGGCCCGCCGATTACAAATCTTCCTGACGGATTGATTAAAATAATTGTATCAGAATCAGGCTTGATTTCGCTGTGTTCAAATACATAATCTATTACGAATTCTCTTAAATCTCTGTTAATAATTCTTTGAACTTCCTCATTATCACTGATACCGTTTATTGTCGGATTGTGTTGGGTTGATAAAAGAATTGTATGTATTCTTGACGGTTTACCGTCTTTATATTCAACAGTAACCTGAGACTTTCCATCAGGTCTTAAATAATTAACAATACCCTGTTTTCTTACCTGTGATAATCTGTAAGATAATTTATGCGCCAAACTTATAGGCAGAGGCATTAATTCAGGAGTTTCGTCACAAGCATATCCAAACATAATACCCTGATCGCCAGCGCCAATTTCTTCGGTTTCAACGATAGAAGTGTCCGCATTTGTTGAACGTGATTCAAGTGCTTTATTAACACCGTTGCCGATATCTGTTGATTGTTCATCAATACTTGTTAAAACAGCACAAGTATCAGCATCAAAACCACCCGAGCAAGTTCCGGTATAACCGATATTTCTTATGGTATTGCGAACTACCTGAGGGATATCTACATAACAATCAGCGGTAATTTCACCGCAAATAAGCGCCATTCCTGTTGTAACAGTAGTTTCTGCCGCAACTCTTGAATGGTTGTCTTTTGTTAAAAATTCATCCAAAATTGCATCTGAAATTTGGTCACATACCTTGTCAGGATGACCTTCCGTTACAGATTCAGAGGTAAATAAAAAGTTTCTTCCTGTCATTTTCTTTTCTCCTTAATTTCTATTCTTCTGCCGGTAAGGTTTTTAATTCCGACCCGGCACCATACTTTTATATAGTGTAATTCAAACGCTTATAATTGGCAAATATTAGATGTATTATTACGAAGTTTTATTACAAAAAATAAGACCGCTGCAATTCTGCGGTCTTACATTTTCGTTTTTTATAAAACTAAATTCTGTTTTTCCAGACACCGCCTTTTCTGTCACGAACTGCGTCATAACATGACCAAATTCTGAAAACTCCCGTCAAGCCCAAAACGGCATGGGTTATATTTTTATCATAACTGTTATCATTAACAGCCTGACCGATTCCCGGCCAAATTATCAATGAAAGCAAACCTGCACCGATAGATTTACCCGACACATGACCGTTTACGCCATGAGTTCCTGCAAATGCGGCAGGCATACCAAGTGAAAGCATTGACACAAGTAATGTCATTAAAAATAACTTTTTCATATATTCCCCCTTTTTTATCCCTCAAACAAAGCGTTAATTTTGTCCGTAATATCCTGCGGATCAATTTCTGCGGTAATTTTATTTACATCCTGCGCAATTTGATACAATTTAGCAGCCTCAATTTTATCTCCCGTTATTGCAATAGAACGGGCAAGATTAAAATGTGCGAGCGCATAATTAGGATTATATTCAACTGCTTTTTTAAACATCTCAATAGCGTTTTGAACTCTGCCCAAATCATCAAGATATATTACCCCAAGGTTGTTGTACGCAATAGAATATGAATTATCGTACTCAATAGCATGTTTATATTCTCTTATAGCTTCATCGGTTTCACCTTTACCCCAATACAAAAAGCCGAGGTTACAATGGATTTTTGCATTTTTAGGGTCAAGTTCAAGCGCATTACGATAAACAGTCAGTGCATTTTCAAAATCTTCTTTATCATAAAACGCACTGCCAAGATTTACATATATGTCAATATCTTCAGGAGTCATCAGATAGGCACTCTGGTAAGAAGTGATTGCCGCATCCAAATCCTGTTTTGCTTCCTGAAAGACAAATCCTAAAGTCTGATTGACAATACTTGTCCATTCTTTGCTCGGATTAAGCGTTATAGCAGTCTGAAAATGAGAAACCGCACCGTCAATATCGCCAGAAATATACAGGATATTTGCAAGATTAGAATGATATTCAGGCATATTAGGCATGATTTTTATAAGTTTTTCATAGATTTCAATTGCATTTTCATAATCGCCTAAATCTTCATAAGCACTGCACAAATGACGATATGCAGGAATATTTAAACTGTCAAGCCAAATTGCCATTTTGTATTCTGTTATGGCATCTTCAAATCTGCCTAAAGACGAATAAATATCACCTAACAGACAATACAACGGAACAAACCCCGGAGCTTTGTCAATCGCTTCTATGTAAACATCAAGCGCATTATCAATCCCTTTTGTCTGAACTGCGATATAACCTCTCAAAAGTATAGGCAAAAATTTTGCGTAAGACAGAGATTCTTTTACACGTCTTATTGCATCTGAATCAAAAGGCAAGGTAATTATCGACATGAAATGTTCATACATTGATTTGAATTTATTTTTCATTACCCTGAAAGACGAAACTCTGTAAAGGCTTTTTAAAAGATAATGAGAACAAGAGCTTGCAAAAGGAGCATATTTAACTGCTAATTGAGCATTATCAATTGCGTCGGTGAATCTTGCCTTTTTAGTATAAGTTTCTGCAAGCATATAATAAGCTTTTGCATATTTCGGATTTTTCTTTATTGCAGTGTTAAAATAATTTACCGCTTTATCCAAATCGCCTTTATGGAACTGTGCAACTCCGATTTTATAGTACAATTCGGGAGTATCAACAGACTCAAGCGCCATCTGATATTCGGTTATTGCTTCATCTATATATTGGCTGGATGAATATATGTCAAGATGCCAAGCAAGGTACAAATCCCCCAAACGTAAATGCAGCTGGGCATTTGTAGGGTCTTTCTGCAAACCTATCTGGCATAACTCAATAGCAGACTTTACGTTTCCTGTCTTTACTTCCTGTTTTATTTTTTTATCAAGTAATTTTGTATCTATTTTCATAACTTCTCTTGTATATATTCTAATGAATATATACAAAAAAAGCAAGTAAATTAAAGTCTTATGAATATAACAATTATTTATAAATCATTACATCACACTTTGCATTTTCAAGTACTCTGCGGCTCACCGATGCTATAAGAAAACCGGCTTTTCGGCGCATACCTGTTATTACAAGAGAAATATCGTTTAATTTAATATATTTAAGAATTTCTTCATGTATAACACCTTTTAGAACTGCTTTGTTTATTACTTTAATATTGTGCCTGAAAAATAAATCTTCATATTTTAATAAATTATCAAGAGCCGTTTTATGCTGCTGCCTTTCGACATCAGATATCCAATTTGAATCGATATTACCCTCTAAAAACAAAAAGTCAGGCATTTCATATACGGTTATAAGGTGAACCGTTATATCATTATTATCAAAATTTGTAACGATTTTTTCAACCAAGTCCGAACTGTCAAAATCAGGCATCACAGGGAATAAAATATTTTTGTTCTTGAATTTATCCCCTTTAGAAATAAAAACAGAAGATTTTGAATTTGATGCGACATCAGATGAAACCGAACCTAACCATTTTTGCAAGCCTTTTTTACCGTTTGAACCCATTACTATACAGTCATAATTATTATCCGAATCAACATCAAGAACAGAATCAACCGCACTGCCGCAAAGTTTTATTATATCGGATAACTCGATATTGTTATCGGATAAAAATTTTTCACTGTAATTTATAACAGAACTTGTAGAATTTGTGCATTCCTGAACGTATTTACTCCCGTCAAAGAGCGTAGCATCAGGTAAATATGTCAAATCTGAAACACTCAACAAATCAACCTTTATATCCTTAAAATAGCTTTTAAAATTCAGCAAAGCCTGATAACTTATTCTTGAACCGTCAGTACAAAACAAAATTTTCATAGTATCTCCTTTTAATAAAGAAAATAAAATATGTTAAGGAAAATTACATTAGCTGGTAATATAGTTTTTTTCTGGTATGATAGAGATGTAAATATTACATATTGGTTAAGTATACATGTCAGTTGAAGATAGAAAGCTTAGAGAATATAAAGATTTAATAGAGATTATTGCAAAGGTGGAATATCAAAAATTTTCATCTTCTCACCTTGTTGAGTTGCCCGAACTTATAAATATAGGCACTCATGCTCTTTATATTCTGTTTAAAAACGATTCTCCCGAGAATTACAACAACACATATCTTTCAACCGCAATAAAATGGGCTATCCGAAATGAGGTAAGGCGCAGATACAAATGGTACACTCTGAAAAACAAAAAATCAGAAGAACCCGATTCTGATGAATCCGAAAACCTTGGTGATAATGACCCTGCAGAAATTCGTGCGGAGGTTTATAAAAATATTCTTTCAATTGATGAATTGCAAGACGGCGAAATTCCCACACAAATTAAATCTAATACCAAAAGCCCTGAAGAAACAGTTGTATTTACAGAGTTGAAAAAAGGTATTCTTATTGCTATGGAAAAACTCCCCGCAAGAGAAAAAGAATTTATTGAATGCAAATTTTTTAAAGATAAAAAACTCAGAGAAATCGCAGAAGAATTTAATATATCGCAATCAAGAATATCAAGAATTATTCAGTCCGGCTTAGACAGAATAAAAAAAGATTTGGCCAAACAAGGGATTATTTAATAAATGAAAACAATTTTTGAAAAAAGCAACAATTCAGACGGGGTAAATTTAACAGATAAAACAGAGCAAATAGATTTTATTGATAATAAATTTCTAAGAAAAGATAAAATCAATTTGCCTCAGATGTCTGAATTAGAGGTTATGCGTCATTATAAAGAACTTTCCGATATGAATTTTTGTATCGAAAAAGGCTTTTATCCGCTTGGTTCATGCACAATGAAATATAACCCGAAGGTCAATGAATTTCTTGCATCTTTGGAAGGCTTTTGTAATCTTCATCCGAATACGGATGATTCTATGGCTCAGGGAAGTCTTGAACTGATGTATAATCTTTCACTTGCTCTTGCCGAAATTACGGGCATGGATGCTGTAACACTTCAACCGTCAGCAGGCGCACACGGTGAAGTCACAGGCATGATGATAATAAAAAAATATTTTGAAACCATAGGGGAAAACAGAAAAAAAGTCATCATTCCCGACTCCGCTCACGGTACAAACCCTGCGAGTGCAAAAATGGCGGGCTTTGATATTGTAGAAATTAAATCAAATTTCAAAGGACAAATAGATATTGAGGCTTTAAAAGCAGTATTGGATAAAGATGTTGCCGCAATAATGATGACAAATCCGAATACTTTGGGTATTTTTGAAGAAAAAGTTAAAGAAATATCCGATTTAATGCACGCAAACGGGTCTTTATTGTATTATGACGGAGCTAATTTCAATGCAATTATGGGCTATACCAACCCGAAACTTATGGGATTTGACGTTGTTCATCTGAATTTGCACAAGACTTTTTCTACACCTCACGGCGGCGGAGGCCCGGGGGCAGGTGTTGTTGCAGTAACAGAAAAGCTTAAAGACTTTTTGCCTGTTCCGACAATATGCTATGACGGAGAAAAATACTACCGCAACTATAATATAAAGCATTCCATCGGCAGCGTGAAAGACTACTGCGGAAACTTTGGAGTATTAGTAAGGGCTTATGCTTATATCCTTATGATGGGAAAAAATTTAAAAACAGTTTCTCAAAATGCTGTATTAAATGCAAATTATCTTAAAGAAAAGCTTAAAAAATACTACAATCTTCCTTATGACGAACCATGTATGCATGAATTTGTCATTACGGGAGAAAAACAAAAAGAAGAAAACGGGGTTTCTACCTTGCACATAGCAAAGGCTCTTATGGACGGGAATACTCACCCTCCAACAGTGTATTTCCCGCTAATAGTACACGAAGCAATCATGATTGAACCGACAGAATCAGAAAACATTGAAATGCTTGACGAATTTGTTGAAACCATGATAAAAATAGCTCAAGAGTGCGAAACAAACCCGCAAAAAATTCTTGATGCCCCGCATTCAACACCTGTAAAGAAAATTGATGAAGTTACGGCAGCCAGACATCCGGACTTAAATTTTAAGGAATAATAAATGAAAAATAACGATATTAAAAAGAAAAAAGTCTCATTCCCGCACATGGGAACGGTAAGTATTGCATGGTCGGCAGCACTTAGAATTATAGGCTGTGAACCTTATGTAGAACCATATACAAGTAAAAAAACTCTTTCTTTGGGAACAAAACATTCCCCTGAAGCTATATGTATTCCATACAAACTTATATTGGGGAATTTTATAGAAGCCATAGAAGGCGGTGCAGACTATGTAGCAATGATTACATCCCCCGGATGCTGCAGGCTTGGAGAATACGGGAAATGTATAAATAACGCACTTGCTGATTTGGGGTATGAAGCAAAATATGTTGAAATGCAGCTTTATGACGGCATTAAAGGGATGTATAACTTTTTAAAAACCGTTAGCGGTAAAAATAACCTGTTATTATTCTCAAAAGCTATTATTGTTGCAATGACAAAAGCATTTATGCTTGATTCTTTAGAAACAAAGCTTTCTTATTACAGAGCAAGAGAAATAAATATCGGAGATGCAGAAAAACATTACAAAAAAGCACTTAAATATATTGACGAAAGCGACACTTTAAAAGGATTAAAGAAAGCATCAAAACTTGTTGATAAAGAAATGAAAAAAGTTGAAATTGACCCGAAACGTGATGTTATATATGTTGATATTACGGGGGAAATTTATGTTGTTAATGATGAATTTTCAAACCAGAATATTGAAAGAGAACTGGGAAGAATGGGGGTTCAGGTCAGAAGAAGTTTAACTTTAACAAGCTTTTTAAAAGATGCAATTATTCCTAAAATACTCAGAAAAGGTGAAACCCACCTGCAAAGAGCATTCCGCCTTGCAAAACCTTATTTAAAAAGAGATATCGGCGGAGATTCCCTTGAATGTGTATCTGATGTTGTTTATGCACAGGAGTGCGGGGCTGACGGAATTATTCACCTGAGTCCTTTTACCTGTATGCCTGAAATTATGTCACAGAATATCTTTCCTGCAATGAGAGAGGATTGCGATATTCCTATATTGGCTCTTATCATGGATGAGCAGACAGGTAAAGCAGGCTATATTACAAGACTTGAAGCTTTTGTTGATTTAATGAGAAGAAGAAAACGCAAAATGCAATTTGATAAAAAAGAACAAAAAGAAGCAGTAAATGCAGGGTAAAATATGCTTAAATTATTCTTATCAAATTTTAAAAGAACGAATGAAAACATTATACTTGCAACACCTATGGTGCTATGCATAATTATAATAAATTTATACTGCAATTATATAAAAAATAACATTTCAACATTTTCTCAGGCGATTGTATCAATGCTGACACTTTGTATCCTTATCGGCGGAAGCCTTTCGGGTTTTTTGTATATGACTAAAAAAGCTCTCAGCCTTGATAAAAGAATGTTTGTTTATAAAAAGGACCAAAATAATGCTTTAAAAGAGCTTTTTCTTGCTTTTCCTAAAGGAGTTGGCAGACTGTTTCCTTCTGTAACACTGGTTATTATATTGTCATTTTTGATTGTTATATCAGCTTATCTGGTTACTCTTGCTCCGATGTTTATAAATTGGACAATAAAATATTATTCAATATACACATCCTCAAATTTGTATAAATTGGTGTTATTACAGATGCTTACGATTACATATTTTTGGGTTTTATGGATTCCTGAAGTTGTTTATAACGACAAAAACCCGTTCAAAGCTTTTTGGAAATCACTGAAAAATCTTAAAATATCATTTTTTAAGACAACCTCACTATTTTTAACAATAATTTTGATATTTATATCTCTGCAAATAATTATGTACTTGCTTCTGCAATATCCCGTTGCTTATTTTTTGGCATTACTGACTTATTATTATGCTTTACTCTATATCATAATTCTGGTATTTTCATATTATGAGAAAAACTTCTACAAATAAAATAAAAGTTATAGCAATAGTCGGAGCAACAGCAAGCGGAAAAACATCTTATTCTATTGAACTTGCAAAAGAAATCGGTGGAGAAATTATATCTGCGGATTCAAGGCTTGTTTATAGAGGCTTTGATATAGGTACGGCAAAACCGACAAAAGAAGAACAGTCAGGAATAAAGCATTATATGATAGATATAGCAGAACCTGAGTTTGATTATTCGGCAGGTCTTTATCAAAAACAGGCAAAAGAATATATTTACCAAATACATAAATCAGGTAAAACTCCGATAGTTGTTGGCGGAACAGGGTTATATATCGATATACTGCTAAAAAATTATAATTTGCCAAACTTTGAACCTGACAAAAGTTTACGCCAAAAACTTGAAAAACTATCAACACAAGAATTATACTCAATACTTGAGAAATCAGACCCAAAGGGTGCAAAAACAATTGAAACAAACGACAGAAAGAAAATAATTCGTTCAATTGAAATAATCAAAAAACTTGGCACTACACTTGAACAGGCAAGAGGAATAAATGAAGAAAGCGAGTTTGACGTCGAATGGATTGGCCGAAATTTTGATAGAAAAACGCTCTATGCAAGAATTGATGAACGTGTTGAACAAATGATTGAACAGGGTTTAGTAAAAGAAACTCAAAATCTGTTAGATAAACATGGCAGAATATACAATCTGACAAACACAATCGGTTACAGAGAAATCATAAAATACCTTGATAATGAGCTTTCACTTGAAGAAAGCAAAGAACTGTTAAAGAAAAATACCAGAAACTATGCAAAAAGACAACTTACATGGTTTAGGAAAAATGAAGATATAAAATGGAATATATTTCCTGAAAAGTTAGCTAAATAACTTTACAGGAATTTTTACAACAACTTTTTTTACTTCTTCGGGATTATTACAGGCTGCCTGAGGGGCGTGTGCTTCATGAGTATATATTAAAATAAAGTTTGTTCCGTCAAGCTTACAAGGCAAACCGACAGAAATATCTGTATTATAAAAAATTATATCTTTGTCAGAATTATACGGCTCTTTCACATCTTTAGCACTAAACTTATTCCGCTCAAACAAAAATATATTTTCGCAACCTTTTAGAAGAATCTGAATATCGACATATTCATTATGCGCTTCAAAGTTACAATTTTGAGGAAGTTTTGTAGTGTATGATTCCACATTTGCATAAATACCGTTTTGCAATTCATACCTGCCTAATTCAATGTCATCTGATATATCCGAAATAAAATCAACTGCAATCTGCGGGATATTATAGAGATTAACATTTTTAACAGAATCAAAAATCATTATTATATCAACCTTTCTACAAGAATTTTACCTTACGTTTTATGTGAACAAAGCACTTGTGTTTCCAACAGGGATTATCTTCCGAATACACAAACTTATCAACTGAATCATACAATTTACCTTTTCTGAATTTTGAACCAATATTCTGACAGTAAGGTGTAAATGCGCTCAATTCCATAGAAAAGCACATTGCTCTTGCATAAGGAATAGATGAGTATACAGATATTTTTTTTCGTTTGCCGTTTACGATATCATAATAAAATACGTCAGTACTTAATAATGAACTGTTTCCTCCCTGATACAATGATGCACTGTCATAAGTTTTTCCGCCTTCGCCGCCTTCCCCATCAGGGGCTTTAGCCTTAGCCGCATTCATAGGATATGCGGGATACACATGACCGTTTGCACTTATAAAGAACGGGAAAACATCTTTCCACATAGTACCACCGCCACCGTCGGCATCATCATCCTTACTCCCCGTAATATCGACAAACACAGTAAAACCGTTTACGGCATAGGTTCGAGGATCTTGTAAATAGCTGTACCCCTCAAACTGATGTATTAAATCTGCGAAATCAACAGAAGCACTGCAATTTCTTGCATCTCCAAGCTTTAAAGAACCATTTCCTTGAACAATAGCAAAACATTTATCATCAATTTTACTGTAAAATTTTGGAGCCCCGCAGGTTGGGGATGCATCGGTTGTAACATAACAGGTATTTACATCAGGTTCATAATCATCAGGGTTAAATGACAAACCCGCAATTGATGCGGATTTATCCCCTAGAATCCAAAGTTTTAAACCGTTCGAAAATATTATATTCGGCTCAACATTATTAAATGCCCCAACAACAGCCTTTGAAGATAAATACGGAGTAGAACTTGCGGTTATTTTATTAAAAAGCTCGGCATTATAATAGATATTGTCTTTCTTTGTGAAATTAGAACAGTTGCTTGTTGATACGTTCCAGTTATAGGCAAGAAGTTTGCAAAAACGCTCTGCGCTGATGATAGGAGAATTACTTTTGCAAACATTGTCTTCAAGATGAGAACCGGCAGGACAGCTTGAAGCATTCCTTGAACAAGCTGTCGGAGCAGAAACAACATCCGGAGCATAACCTTCGGCACAAACACAATGACCTGCTGATTCACTGTAATATGAATGCGCAGGACAGCAAGCCTCAGTTTTTTCATTGTAAGCACCAAAAGAACAATAAACACAGAGGCCGTTTTTCTTTGCATAAGGACTAAGAAGTGCACTCTCAGGAGCAGCACAACAAACTTTTGAATTATTTAAAGCCGCAAGAGGATGAGAATTATCGCAAACGCAAGCAATATTAGGACCTGAAGCAGTGTTTGTCATTCCGACATATCCATAATCTTCACATTCTAATGTTTTTGCATTCTCAGTATTTGAATTTTCCGTCAAATTAACAATGGGTGCATTTTTGTCAGGGTCATTTATCATAACTCTACACTGACCATAAGCAGCCTGATTTGTTTCATAAGTTTGTTCCGCAATATCTATAACTTTATAATCAGCAGTACCTCCGCACTGTGTTGCAAGCCATGAGCAGTATTCGGAAGCGTTATATGTAGTTGTTTTTAACAAATCATATATTGTTTGGTATGTTAAAGAAGCTTTATTACACTTAAAATGTTTTGTTATCATATCCTGAGAATACAAATCACAGAATTTTTGATTTAGCGTATTCTGGACTTCATCAAGCGTCCAGGTATTACCTGCATATATATCATAGTCTTTTACGACATTAGGATTGCCCAAGCAAACCCTCATATAATCATATTCATAGCTTGGGAATGCAACAATTTCCGAGGTCTTTTGAGCATAAGCCTTGGGAATAAAAATACTTTTTAATGCATTAGTTTTTTCAGCAATAAAATCCCTCATAACAAGCGGAGATAACTCATTCATATCATAATAAACAACGGAAGGAATATCTCCTTCAGGGTCACCGAATGCAACAATCTGAGAACCGATTTTTTCCACTGTTTTATAAGCAAGATAATAATTATACTCTTCTGTTTTTTTCATTTGTTTTGTAATAAGAGGAATTGAAAGCATTAAAAGAATACTTATAATCAGCAAACTTAAACCTATTTCCATCAGGGTAAATGCTGTTTTTTTATTCAATTTATAAATTTTCATCAATCATACCCCCAAAATTGATATTTATTTCAATTCTGACATTGCTTTTTCGTATTCAGGCTGTTTTGGTGCTGTACCGTGCCAATCAGGATTATTTTCCATAAACGAAACACCTTTGCCTTTTATTGTATTGGCAATTATTGCAACGGGTTTTTGTGATTTTTTGGCAGCTTCAACAGTTTCATATATCTGAGAAATATTGTGTCCGTCAATTTCTTTAACTTCCCAGCCAAAAGAACTAAGTTTTGCTCCCAAATCGTCAAGCCCCATTATATCCTCTGTATTCCCGTCAATTTGTAATCTGTTACGGTCAATTATTGCGGTAATATTGTTAAGATTTCTTTGTGCACCCTGCATGAAAGCTTCCCAAACATTACCCTCCTGAAGTTCCCCATCCCCAAGAAGTACAAATACATTTGCAGGGTTTTTATCAAGCTTTAATGACATTGCCATCCCGCAGGCAAATGACAACCCTTGCCCTAATGAACCTGTTGCAACTTCAACCCCCGGGATTAATGCAGTCGGATGCCCTTGCAGTCTTGAACCGAGTTTTCTGAAAGTTTTTAATTCATCTTTGTCAAAATATCCTACCTGTGAAAGAACAGAATAATACAAAGGCGAAATATGACCTTTTGACAATACAAATCTGTCTCTTGAAGGATAATCTTTTGAGAATTTTCCTCCTGTTGCAAGTTTCATACATTTGTGGAACAGCACAGTCATAATCTCAACGGATGAAAGAGAGCCGCCTATATGACCGGATTGGGCGGAATAGACCATTTCAATTATATTTCTTCTGTTTTCTAGACATAAATCTTCAATTTTTTTTATTTCTGCTTCTGATAACATACTACTTTATAAACCTTTCTTTTAATACTCTCAAAACAAATATCGGCAAAGTCGGGAATATACGCTTAAATCTTTCAGGCTGAGTTACTGTTCGGTAAAACCATTCCAAACCTGTTTTTTGGTAAAATTTCGGGGCACGTTTAACAGCACCCGCCCAAACATCAAAACTGCCCCCCAAACCAATCATTACAGCCTCAGGTAATTTGGCTTTTAAATTGTGGATAAAAAATTCCTGTTTCGGCGAACCCAATGCCACAAAAACCAAATCAGGAGATACATTGACTAAATCATTCAATATAGATTGTTCATCATCAAAATAACCGTCATGAGTATAAACTATATTTAACTGCGGGAGTTGTAGTTTTAAATTTTTTACGGCATTTTCAATTACTTCGGGTTTTGCCCCTACAAACGCAACTTTTTTTGATTCGGTAGCTGCTTTTTTAATTAAAGCCATTCCCAAATCTATACCCGCAATTCGTCTTACATTATACCCAAGAATTTTTAAACCGAGCTGAACCCCAACGCCGTCAGGTACAACCATTTCCGCAGATGTTATTATTTCGGAAAAAGTTTTATCATTACGAGCGCAATCAATCATTTCAGGATTAATGGTTACAACCTGTCCGCCATGCTCTGATATATATTCAACAGCATCGTCAAACGAAAATGTATCAACTCCATATCCCAGTATTTTTACCTGATTTCTGTTCATAAACTTATTATAACATATTATACATAATTATGCTATAATCAGAGTATGAAAAAGTTATTTTTTAATATTGTTTTAGCGTTTATATTTGTATTTACAACTGCAATTCGGGTTCATGCCGTACAATTTGATTTGCTTGTGCTGCCGACAAACCTGTTTTCCGTTTGTGATAATTATTTTTGCTTCCCGGAAGTTTCTAATATCATAGCGGATGATGTAATATCAAACCTGAAGGAATTTAAAAATATAAATACAAAGGACCTCTCACAAGTCAGAGATAAGCTTTACTACAACAATGAACTTAAATATAAAACACAAAAAATAATCGACGATTTTGCAAAAAATGACAAGATTGACTTTCCTGCACTGGCCGAAATCGCTAAAGCATTTAACGTAAAATCCGTACTGCTGATAAATGCTTATGCAGCAAATGACCAGACGAATTTAAGACGCAATTTGTGGGATATACTTGAAATAACAAGCGCATTTAAAATTACATATCCGTTTGAATTAAAAACGAATGCCGTACTGACAGACTGCGTAAATAATTTAGCCATGTGGAGCGGTAAATATACAAAATCCGTCTCTGATACTTTCGGTTATTATTCTGCTTCGAACCAGACACAGGCACTTTCACAACTAGAAAAAATCAAACAATATTCTTATGAAACAATTTCTAAAAATATAAGCCAAAACGTATTTATGAGATTTTTCCCGAGAGATGTAAGAACTTTTACAGTTGAAAAACCAAAAGACGAACAAAACAAAGATGAAGCCGAAAAGAAATTTATTCCTAACGCTTTGGAGCATCTGTCCGACCCGCATTTACTCAAAGAATTTGAATCAGAAACAAACAAAGAATTTCGTAATTTCGGGGAAGATGATTACATATTTACTTTCTAGGGAATGAAATATTTACATGATGCGGTTCAGACAATATTTTGTCTATTCTTGAACAGCTGTCAAATAAATCGAAACAGCTTATAAAAATTATTATAAATAACAAAAATAACAGATATATTTTCTTCATATCTGTTATTTTTGCAAATAAAAAGTTATATAAAATCCGACAAAGTGCTAATTTATTCCTCGTCATCAAGTGACTGATAACCTGATTTGTGAGATTTTAATAAAACACCTCTTTTTGAAGTCTGAATAAAATCAATCATTTTTTCAATATAAGGATTTGACGGAATATCTGCTTTAATTTTTTCAATCGCCTGAGTCGTATTGTAATCTTCAGAAATCAACAATTTGAAAGCTTCATTCAAATGAGTTCTTGTTTCCAAATCAACCCCTCTGCGTTTTAGAGCAATAACGTTTATTGTTCTTGGAACAGGAGGTCTGCCTTCCCCTTTTGAATACGGTAAAATATCCTGACGTGAAGCAGAAAATCCGCTTACGATAGACATTGTACCAATTCTGATATTCTGATGGAATACACTCATTCCACCTACAAACGCACCGAATTCAACGTGAACATGTCCGCCCAAAGTGACAAGATTAGCCAGAATAACCTGATCTTCCAATACACAGTTATGAGCAACATGCGAACCAACCATTAACAGGCATTTGTTACCGATTCTTGTCGTAAAATCACCGCAAGCGGCAGCTCTGTGAATAGTTACATTTTCTTTAATAATAGTATCATCACCGATTATAACTTTTGTTTCTTCTCCCTTGTAGCCCAAATCCTGAGGTTCAGAGCCGATAGTCGCAAAAGGAGAAATGGTACAATTTTTACCGATTTCGGCATACTCTATATGAGCATTTGAAATAACCCTTGTCCCGCTACCTATTTTTACATTCTTACCTATTACAACAAAAGGTCCTATAATCGCATCCGACGCAATCTGAGCTGAAGGATCGATAATCGCTGTCTTATCTATCATTAAATTTTCCCTCTCTAACATACTGTTCATGATATCAATTATAATACAAATCACAGTAATAACAGAAAACTTTATATTAATTTAATATGGCAAATTAAAAGATTTTATAAGGATTTAAAATATTTTCAGGGTCAAAGATTTTTTTTATGCTTCTCATATAAGATATAGCACCTTCATCAACTACCATACCGATAAACGGCTTTTTGGCAAGCCCGACACCATGTTCTGCAGATATCGTACCACCAAGCTCAGACACAAGCTCATACATTTTTACTTTTGCTTTTTTGTAATTTTCGTATTCGGACTTATCGCTAAAATCTATCGGAATTTGGGGATGAATACTTCCATCTCCGACATGTCCGACAAAGCAAGGAGTCAAATTATACTCTGCACAAATATTTCTCAACCCGTATAAAAGCTCTGCAAGGTTGGAACGGGGAACAATTATATCGTCAGTCGTAACATTCGGTTTCAATTTTGCGCATGCACTCATAGAACAGCGTCTTGCCTGCCATATTTTTTCAGCCTCGATAGAATTTGTTGAATATCTTACATCAGAAGCATTATTTCGGTCTAAAACAGATGTAATTAGATTGCGTTTTGCCTCAACAGAATTTCTATCTCCGTCAATTTCAATAAGTAAAAGAGCCTCTTTATCTGTCAGCATGCCGGTCGGATAATATCTTTCTACTGTATTTACTGCATTTTTGTCCATGAAATCAATTGCTGACGGGAAAATATTTTTTGAAATAATCTCATTGACAACAGATACACAATCTTCTAAAGAATCAAAATATCCCATAATAACCTGACAATCCTGAGGTTTAGGAATAAGTTTTAATGTTGCTTCAACAACTATACCTAATGTTCCTTCAGAACCGCAAAAAAGATTGTTCAAATCATATCCGACGGTATTTTTAACGGTTTTTGAGCCTGAACGGATAACTTCCCCGTTTGCCATTACAACCTGCATATCAATAATATAATTTTTTGTCGGACCATATTTAAAACATCTTGCACCTGCGGAATTTTGCGCAATACTTCCCCCTATTGTAGAAATTTTCAAATTAGACGGATCAGGAGGGTAAAATAAACCGACAGCTTCAACAGCTTTTTGTATTTCTCCGACTGTAACTCCGGGTTGAACGGTTATTGTCATATCCGCCGGAGTAAAATAAAGAATTTTATTCATTTTTGAAAAGCACATAACTATCCCGCCGTTTTCGGGAATACAACTGCCGACAGTATTCGTTCCCGCACCTCTGCAAACTACGGGGATACAATGTTTTGATGCAAATTTGACTATTTTTACCACATCCTGACTGCTTTCGGGAAATACAACAACATCAGCGCTTTTGCCGCTATCTTCAAAATTCTCAAGGGAATCCTGAGAATACACATATCGTTCTTCTAATTCGGAAAGTATATTCTTTCGGGGTAAGATTTTACTCATTTCTTTTACTATCTGATTACTCAACATAAGAAGCCAGCTTGTCTATATTGCTACTCAATTTAGAAATTTGCTTTTCGATTTTGTCTATTTTTCTTGTAACAGTTGAATCTTCAAGATTTTCAACAATAGAAAGAAGCTTATCAATATTTGCTTCCATTCGGTCTATTCTTGATTGCTGATTATCAAGCTGCTGTTCCAATCTTTCTACATTCGCAAATTGCTTTTCCATATTATAAAGCTGATTATGCCATGTTTCAAATTTATTTTCAATAGCTGCCGAAATATCTGCCTTAATAGATTCTTTCAAAGTATCCAAGGTGTCTGATATTTCACCGATTTCATCAGAATTAACCGAAATTTTGTTTATACTTTCACTTGCTGAATCTATCCACTCGCCCATATAGATTAAAGCCTGTTTTATAACCTTATCGGAATCAGCGGATTTTTCAAGCATTTTTGTAACGGTATCAACTTTCCCCGAAATACCGTCATTTATAATTTCTTCAAATCCCACAATACCGTTATTTAAAGCATTGTATGATTTATCGGATGTGGCTATAAGGAATTGTGTTTGTTCTTTAAGAGCAGACAATTCGGATTTTAATTCTTTCATTTCTTCCTGAGTTAAAGAATCAACAGAAGAAGTTATAGAATGCAATTTCTCGGAAATCAATTCAAAATCCTGAGAAGAAATTTCATTTTTGTTTACCTGCAAATCATTCAATGCAACTCTCAGCTTTGACAAATCTGTTTCAATATCCTGCATAGAATATGTATAATCACTGTCATCTCCTGATGAAGTCATCTGTTGAAGCTGTTTGGTAATCTGAGCGACATTTTTGCTTAAAACATCCGTGCTTTCAAGCTGTTTTGATATATGGGCAATACTCTTATTTAATTCATCCGTACCTGCAAGTTGTTTTGTTATCTGTGCGATATTTTTATTGATTTCATCCGTTCTTTCTTCTACAAAATCTTTAATATCTTCACTTTCTTCAGCAAAAGAAACCTGATCGAATATAGTTATCACAGCAGACATGATAGACTCTTTCATGTCTTTAACGGACTTATTCAACTGTTCATTGTTTGCATTTGAATCTGAAGCCAAAGCATTTACTTCAAAAGACAATTCATCAAGACACTTTTTAAATGCTTCTATTTTTTCGCTCGGTTCAAGACCGCTTATAACATTCTTTTGCTCAACTATAAGATTTTTAATCTCATCAAAATCATTTGAATCGGACGGAGTTGATGAGATTTCACCAATCTTCTGATTTAATTCTTCAAGCATCAGGGATAATTTTCTGTCGGATTCAGTCAGATTTTCGTCAAGACCTTGCAGTGTTTCAGTTATTTCAGACAACATATCGGTATTTGTTGTATCGGAAACAAATACATCCAGTTTAGAATTTATTTTATCCAACAAAACATCCGATTTTGCATTTGATTTGTCAATGTAGTCTTTTATATCATCAAGCCAATTTCCGTCTAGAGTTTTTAATATCTCATCAAGTTTTGAATTTATCTGAAGAGTATTTCCGCCTGCGATTGCAGGGATACCATCTTTTGGCAAGCCGGATTCGTCGATTTTTGACTTTAATTCACTAATATTATTTTGAAGTATTTCAAACGCATGAACAAAATCGAATTTCGGTTCACTTTCAAATGTCGCTTCATCTATTTCTATATCATCAAAATCAAAATTATCTTTTTCACTGTTTTTTTCATTCTCACGGTCTTTAGAAAGTTCATCAAGTTTATCACTGATATTTCCGAGCACCTGAGATATTTGAGCGTTATTATCAGACAATTCTTCAATCTGAGCGGAATATTTTTCCATTTCTGATTTTAAATCGGTAATTGCAGACAAATCATAAACAACAGATGAACCGTCATCAGATTTTTTAGATTTACCCTTAGACGCAAATGATAATTTAAGGTTGTCAATTGCTTCAAGAATCTTATCATGATTCATTGCAACCTGAAGCATAGATTTTATTTCTTCATTTTGCTCCGTTATATTATCTTTTAACGAAGTTAGTGCCGTTTCAATATATTCCCTCTGTTCGTCTTTAAAGTCTTTAATTGATGCGACAAAGTCATACAATTCACTCATTTTTTGTGCATCCGGAGGAACAATTGATTTAAGCGATTTTTCTACATAATCTCTCAGAGCATCAAGTTTAATGATTATGGAATCAGTGTCACTTAATATAAAGTCTTTTAAATTGTTTTCACTCTGTGACAGATTTTCATTTATTTTTTTGAATATATCTCTGATTTTTAAATCCGTATCAATATCGGTATCAAGACCTGATAATTCATCATTAAGCTCCTGAACCTTGTCAATGACATCATCAGATTTATTTCTATCGGTCAAAAGCTTCAAAGTTTCTTTTATTTGGGTCAGTTCATCAAAAATCCCAGCACTTTGAGAAGTTATACTTTCTTTAACATCCGTAGATACAAAATCAAGTTCCTGTTTAAAATCAGCAAGCTTTTCACTGACTTCACTCAAATCAGGAGTTTCACCGTTTGTTTTTGCACAATTTTCTGTTATAAGTTTTTGAAGAAGTGAAACTTTTTCTCCGATTAACTCGGTCTGGTAAATAAATCCGTCTGATATTTTTGTATTAGTATTATCGGTCATCAGAGAAATATCTTTAAGTATTTCTTCCAATTTTGCATCTAACAGTGCGTTTAATTCGATTGCCTTTGAAGTTTTATCATCTTCGTCATCCAATTCAACTCCAACAGGAATTTCAGATTCAATTACAGGCTTTCTTGATAATAAAATATCTTTTAATTCAGATATTTGTTTATACAAAGAATCAACATCATTGACTGCTCCTGTCAAATTTGGCGGATTATCTTTGTATTCTACAATTTCATCCTCTATTTCATCAAGTCTTTCCTGAACCTTTTTAAATGCTGTTTCGTTAAAAATTTGAGTGTCGCTCACAGCAGCCTGAAGATCTGCTATTTTATCGGATACATCAACCCCTGAGGATTCTTGTATAAGAGATTTTATTTCTGCAAAGTATGTCTGTAAGTTTGTCAAATCAGCAGGATTAACGTTGTCAAAATCGGAAGCATTAGCTTCAATCATAGCCTTTATGCTCTCAATTTCCGATTTTAAATAGTCATTATCAACAGGAGTACCGTTTTTAATAAAATCCGAAATTGACACAAGATTTTCTTTAATATCATCAAGTTTTTCATAAGATGCAGAAAAATCAATTTCAGACAATTTATCTTCTATTGATTTATGCAGCATCTGCATTTCTTCAAGGTTATCGGAACATGAACCCGTATTTGTAGCCAATTGAGAGATACAGGATTTTAATTCATCAATAAATGTTGAAAAATCAGAACGTGAAACAATTTCCGAAACGGAGATTTCCAGATTTGAGAGTTTATCAATAATTTCTGAATTCGAGCTGTCCTCCGGTGACTCTTTCAGAATAGTAATTATTTCTAATATTCTGTCATCAATATCCGAAATATTTTCTTTGACTTCATCCAAATCATTATTTTTGGCAAGACGTTTTAGGATTTCAATAATTTCATCTGTTCTGCCCTGAACCTGAGCAATATCTTCGATTTTAGATGTTTTTTGAATTTCTTGCGCAATTTTTTCTGAATTTTCCTTGATATTTGATTCAATTAACCATGACTCAATAGAATTAGTTTTATCATATATATAAGAAAATTCTTCTTCGTATTTATCGGCAACCTTTGTCGAGGTTTCTTTGATTTCAGAAATATTTTCCTGAATTTCCGATAAGACTTCAAGCTTGTCGGAGATTTCTTCTGCTTTTGTATAAACCTCCTGAACGGCTTTTGAATTGTCTTCAAAGAATTTATCAATAAATTCTTTTGTCGGGAGCTGATAAAGCAATTCAGATACAACTCGTTTTATTTCTTCTTTTGTATCATCCAAAGTTGATAAATCTTCTATCGTTTCAAGTATATTCCCCGATATAACTTCATTCATATCAGAAATAATATTTCGTATTAAATCCAATTCTTCATTAAATTCCTTTAGGTTATCCATAACCTGCGACATTTCAAGGCTTACATCAGAATCGGATATATTCTGTCCAAGTTCTTCAAGTTTTGTACTAAGCTCTTTTAGAGAAGTTTCCAACTCAATTGAATCAGGCATATTTTCAAGATCCTGAGCAACTTTACCCAAAGATGCTTTAATATCGGAAGCCTGCGTTACCAAATCATCCGTACTTTTTTCAAAATCATAAAAATCTTCTTTAGACAAATAAGCATCCGCTCTGCGGTTCAAACTTTCCAAAGCAAGCTGAATTTCGGATACATCATCTTTATTTGCAACATCACCGAACATTTGTTCTATTTGTTCGGTTTTGTTTATCAATGTATCTACAATACTTTTTGTAATTTTCAAATCAGCATTTGTCGCAACATTGTTTAAAATAGTTTCTAATTTCGTGTCATGCTCATCCATGGAATGCAGCTGTTCTACAATATCCCCAACAGCCTTATACATTATTTCTATCTGGGTTCTCATTTGCTCATTTGTTTTTAAAGGGTCAAGAGCAATAAGGGATGACATTATTGATTTTAAATTCGTATTGACCGTATCAATTGTGGCTTTGTATGCATGGTTTAAATTTTCAAAATCATTACGCAAAAGAGATATTGTGCGTACAATATCTTCTTTGTCTGTTTTATTATTAATTAAATCTGCTAATTTTGATTCAATTCCTGACAGAATTGCTTTTTCCTGACGTGCTTCGGTATAGAAATCATTAATATTCTTAGAAAGAGCTTCAAGAAAATTCCTCATTTCATCGGTTCTGACAGCATCGCTCTGGTTTGAATAAACGGCTTTAAGGGCTTGTTCAATGGCTTCAAACTTTTGAAGGGTCAAGGAATATTTTTCTTCAACGGAATTTGACAATTCCGTAATATATACTTTTGCAAATTCAGGATTGGAATTATTATCAATCGAGGTTAATTTTTCCTCCAATCTTGATAATATGCGGTCAAAATTTTCCGCCTCCATATCATTTGCCTGCTGCATTTCTTTTAATAAATCAATAATTTTTCCCAAATCCTGAGCCATTTTTTATCCCTTAAAAATATTAATAAACTATCCCTACATGACAAATTCTAGCAAGTTTTAAGCCGTTAGTAAATTATCTTAATAATATTTATTACAATTGTTAAGAAAAAAAGTAAATATGATAGGAAAAAAAATAGTTAGTGCTAGAATTAAAAATGTATCAGCAAAAAGAAGGGTAGTCATGAGTAACATAGTTATAGACCAAAGCAAATGCAAAGCATGTTATTTATGTATAAACGAGTGTCCGAAAAATTTAATAAAAATCAGCGACAATACTAATAATCTCGGTAACAGAACAGTAGAATTTCAGGATCCAAAACATGAATGTTTGGGGTGTGCAATGTGTGCAACAAGATGTCCTGATTTGGCAATTACGGAAGTTTACAGAGGATAATAACAAATCCTCTGTTTCATAAAATATTTTTTGAAAAGGGAAAAGAATGGCACAAGTGTTGGAAAATAAAAAAGTACTGATGAAAGGAAATTATGCAATAGCAAATGCTGCGGTAATTGCAGGTTGTCAGTGCTACTTTGGGTATCCGATTACGCCGCAGAGTGAAATCGGAGAATTTATGAGCGGAAAGATGCAAGAGCTTGGAAGAGCTTATGTGTCCGCAGAAAGTGAGCTGGCCGCAATCAATATGACTTTGGGAGCATGCGCAACAGGAGTTAAGGCAATGTCGTCATCTTCGTCATGTGCGGTTGCACTTATGCAGGAAGCTCTTTCTTATGCAACTTCCGATCAACTGCCGATAGTTTTGGTAAGTGTTATGAGAGGCGGTCCGGGACTTGGCAATATTTATCCGTCGCAGGGTGATTATTTTCAGGCAACAATAGGCGGAGGTAACGGAGATTATAAGATAATTGTCCTCGCACCTTCTACCGTTCAGGAATGTGCAGACCTTACTTATAAAGCTTTTTACCTTGCCCATAAATACAAAAATCCGACAATATTACTTGCAGACGGACTACTCGGGCAGATGATGGAACCTGTTGAATTTAAACCTTATCCGTATGAAGAAATCGACAATTCGGATTGGGCTTTAAACGGAGCAAAAGGCAGAGATGGCAGAGTTATACGTTCTTATGCTCCACTCGCCGATAATCAGTGTGTATATCTTGAAAAGTTATTTGACAAATACAGACTGCTGGAAGAAAACGAAACCGAATGGGAAGAAATCGGAACGGAAGATGCAGATATAGTTTTAATAAGTTTCGGTTCAACTTCAAGAAATGTTAAAACAGCGGCTAAAATTTGCAGACAACAGGGGCTAAAAGTCGGAATATTAAGACCGATAACCTTATTCCCGTTCCCTAACAAGAGATTGCAGGAGCTTTCAAAAACGGTTAAAAAGTTTATTTGCGTTGAAGTAAATATGGGGCAGATGATAAGAGATGTAAAACTTGCCGTAAACGGTGCAGTCCCTGTCGAGCTTATTAACAGACCCGTCGGAACTCCGCCGGCACCTGAAGAAATTGTTGCACAGATTAAGGAGTTAATGTAATGGCGACTCAAGTTTTTAAAATACCTGATTCATTCAGAGAAGATGTAAAATATACGTTTTGTCCGGGGTGCGACCATGGAGTTGCCGTAAGACTTGTTGCCGAATGTCTTGACGAACTCGGGGTAAGAGAAAATACAATAGCAGTAGCATCAATAGGATGTTCTGTTACGATATACGACTTTTTGAATGTAGATGCACTTGAAGCTCCTCACGGGCGTGCAATGGCTGAAGCCACAGGAGTAAAAAGAGCAAAACCCGATAAATTTGTATTTACATACCAAGGTGACGGAGATTTTGCTTCAATAGGTCTTGCTGAAAGCATGCACGCAGCGCTCCGAGGTGAAAAGATTTCGGCTATTTGTATAAATAATACAACTTATGGAATGACAGGCGGACAACTTGGTCCGACAACCGTATTAGGACAAGTTACAACTACATCTCCGACAGGCAGAAATCTTGAATATTACGGATATCCGATAAAAATTGCAGAGCATATTGCACTATGTGACGGAACAGCTTTTAGTGCAAGGGTATCACTTGATACGGTTGCAAATATCAAAAAAGCGAAACAGGCAATAAAAAAGGCTTTTGAAGTTCAGATGAAAGGATTGGGATTTGGCTTCATAGAAATTCTTTCTACCTGCCCGACAAACTGGAGAATGACACCGCAAAAAGCTCATGAACGTGTCAGAGATGAAATGATGCCGGTATTTAAACCGGGGATTTATAAAGATATAACAGCGCAACAATAGGGAATTATTATGGAAAAAGATTTTATAATAGCAGGATTTGGCGGTCAGGGAGTTCTTCTTGCGGGAGAAGTACTTGCAAACGGCTTTATGATAGACAATAAAAACGTAACCTGGTATCCGTCATACGGGGCGGAAATGAGAGGCGGTACTGTTAATTGCACCGTTGTAATGTCTGATGAAGAAGTAAGCGCAGTTCAAAAATCAAGTGCAGAATTTATCGTGGTATTAAATCAGGCCTCTTTTGACAAATATGTTTCATGGGTCAAAAAAGGCGGTTCAATTATAGTTAATTCTTCTCTTGCTGCTATTAAAAAGACAAGAGAAGACATAAATTACATTTTTGTTCCTATTACAAAACTTGCTCAGGAAAAACTCGGAAATATAAAAATGTCTAATATACTTGCATTAGGAACATTATCAAGAGTAAGCAAACTTATTTCGCTCTCAGTTCTTGAAAAAGCCTTGTATAATGTAATTCCTGAACGCAAAGCACATCTGATTCCGAAAAATATCGAAGCGTTAAAATTAGGTTATGAGTATGATTTGTTAAAAGTTTAGTTTAAAATCACCTAAAAAGTTGATTTTAAATTTTCATAAACAGTATATCCTACATGTGTAAGTATGAAAGGTCTTGTTTAAGAATGAAAAAAGAAATACTCGCATCTATACACGAAAAAGAAATACAACTGGCAAAACTTAAATCACACATCGAAAAAAGTGATGTGTGCTCAGATTTATACAACAAAATTTTAATCGAAAAAGCAATACTAAAAAAACAACTCGAAGATTCAGGAAAAAATACTTTTGTAAATAAAATTAAAAATCTTATACCCCGTAAAGGCGAAAAATTAATCTGCGATTATTTTAACGGATAAACTTATGTAAATTTATGTTACAAATTTAAAGCATAATGAATTTTATTACTAAACCAATTCTTTATATCTATATAAGATAAGAAAGAGAGGTGCTTATGGGTTTAGTCAATTTTGGTCTAAAATTGATTGCAAAAGGTAAGAACGCACTAAAATTCGGTTCAAAATTTGCAGCAAAAGGTGCAAAAACAACAGGTGCTTCTGCTGCTCGCACAGCGGCCAAATCAGCAAAAACAACTGCAGCCGCAGGCACTAAAACTGTTAATAAAGCCGCCGCAGCGGCAAAATCACAAGCTGCAAAACCAAATGTTCCGATAGGGCAATCAGGTGCATCGGCAGCAGCAAAAATAAGGTCAGGAATGAAACCTGATCATGTAAGAGAATTTATCGGCAAGGATCCTTATGTCGAGGGTGGATATGTTTTAAGTGAAGAAGAAGCACTCGGAATATCCCAAAGGATGCAGGCAAGACTTCCTGAAAATTGCCGCATAGATTTGGTAGTAAAAGATGGTTCATCTTTAACTTTGTCAAAAGAAATGTTTCCTCAATCAAATATGTTTATACCGGTTGCAGAGGTGCCGTGTAATGTAACAGGTGCAGGTAACAGATTGAGGTTTTTGGATAAATTGACAAGCGCAATAGAAAACAATCCTGCTCAGTACGGTTTTTAAATAAAAAAAATGACCACTTACAAGGTGGTCATTTTTTCAGGTAAATAATTATTAAAAACCTCCGACATAATATTATTATTGTAGTAAAATATAAAAGTATAAAATTAAAGGGAGAAATATTATGTCAGAAAGAAAGCCGAATATTGCAATTCTTGGAGCAACAGGAGTTGTAGGCAGAGAAATTACTAAAATCGTCGATGAATTAAAAATTGAGTATAATACAATAAAATTTTTATCCAGTGCTAAAAGCGCAGGTTCAAAAATAACTTTTCAGGGTAAAGAATATACGGTAGAAGAAGCAAAGCCCGAAAGCTTTGATGGTGTAAATATTGTTTTGGCTTCGGCAGGAGGTTCAACATCTAAACTTTTTGCTCCTGAAATTGTTAAAAGAGGTGCAGTTTTGATTGATAATTCTTCCGCTTTCAGGATGGAAGAAGATGTACCTCTGGTTATAGTCGGCGCAAATGAAGAAGATATAAAATTACATAAAGGAATTATTGCAAACCCGAATTGCTCAACTTCTCAACTTATGCTCGTATTAAAACCGCTAAATGAGAAATTCAAAATAAAAAGGCTTGTAGTTTCTACATATCAGGCAGTTTCAGGTGCAGGTTTAAAAGCAATCAATGAACTGCGAGAAAATACAAAAGCCGCACTTAACGGAGAAAAATTTGAACCAAACGCATTCAAAAAAGAAATCGCTTTCAATGTTTTACCGCAAATAGACGTATTTTGCGATAACGGGTATACAAAAGAAGAAATGAAGGTTGTAAATGAAACAAAGAAAATACTTCATCTTGATTCTAATCTTCCGATTTCATGCACCGCAGCAAGAGTTCCTGTATTTAACAGCCACTCGGAAGCCGTAGATGTTGAATTTGAGGCCAAAGTTGAGCCTGATGAAGTTCGAGAAATCTTAAAAAATACCTTTGGAGTTAAAGTTATTGACAATCCTGAAAACTTTGAATATCCGACAACTAAAGATTCTTCGGGAGTAAATCCTGTTTATGTAGGCAGAATAAGAAAAAATCTTGCATTCGACAACGGTATTTCCTTGTGGTGTGTTGCAGATAACCTCAGAATCGGTGCGGCACTAAATACCGTCAGAATTTGTCAAAAAGTCATTGAAATGGGATTATATTAATATATTGTAAACCACTTGAAATATTTTCAATTATATATTACAATTATAGTAATTTAGAAAAGTAGGAGAAAAAATATGGCTTTCGGCTTTTTAGAAATGGAAATTTTAAACACCTTCTGGAATCTGGTTTCTGAAAATGAAGACAGAGATATTTCTATTCAGGATATTGTGGATGAGTTGTCATCAAACGGAGTAGAAAGAGCTTACACAACAATTAAAACCGTAATGGACAGACTTGTTGCAAAAAGCATTCTTGTCAGATACAAGACAGGTAAAAAATTCTTTTACAAGGTTACAATGGATAAAAGAGAGATGGCTCTTGATATGATGAAAGAATTTACCGACAATTTCTTTGACGGAGATATGGCAAAAATGGTTCGTTTTGTAGAACGTGAAACCGTTGAATTACTTGTTAAATAAGCAAAAATATCAAATTATTACAACAGTTTTTTTAAAGAGCCGACACACAATGTCGGCTTTTTGTAAGAGGATATATGACAAATAATCAGGATGAGTCAAATGACAGAATTGCAGCGGGGGAACTTCTGCGGCTTGTGAGAATCGGGCAGATATCAGTCAGGGAAGCAATGCTTAAATACCCTAAAGATACAACAGATGAAAGTCTTATTGCTGCATACCACGCACTTATTCATTATGAGGCGGATGAGGATATAAGAAAACGGGATGACTTATTCAGGGAAGAACAGGATGATTATCTTGAATTTTTAGCTTACACTCTTTCTAACGGAGAAGATTTACCACAAAATATAATAGATAATTATAAAGAGTTTTACGAAAGTGCTCCTATTCTGCATACAAAAGATTTTAAAGGTTTTATAAAGGGATTTTGGAAAAATTTAAATGTAAAGGAAGAAAAATGAAGAAAAAGTTACTTATTTTATCTGTAATGACACTGATACTTTTCGGGCTTGTACCTGCTGTGAGCGCATGCCATTCAAAAAAAACAGCTCAATCGATACCTGCTGAAGTGCAGTCTGTAAAACCGTCTGAAGTTAAGCATACAAATAATAATGTACTTGCGACAATGAACGGGGAAATTAAAGATGATGAAAATTCTTTTTGGGTAGGAACTTTTCAGATTGTATGGAATGAAGTTATAGACAATATTGTTCATCACCCGCTTGAATTTATCGGCGGAACAACCCAAAGTGCAAAAGATTTAAACAAAAGAGAATTTAACAAAACAGATATAAGTGAAAATTCTTATTACACAAAATACGGCACTGTATCCCCCGAATTGAAAAAAGAAATTGAAAAAGGGATAAAAGAGAAATTCAATGAAACAAGCGATGTTCTTGATTCTATTGATTTTACTTACGACCCGATGAAACTTTTAATTTATGCAATGCTAAAAAAAGATTTCAAATTCCTTGAGCCTTTTGACAAACTCAACGATTACAAATTCGGCAGATATAATGAAAAAGTTAAATATTTCGGCATAGATTCAGAAAGCGAAAGCAAATTGTATAAGAATGTTTCAGTCCTGTTTTATAACAACAGAAGCGATTATGCCGTAAAATTAAACACCAAAACAGATGACGAGGTAATTTTATACAGAACAAATGATGTCAAAAAGTTTAATGAATATTATGAAGATGTTACAACAAAATCTGAAGTAAAAAGCGACAGACCATACTTCGGAAGATATGACAGACTTAAAGTTCCGGAAATCTCAATGTTTTTAAAAACAAACTTCCCTGATTTAGAGGGAAAATATATCAAAAACAGCGATTTTAGGATTGACCAAACGTTTGAAACGATAGATTTTAAAATGGATAATGAGGGTGTAAAACTAAAAAGCGAAGCAGGCATAATAATGAAAGCCACGTCAGTTGGCGGTCCTACACCTGAAATAAGATACTTCTATTTTGATGATAAATTTGTACTATTCTTGAAAGAAAAAGAACGAAATGTTCCTTATTATGCAATGAGGGTTGTTGATGTCGCATCTTTAAACAAAACAGGAAAGAAATAATTTGCTAAATCTGCAAATTTATTATAGAATTTTATCAAAAGGAGAGCAAAATGGACCAAGAAACTTACATGAAAATAATGGGATATGTTCCTACTGTTATTGAAGCATCCTCAAGAGGGGAACGTTCTTTTGATATCTTTTCAAGATTATTAAGAGAAAGAATAATATTTTTGGGAACGGAAATTGATGATGACGTTGCAAATTCTGTTGTTGCACAGTTGTTACTGCTAGACAGTGAAAATCCGGATAAAGATATTATGCTATACATAAACAGCCCCGGAGGTGTAATTACGGCAGGTATGGCAATATATGACACAATGAACCTTATCAAAGCTGATGTATCAACTATTTGCCTTGGGGAAGCCGCTTCTATGGGTGCTTTTTTGCTTTGCTCGGGTGCAAAAGGTAAAAGAATGTCACTCCCGAGTTCAAGAATAATGATACACCAACCTTTGGGCGGGGCTAAAGGTCAGGCAACCGATATTGAGCTTGAAGCAAAAGAAATTCGCAGAATGAAAGATATGTTAATTGATATTATTGCGCAAAACTCAGGACAAAATCCTGATAAAGTCAGAGAGGACTGTGAAAGAGATCACTACCTGTCAGCCTTCGAAGCAAAGGAATACGGGCTTATTGACAAGGTTGTAGAAAAAGTTCCGTCAAACAACTAATTTAACAAAACTTAACAAAAGATACAAAACATGCAATTTCAACAAATTGCATGTTTTTATATAAATGTAGGTTAAAAAAATAGGTTAGTTTTACAAGGTTAAAGGTAGGTTGGACTATGGCATTTCTAATTTTCGCCGCAAGAGTTCATGACTTATGTCGTCAGAAGTCAGATATTCAGTACAAACTGAATAAAATCTCCAGAAAATTGCAACATTTGCAAGAATATGCGGCAACAATCGGCAACGGAAAGATTACTATTTCCGATTTATTAAGTGCCCCGGGGGCTATGCTTGGCAGAACGATGCAATACTTAGGGTATGCACACAACACGGCTCTGCAATATGTTCAGGCAAATTCTCCGATGATGGCAATGATGTATCAGCAGTATGGTATGATGCAAAACCCTGCACAAGCAGCTCAAATGCAGAACTTCATCTTTAATTCTCTCTATGCTCAGGGCAGAGAAAAAGCAAAAGAACAGGAAGAAAAGAATTTGAAAGTTGAAGAAGGCAGAATAGCTCAGGAAAAAGAAAAATTGCAGACACAGTTAGCTGAAGTAACAGAAGAACTGAAAGCTGCAAGAGAAGCCAGAGATCAAGGCATTAAAGATATGGCTCCTAAATATACTGCAAACGCTTAAACAATTTTTTAACTTAACTTTTAACCAATTAAATTAACCCGACAAAAACGGGCTAAAGGATAGATTTGTCCTTTTGCCCGTTTTTTAGTGTGTTTATAATTATTTACCGGTTGAACCAAAACCGCCGATACCACGTTCGGTATCGGATAACTCCGTAACAACCTCAATTTGAGCCTGTTCAACCTTTGCTATAATCATTTGAGCAATTCTTTCATCAGGAAGAATTGTATAAGATTCATTTGACAAGTTCACAACAGGCACACAAACTTCTCCTCTGTAATCTTCATCAATTGTACCGACACAGTTTATAAGGGTTATTCCATGTTTTATTGATAACCCCGAACGTGGTCTTATTTGCGCCTCATAGCCATGTTCAAGTTCAATTTTTAAACCTGTCGGAATCAGGGTTCTTTCTAAAGGATTTAGTGTAATTGGATTTTCAATTGCTGCACACAAATCCATACCTGCTGCACCTGAGGTTTTATATTCAGGCAAAATATTATTATTTTTGAGTCTTTTAATTTTTAATACAGTCATATAACCTCCACAACATAATAATATAGTATTTGAGATTTTTTGTAAAATTAATAACTAGCCTTAATATGAAAAAATATGCTAAAATATTATAAATATGATTTGGAGAGAAAAGATGCCAGAATTTAGTAAATTCAGATTAATAACAGTAGGAATAATACTGATGTTCATATTTGTAGTGGCTGCAATTTATACTAATACAAAAGATGCTGCAAACAGTATGAAAGAAAAAGAACAACAGGAAATAAAAATAAACGAAATCCCTCAGCTGGAAGAACAACCTGAACCCGAAATATCGGAAACTGAAAAACAACTCCAAAATTTAACAGAGAGAATTGATTATCTTGAAAAAAAAGCAGCACAAACTCCTGAAGTTCAACCTGCCGCAAGAACCGAAGGAGTCAGATGCAGTATAAAAGGGATTGTAGCAAACGGACGACTTGTTCCTTTATCCGCACAGGATTCTGTAAATGAATCAAAAAATAACGGCAATGATGTATTTATAATATGTAATTTTAGCATCACACAATAATATATAGAATATAGCGTTACTTGTTATATATGAATATAAATTCCTTACATAAATAATATTATCGGTAGTTTTTTCGTGAAAAAAAACTACATGCCCCATTTCTTTGACCGCAAAGAAACGGGGCACAAAGAAACTCCCCGACC
>ERZ842401.497-NODE-497-length-57627-cov-49.388314_pt1 | contig 57627 bp, 39 predicted proteins | sample MGYA00521270_ERZ842401 | MGnify/ENA primary metagenome ERZ842401 (study PRJEB31892, sample SAMEA3878208) | bioreactor metagenome | biome: Moose rumen | place: Sweden | collected 2011-10 | study: EMG produced TPA metagenomics assembly of the PRJEB12797 data set...
ACTTCCAGTCGCTTAATTCAAGGCGGTCTATCTCCTTTGACTGGTCGTAGATTTGTACTGTTAAGAAGAAAACAAGGAAAAAGAGGACGATGCCGACTCCCACTAACCACCATGTGTTAGTGGTCAAGTCGTGCGTGACTTTTCTATGCTGCGGCTTTCTACGTTAATTCTCCAAATTCCGTCTTTTGTTACGGACTTTTTTCGTATCTTTGGCTATGCCGAAGATACTTGCACTCGGAAAAGCTCAAATAAATTTGGCTTTTCCCTCGTTTTTTCGTATCTTTGCACTCGTTATGGAGAAAAAGAGACTTGCACTACGGAAACTATTGGAAGCTGTCGAGAAGGAAATCCTGAAGAAACCCAATCGGAAGACCCTCGACCGGCTGTCGCTCCTGGCAGGCTTCCAGGACTGGGACTCGTTCCAGGATGCCCTGCATGGTGCGGGCGATGAAGCCATCTATGGCGGTCACCAGGAGCACCAGCGGCCGTCTGCTGCCGCCGATGAACAACAAAAAGAGACACCCCAGTGATGCGGCGTGTCTCTTTTTATGTCGTGCAGGTCCTTCGTCTTAGTCAGCCTTGATAGCCGAACGCTTCTCCTTGATGCGGGCAGCCTTACCAGTGAGCTTGCGCAGATAGTAAAGCTTAGCGCGACGAACCTTACCAACCTTGTTCACCTCGATAGAGTCGATGTTGGGCGACTCGATGGGGAAGATACGCTCTACACCCACGGTGCCTGACATCTTGCGAACAGTGAAGCGCTTTTTGTCACCGTGACCGCAGATCTTGATGACTACGCCACGATAGAGCTGGATACGCTCCTTGGAACCTTCGATAATTTTGTAAGCGACAGTGATAGTGTCACCAGCCTTGAACTCTGGGAACTTCTTGCCGGTTGCAAATGCTTCTTCAGCAACTTTGATTAAATCCATTTTTCCTTTTAATTTAAAGGGTTGTTGTTATCGTTCCAACGCAACATAGACGGGCAACTCGTTACTTCCCTCCATCGGTTACGCCGAAAGCGGGTGCAAAGGTACGCATAATTGGTTGAATAACAAAACAAATCGGCAATTTTTTTTGTTTTTATAACATGTTTGTCCTGTCGCGGGATTAGTCTTTCAGCGAATAGGTAATGGTGGTCACCACACGCAGCTTCTTGATGTAGGGGGTGTTCTGGTCGCGGTTGTCTATCTCGAACTGCCCCTGACCAGCAGTCTGAATCTCACCCAGCCGGGCGTTGCTGGCCTCGGCAAACTGCTCAGCCGTCTTCTGTGCGTTCTTGATGGCTTCCGACATCATCTCGGGCTTCATCTGCTGGAACGAGGCATACTCGTACTGGGCATCGCTATTCTCGATGGCTACGCCCTGCTTCAGCAGTTCGGCCTGCTTGAAGATGGCCTTGTTCACCTGATCTACCTTGTTGGTAGCCACGGTGATGGTGGTGGAGATGATGTAGCGGAAGTTCTTGTTGTTCTCTCCCCACTCGCGGGCCTCCAGGTCGCTGATAGAGGGTGGATTGACGGTGATTTCCTTCGCGTCGAGTCCGTTTTGCGTCAAGAATTTCTTGATCTTGTCCGTCTGGATGTTGATGCCTTCATAGAGTGTGGGCAGGTCGTTGCCTGTCACCTTCGTGCCGATGCTCCACGTCACCTTGTCGGCAGGCACTTCGCGTTCTGCCAACCCCTTGACAGTCACATGGCGGTCCTTGTTGGCAAAGTTGTCGATGCCAGCCTTGATGAACCACCCCATGCACATGATTCCCACTGCAATGAGTGCAGCGGCGATTAAACGGTTCTCTTTCATAGATGTCTGATGGTTATTGATTAGAATATGTGGATTGTTCGTTCTTCAGCGATTGGTGACCTTCCTTGCCGTGCACACTTTTTATCTTCATGCCCAGCTTGCCTGGCAGGATGGCGTTCAGCGTGACGCCTACAATGGCAGCGAGGGCCAGTCCGGAGAAGTGGATGGGACCGATGGCCACATTGTCGTCAGCACCATATTTCACACCGATGGCGATGACCAGGATAGAGGCTGCCACAAAGACATTGCGCGAAGAATTGAAGTCGACGCTGTCTTCCACCAGGTTGCGCACACCGACGGCAGAAATCATGCCGTAGAGTATGAGGCTCACACCGCCGATGGTCGCTGCGGGCATCAGACCTATCAGGCAGGCGAACTTGGGACAGAACGACAGCAGGATGGCGAAGAACGCAGCCAGACGGATGACGGCAGGGTCGAAGACCTTGGTGAGGTTCAGCACGCCAGTGTTCTCTCCGTAGGTGGTATTGGCAGGAGCACCGAAGAGCGAAGCCAGTGCCGTAGCCAGTCCGTCGCCCATCAGCGTGCGATGCAGTCCGGGCTCTTTCAGGAAGTCCTTGCCGACGGTAGAGGAGATGGCGCACATGTCGCCGATGTGCTCCATGATGGTAGCGATGGCTATGGGCATGATGGCAATGATGGTCGAGACGAGGAACGTCGTATCTAGGTTGTCAAAGACAGCCAGCGCGGTCTGCTCCCTGCTGAAGGGCAGTCCAATCCATGCGGCGTCGTCCAAGGCGGCAAAGTCCACTTCGCCCATGACGACAGCCAGCATGTAGCTGACCAGTACGCCCAGCAGGATAGGGATGATCTTGAGGAGCCCCTTGCCCCAGACGCTGGCAATGATCACCGTCGCAATGGCTACGATGGCTAACGTCCAGTTAGTGGCGCAGTTCTGTATGGCACTGCCTGAGAGCACCAGACCGATGGCAATAATCATCGGGCCTGTCACCAGCGGCGGGAAGAACCGCAGCATCTTCTCGATGCCGAACGACTTGATGAGCCCTGCCATCACGAAATAGCATAGTCCGGCGAAGAAGACGCCGATGCAGGCATAGTCCAGGGCCAGCGTCTCGCTCATGCCCTGCTCTACGCCCAGTGCCTTGACAGACATGTAGCCGCCCAGGAAGGCAAACGAGGAACCGAGGAAGGCCGGAACCTGCAACTTGCTGACGAGGTGGAAAACCAGTGTGCCGATACCCGCAAACAGCAGGGTAGACGATACGGAGAGACCTGTCAGTACGGGCACCAGTACGGTGGCGCCAAACATGGCAAACAAATGTTGGACACCTAATATAACGTATTTCGGCAAACCCAACTCCTTGGCATTTCTGATGCCTTCTTTCTTTGTGATGTTCATCTTTCGTGTGTTGTTAAGTATTTAGCTGCAAAGGTAGCTGAAACTTTGTTGCCTTGCAATACAACCAGCCAAGTTTTTGCCGAGATTATATCTATTTAACAGTTTGGCCACATCACGGCCAATCTGTCAAAGAATACTAAATAACGAACGCTTTCGGGGATTTTTTTGGTAGTTTAGGGTTAATTTCTTTATCTTTGCAGCACAAAAAGTGCACACCTATCGCGGGTAGGTGTGCAAAAAATGTTAAAAGGTTTTATTTCGTCCTTTACCCCATGTTTTAAACTTTCATGTCATCTTTGATGACCTCGTCTAAATACAAAGGAGGCAATATCAGATTGCTCAAGTCTGTGTTAATGGTTTTCATATACACCACTCCTCTGAAGGACCCGTATGCCAATGACGCGAACTGGCATAACAGTCCTTTCGGGATAGTGATGACATCACCGTTAGTAAGTTCTTTTATTGACTCCTTCTTGATTTCAAAAAAAGTCTGAAGCTCACTCTTCAGAAACACTTGGTTATCTTGGATGAAGGTCAAATACGTCGCACACTTAAGGATTCCTTCTTTCTTATTAAACGAGAAATTGAAGTTGGTTTCAATACCTACAGACTCATTCGACGCATCATATCTGTTCCACTCTGGTGAGAACTGAGTGAGGTCCATTTTGATGAACTTGTATTGTATGTTGCTCATTTTTACTATTATTTAAACGGCCATTGCTTTTTTCTTGGTCTCTGTTTCTTCATTCATTCTGATGACCTTGCAGAAGTTCTGGTCCCCTCCTTCAAACTCCAGGTTTTCTTCAGGCATCTTAGCCAAATCGCATTTCATGAAAGCCCCTTTCTCATAAGAGGGAACCTTCAGCAGTTCAAACTGAATCACCCTCTCAATCCCGCATACAGTCTTCAGACTCAAGTTTTCCTTTCCACTTAGGAGCTTTGTCACCATTGCCGGGCTTATTCCCAGTTTCTCAGCCAGTTGGCATTGGGTCATCCCGTTCTGTCTCAAATAGCGATGAATCTCCAAGGCAATCAGTGCCGATTTCAGCAGCCAATCCCTATTCTCATCCCTAAACTTTGCCTCTTCACGATTCTTCACCGAAGGTTGTTTTGCGACTTCCTTAAGTCGGTTCATGTTAAATGCCATAATCTTCTCTTTTCTTAAATGTCATCTTTGTCTATGATACCCTCATCCACAAGATACTGCTTCACCTTGTCTACCTTTCGGAACACATTCTCTTGCAGCCCTGGCGAGTTCTGGATGGAGCTGTTCAGCTTTATCCCTCCATACACTATCAGATAGCAATTCCGTTCAAATCTGATGGCATACAGCCTGAGGAAAGTTGACTCCAGCACGCCATATCCTTTCATTGGAATGTATTCAATATCATAGCCATACTTGCCATTTAGTGGTTTAAAATAATCATCCAAGTCAGGTTGTTCACCATTATCAGAGTTTTCCGCCAGTTCTTTCAGATGTGGTTCCAGCATATTCGCATCCTCCAACACTCTGGCAGCAGCTTTTTCCGGGTCGTTGCCAAGGAATCCCCAGAACTCATTCTCCGTAAATTCAGGGTGTGCCTGGAAAAACTCCATGAGGGAGTTGACATCAGTCCACTCTTCATGAAAGAGCCTATAATATTCCGCTGTATCCTCTTCGTCATATTTGATGCTGTAAATATGGTCTGGGATAATCGTAAATATCTCCATTTTTAACTCCTGTGTTAATTATCGGTGCAAAATTAGGAATATTTTGTGAATCTACAAAACAAAAAGCAAATTATTTTAACCTACAGATTCATTTTTTGACCCAAATCTGCTCTGATACAGTGTCAGGCATTCGTGGGCCAGCATTGCCTACAGTAACGGTATTGACGTCAACATCATTGCGCAAGCCCTGGGACACGCCAATACCAAGATGACCTACACCTACCTGAACAAATGAAGTTTACCTGCTATCCCGCTACCTTTTGAGATAAACGGCTGATAGTCAATTTGATAATGGTAGCAGGAAGGCTGTTTTATCCCGCTATCTTCCTGCTACCTTCCCACTACCTGTTTTTCCTGGGCTCGGCCGACTGCTTGAGCTGCAGGTAATAGCCGCGGGTGCCGTTCACGCCTCCATGAGGTAGGCGGAGTTTCTTGAGGATGATGCCCAGATTCCTGAGTGAAGGGACGTCCTCGGAGCGGAGATGCTTCGCGAGTTCCTTTTGGATGGCGACAACCTGCCAGAAGTTTTCCTTTCTATGTACTTCACAGGGAGCGAAAAGGGCGGACAGCAGCTGTTCGACGGGCTGCAGCTCCTGATACTGGCTGTTGTGCTGCTGGATGATACGCTCGTCGTCGCTGGTAAACCAGTAGAGGGCATCGCGGCGGCGCAATTCGGTGACGGCCTGCGCATACATCTGCTTGTAGGGGATGCGCCCGCTCATGTCGACCTGCCCCGTCACCTCGACGCAGAGGTAGCGGCGCGAGCCGTCGCCCGAGGGCAGGGGCGTCAGGTCGTTGGTGGTGGCGATGAACGAGCACAGGCGCGTCGTCATGGTGTACTGGTCGCTGCGCATGCGGCGTACCTGGACATCCTTCTCGGTGAGCAGGCGCTTGATTTTGGCCTGTTCGCGGTCGGTCTTGGAATTATACTCGTCGATGTTCACCAGCCACATGCGGCTCAGTACACGCTCCACCTGCTCGGCATTGTCCATCTTGATGTCGTCCATATAGTACTCGCGCATGGAGGGCGGCAGGATGTTCTTACAGAACGTCGACTTCTTGATGCCCTGTCCGCCGATGAGCATCGGCACCATCGAGTTGCCGTAGTCGCGGTTCATGTTCAGCGCCTGCGCCACCATTGCCAGGAACCAGCGGTGGAAATACTGGGGCCACAGCTCGAAGCTGGTGGGCAGCCGGCGGGCGAAGTCCTCGATATAGTCCTTCTTGCCGTCCCACTCGCCGCAGCCGGCCAGGAACTCCAGCACGGGGTTGTAGTCCTGGATGTGCGCCGACTCGATATAGGTGCGCATGTCGTTCATCCAGCTCTCGCCGCCCTCCTTCATCTCCTCGACGACGAGGCTCTTCAGCTGGCGGTCCGTCAGCGGCTGCCAGGGTTTGAACACCAGGTCGTGGAGCCGGAACTCCGTCTGCTGCTTCACCACATTGTAGCGCAGCTCATAGCGGCGGGTGAGGAAATCCTCGATGGAGCGCATGATGCGCTCCTTCTCGTTCATCTGCGTCAGCGGACGTCCGTCGTAGGGCTTCTTGAAGGTGCTGCGGAACACCTTGCGGATGACGTCCTCGCCCTGCGGAGTGAAGCGCGACTTCCACAGCGTGCGTGTCACACAAGCCTCCTCCGACAGACAGGCCTTCTGACAGTAGTCGGCCAGCAGCTGCAGGGCACGCTCCATGTCGGCGGGTTCGTCGTTGAGGGCCTTCAACAGGCACGTCTCGTACTCTACCTGCAGACGGCGACGCTCGTCATATTCCGGGTACCACACCACCTCGCCATTGTCCTCGACCTGCGTACCCTCGTAGGGCTGCAGCATGTCCGACTCCTGACGGATGACAGGCAGCAGCTGGGCATCGGGCTGGTAGTACAGATGGTCGTCGTAGCTCATGCGGCAACCGCTGACCAACTTCAGCTCATCGACATACACGTCGCAGTTCACCAGCGACTGATAGATGCGGTAGGCACAGCTGCGGGCATCCTTCATGTAGGCCAGGTAGTCGGCGATGTCGCGCTCGCCGATGTCACCCTCCTTCCGGTAGTCGACGCGGACGACGACCTTCAGCGTCACACCGCTGATGCCGGCAAATGCCAGCAGCGTGTAGGGCACCTGACTGACTTTGCGGCGCATCTCCGTGACCTGGCGATGACCCTCGGCACAGCGGATGTCCAACAACAGCAGGCCCGTCAGCGACCGCACGTCCTCGAAGCCGCCGCGCCCGAACGTGGCGCCGAATATCATGTAGGGCAGCGCATCGGCACCCTCCAACAGATAGCGATGGCGACCCTCCTCCTCCATCAGGCGTCCCACCATAGCATTCCGCTCCACCACCTCGGCAACGTCCTTGGTCTTGGCCTGTTGCATGCGGCTGACGACCGCCTCCAGCGATGTACTGACGGGCGCACAGAAGTCGCCCTTCTTGGTTCTGACTTTTGTAATCTTCATGGGTATTGACAAATTTATCGCAAAGATATGAAAAAGATTTGAAAAACCCAAGCCATTCCACATAAAAAATAGTGATATTTTATTCGACAAAGCACCTTTGTCTTCGAACAAGCGCACTCTTATGTCCGAAGAAGCGCACTCTTATGTCCGAAGAAGCGCACTTTCCTTGCAGAAAAGCAGTGTTCTTCTTGGAAGAGAACAGCATTCTCCTTGACAGAAAGCAGCGTTCTCCTTAAGTGAAAGCAGCGTTCAGACAGGGTTTAGGCGGCGTTCAGACAAGGGACGAATGACGTGCAGAGATGGTTCGAATGACGTGCAGAGATGGTTCGAATGACGTCCGGAGAACCTTACGGGCCTACCCAAAACACCTTACGGGCCTACGCAAAACACCTTACGGGCCTACGCAAAATAGTTTGCTCTCATTTTCACTGACAAATGGTAGTAGGAAGGTAGTATGAAGGTAGCGGGTAAAAACAGTCTTCATGCTACCATTATTCTATTGATAATCAACTATATATCTCAAAAAGTAGCAGGATAGCGGGTACTTTGTTGAAGAACATCAAGATGTAGAGGTGGTGAATACCATAGTCAACGGCACATCCTATGTCTTGGAGAATGTACAGATGAAGGACCGTTTCGAGGTAACTTGATAAGAAAAGGGCGAGGCGGATGATCTCGTCCTTTTCTGTTTTCGTAACTTTTGCTTTCGCAGGAGTTACATTTGCGCAGAAAAGCGCTGTTGTTATTTGCTGTTCATTCGTTTTTTTAGTAATTTTGCCGACCGAAACTATCCTATGAGGGTTTAGGGTTTAGAGATAAGAGATAAGAGATAAAAGATAAGAGATAAGAGATAAGAGATGAAAAAACTATTCAAACCAATAACGCTCTGGCTGGCGGCACTCATTCCGGTGGCGTTGGTCTTGCTCTTCTTTGAAGCTGACCTCCTTTGGAAGGTACAGCAGCACAATGTCTTCCTCCATACCGCGTCGTTCTTCCGTCAGATGATGGCAGTGCCTGGCGGCATGCTTTCCTATCTCGGCGCCTTCTTCACCCAGCACTTCTTTCTGCCCTGGGTGGGCACCATTATGCTCTGCGCATGGTGGCTGCTGCTGATGTGGATGACCAGGCGGGCGTTCCATGTCGCGGAACGGTGGACCGTGCTGACGCTGATACCCGTCGCCCTCCTGTTGGTGGCCAACATGGACATGGGCTACTGGGTATATTTCATGAAGCTGCCGGGCTACTTCTATGTGGCAACCCTTGGCTGGGCGGCGGCGACGGCCTTGCTATGGGCGTTTCGCTGCTTGCCGGAGAATAGATGGATTCATTGCGCCTTCATCCTGCTGACAGTCGTTGCCGGCTATCCGCTGCTAGGAGCATACGCACTGGCTGCCGCAACACTCATGGGGGTGATGGCGTGGAGGATGCCCATTGCCCGCTCGTCACGCATCCTGCTCACCATCGTCGCCCTGCTGAGCATCGTGGCCGTGCCGTTGCTGTACTACCGCTTCGTCTATGTGGCCACGAACATCAGCGACATCTATCGGGCGGCTATTCCCGTGTACATGGTGGCTGAGAGCTATCCCGAATACTATATCCCCTACTATGCGCTGGCCGTCTGCTTCCTGTTGATGGCTGTCACGTACCGCCAAGAGCATGCACAGCACAAAGCCTCACTGCTTACCGCTTATATCATGCCTCTTGCCTGCTGCGTCGTCCTTGCCGCCGGCGTCTGGCATTTCTGGTACAAGGATGCCAACTTCCACCACGAGTTGCGGATGCAGCGCTGTATCGAGCAGGCCGACTGGGAAGGTGTCGTGGAGGAAGGCACGAAGCAGAACGGTGAACCTACCCGTGCCATCGTCATGATGCACAATCTGGCACTGAGCCGTCTGGGGCGACAGTGCGACGAGATGTACGATTTCCCCAAGGGCTCGAAGAAAGCCAATACGCCGCTGCCTGTCTTTATGTTCAACGTCGTAGGACCGATGATGCTCTACCAGTACGGCGCCATGAACGAGTGTCACCGCCTGTGTATGGAGGAAGGTGTGGAATATGGCTGGAACGTCGAGCAGCTGAAATACCTTGCACGCGCCGCTATCTTCAACAAGGAGCCGCAGGCAGCACGGAAGTTCCTCGACATACTCCGCAAAACCTGGTATGACAGAGGGTGGGCCGACCACATGGAGGCCTTGCTCGGCGACCCCAAACAGCTGGCCATGGACAGCGAGACAGGCCCCATTACCCACATGATGCACTATAGCGACCAGCTCGATGCCGTCGAGGGATATGTGGAGCGAGCGCTGATGAACAACTTGGCCGAGCACGATGCCGACGACCTCTACTTCCAGGAGCAGGCCGTCCTGGCTGCGATGTGGACCCGAGACCCCAGCCGCTTCTGGCCCCGTTTTGACCATTATGTACAACTGAACGGCGAGGAAAAGATGCCGCCGCGCATCTTCCAGGAGGCCGCCTGGCTCTTTGCCAACATGGAAGGGCAGGAGGGACTGGACGAGTGGGTGCTCGAACCTGGTGTGCAGGAGGATTTAGCCTCCTTTATGCAGCAGCTGCAGCAATTCAGGAAGTCGCCCAGTGCCAGCGGCAGGGAGTACCTGTTGGCACGTTTCGGCAACACGTATTATTTCGAGTACTTCTTCTTAAAAGACATCACCTACTACTAATTGCGGCCTGCGGCCTAAATATAAAATATAAAATAAAAAATAAAAGACAAAGATTAAAACGAGAAAAGATATGAGAACCATCATAAGCAAAAGATATAGACAGCCAAGAGGTCTTATGTTTTATATTTTATATTCGGTATTTAGCGTAGCGCTCATATCAAGCTGTGGGCACAAGATACCCGAGAACTACTGGGAGAAGAATGAGTTTCCCCATATCTATCCCGACTATATCGATGTCACCATACCCGTCAACATGGCACCGCTGACCTTCCAGTTGGACGGCAAGGCTGACGATGTCGTAGCACGCCTGACCGCTGGCGATGATGAGGTGGTTTATGGTGGACAGCAGATACAGCCCGATGCCGACGACTGGCAACGGCTGGCCGGGAAGGCCAAGGGCGATGCCATCAAGGTGGAGGTCTATGTGGAGCAGAACGGCAACTGGACACGCTACAAGCCCTTTAACATCTATGTCTCGCCCGACTCGATAGACTCCTATATCAGCTACCGGCTCATTCCGCCCTCATACGTCACTTATGAGGAGCTGACCATCAACCAGCGCTGTCTGGAGAACTATGACGAGCGCATCGTCTACAACAACATGCTCTGCTCGGAGGGAGGTGCCAAGGGACAGTGCATCAACTGCCACAACTACCAGCAGTACAATCCTGGCCGCATGCAGTTCCATGCCCGGCAGAACCTGGGCGGAACGGTCATCGCCTACGATGGAAACGTCAGGAAAATCAATATGCGCAACGACTCCATCCTCTCTGCCGGTGTCTACCCCGCATGGCATCCCTGGCTGCCGCTGATAGTCTATAGCACGAACATGACGGGACAGGTATTCCACAGCGTGGACCCCAACAAGATTGAGGTGTTCGACTCTGAGAGCGACCTCATCGCCTACGACGTTGAGAAGAACGAAGTGACCAACATCGAACGTGACCCGGACGAGATGGAGTGTTTCCCCTTCTGGGCTCCCGACGGAAAAACACTTTACTACTGTAGTGCGCATTTCGAGTACAGCGACTCGGTGGCCGACAAGGGCAGTGAGTTTGTGACGCGCACCGAGGAGGCCAAATACAATCTATACAAGAAGAGTTTCGATCCTGAAACCATGCAGTTTGGCCCCCGCGAACTGGTCTTTGCTGCTGACAGCATCGACAAAAGTGCCACCCTGCCGCGCATCTCGCCCGACGGCCGCTACCTGATGTTTACCCTGGCCAAATATGGCGTCTTCCACATCTGGCACCACGATGCCGACCTCTGGATGCTCGACCTGCAGACGGGCGAGACACGCTGTATGGAGGAAATCAACTCGCCCGATACCGAGAGCTACCATTCCTGGTCGAGTAACGGCAGATGGGTGGTGTTCAGCAGTCGCCGCTACGATGCCAACTACACGCGGCCGTTTATTGCCCACATCGACGCCAACGGCCGTGGCAGCAAGCCCTTCGAACTGCCTTGTGCCAACCCCGACTATCATCGTCAGTTGCTGAAGAGCTATAATGTCCCGGAGTTTATGCGTGGCCCTGTCACCATCAAGCCTCAGGAGTTTGCTGACGTCCTCAAGCAAGAGGGTGTTCCCGTGAAATATGTCAATAGGCTCAGGCGATGAGAGTTTAGAGTTTAGAGAATATAAAATGGAAAAATTGTTTAATTGTAAAATGAAACTGTTTCTGGCAGTGAGCCTCGTGGCGGCCTGCCTGTCAATGAATGCACAAACAACCACCTTAGCTACGGCGTTCAAGAGTTCCAGCAGCGGCAACCCCATCAGTGGCAGCGTCTTTTGCGCTGACCCTACGGCTCTTGACTACAACGGACGACTCTATGTCTATGGCTCCAACGACCATCAGGAGTTTATCAGCAAAGGCAAGAAAGGAGACAACAGCTATGGTACCATCAAGTCGATCGTGGTGTTCTCAACTGACGACATGGTAAACTGGACGTTCCACGGCACCATAGACGCTGCGACGCTCTGCGCTGGCTGGCACCCATCACAATGGTACAGGGGATTTATGAACTCATGGGCACCGTCGGTCACCTGGCGCACCCATAAGCGTTCAAAACAGGACGAGTTCTTCCTCTACTTTGCCAATACCAGCCACGGCGTGGGCGTGCTGAAGGCCAAGTCGCCCTTGGGACCTTGGTCGTCACCGCTTGAAGAGACCTTGATTCACAAGGACACACCAGGTGCCCTTCAGCAGTCTGCCAACTTCGACCCGGGTGTGGTGGTCGATGACAATGGCGATGGCTGGCTGACTTTCGGCGGACTGGACTATGACGCCGGTGGCACCGACCTGCTTCCTGGCAATACCCGTATCGTCAAGCTCTCCACAGGAATGGTTTCCACCAGCGGCCAGGCTATCGAAATACCGGCCCCTTATCATTTCGAGGCCAACGAGCTGAACATGATTGGAGGCAAGTATGTCTTTACCTATTGCACGAACTGGGCTGACCGCAAGGATGCCGACTGGAACGCCTACAAGGCAGCACACGGCATCAGCGCGAGCAAGCCCAACAAAGCCACTATGTGCTATATGGTTTCCGACGATCCCACCAATCCCGACTCATGGGTTTACAAAGGCGAGTACGGTCCCCATACCTCTGCCCCCAACAACCACTCCCACCTGCACAAGTTCCAGGGCAGCTACTATCACATCTACCACGACTGCTCCCTGTTGGAAAGCATGAAGAATAACAATGCCGTCGATAAAAGTGCCGGCATCTACCGTTCTATCAGTGTGAATAAAGTCATCGTGAACGAGCAGACAGCGACCATCAACAAGGTCAACATCAATTCCACTGGTGTCGATGCCATCAAGAATCTCAATCCCTACCAGCTGCAGCAGGCAGAAACCATGGCCACCAGTGGCGGCATTGAATACGAGGACTTTACCAATATCACCCCCAACACCAGTCTCAACAAGTTGGGCAACGAGGTATCGGAGAATTTGCAGGTGCAGATGCATGACGGCTCGTGGATTCAACTGCGCAAGGTGGACTTCGGTACCGCCGGTGCTGCCAAACTCATGCTGCGTGCAAAGGGAGAGGGCACCATTGAGATTCGCCTTGGAAGAATAGGAGCCAAGCCGTCGGCCACGGTTAACATCTCGTCTGTCAGCATGAGCGACCACACCATCGATGTTGACGCCACCGAATTCCAGGGCGTCAAGACCATCTATATCGTAGCCACTTCCGCTACTAATCTCTTCCTTGATGCCTGGCAGTTTACTGAAGCTGACCCCTCTGGCATCCAGACCATTGAGAACCGCCAGCCCGTACAGACACAAACCTACGACCTCTCAGGCCGTCGTCTCTCAGACCATCATCAGCACCGCGGCATCGTCATCGAGCAATATACCGACGAGAACGGTGTCCGGCATAGCCGCAAGAGGTTCTGACTCCCTCGGCTCCCGTTACTTCAGTTTCTGGAAGAGTTTGTTCTTCTCGATGGTCCAGTCTTTGCGCTGGAGCAGGCCGGGCTTCTTGCCGACGAACATCTTGGCTGCTTCCTTGTCGCCTTTCAGCTGCCAGTTGAGCCAGGCGAGGGCAGGGATGGTGAACTCGCCGCCGTATGGCTGACGATAGGTGCCGCCGTGGCCTACGGGATAGTTGATGGCGCAGCACGGCACGTGCTCGATGAGGTGGAAGTCATCCATGCCGTTCTCGTAGGCAATATCTTCCTTGCCGCCCAATATATATATAATAGGTGTATGGATGTCCTTGAGCTTCGACTTCTCGGGCATGGGCATGCCCCCCACGGCCTGGGCGGCATTCGACTGCTTGAAGAGTCCGCTGTTGCAGATCATCAGCGTCGTGATGCGGGGGTCGGCACAGTTGTAGAGTGTCTGCAGACCGCCGCACGACATGCCGGCCACGCAGATGTTCTTCGTGTCCACCTTCTGGTAGTAGGGTGACTTGGGGTCACTGTTCTGCGCGATAATCCAGTCGAGGCTCTCTATCTGCTGTTCGGCACGCGACATGGGACCCTTATACCACTCGTCGGTCATGGGGATGTTACCTGTTGCCAGCACGATGTAGCCGTTGGAGGCTATCTCGTTCAGGAAATTGATGTGCTCGAACGGTGAGTTGGCACAGGCGCCGTTGCCCCATACCAGGACGGGCAGCAGCTTCTGCGGGCCGAAGGGCGTGAGGTCCTGCGGCACGATGACGGTATGCTCCTTAAGCGTTGGCTCTTCCTTCATGACGGCCTTGTACGGGCCCTGGCCGCCGCCCTCGATGATGCGCGTCTTCGGCTCGTGCTGCTGGCAGCAGTCCTTGCTGCAACTGCCGCCCTTGCGGACACAGTTCAGGAAGCATACCATCTTCTTCAGGTTCTCCTCGGTGTACATCTCGGGACCGCCGTGACCGCCCGCTGCGGGGAACGTGGCCTCAGTCTTGACGCCGGCAGCCTTCAGCAACTCGTAGAACTTCTTGCCCTGGCAGTTGGGCACGACATTGTCCTTGTCACCGTGGAAGATGATGACGGGCGGGTCGTTCTTGTCGATGTACTCGACGGCACTGAGACTGCGATACTTGTCCGGTTCCTTGTCGAGCTTCGACTTCAGCAGCACGTCCTCCGGGCTGTCGTTACCCATGGTCATGTGCTCACCGCAGTCCATAGCGGTAAGGTCGACGGGACCAGACCAGTCGCAGGCGGCATTCACGGCACTGCTCTCGTTGAGGTAGTTGCCGACAGTGCCTTCGAGGTCGATGTCGACGGTTCCTACCTTGGTCTGCTTCAGGCCCGTCGTGGTAGCGGCGATAGAGGACAGGTGACCGCCGGAGGAAAAACCGCTGGTGGCGATGAACGACGGGTCGAACTTGTACTTGGCAGCCTCACCGCGCACAAAGCGGATGACGGCACGGATGTCGTGAATCTGGGCCGGCCACTGGGCGTCCATGCTGCTGCGGTGGTTGGGACATACGACGGCATAGCCGGCATCCAGCAACGTCTTGCCGATGGTGCCGAGGTCGGCCATGCCCTTGCTGCTGTTGCTGAACCAGGCACTGCCGTAGATATGGATGACAACGGGGTAGGAGGCAGCCTCCTTTTTGGGCAGGTAGATGTCACAGGTGTGGTAGGCCTTGTCGTCGCCGGCATAGTTGACGTCTTTCCACTCCTGCGAGGTTTCCAGTTTCACTTGTTGCTGGAAGCCGCCAAAGCCTCCGGCAGGCTGTGCCATGCCCGTCAGCGACAGGCAGAGCATCACAGCCGATAACAGTGTTTTTTTCATTGTCTTTTGTTTAAGGGTTTTGTTATGAGGTTATTTCGTTAATTCGCTTTCGTATCCCATGCGTATAAAGACGGGGATGTGGGCCTTGCTGACAGCCGTCGTGACGGTCTGCCCGCCGTCGTAGTGCTGTCCTGTGCGGTAGTCGCGCCAGCCGCCGGCACTCTTGGGCAGATAGGTCTTCCATTCGCTGACTCCGGGCTCCGTGACGGGACTGATGAGCAGCGAGGGCCCGAACATGTATTCATACTTCTGCTGCAAGGCCGTGGGGTCGTCGGCAAAGTCGAACACTAACGGGCGCATCAGCGTGTAGCCCTCCTTGGCAATGCGCTCGGCACAGCGCTCAATGTAGGGACGCAGCTGCTGGCGCTCTTTCAGGCAGTCGGCGATGATGGCCTGTGCCTCGGCACCATAGTTCCAGGGCTCGGTATTGCTCATGTAGCCATGGACGCGCATCAACGGCAGATAGACGCTGGTCTCTATCCAGCGCAACATGCGCTCGATGTAGTCCTGGTTGGTGTACTGGTCGCCGGGGCGGAAGAATCCTCCGGCATCATACGTCCACCAGGGCACGCCAGCTGCCTGCACGCCCAGTCCGGCGACAATCTGCCGGCGGAAGGTCTCCCAGTCGTTGCCCACGTCACCGCTCCATAGGGCAGAGCCGTAGCGCTGGATGCCGGGGAAGCCGCAGCGGGTGAGTATCATGGGACTGTCAGCTTGGGGCTTTTGGCTGTTTGCAGCTACCAGCCCTTCATAGACGGTCTTGTTGACCAGCAGCGGATAGATGTTACGCACCTGTTCGCCGCTCCACCGCCCGTTGTTTACACGGCGGCCCACTAAGTCGTCGTTCTCCGGCTCTGTGGCATCCTGCCACCAGGCATCGATGCCGAGCGGCACCAGGCGCTCGCGGAAGTTCTTCCAGTAGGCAGCGGCAGCCTGCGGGTTGAAGAAGTCTATCCAGTCGGTGCCGGGGATGTAATACTGGTCGCGCTCCATCTGCCGGCCTACCTCCGAGTTCTTGTCAATCTTCGACCACACGCTGAGCATCAGCCGGATGCCCATGCGGTGCAGACTGTCTGTGAGTGCCTTGGGGTCGGGGTAGTTGTCTTCGTCAAACCGCATCGAGTTCCAGCCGTGCTTGCCCCAGTACTGCCAGTCCTGCACGATGACGTTGATGGGCATCTGCTCCTGTTGGAAGCGGTTGGCCGTTTGCAGTATCTCCTGTGACGAGTGGAAACGCTCGCGGCAGTGGATGTAGCCTAACGCCCACGACGGCATCAGCGGACATTCGCCCGTCAACTCGCGGTAGGTGGCGATGATTTCGTCGGCAGAACCGACGAACACAGTATAATCGACGGCTGTGGCAACGGGACTGCGGAAGGTGGTCTCATCCTTCACCAGGTCGTAGTAGAGTACGGGCTTGTCGTCCCTGGTCAGTTCGGCGGTCAGCGTATGGCGGCCTTTCTCCAGCCGCACTGTCTTCGAGGCCGTTGGCGGCAGCCACAGGTTCTGCATCTCTATGACTGTCTGCCCGTCGATGCAGAGGTTGTGGCGGCGTGCCATCTTCTGCCCCACGTCGAGTAGCAGGCTGTAGTCGCCGGTTTTGGCAATGTCGATGGTGGCCTCGAAGATGTGGCGCTCGCGAACCTCGCGCTTGCTGCCCTCTGTCGAGGTAACGTTGACCTCCTCACGGCTGCCGGCACCCTCGCGTTTTTCTAAGCGCACGCATTGGCTGCAGGGGTTGAACTCCGTCAGCCCGTAGTTGTTCCACAGCACGCCATAGCCCTTGCTCGAGATGAGCATGGGCAGGCTGATCTGCGTGTTCACCTGCGTCAGACGGCGCGACAGTCCGCGCACATTGCTGTAGCCGTCCTGAAACTGTCCCAGTCCGAAGAGACACTCGTCCTTGGCGGTGGTGAAAGCCATTGTGGCTTCACCATCCACCAGTTGGTGACGAGTTGCCTGAAAAACGATCTCTCCCTTTTTGTTGCGCAGTGTCAGCAGCCGGCGTTTGTCGTCTAACTGAAACCGGACGTCGCAGTCCTTGACCTCACCATGCTTGACATAGAGCCAGTCGGGCAGGTCGCTTTGGACGGTGCCCTCGCTATACTGTACGCGCACGGCATTCCGGGCAACCTTACTCACCGTCCAATGTGCCATAGCCGTCATGGCTACACCCCAGAGCAATATGCTGATTAAGACTCTCATCTTTTAACGTTCCACGTATTTCTTGCCGTTGCGGATGACGATGCCCTTGTAACCGGCACCCACCTTCTGACCAGAGAGGTTATAGGTCTCGCCTGTGGCTACAGTGTCGTCGTCTGACAGTTCATCGATACCCGTGGCTTCGGAGTTGGTAATGTTCAACGAGGCGATGTTGCAACTGCCACTCTTCAAGGTGACACGCAGCGTCTGCCTGCCTTCATTGAGCTTGTTCCTGATTTTGCCGGTCTTTACTGCGTAGGTGTCCATACTGCCGGTACTGGTGATGTTGGCCGTCCCCAGCGTCTTCTCGTTACCGTCGCTGTCAATCAGGACCATAGAAACGGAAGCTCCTTCCGTTGACGATGCTTTGAGCTCGTAAGAATACTTGTTGTTGTTCAGTGTGACATCGACTGAGTATTCTGCCCAGTCAGTATTGTCCATGCTCAACACATCACCTTCTGAAGTTGTCTTGACCTCAACACCCTCGCACCTGACCATGTCTTTTACTGCGACAGCACCTGGCATGGTGAATGTAGGAATGTGATTGAATTTCATGCTTTTGACATAAAAACCACCCTTGTCGGCAATCAGGGATAATACGTGCCGGCCAGCTGTCAAAGTCTGAGTTAGCGGACAATGGACAGTCTGCAAGTCAGAAGTGCCGCCCGTATTGGGAACTGTGGTGAAGTCGGTGAGGAATATCAAATTGCCGAAATGGTTGTCAACGAGGTGGAACAAGCCGCCATCCTGTGCAGATGCCACCTCCATTTCCAGCGAGTAGATGCCGTCCTCCGCCACATCTACCGTGTATTCCATCCAGGAATTGTTGTTGGTCTTGATAGGAGCACTGGTATCACTGGTATTGCGAGCTACATTGTAATACGATATACCTGACGAGCCCTTGTCATATTCCCCTGCATAAATGGTACAAGGCAGTGTGGGTACCATTTCATTGTATGGCTCGCGCTTGGTTCCGTTCTGTACGTTGATGCGCGACAGACGCTCGTAGGTCGAGCCGTCAGTAGCGGTCACCACAGCTTTCAGCGTCTTGGTGCCGGTAGGAGAAGAGCTCACCTCGAAGAGATAAGGTGCTTCGGTCAGGGTGTTCACGAGGGTAGATTCTAAATACAGATCCACTTTCTCTATGGTCTTCGTGGCCAGCGTGGCATCGACCCATACGGGCAGCACGTCTCCCTTTATTACCTTCATCGAAGCAGGTCTCACGTAGACGGAGGCTTCTTTCTTGAATCCAGGGAAGGGACTCTTAGCATTCTTGGCCGCATCGCTCTGCATGTACTGGCGCAGCCATGTCATGGCAGGACGGTCCTTATAGACTTTCTTGTCGTCTTCGGTCTCCTCTTTGATGAGGCCCGAAATGCCTCTCGTTATAATATTACCTTGAGCATCCTTTTCGTGAATCCATGTATGCCCGTAAATCCAGCCCCACAGCGTGATGCCGGCGCAATAGTCTGCCTCCCAGAGCACAGGAATCAGATTCTTATACTGGGTTTCCTGCTTCTTGTCGTCTTTGGTACCAATGTCGAACTCCGTACTGTACATAGGCATCTGAAGGGCGGTGTGTACCTCGTTCATGGCGTTCTTGAAATTATCCAAGCTGATGTCGCCGAGGTCGTGGCTCTGGTGTCCGTAGGCATCGATGGGAGCACCGGCATCGCGCAGTGTGCGCACTAACGTAATGAACTGGCTCTTCTGCCATGTAAACGAATTGAAGTCGTTATAGACGAGGATGGCATTGGGCCAGCGCTCGTGGGCTAACTCAAAGGCCTTGATAATCCAGTCATAGCCAGTGCGACCGTCGCCGCCAAGGGCTGCCTTGTAGGGTGCCGGATTGTGACCCGCGATGGCCTCGTTCACCACATCGATAATCTCCAGATTGGGGTAGTGCGCTTTTACACCATCGAAATACTCGACAATGGCTCTGTACTGCTCGGCTGTGGAGAGGCTATTTATCCAACTTGCATATTGACTACCCCAAATAAATGTATGGTACTTGAATGGGAATCCATGCTGTTTGGCATAGCTGGCCGAACGGTCGGCCCTGTCGAATGTGAAGATACCTCGTCCCGAACCTTCAATGGCATCCCATTTGGTCTCGTTCTCAGGGGTAATCTGGTTCCATAACTGATAATACTTCTCGGCACTGCCATACTCGACATTGTCATCGGTCGTAATGTTACCCAGGAACTTGTCGGGGTTGGTTGACAACTGGGCGAAGGTTGCTGTCGCAGAGAGCATCATAGCCGCTGCTATCAATAATGTTTTCATTCCTTTGTTCATGCTAGCTTTGTATAATTCGTTAAATTCGTTGTTCGAGAATCGTGGGTTTTAATTGATGAGGAATATCTTTTCCTTTCCCTTGTACGTGCACTTCACGGTAGCGCGGCCGTCGGTGACGGGACTGGTCGTAGTCTGTACGCCGGGCACGTTGGAGTAGGCTTCAATGACATTGTTGCCGTTCAGCGGAGCATATACCTGATAGCGTGTCAAGTCGGTATAGCCGTTCTGGTTGGTGGTGCGGATGGGCGTGTCGGGGATGAGCAACTGCTTGCCGTTCACCTTGATGGTCATCTGTGGTACTACAGGCACGTCGCAGACCTGGCCGGCTTTTGAGAATCCGATACCGTGCAGGTCGAAGAGACCCTCAGGACGCTGCGGCTGCTGCGGGCGGCGACCCCACTGCGGACGATTGTCCTGTCTGGGGCGGATGTCGTCACCCTCGGCAATGAGGTAGATGGCATGTTTGCCAGTGAGGCCCTCGACGGCAGGAACGGGCTGGGTGAGGGTGACTGCTGCGGGATTCAGGGCATCCGTGGCGGGAACGTCGAAGACGGCAATCTCCTCACCCTTCCACGGATTGTCTAAACGTACGTGAATCTTGAAGGCACCATGCTTGCCGGGGGTCAGCCGGAGGTTCAGCTGTGTGCCGTCGCCCTGCTTGGTACCCTCGAAGGCGGGCAGCCCCTTGGTAGTCTGTGCCAGACCACCAAAGCCGAAGTACTTGAAGCCGACGATGCCGCCATTGGTGATGCCAGCCAGGTCCATGCTGTTGTTCCATACGTCGAAGTTGTCCTGCATCCACTCGTTGCTGTTGGTGCCACCGGTCATGAAGCAGGCCAGGCCGGCCGAATAGTAGGCGTAGGGCGGCAGGCCATAGACCTGGAAACCCTCGCTGGTGACCTCGGCACCCGTGTATTCGTTGCCCTTGCTGTCCTTGGCAGTCCACTCGTTGTTCTTGTCGTAGGGGTCGTAGGCGGTGATGCGCACCTTGCCGCCCTTGGCGACGGCCTTCTTGTCCCATGTTATCTTGACGGGGGCTACCATGGCCTGACGGGCATAGCCGAAGCCACGCGGCGGACGGTGGTAGAAGACGTACCACTGACCGTTAATCTGCTGTAGCGAGCCGTGCGTGTTGTGACCGGCATTGGTGGTGATGAGCTTCGAGCCGTCCTCGTTCTCGACGACACCACGCGAGTCAACCAGCACGCCGCCCGAACGCCACGGACCCAAGGGACTGTCGCCATAGGCATAGCGCAGGGCGCTGTTGGTATTGTCCAGACCATATTCAACACCGGAGTAGCCGCTGAACACTACGACATACTTGTTGCCGACCTGACGGATGCTCGATGCCTCGAAGAAATTGAAGTCCAGCGGGTTCTGATCCTTGTAGAGTGCCTTGTAGACACTGCCCTCCTTGTCCAGCAGCTTGCCGTCGCGGCTGCTGGCGGGAATGAAAGGGTCTATCAGCTCCGTGCCCTCGCGCTTGGAGTACATCGTGTTCTGGTCGAGCTCGCAGGCCGTGGAGTGCTGGAAACCGTAGAAGACGTAGGCGCGGTAGCCCTTGTCGAAGTCCTTGTCCTTCTTGTTGGTGACAGGCTCGATGAATACCGACGGGTCGAAGTCGATGAGCGAGCCCGGCAGACACTGGCTGCCGTCCTCGGTCAGGTTGACGGGTACGAAAGGTCCGTCAGGGCGGTCGCTCTTGCACACGGTGGCGATGCGGCGCCAGCCACGGCTGTGCGGATAGAGCCAGTAGGTCTTCTTCCCCGTCTGCTTGTCGACAGTCTCCACGAGGTCGGGGGCAAACATTGTGTCCCACTGTCCGTTGACGAACCATGAGAAGATGGGACCTTCGTCGCGCCACTGGGTGAGGTCCTCAACGGGTGCAGACCACATGCGGATGTCGTTGCCGCAGTACTGCGTGTAGTGGGTGTCGTGTGAACCGATGATGTAGGCACGCTGCTTGCCTGGGTTGTCGGGGTCGTCAAATACGCGGGGCTCGCCGTCGGGCACGTGCTCCCACAGCGGCAGGTAAGGGTTCTGCGCAGCCACGCTGCTAAAGAAAAAAGAAAAAAGAAAAAATAAAAAACTCGGCAGGAAACGTTTCATAATATAAACTCTATACTTTTAACTTTAAACTCTCAACTATAACCTCTTCCATCTTACTTCTTGAACTGCCACCAGTCCAGTCTGACGTCGCCTTGGGCCTTGTCGAAGCAGAGGTACAGGTCGTGGACGCCCGTAGCGCCCTTAACCTTCGTGGTAAAGGTCTTGTACTTGTCTGCGCTGCCCGTACTCTTGATGACAGCTGTGCCGATGGCGTCACCCTTCGGGCTGTCTATGCGTAGCGTGATGGTACAGCCCGCGTTTTCAGTTGGTTGCGACTGCGTCGCAACAGCTCCCGCCGCTGCCACGATGCTGAACTGCTTGGCACCGGTGCCGAAGTCCACGCCGCGCAGCCGGATGTATTCGCCATCGTTGATGTCATAGATATACATGTTGCGCTTGCCCGTCGATTCAGGCATGTCCTTGACGACACCTGTGTTCTGGATGCCCATCTTCGACGACTTCAGCCCGTAGCCCCAGGCCATGGTCTCGGCCTCCACGCGACGGTAGGGGTTCAGCCAGTGCAGCTGCTTGATGGGCTCCTGGTCCAGCCAGTAGGGCACTTCCTGGATGGTGCCGTCGGCATTGTAGGTAATCTCCGTGGCCGAGACGCTGCGGCGCTCGTGGTGCACGTAGGTGTCGAGGTGCATCAGGTCGTAGTTCTGGCCGAACACATACGAGTGTCCCTTGTAGTCGCAGATGCCGGGGTGATTGCCGCGGTCGCGCTGGGTGGGCTTCATGATGTAACCCTTCCACTGCCATGGACCTGTGGGTTTGTCGCTCATGGCATAGCCTAACGCTTCGGGACAGCAAGTTGAGGCGAAGCCGAGGTAGTAGTGCCCGTTGCGCTTGTAGAACCACGGTCCCTCCTGGTAGTTGGGGATGTGCGGCAGCTTGGTGACAGGACTGGCCAGCGACGTCATGTCGCTGCCTAACTTAGCCCAGAAGGTGTGGGGGTTACCCCAGTACATATAGGCCTGGCCGTCGTCGTCGGTATAGACGCTGGGGTCGATGTCATACCAGTTTGACTGGTCCCACACCAGCGGTTTGCCCAAGGGGTCCTTGAAAGGACCGTAGGGCGAGTCGGCCTCCAGTACGCCGATGCCGTGTCCGTGCAACGGGGCATAGAGGTAGTACTTGCCATTGCGCTCGACAGTCTGGATGGCCCAGGCACCGTTCTCACGCGAACGCCAGGGGAAGTCCTTCAGCGAGGCCACGGCACCGTGCTCCGTCCAGTTCACCATGTCGGTCGTGGACCACAGCAGCCAGTCGTACATGAAGAATCCTGCCGATGACTTCTCGTTCTCGTCGGGGATGTCCTCGGGCGAGGCGTCGTGCGACGTATAGAGGAACAGTGTGTCGCCCACCACCAGAGGTGACGGGTCGGCGGTATATTTCGTCTGGAACAGCGGCATGTTCACCTGCTCCAGTCCACGCATCTCCCACCAATCGAAGTTAAAGAGCTGCGGACCCTTGCGGCCCTTGAACACCAGGTACATGTCGCGGGTATGCAGATGGCCAGGATAGTTGTCGAAGGCTGCCAGATCGGCTGTCACCGTCTGCCATTTCTCCCAGCCGCCTGTGCCGGGCACATCCAGCGTGCCGAGCAGCTGGCCGCCGACGCTGTCCAACCGTATCTCTATCTGTCCGCCGCGCAGTCCGCTGGCCACACGGGCGGTGAAGGTTCGCGGCATCTTGTAGCAAAGGTGGACATTCTGCAGCTTGATGTAGTCACCATTGTGGATGTCGGTGACGTAAACACCTATGCGGTTTTTGACCTCAGGGCGCTCACCGTCTGCCATCTGCCACTGCGCAGTCTTCACACCCTTCGAGAAGGCCATCGTCTCGGCCTCTACCTGTCGGTAGGGGTCGAACTTGGCCACGGGCTTCACGCCCTCGTCGGTAGGCAGGATGGTGGGAAAACCACCGTCGTCGTTGTATTTGAACTCCTCCACGGCCACGCTGCGACCGAAGCCGCCGCCACCGGGCAACTTGCCCGTATGGTAGAAGAAGTAGGAGTGTCCCTTGTAGTCGGCCACACCGCAGTGGTTGGTGAACGACTTCGTGTCTGACAGCGGCATAATCTCGCCGGCATACGTCCACGGTCCCGTGGGGTGGGGAGCCGTGCTGTACGAGATATGCTCGGGCACGCCGCCTGCCGCATACAGCAGCTGGTACTGCTTGGAGCTTTCTACTTTGAACTTTGAACTGTCAACTTTCCTGATCCACGGCCCCTCGACATACGAGTCCTTATACTGCTTGCCTTTTTCGCGCAGCTTCATCATCGGACCGCCGAAGGCTTCCTCCGTCATGGCCAGCTTGCCTAATTCGCCGCTGTATGACACCATGTCCTCGTTTAGCTTCAGGTAGTAGCACTGCGGGTTGCCCCACATCAGCCAGGCCTGTCCGTCGTCGTCAATCATCACTGTCGGGTCAATGTGGTCCCACGAGCCGTCATCGTATAGCGGCTTTCCTAAGGCGTCGCGGAACGGTCCCGTCGGCGAGTCACTGACGGCGACGCCGATGGCCATGCCGTTCGTCAGCTTCGAGTGGGCACAGATGTACCAGTAGAACTTGCCGTTGCGCTCGATGGTCTGTGCTGCCCAGGCGCGGTCGTCAGCCCATGAGAAGCTCTCCAGGGCTAGCGGACTGCCGTGGTCCTGCCAGTTCACCATGTCCTGTGTTGAATACACGCGCCACTCCTGCATCCAGAAGAAGTCGGCGTTGTCCTCGTCGTGTCCGGTATAGACATACATCGTGCCATCGTGCACCATCGGTGCCGGGTCGCTCGTGTACCATGTCTGGACGAAGGGGTTCTGAGCCATGCCGCCCAGCGTCATCGTCAGGGCAGCGAAAAGTGTTATTTTGCGTTTCATTGTCATTTTGGTTTTCAGTTCTTTTATTTCGTGTGCAAAGATACAAAGAATCTGCAAAACCAACCTTATACCATGTTTCACGGACTTTTGCTGATGTATCATCGGCAGCGGTTCCAACAAGTATATAAGGTTCCTCCATATCGCGATGGCATGGAGAATTTCAGTTGTCCTTCCAGAAGGTGGGGGTGAAAAGAATAAGGACGGACATGATTTCGAGACGTCCTACGAGCATGAGGAAGGTACACGTCCACTTGAGGGGGACAGAAAGCTCGGCCCACGACATGACGGTGCCGATACCAGTATCGAGGGTGGCTCCGACGTTGCTCATACAGCTGAGGGCAATGATGATGGCATTGGTGTTGTCGATGCCGGCTGTAATCATGATGGTAGCCGTCAGGACGAGCATGATGGTGTAGATAGCAAAGAAGGCGAGAAGGGCCGATAGCTTCTGCTGGGGGATGGCCTGGCCGTTGACCTTGACAGGCAGGACGGCATTAGGGTGGAGACTCTTACGGAACTCATTGCGCAGCACCTTGAAAACCATGATGCCGCGGATGGTCTTGAAACCGCCAGTGGTTGACCCTGCGCATGCCCCGAGGAACATCAGCGAGCCTAAGGTGACCCAGGTGATGTGGGGCCAGCGGGCGAGGTCGTCAATGAAGATGCCTGTCGTCGTCATCACCGAGACAACGTGGAAGAGTGACGAGCGGAAGGCGTGCTCATAGCCGTAGCCGTTGTCGTTGACCAGTAGCCAGGCAATGAATAGGGTGGAGAGGGCCACGATGGCGAAGTAGACCTTGAACTCGGAACTGCGGAACAGCGCCCCTATCTTGAACTTGATGACCGCCATGTAAAGCATGGCGAAGTTGATACCCGCGAGGAACTGGAAAAGAGCGGAGACGTAGGTGGACCACTGGGCGTTGAACGCCGGGTTCTGTTCCATGTAGGATGGACTGTCATGTGGGGCGAATCCACCAGTAGCCGTGGTTGTGAGGGCGTAGTTGATGCTGTCGAACCACTGCATACCGCAGGCGGAGAAGGCCATGATGCAACCTATGGTGAGTGCCAGATACACAGTCCAAATCCATTTGGCCATGGTGGAAAGCCGAGGGTGCATCTTGGCGCGCATGGGGCCTGTGGCTTCTGCTGCGAAAACCTTCACGTTGCCGCTGCCTACCATGGAGGGCAGAATGGCGATGGTGAAGAAAACAATACCCAGTCCGCCAATCCACTGTGTCATGGAACGCCAGTAGAGGATGGTATGCGGCAGGCTGTCGATGTTGGTAAGGATGGTGGCGCCTGTGGTGGTGAATCCCGACATGGTCTCGAAGAAGGCGTCGGTGACGCTGGGAATATATCCTCCGATGAGGAATGGCAGCATGCCGAAAAACGAGAAGACAACCCATGTGGCGGTAACGAGCAGGTAGGCATCGCGGCGGCTGAGGTTGTTGTCGGCATCGCGCCCGAAGTACTTCAGCACGAAGCCGGTGCTGATGGTGAGGATGGCTGCTATGAGGAATGCCGGCATGTCGTCTTCACGATAGTAAACGGTGACGGCGACGCACGCAGCCAGCAGTGCTCCAAGCAGGAACAGCAGTGAGCCAATGACCTTGTATAGCAGCTTGTAGTTCATCTGAAGTATTTTTCTGCTTTCTTGAGGTGGTGCTCGTGGCAGAACACCATGACGGAGTCGCCAGCCTGTATGCGGGTGTTACCATTGACGAGGATGCCCTGGTTGTTACGTACCAGTCCGCCAATGGTGACGCCGAAGGGCAGTCCGAGGTCCTTGACGTCGTTTCTGGTGACTTTCGAACCGGGAGCAGCGATGAATTCTGCAACGTCAGAGTCGAGGAGCATTAGCGAACGCACGTTGGAGACGTCGGCGTCGAGCATCATCTGGTAGATGTGGCTGGCAGCGAGCGTCTTCTTGTTGATGATGGTGCCGATGTCGAGTCGTTCTGCCATCTCAACATAATCGAGGTTCTCCACCATGGCAACGGTCTTGCGTACCCCTAGGCGCTTCGCCGTGAGACAGGCCAGAATGTTGGTCTCGGCATTGCCCGTGAGGGCCACAAATGCCTGCGTATGCTGGATGCCCTCCTCCTGCAGCAGTCCCAGGTCGCGTCCATCGCCGTGGATGACCATCAGGTCCAGGTCAGCGAGTTTCTCGTTGAGCTTTTCGCAACGCTGCTGGTTAATCTCGATAATCTTCAGGTTCATGTAGTCTGGAGCAGTCTTGGCGACGCGTACCGCCGTACGTCCGCCGCCCATAATGATGACGTTCTTCACGTCGGTATAGTGCTCTTTGCCCACAATCTTACGTATATAAGAAATGTATTCACGCGTAGTCATGAAGTAGGCGATGTCGTTGACCCGCAACTCGTCGTTACCGCCAGGGATGAGGGTGTCGTCACCGCGCTTGATGGCTACCACGTGGTAGGGGTCGTCAGGGCCGCACAGCGTCTTCAGCGGCTGGTTGAGTATCTCGCAGCTCTCGCGCAACTTGATGCCAAGGAGAATGAGTGCGCCACCGTGGATGTCGATACGCTGGCGTACCCACGACATCTTCAGCCCGTTGGTGATGTCGATGGCTGCCAGCACCTCGGGGAAGATGAGCGAGTCGATGCCCATCTGCTGGAATAGCTCTTTACGTGCAGGGTCCAAGTACTCGAAGTTGTCGATGCGGGCAACCGTCTTCTTGGCACCTAAGGCATGGGCTATCATGCAGGCGTTCATGTTGCGGCTCTCGTCAGGCGTGACACCCACGAAGAGGTCTGCATGTTCAACACCGGCCTCCTTCATCGTGTTGATGCTCGTCGTGCGCCCTTGCAGCGTCATGATGTCGTAGCGACTGTCAAGGTCGCCCAGACGGTTGGCGTCTTCGTCGATGAGCACGCAGTCCTGATGGTCGCGTGAAAGTAGTTTTGACAGGTGTGTGCCTACGGCACCTGCTCCGGCAATGACGATCTTCATGAACCGTATTTTATATTGTTTATTGTTTATTGTTTATTGTTTATTTAGGCCGCAGGCCGCAACTATCGCCTCCTTGATGGCATCCTTGTCAATGCCCGTGATATGTTGTAGCTGGGCAACAGTACCGTGCTCAACGAAACTGTCGGGCAGTCCGAGTCGCTTGATAATGGGCGTATAGCCGTGGTCAGCCATCCATTCCAAGACGGCAGAACCCATGCCCCCGTTACGCACACCGTCCTCGATAGTGATAATTCGCTTGAACTTCCGCCCTATCTCGTGGAGCAAGTCTTCGTCCAAAGGTTTGAGGAAGCGAAGGTCGTAGTGGGCGACTCCTTTGTTCGTGACGGACGAATCGTAACCTGCTGAGAATTCGGCGATAGCCTGTTGGGCAATGATGCCGATGGGACCGAGGGTAATGACAGCGACGTCGCAGCCTTCGCGCAGACAGCGGCCAGTGCCTACCTTGATGGCCTCCAGCGGACAGCGCCAGTCGATGATCGACCCGTTGCCACGTGGATAGCGTATGACGAAGGGACCCTGGTTGGGCAGTTGGGCGGTAAACATCAGACGGCGCAGTTCGTGCTCGTCCATGGGAGAGGCGATAGTGAGGTTGGGGATGGGACGCAGTGCTGCCAGGTCGAAGGCACCATGGTGCGTGGGACCATCCTCCCCAACAAGTCCTGAGCGGTCCAGGCACAACACCACGGGAAGGCTGAGAATAGCCACGTCGTGGATGATGTTGTCGTAGGCCCGCTGAGCGAAGGCACTGTAGATGTTACAGAACGGCTGCAGCCCCTCCTTCGCCATACCTGCAGAAAAGGTTACCGCATGCCCCTCGGCAATGCCGACGTCGAAGGTGCGCTCCGGCATCTCCTTCATCATGATGTTCATCGAACAGCCTGTCGGCATGGCCGGCGTGACGCCTACAATCCTGTCGTTCTGCCGGGCCAGCTCCAGCAGCGTCTCACCGAAGACGTCCTGGAAACGTGGTGGCCTGTTCTCGTTGTCCACCACCACGCGCTTGCCCGTCTCAGCATCAAACATGCCTGGCGCGTGCCAAACCGTGACGTCCTTTTCAGCCGGCGCATAGCCATGCCCCTTTTGCGTGTGAAGGTGTAGCAGCTTCGGCCCTTTCATCTCCTTCAGCTGGCGCAGAATGCGTACCAGCTCCTTTACGTCATGTCCGTTAAAAGGTCCGAAATAGCGGATGTCCATGCCCTCGAAGACATTCTGCTGGTGCGAGATAGCCGACTTCAACGCGTTCGTCAAGCGAATCAGTCCGCGGCGGCGGTCATCCTCCAGCAGTCCTATCTTGTGCAGCCAGCGAGTCACCTTGAAGCGCAACGCATTGTATGTCTCATTCGTGCTCAGCGACAGCAGGTACTCCTGCATGCCGCCTACAGCACGGTCTATCGACATGTTGTTGTCGTTCAGGATAATCAGGATGTCATTGTCCGTCGATGACACATTGTTCAGACCCTCATACGCCAGTCCCCCCGACATCGCACCGTCACCAATCACAGCCACTACCTTCCTGTCCGTCCCCTTCGCTGCGATAGCCATGCCCAGTGCCGCCGAGATACTGTTCGACGCATGTCCGCAGACGAACGAGTCGTAGTCGCTCTCCTCCGGTGACGGGAAGGGACGCAGTCCGCCCAACTTTCGGTTCGTGTTGAAGCGTTTTCTGCGCCCCGTCAGTATTTTGTGGCTATACGCCTGATGACCCACATCCCATACAATGCGGTCCCTCGGCGTGTCGTAAACGTAGTGCAGAGCCACCGTTATCTCCGTAGCCCCCAGGCTTGATGCCAGATGGCCCGGATTCACCGACAACTCCTTGACAATATCCTCGCGGAGTTCCCGGCATACCTCCGGCAGCTCGTCAACAGACAGTTTCCTGAGGTCCTCAGGAAAATCTATTTCTTTCAGCAGTTCCACTTCTTTATGTCAATTTTGGTGCAAAGGTACGAATAAGTGAGCGAAATGCCAAATTTATTTGAGCATTTCCGAACGAAAGTACTTTCGACGGAACGTCAAAGGTACGAATAAGTGAGCGAAATGCCAAATTTATTTGAATTTTTCCAAAAATCCTTGCACATTACATAAATTCTTCATATATTTGCAATGTGATAACTAAAAACTCATGATACACGTCAGCTTGTCTGATGACGCTTTGCGTCCGCTTCCATTCTATCTGGCTTTGGAGGAGTATGTTGCCCGCACCATGCCTGCTGGCGATTATTTCCTGCTGTGGCAGGTGGCGCCTACCGTCATCTTCGGTCGCAATCAGCATCTGGAGAATGAAGTGGATGCCGACTACTGTCGTCGTCACGGCATAGCAATGTATCGCAGGAAGAGTGGCGGCGGCTGCGTGTATGCCGACCTGTCGAACTTGATGTTGTCGTTTGTAACACCTACTGAGGATGTGGGATTTGCCTTCAACCGCTATGTCAACTTGCTGCTGCTGGTGTTGCGCAAGCTGGGCATCGATGCTGTCGGTACTCGTCATAACGATGTGCTGATAGGCGACAGGAAGGTGAGCGGGACAGCATGCTATAAACTCCCCAACCGTTCCATCGTCCATGGCACACTGCTGTATGATACCAATATGAATCACATGCTGAACGCCATTACGCCCAGTGCCGAGAAATTGGAGTCGAAGGGTATTCAAAGCGTGCGTCAGCGCATCACGCTGCTGAAGGATCACACGGACGTTGGACTGGAGGAGGTGAAGGCGCTCATTCTCAAGACCCTTTGCGATGACGAGTTCTGCCTGGCTGACGATGCCATCCGGGAGGTCGAACAAATAGAGCGGCAGTATCATGAAGAGCAATTTATCCACTTAGTATAAAAACGATGGAACAGGAAAACAAGAGAACATGTCTCTATGACAAACATGTGTCGCTGGGGGCGCTGATGTCTCCCTTTGGCGGCTTTGAGATGCCCATACAGTATTCGGGCATCGTGGACGAGCATCAGGCAGTGCGCCAGGCTTGTGGCGTTTTTGACGTCAGCCACATGGGCGAAGTGCTCATCAGCGGCAGTGACGCAGAACGCTATGTGAACCACCTCTTCACCAACGACGTTGTGGACATGCCCATCGGGAAAATCCTCTATGGCATGATGTGCTACGAGAACGGTGGCGTGGTGGACGACCTGCTGGTGTATAAGATGGATGATGATGTATTCCTGCTGGTTATCAATGCTGCGAACATCGACAAGGACTGGGCATGGATACAGCAGCAGTCGGCAGGCTACGACGTGGCATTGAAAAACCAGAGCGACCAGTATGGTGAGATAGCTGTGCAGGGGCCGCAGTCGCAGGACATCATGGAACGAATGTTGGGCGTCTCGCTAAACGACTTGTCGTTCTACACCTTCTGTATTTACCAAGGTGATTCCAGCCTTGACGGTATGAGCGACGGCCTGCCCATTATCGTCAGCCGTACGGGCTATACGGGAGAGGACGGCTTCGAAATCTATGCTTCGCCAGAGATTATCCGCCTCTACTGGGACACGCTGGTGGAAATCCATCGGGTGAAACCCTGTGGACTGGGATGCCGCGATACGCTGCGTTTCGAGGTCGGACTGCCGTTGTATGGCGACGAACTGTCGGCAGACATAACACCCGTGATGGCTGGTTTGAGCGTCTTTGTCAAACTCGACAAGGAGGAGTTTATCGGCAAGGAGGCGTTGGCACGGCAAAAGGCAGAAGGCCCTGCACGCAAACTGGTGGGTATCGAACTGCAGGACAAGGCCATCCCCCGTCATGGCTATGCCGTACTAAAGGATGGTCGGCAGATAGGCGAGGTGACAACGGGCTATCATGCCATCTCGACGGACAAGAGCGTATGCATGGCTCTCGTCGATGCACGGTATGCAGCGCTGGGTACAGCAGTAGATATCCAGATACGCAAGAAAGTATTTCCGGGAATCGTTGTCAAGAAACAGTTCTACAACAAAAAATACAAGAAGGATTAATCATTAAATATTCAGAAAGATTATGGCAAAAGTATTGGAAGGACTCTATTACAGTGAGTCGCACGAGTATGTGAGAGTGGATGGTGATTATGGTTACGTTGGTATTACGGACTATGCCCAGCATGCACTGGGTAATGTCGTCTATGTGGATGTGCCCGATGTGGACGACGAGGTGGCGGCAGGTGAAGAGTTTGGCGCCGTTGAGAGTGTGAAGGCTGCCAGCGACCTGATTTCTCCCGTGACAGGTGTTGTTGTCGAAGTGAACGAGGCACTGGAAGACCAGCCCGAACTCATCAATGTCAATGCTTACGAGAACTGGATTGTCAAGGTGGAAATCTCTGACATGAGCGAACTTGACAACCTCATGGATGCCAAGGCCTATGCCGCCTTCTGTGACAAATAACGAAAAGGAAGTCGTTAACGAAAAGCCATTCCATGTTTAAGTATTTTCCGCATACGGAGGATGACCTGCATACAATGCTTCAGCGTGCAGGCATCCAATCGCTTGATGCCCTTTATGCTCAGATTCCTGACAGCATCCGCTTCAAGGGCGACTACCAGTTGCCTGAGGCTATGAGCGAGCAGGAGGTACGAGAGTTGTTCGTCCGGTTAGGCACCCAGAACAAACAACTGACATGCTTTGCCGGCATGGGTGTCTATGACCACTATACGCCCAGTGTCATTCCACAGATGGTGGAGCGCTCGGAGTTCCTGACGTCCTATACACCCTATCAGGCAGAGATTTCGCAGGGCACGCTGCACTACATCTTTGAATATCAGTCCATGATGGCTGAACTGACGGGCATGGACATCTCGAACGCATCGATGTATGACGGCACTACGGCAGCAGCTGAGGCCATGATGATGGCTGTAGCTGCCGGCAAAAAGCAGAATAAGGTGCTGGTATCGGCGACGGTCAGGCCTCAAACGCGACAGGTGCTCGAAACATATGCCCTTCATCATGGTATCGAACTGGAAACCATTGCTGCCGAAGGAGGCGTCACTTCAAGACAGGAACTCGAAGCACAACTGGCTGACGGCGGTGTGGCTGGCGTATTGGTACAGCAGCCCAACGTCTATGGTATCGTAGAAGACCTGACGGGATTTTCCGAGACCTGCCACGGACATAAAGCATTGCTCATAGTAGACAGCGTCGCTGCCGACCTGGGCGTGCTGAAAACTCCGGGCGAGTGGGGGGCTGACATCGCTGTCGGCGATGGGCAGTCGCTGGGTATCCCCATGCAGTGGGGAGGCCCTTATGTGGGCTATATGTGCTGCACGGAGAAGTTGATTCGTAAGATGCCGGGACGCATCGTCGGCATGACGAAGGATAATCGCGGCCAACGGGCCTTTGTGTTGACGCTGCAGGCTCGCGAACAGCATATCCGCCGCCAGAAAGCTACCTCTAATATTTGTAGCAACCAGAGTCTCATGGCCTTGTGGGTCACTATCTACCTGTCGCTGATGGGCAAGCAAGGACTCAAGGAGGCTGGCGAACTCTCGTATGCCGGTGCTCACTATCTGTGTGACGGACTATTGAAGACAGGACGCTTCACGCTAGTCTACGACAAGCCCTTCTTTAACGAGTTCTATGTCAAATATGAGGGTGATGCTGATACCCTCTGCCAACGTTTTATAGAGGAGGGTATCCTGGGAGGTGTGCGCTATGACAAAGGCATTGTGTTTGCCGTCACTGAGAAACGCACGAAAGAAGAAATTGATCATCTTGTAAAGATAGCAGCCTTATGAACAACCAATTATATGGAAACCTGATTTTTGAACTTTCGAAGGAAGGTCGTAAGGGCTATAGCTTGTCCAAGAATCGTTTTGGAACGTTTGAGATTCCCCAGTCGATGCGTCGTTCGAAGGATGCCCAGTTGCCTGAGTGCGACGAACTGACAGTGGTGCGTCACTATACAAACCTCTCGAATAATAACTTTGGCGTCGATACGGGCTTCTATCCCTTGGGGTCGTGTACGATGAAGTATAATCCTAAAATCAACGAGGAGATGGCTGCCCTGCCGCAGTTCCAGCAACTCCATCCAGAACAGCCTGCCGACACCACACGCGGCGCTGAGGCTGTGGTGACATTGCTGGAACGCTCGCTATGCGCACTGACAGGACTGGCTCACTTTACTTTCAAACCATACGCCGGCGCTCATGGAGAACTGACGGGACTGATTGTTATTGACAACTACCATCGTTCGCGTGGAGATATGCAGCGCAGGAAGGTCATCGTTCCCGATTCGGCACATGGCACCAATCCTGCTTCGGCTTCTGTCTGCGGTCTGGAAATATTGGAGGTGAAGTCTACTAAGGATGGTTTGGTTGATCAGGAGGATTTGCAACGACTGATAAGCCTTGAGGGTCCCTGCATCGCCGCTATGATGATGACCAATCCCAATACGCTGGGACTCTTCGAGACGGGCATCCCTAAGATAGCTCAACTTATTCATGACTGCGGAGGCCTGATGTACTACGACGGTGCCAACCTGAATCCCATGTTGGGTGTATGTCGTCCTGGGGATATGGGCTTCGACGTGATGCACATCAATCTACATAAGACTTTCTCAACGCCTCATGGTGGTGGAGGACCAGGCAGCGGACCCGTAGGCGTCCGCGAGGGGTTGCAGCAGTTCCTGCCCACGGTATCGCCCTATCATGGCAACTTCACTGTCATGCTGCGCGCCTATGCCTACATCCTGTCGTTGGGACGAGAGCACGTCAAGGAGGTCGGGCCGTTAGCCACGCTGAATGCCAACTATATCAAGGAGTCACTGAAGGATGTCTACGAATTGCCTATTGAGGGATTATGCTGTCATGAGTTCGTCTTTAATGGTCTGAAGGACAAATCGACTGGCGTGACGACGATGGATGTCGCCAAGCGCCTGCTGGACTATGGCTATCACGCGCCTACCATCTATTTCCCGCTCTTGTTCCATGAGAGCCTGATGGTGGAACCCACGGAAAACGAGTCGAAAGAGACACTGGACGGTTTTATCGCCGTGATGCGCCAGATTGCCGAGGAGGCTAAGAGTGACCCGGAACTGGTCAGGTCGGCTCCTCATACGACACCCATCGGTCGTGTTGATGACGTACAGGCTGCCAAGCATCCGGTAACGACTTATCGCCAACTCAAGGCTGAGAATATTTAATGTTTCAACAGTAGTGTTTTATGTCAGAAGCTGATCTCATTATTATCGGCGCGGGGCCAGGAGGGTACCGCGCCGCTGAATATGCCGCCAAACAAGGATTGAAGGTGGCCCTCTTTGAGGACGGCCATGTCGGCGGCACGTGTCTCAATGTGGGCTGCATCCCCACGAAAACCTACGCTCACAGCGCTTCATTCGCAGAAGCCCGTGAGCGCATGGCCTCCGTCGTCCCCCAACTCCGTGCAGGCGTCGAGGGCATCCTCTCGAATCCCAACATCACGCTTGTAAGAGAGAAAGGCGTCTTTACTGATGCTCATACCGTTGGAGACTTCACCGCTGAGAATATCATCATTGCCACAGGCTCTGAGACAAAGTTGTTGCCAATAGCGGGTGTTGATGATGCTCGTGTGGTTGATTCCGCAGGGTTACTGCAACTTGGTACGCTTCCCAAGCATTTGACTATCATCGGTGCTGGTGTCATCGGCATGGAGTTCGCTTCTGTGTTCCATCGCTTTGGCTCCGAGGTGACGGTGATAGAGTATCTGAAGGAGTGTCTGCCTGCTCTTGACAGTGACATCGCCAAACGATTGCGCAAGACGCTTGAGAAGCGTGGCATCACCTTCAAAATGAAAACGGCGGTAGAGAATATCGCTGATATTGATGCCGATGTCATCCTGATGGCCACAGGACGCAAACCGCGTACTGAGGGCTTGAATCTGGAAAACTTAGGTGTCGGTCTGGCTCCTAATGGTGCTATTCAAGTCAATGAAAACTTTGAGGTAATTTCTCATCATTCAACACTCGCCTCTCACCTCTATGCCATCGGTGACGTCAATGGACGTCAGATGCTGGCTCATGCCGCAGAAATGCAGGCAATACATGCCGTTAACCACATCTTAGGACGTACTGACACCATCCGTTTTGATGTCATGCCGGCAGCCATCTTCACTATACCTGAGGCTGCTTGTGTAGGACCGACGGAAGACCAACTGAAGGCTGAGAGCGTGGCCTACAAATGCCGCAAGGCCTTCTGGCGTGCCAACGGCAAAGCGATGGCGATGGGCGAGACGGAAGGAATGCTGAAGCTGTTCAGCAATCAGGAAGATCGCATCATAGGCTGCCATGCCTACGGTGCCCATGCTGCCGACATCGTTCAGGAGGTCAGCGTGCTGATGTGTCGTGACACGACGGTTGCCCAGCTTCGCGACATGGTGCATATTCACCCCACGTTGGGCGAAATCCTGCTGACTGCAGCTAACGCATGACTATTACTGCCCTGCGGCACTACTCTGGCGGTTCTCATTCATGAACTCACGAGGCGACATGCCGTAGAACTTCTTGAAAATCGTCGAGAACGAAGCGGCATTGTTGAAACCGCAGGCGTACATCACTTCCGTGATGTTCATGTTCCGGGTGCTCAGGAGGTGAGCCGCCTGCTTTAGACGGATGTTGCGTATGAAGTCGTGAGGTGTCTGTCCTGTCAGTTCTTTCATCTTGCGATGCAGGTGTACACGGCTGATACCGACCTCATCGGCAATGGCATCGACGCTGAGGTCGGAATTGCCGATATTCTTGTTGATGACCTTCATGACGCGATCCAGCAACTGATCATCGGGCGACTTCATCTTCACTTCGTCTACCTGCTCCTCCAATTGGTCGTTCCTGCCATACTTCAGTCGTAGCATGTGATGGGTGTGAATGAGGTTGACGATGGTGCGACGCAGGATGTCCATGTTGAAAGGTTTCATGATGTAGGCATCAGCACCCATCTCAAGACCTTCGAGCTGGTCTTCGTCGCGGCTCTTGGCAGTGAGCAGGATGACGGGCACATGGCTGGTCGAGGGGTTGCTCTTGATTTTCGAGCACATGGCTGTACCGTCCATTTCAGGCATCATAATGTCTGAGATGACGAGGTCAGGGATGGACTTCAGCACCACGCTGAGACCCACCTTTCCATTTTCGCATGTCGTGATGTCATAGTCGGTCGAGAGTTCACTTTGCAGGAATTCCAGAATCTCCTTGTCATCCTCGACGAGCACGATATGCTGCCGACGGCCAACCTTAGGCAACTCTGCGGCGACGGTCTCCTCGGGTACCACTTCTTCGGCTTCGATGAGACTGGACGGGGCAGTTGCAATCAGTGATGTATCCTCGATGATTTCCTCGGGCTTTAGGTGGGCGTTGCCTTGTGGTATAGTGACAATGAATTCAGCTCCTTTCTCGCCGACATTGTTTTGGGCCTTGATAGTGCCATGATGCAGTTCGACGAGCGAGCGTGTCAGGTCCAGTCCGATGCCTGTACCGGTCTTGCGGTCGTTAACATGGGTAGGCGTCTGGTAGAAACGTTCGAAAATACGGTCGAGCTTGTCTTCGGGAATGCCTTCTCCGTTGTCGCGAATGGCGATGCGGACATTCTTTTCATCGTGGGAGAGTGCAATGTGCACGTGTCCACCAGCAGGAGTGAACTTAAAGGCATTAGACAGCAGATTGACGATGACTTTGTCGAAATTGTTGCGGTCTATCCATACTGGCAGCTCTTGTGTGTCGCGCTCGTAGGTAAACTGGATGTTCTTGGCCTTGGCCTGTTGCGAAAAGAGGGTATAGATGTCGCCTATGAATGAGACGATTTCTGTCTCGCACATGTGCATCTGCATTTGACCCTTGTCAATCTTACGTAAGTCCATCATCTGGTTGATGAGGCCCAAAATGCGCTCGGCATTACGGCGGATGGTCTCGTAGACGCTCCGGCGATGGATGTCATCGTCCTGCTTGATGAGTGACAACAGCGGAGTGACAATCAGCGTCATAGGGGTGCGTATCTCATGCGAGATGTTCATGAAGAACTTCAGTTTGGCATCAGCCATCTCCTCGGCATGTATGTGCTCCTGCAATCGCAAACGGTCCTGCTCCTTGCGCTTATGCTGACGGCGATACCATAAGAAAAGTCCTGCCAACGCAAGAATGTACATGATGTATGCCAGAGGAGTGCGATACCATGGAGCGTGAATCACAACCTTGAAACAACGCTCGGGAGTCTCCGTGTCATTCTGCTCCGCAACCACGCAGAAATCGTAGTCGCCAGGAGGCAGGTGGCTGAACGTAATTTCGTTGACACCTGGCGGCATGCGAACCCATTCTTCCTTGTTGATGCGGTAGCGATAGACCACATGCTCAGGACTATCGTAGGTCAGCGTTGACAGCTGGATGCTGAAATTATTGTCACTGGAACTCAGCACGAACTTGTCAGCATCAATGACGGCGCTATTCACTACCTTCCAGAAACCCGACATGGTGGCAGGCGTTACAGGCTCTCCATTTACTGTAAAACCTGTCAGCTTCACCTCTGCATTCCACTTGTGCTCATGGATCTCTGAGGGGTTAAACCATGTCACACCTGCCAGACCTCCAAAGACCATTTGACCGTCAGGCTGCACCCATGAAGCCCCATCACTGAACTCGTTAGACTGCAAGCCGTTGTCCACATAGTAAGTGTTGGTCTTGCCAGTCTTGGGGTCCAGACAGCAGAGTCCATGGTCGGTGCTAATCCACAGACGCCCCTGACTGTCCTGCTCAATAGAGGCAATGCCATTGTCGGTTAATCCGCTTTCCAGGTTCTTTAGCGTCGCTTGGCGAGTCTTCAGGTCATAGCACACCAGTCCGTCGTTCGTGCCGACATATAGCACACCACCGTACTCTCGGGCGATACGTGTCGGTTTGCCGTACCGCGGACAGTTCTTGCCAAATGTCGAAATCCAGTCCTCGCTGTCCAAGACCATCGCACACACACCCATCGATGTGGCAACATAGATGCGCTTACCGTCAGGCGATATGGATATCTGCGACAAATAGTCGTTGATGATACTGTTCACCTTGGGGTCGTTGGGGGCTTTCTCAGCCTGACGATAGGTCTTTACGTCACCAGTTTCTAAATCCAGACACTGTAGGCCATAGCCCATGGTGGCTATCCACAGACGTTCCTCATGGTCTGTCTCCAAGTCAAAGATGCTGGATGCCGGGCCTTGTGGCAGCAGGTAAGGATGATAGGTCATGCTCTTGGGGTCAATATAGCCCAGCCCCTCTTTATATGTACCCAGCCAAATGCGCCCCTGCCTGTCCTCGCAAAGTCCTAGTATGGTAGCGGGGAAATTCTCCTTAAAATGCTTGACGAGCTTACTGTTAACGTCCATGCAGTAGAGTCCGTCCCGGTCGGTACCTATCCATTTGTAACCATTCGAGCCGCCCAGCACGCTGATGACACAAGCCGAGCCGATGGTATTTCTCAAACCTAATTTATAGCCCATGTAGCCGAAACCCATCATGTGTCCGGGTTGCATATAGATACCTTTTTGCAACAGTCCCAGCCACACGTTGCCATTGCGATCCTCGCAGATGGAGTATACCTTTGCCGTACTCAGGTCCACGTCACGGCTGAAATAGGGATTGTCGACCAGACGGTTGCTCTTGGGGTCATAGATGGCAAGTCCTGAACCATCGTATCCCAGCATGATATGCTGGCGGTTGTTTACATAAAGCGTTGAGATATGTTTGTTGCCTGTCGCCTCGATATGGACAGGCGTATCGCCGTCGAGCCGGTAAAGACCATGATTGGTGGTACCGACATAAAAATGACCATCACTGTATTCACAGATGTCAAATATCGTATGCCGGTGTTCGTCATCCTGGAAATAACGCTTGATATGGTTGCCGTCCCAACGCCAAAGACCTTGATCGTCAGAGAGAATCCACAGATTGCCATGGCTGTCCTCCATCAGTTTGTGTATGGATTTTGCCTCGCGTAGGCGCTTGTCCATCTCGCGGGCTTCTTGGTGGTCATTCATCTTCAGTACGCCATGGCCTGACGTTCCTATCAAAATGTCACCGTTACGGCGTTGCAACAGAGATGTCACATAACAAGGAACAGGGGTGCCATCCACACTGTAAGTCTTGACATCCTGGAAACGTTCACCATCGTAGGTCTGCAATGCACCGTACATGCCGACATAAAATAGACCGTCGCGATCCTGCATCATGCAGTTCACATAATTACTGGCCATTCCCAAGTCCTTCCGCGATTCCTTCTTCAGAATGAGGAACTTGTAGCCGTCGTAGCGGTTCAGACCGTTACGGGTAGCTACCCATATAAACCCATCACGATCCAGGTAAATCTGCGTTGTGAAACTGCTTGACATCTGTTTGTCGGCATCAAACAGTTTGCCCATTTGGGCATGAGCGTTCCATCCGAGGCAAAGAGATATCAATAAAAATATACTTCGTATATAAGTCGAACTATTCATGTTAGTGAGTAATACTAGTAGCCAGTTTGTTAGTAACGGCTGCAAAGATAAGCATTTTTTGCGAAAAGAACCAAAATAATGCAAAAAACTTTACGCTGCGTAACAAAAAAAGTCACGCAGCGTAACATGAAAGGGAGCTTTTGGTATTATTTTTCACCTGCTTGGTAGCTGAACGCGTCAACGTCAATCCAGCCGCCAAGCCGCTTCGTAGCATAGTTGATGATGGCAAACTTGGAACCCATGAAGAAACGCTGCCAGTCGAAGCACATCTTATACTCACCGCCTAACTGTGTCCATTCCGTGCCCTCTGTGCTGTAGTAGAACGTGGCCTTGTCACCCACACCGGGACGGAAGTCTGCATCAATGCGCAGCCACACTTCATTGCCTGAATACTTGAGTTCTTCCACTGTTTTCTCAGTGACGTTTTCTACAGCCTTCTCGCGCTGGCTGAGCTTCACTGACAACTCATTCAGTTGCAGCGTCAGTTTCTTGCCGTTCTTCTTGATAAACAGGCCGCATGTCTCGTCGTTGAAGGCTGCAAAACCAGCAACATCACCGTCTCTCATCTTCGACAGGTCCAGTTTCACAGAACCACTGCACATCGGACCCTCCATGCGCTGTGTCAGCGTGTTCGGGGCTAAGTAGAGGTTGGGTACCACACGCCCTGTCTTCAAGCGAAGCCATCCCGGACGCTCTGTTAGACTCCATGCTTTGTCCATTGGATTATGGTTCCATTGCCAGTGCAGTCCCAGTTTGTCGCTGCCGAAGTCGTCGGGACAAACGATATGATGCTCTGGCTCTCCACTCTTCAGCGCACGCACACGTTCGGGAACGATTCCTTCTTCGTCGCCCAACATTGGCCAGCCGTCAATCCAGCGGCAGGGCATCAATGTCAGCACACGGCCTACACCGCCACGATCCTGGAAGATGACGCCATACCAGTCGCCCCATTCCGTGTCAACAATGGTTCCCTGTGCTTCGTAGGAGAAACCGCCGAACGGCGATTGTAAGATGACGTTCTTCTCGTATGGCCCATGAATGTCGTCTGCCCTGTAGCAAACCTCACGGCGGTGACGGCCAGGGGCATAGACGTGCGAAATCATCAGCAGGTAGTACTTGCCGTTATGTTTAATCATGCGCGAACCCTCCAAAAGTCCTGTCTCGTCTGCTTCACGCTTGAAAATATGCTGGTGGGTACCTTCGATAACATCGCTTAAGTCGGGCTTCAGCTCCATCATCTCCCCCGTACCATAGATGACGTATACGCGGTCGTCATCGTCGAAGAATAGCGAACAGTCGTGGAAATGGCGCATTCTGGACAACAGCTTCCATTCTCCTTCGGCTTTCTCTGCAGTAAAAATATAGGTATCGCCCATTGCTCCGGCTTCGTTGGGAGCCAACAAAGCATAGAAACGTCCGTTATGGTATTTTAGCGACGTTGCCCACTGGCCGCGGCCATATACCGTACCCTCCTGTAGGTCATATTTCGGTGAGTCTGTCAACTTGTCAAAAATATACCCCACCGTCTCCCAGTTTTTCAAGTCTTTCGACCGCATGATAGGAGCACCGGGCATCAGGTGCATAGTCGTTGACACTAAATAATAGGTATCGCCCACGCGTATAATATCGGGGTCGGGCACGTCAGCCCAGAGCATAGGGTTCGTAACGTATTCTTTTACAAGTGTTTCGTTATCCTTAAAAGCACCATCAGTGCTGCCGGAACGCTTTCCGGCAGCTTCTGAGGTTACAAAACAAACTACTAATGATAATATTACTAAAACAAATCTTTTCTTCATGTCTGTGTCAGGTTAGTTTTGGTTTCCATGTGACTTTTAATCACGGTGCAAAGGTAAGCACTTTTTTTAAAACAGACATTATTATAAGTGTCACAAACTTTTTTGTTTGTATCTTTATTGCTTTTTTAGGTTCCATTTGCTGTTATCGCTCTTAAAATCGTACTCCGCGAGGGTCGGCGTAGAGTCTCCAGTACAGTAGATACAGTAGCGAGTGTTCGTCCCGGGGATGCCGGGAATGGCTTTGGGCATCATGCGATATGTGCCATCGGTGAGTTGCTCAATGCGCCAGAGCTGTTCGTCAGCGCCAGTATAAGCGGGAACGGTGGTCAGCTCCTTGTCAGCAGTGGCAGCAAGAGCACGGTCTGTGCCAGCAATGGTAATCTTGAAATAGGGTGCACTCAGATAGCCACCGGCTTCGTTGACTGCTGTGATGGTCCAATGCTGCCAGGGGCGGAACATGTAGTCGCTACAGCGCACGGCGATGTTACCTGCTGGCCATTTGTCCTTTACTTCGTCGAGGGTCTGGTTGGCAATAGGTACTGGTGGCTTTTGCATGGCTTCTCTGTTGAACCATCCCTGACGCTCCTGCTTCATTCGTTCAAAGTCGACGGCGATTTCCAACGAGTAGCCACGGCGCTCGCTCTCTATGGCAAAGGTGCCACCCTTGAACTGTTCGCCGCCTACGGGCCAGCCGTTCTTCCATAGCAGGGGACGGACAGCCAGGGTGGAACGTCCGCTTAAGTCGAAGTCTGCCTCCCAGTGGAAGGAAGCAACTTCCACGCCCTCGTCGATAATGGTGCGTCCAAAGTGTCCTGCACCAGTCTTGCGGTCGCCGGCATTGAATACCATGCGTCCGCCGCCATGAAACATGTCACGGCCGACATTGTCGAGGTACGGTCCTTCCACGTTACGTGAACGGCCTACCACAATATTATAGGTAGAATTCACACCGTCGCAGCAGGTGCCATGAGTGCCTAACAGGTAATACCAGCCGTCGCGGTAGATTAAGTCGGTAGCCTCGCAGTCGATGGCGATGTCCTTCTCCTTGTTACCCTTCATGCGGAAACCCGTCTTGGGGTCTAGTTCGATGAGTCGGATGGTGCCGAAGTAGGTGCCGTATGTCGCCCAAAGACGGCCCGTCGTGGGGTCGAGGAGCAGGCAAGGATCGATGGCATCCTGGTCTTCCATGCCGTCACTGGCGCATACCTCAACGGCTTGCGACCACTTGAAGTCGGGCAACTTCGGGTCGAGCGTCTTGTTCCACATGGTCAGGATGCGGCCGTTGTGGCCACCGCCTAGTCCACCTCCTGTAGCACCATAGATGCAGAGGTAGCGGTCTCCGATTTTCATGACGTCGGGTGCGGCACCGCCGCCTGGGCGGTCAGCGCCACTGTGCCACGACCAGCCGTCGTCGCTGATGATTCCGCCGCCTCCTGTCCCGAAGGTGTACCACTTGCCGTCACATTCGGCCAGCGTCGAAGGGTCGTGGATATAAGGTGCGCCTGTCTGTGCATTAGCAGCGATGGCAATCGTCAAAGCTGCAAAAATACTATGTAGTTTTTTCATTTTATTGTGCATTGATTAAATAGTTCTTTACTGGATTACCTTTCTCGTCGATGAAGCGGACGCACATGTCTGCCAGGCCGGGACCGTTGATGATAGCACCACGCAGCACATGACTGCCGGGCTTGAGGGTGAAGCGGCGTGACGTGCCATCGTCCTCCACCATACGGCGGTCGCCCTCCAGCAGCAGCACTTCCTCGCCGTCGAGCCACCACATGGAGGCACCATTGGAACCGCATGCCAGACGTACATCCTGTAACTCTTCTGTATTCATGATGACCGTTTCCACCCAATAGAACGAGCCATAGGTCTGCTTGCCATATTTCTCGGCGAAGCGGAACAGCTTCATGTTGTAAGTGTCGCTGTCCAGGTTATACCACTTGGTCTTTTTCTGCTGCTTGGGCAACTGTGCCAGTTCGTCAGTAAATTTGGTGCGCAGCCACGAGTCGGTGAAGATGACGTTCGAACGAACGTCGACAGCCGACGGCTCCATCATGTGCCACCGGCGGATGAACCCCTGCTCGTCTGGCTGCAGCGGGGCTGTGCCCTTGGCTACAGGCGTAAAGTACTTGGGTCGGTTTTTGAACTGTACCCAGTCGAAAGATACGGCAGCATTGCCCTCGTTGGTGATGACAAGATCTGTTACGCCATTTGGCGTATAGTCTAACGCGGCTGTCATCGTCATCCACTGGTTGCTCTGGTCGCGACGGAAGGGCGTAGGCATGCCGGGACGAGTCATCTCGCTCTTCACTGTCATCTTGATGCGTGCCAAGATCTTGCCTTTGGCACTCTTCTCGCGAATGCAGAATTCTGTATTATCGGCAGCCTTGGCACCAACGACAAGGTAACCGTCGGTGATGCAGCTGAAGTCCACACCATCATATTTCAGCCAACTACCCTTCTTAGGTAGGGTGGCCTGATAGCTGCGGAAGGTGTTCACTGTGTCGATGAGTTCTGTCGTTACTTCAGTCGATGCCGTGCTGTAGCGGTCAATCTCTATTTTCTCCGTTGCTTGGTTGATGCCGACACCGCGCATGGTAGGCTTCACCTCCTGGATGGTGCCGTCATTGTTGAACGATACCTTCTCGATGCATACGGAGCGTCGCTTGTCGTCGCGGGGCGAGAAGTCGTTGTGGTGATAGAACAGATACCACTGGCCCCGGTACTCCACCAGCGAGTGGTGGTTGGTCCAGCACTGGTTGGCGTGCTCGGCCATGATGATGCCCTTGAAGTCCCAGGGACCCAACGGCGACTTCGACATGGCGTAGGCCAGTGTCTCGGTGGGATTCTTGCCATTGCTGGTGTCGCCACGCACCCACGGGAAGGTCAGGTAGTACCAGTCGCCCCGGCGGAAGGCAAAGGGACCCTCCTTGAAACCTTCTGGCAGGCCCTCCATCTGCTCGCCGCCAACCATCATGGGCGGCATTTCGGGCTGACCCTCGCGACGGGGCATCTTCATTTCCTTCAGTTCGCCGTCCAGTTCCAGCATGTTGTCCTTCAGCTTGGCACCGCGGATACCCATGCCGCTCCAGTATATATAGGCGGAACCGTCTTTGTCGACGAGCACACAGGGGTCGATGCCACTGACACCCTTGATGGGCTCCTGCTCCAATTTGAACGGCCCCTCGGGACGGTCGGCAACAGCCACGCCAATGGCAAAACCTCGTCCGCTCTTGGGACCATTGGGGAAGTAGAAGTAGTACTTGCCGTTCTTGCTGACGCAGTCGGGAGCCCACATGGAGTAGCCGTCAGGTTTGCCCCAGGGCACTTGCTCTTGCGAGACAATTATGCCGTGGTCCGTCCAGTCGGTAAGGTTCTCAGAGGAGAAAACGTGGTAGTCAGCCATGCAGAACCAGTCCTTTCTGGCAAAGTCTGCAGGCGGTACGATGTCGTGCGACGGGTATACGTATACCTTATTATTAAAAACGCGAGCTGTCGGGTCAGCCGTGAACTGGTCACGGATAATCGGGTTCTGTGCCGTGGCAGCTACGGCTGCCACGAACAGAACGAGGGTTGATAAAATAGTTTTTTGATAATTCATAAGCTATCTGGGAGATTAATAGTCAGTGATTTTAGGTCCTCTTTACGCGAGCTGGTGCCAATGAGCACTTCATATTGTCCTGGCTTGGAACGCATTGTATTGGTGGCGGCGTCCCAGAACTCAAAACTCTCGCGGTTTAGCTGCAGGGTGGCGGTGGCCGTCTGTCCTGCCTTAACGGAGACGCGCTGGAAGGCACGGAGAGTCTTCAGTGGACCATCGGCATCGCCAGTAGGACGCACATATAACTGGACAATCTCCGTTCCGTCGCGCTGGCCAGCGTTGGTGACGGGAACAGTGATAGTTATGTCGTTGCCCTTTGCCGTACACGTGGCATCGCCGATGTTAAACGTCGTATATGACAAACCGTAGCCGAAGGGGAACAACGCATCGTCGAAATAACGGTAGGTACGGCCTTTCATCGAGTAGTCCTCGTAGTCGGGCAGTTGGCTGTCGCTCTTATAGAACGTGACGGACAACTTGCCAGATGGGTTGTAGTCGCCGAAAAGTACATCAGCAACAGCCGTTCCACCCTCCTGGCCGGGATACCAGGCCTGGACGATGGCTTCGCAGTTCTCCGTTTCGGGCAACAGGGCGATAGCAGAGCCTGAGCAGCAGACAAAGATAACCTGCTTGCCGGCAGCCTTCAAAGCCTTGATGAACTCGCGCTGAACTCTTGGCAGTTCGATACTGGTGCGGTCGCCACCCTTGAAACCTTCGATGTTGACAGGCATTTCCTCGCCTTCGAGGGCGGGCGAGATGCCGCCGACAAAAATGACTTTGTCAATACCCTTCAGTTGGGCGATAATCTTGCTGTAGTCAATGGGTAACTCGCGGGCAATATTGATCTTCATGCCGGCGCCCCAGGTCTTGACGGTTTGGAAACGTATCTCAATCTGGAACGGCTGACCAGCCTGCGCCTGCAAAACGGTGCGGGTTGGCGTAGAGCGCCAGATGCGGTGTTTCTCCTTACGCTTGCCATTCACGTAAACCTCAAAGTCACCTGTGCCCTCCACGTTGAGCACGTATTCGCCGGCTTGTTTCGGAGTAAAAGTGGTTTCATACTTGGCAGAAAAGTCTTCGACAGGTAATCCCGTGGCAAAGACATGCATGCCATTGGTGGTGACGGCCAGCGGTTTCGTGTAGTATTCTGTCGTGAAAGGCTTGCCCTCCATCTTGGTGTTCGTCCAGAAAGTACCCTTCAGTCCGCGCTTGCCGTCAGGGGCCATACACTCGGTAGCCATGTGGCTCTCTAACACTTTGTCGTAGGTCAGGTCGCAGCCAGGCAGGTATACCAATTTCTTTTGTTTGGCCTTGATGCCGTTGAGGATGGTGACAGTCTTGTTAGGTGTGCCGTTGTAGTTTCCCCACATCATGGGTTCGTTGTCGGCATTAGGACCGATGACGGCAATCTTTTCTGCATTCTTCTTTAGCGGCAGAATACCATTGTTGTTCTGAAGCAGAACGAGTGTCTGACGCGCCATGTCGAGGGATATGTTGGCAGACGCTTTCGCCGACATAGCCGAATAGGGGATTTTCGCCCACTCCACAAGCGAGGGGTCGTCCATCTCGCCTAAGTCGAAACGGCCTTCCAACAGGCGAATGACATGTTTGTCGACCTCAGCCTCGGTAATGAGTCCTCGGCGGACGGCCTCCGGAATGCTGCGATAGGCATAGGCATAGCCGCATTCCACATCAGTACCTGCCAGTGTCGCTTTGGCAGATGCTGTGATGGGCGATGACGAACTCTTGTGCGACGTGTAAAAATCGCTGACAGCGCCGCAGTCGCTGACTACCAGATACTGAAAACCCCACTCGTCGCGCAGGATTTGCTGAAGCAGGCGGTTGCTGCCGCAGCAGGGGTCATCATCAAGACGCTGGTAGGCACACATCACCTCACGTACGTTGCTCTTGGTCACCAGATGCTTGAAGGCAGGCATGTAAGTCTCCCAGAAATCGCGCACAGGAACGTTGGTGAGGTTGGCAGAATGGCGTGTATACTCAGGACCACTATGAACAGCATAGTGCTTGGCACAGGCCCATAGCTTTCGATACTTTGACGTCTCGGGACCTTGAAGCCCGCGTACAACGGCATCGCCCATGACGCTGGTCAGGTAGGGGTCTTCGCCATAGGTTTCCTGACCTCGGCCCCAGCGCGGGTCACGGAAAATGTTGACATTAGGTGTCCACACCGACAGACTGCGCATCTTCATATCCTCGCCTCCAAGGTCGTAGAGACGGTGGTTATACTGTGCACGAAACTCGGTGGATGCTATGTCAAAGCACTTGTACAGCAGGTCGGGATTGAAAGATGAAGCCATGGCAACAGGTTCGGGAAAGACTGTCACGTTGCCCATGTTGGCGGCCCCATGCAGGGCCTCGCTCCACCAGAAGAATTTTTTGATTCCCAAGCGTGGAACGGCAGGTGATTCGTCCAGCATCAACTGGGCTTTCTCCTCCAGCGTCAGTCGGGCACATAAGTCAATTGCGCGCTCGCGTGCTGACAAATTGGTGTTTTGGTAAGGCAATCCCTCTGCAGATACAGTGAGACAGGTGCAACTCACCACGAAGAATGATAATAAGTGTCGTTTCATAAGTCTATGTTATTTTGTCTGAATGCAGATGATGAAGCCCCCTCTCGGCACACAAGTTACCGCAGTAGGCAATTCATTGATGGAATGAATATCCCAGCCACCTTGTTCGCTGTCGGCAAACAACTTCAACTGCTGGGCAGGTTCTTTCAAGAAGTCTGTGGTGAATGCCATCGACTGTGGAATGTCAGTGCCATTGATGCCTGCCACATACCATGTCTTTCCATGGCGGCGGGCAATGACAACGTTCTCGCCGGGATAGCCTGACAGCAAATGCGTCTCGTCCCATACCGTGGGCAGATGTCCCAGAAAGTCCTGTACCTGTTGAGGCTGCGCCAGCAGACTTTCAGGACGGTCAGCCATGTGTTGCAGGCCACTTTCAAAGAGTACGGTCAGTGCCAGCTCGTGGGCTTTGCTGGTGATGTGTGGATGCTGGGAATCGCTAAAGGCACAAGGGGTATAGTCCATGGGGCCGATGACATTGCGAGTGAAGGGTAGGGTGGCGTTGTGGCTTGCCGCCTGTTTTGTGAATGTGGGCACGTTGTTATACCACTCGGCACCATAGACCCCCTCGGTAGTCATCAGGTTTGGCCATGTACGCTGCCAGCCACGGGGAATAGTAGCTCCATGGAAGTTGACCAGCAGGTGGTGGCGTGCGGCACTCTCCAGCAAGTCCTGACAGTAGTCCATATTGCGCTGGTTGTCTCCGGAGAAGAAGTCTATCTTCACGCCTGCTACCCCGATGCGTTCGCACCAGGCAAATTCTTTCTCACGGTCTTCGGCTTTGTTCAGCCTAAACTTAGGACCTGGTGCACCATCTACCCAACCGACGGACGAGTTGTACCAGATGAGTGGTCGTACGCCTTTCTCTTTGGCGTATGTGACAGCGTCTTCGATGGTTTTCCCGTTTTTCATCTCGTCCCACTCAGCATCAATCAGTATATACGGCAGGTGCAGGGTGGCTGCCAGGTCGACATATTGGCGGATGATGTCATAGTCGTTGGAACCATGGTTATAGGCCCAGTATATCCAGGATGCCATGCCGGGCTGAATCCAGCTGGTGTCTGTCAGCTTCGACGGCTCTGCGACATCCGTTACCAGGGTTGACTCCACCACGTCAGCCAGGCTGCCGATGATGGCAACACGCCATGGCGTATGGTCGCTGCCCCCCTTGGTGTCTTGCTCGGCAGGCACCACACGGAATAATTCCCCTTCGTTCATCAGGCATGAGGCACTTTGTCCGCGCTCAATATTGGCTTCTGTCAGCAGGACGAATACATTGTCCCTGGGCTCCAGCAGTGCAGGATAACCCCAGCGGTTGTTCCAGCCTTCTTCAGACTTTGAGATGCCGCTGTATGATGGTATCGGCTCTACTTTGCAGGTCGTTGCCAATGGGAAGAATCCTTCGTAGGAGTCGCACCACTGTTGCATCCATCGGCGCGTTCCCTCAGGGATGCGATAGACCGTCTCTCCTGTCTTTGCCTCATAGCGGAAAGCGATGCCGTCGTTATACACGCGCAGTATAAGTGCTCCACTGCGGTATTCGTTGGCTTTGTTGGTGCAGTGCAGTCGCTTTCCCGTCAGCATGTGGTAATCGGCAGTAACCTGGCGTACCGGTTGCAACGACAGGAGATGGTCTGAAACCATGGGGATGTCGAGTACGGATTGTTGCTGCCAGCATACTATCAGCCCCTTTCCCTTCACTTGAATGGTGATGTTCCCGTCAGGCGATGCGACGTCTTGTGCTTGGGCGGATGGAACGCAAACACACAATAATGTCAAGGTTAGAAATAATGAATATCGTTTCATGAATAGTCCTTTAGTCGTTGCGTGGACAAAGGTACGGAGAATGCACGAAACACGCTTTTGTGTGCGTCTCACATTCTTTTGCAGGTGTAACATGTTCGTCTGGACTGCTGTCAAGATAATTTTTTCTGCGAAAGAATGGGTTATTGAGAATTTTTTTGTATCTTTGCAAGGTCAATAACTCTTAATACGATGAATAGAAAGATTTTGTTTCTATGGGCGATGATGTCCTTGCTGATGCTGGTCTCATGCCGGACACATTACGAGGTGGCAGGCTTCCAGCGCAGTCGCATCTTGGTGGATAACCGCTACGATGCTCTCCCCGACGCCTATGCGGCAGAGTTTCTGAAACCTTATAAGCATATCGTGGACAGTGTCATGGGACCCGTGGTAGGCCAGTCTGCCAAGTACATGACGGCACAACGGCCTGAAGGTACGCTGTCGAACCTGTTGTCAGACATCTTGTTGTGGGCTGCCAAGGATTATCATGAACAGGTTGATTTCGCCATTTATAACATGGGAGGTGTGCGTGCCGACCTGCCGCAGGGGACCATTACCTATGGCGATGTGCTGGACATAGCACCGTTCGAGAACAAGATAGCCTTTACAACGCTCAGCGGTGCTGACGTGCTGGAACTGTTTGAGCAGATAGCCTCTGTCGGAGGCGAGGGCGTCAGTCATGGAGTGTGCCTGGTTATCAGTAAGGAAAATGAAAAGTATCGTCTGGAGAGTGCCACTGTCAATGGTGAACCCATCGACCCGCAGCGTGACTACCGTGTGACGACGATAGACTATCTGCTGGGGGGGACTGACAAAATGACGGCATTTAAGAAGGGACGGAATGTCAATTCACCTAAGGATGCCAGCAACAATTCGCGCTTTATCATAATGAACTATTTCCGCGACCAGCAGAAACAAGGCAACATCGTGGATTCAGAGATAGAAGGAAGAATAACGTTTAAAAGATAGCGGCTATGAAAACAAAATATATCATCATGTGCCTGATGACGCTGTTCGCACTTGGCGGACAGGCCAAGAAACATAAGCAGTTAGTCATTCTGCATTCCAACGATACCCACTCGCAGATATTGCCTTTCAAGACCCAGATGGGTGATACGTTGAAGGCGGGTAGGGCAGGATTCCTGCGTCGTATCGCCCTGCTAAAGGAAGAGCGTCAGAAGCATCCTGGCTTGCTTTATTTTGACTCGGGTGATTTCTTTCAGGGTTCGGCCTATTTCACCATGTTCAAGGGTGATGTGGAGATAGGACTGATGAACCAGATGGGCATCGATGCATCGACCATCGGCAACCATGAGTTTGACTTCGGACTCGACAACATGGCTCAGACATTCCGCAAGGCCACATTCCCTATCCTCTGTGCCAACTACGACTTCACAGGTACGGTGATGGAGGGACTGACAAAGCCATGGATAGTCATCAAGCGTAACGGCTTGAAAATTGGTGTCTTTGCAGTCTGTCCGAAACTGGAGGGACTGGTGTCGGAAAAGAACTGCCCTGGAGTAAAGTATCTGGACCCTGCCCGTGTGGCCTTGGAGACGGCAACGATGCTCAAGGAGCAGCAGAAGTGCGACATGGTTATCTGCATCTCGCATCTGGGCTGGAACAGCAATCGCGGCGAGGATGACCAGTATATGATTAAGGGCTCACGCAATATCGACCTTGTGCTGGGCGGACACACCCATACCTACATGGAGGAGTTGTCATACGAAAACAATCTCGACGGCAAGCCCGTCCCTGTCGACCAGAATGGCAAGTCGGGCATCTTCATTGGTAAGATTGCCGTTGATTTTAAATAGCTGTTGCTGACTGTTTATTCGAAATAGAACGTCAGGACAATCATCTTTGACTGCGCGCTGCTGACCGAGCCTGCATAAGCCTTGAGGTTGGCATCGCGCAGTTCGTTGATATGGTTATGGTCCAGGGCATCGCTCAGTCCGAAGCAGAACTTCAGTTCGGGTATCAGCTTGAAGAAAGGCAGGTAGAAATCGCAACCCATGCCTATTTCCATCATCGTATTATAACGCTTCAGCCGTATGATGTCCTGTTCGCCCCCCGTCAGATTCAGCATCGGATTGATGCCTGCAATGATGTATGGACGGTGGTTGTTCCAGCGTGGTGCAGCAAATTTGATGTCGATAGGCAGCGAGACGTATGTGTTCTTCAAATCCTGAATCTGTCGCAGCGGCTCTCCCCGCTCGTCGACGGATGAGGTGTTGATGAATGTCAGGTGCTTGGCACCAAAGTGCATGGTTGGTGTGATGCGCAGCGAGAAGTGGTCGCTGAGACGCATCTCCGCAAGTACGCCGACAGAGAATCCCGGATTCCACTTGTCAGCATCGCAGAGAATGAGCTCTTCGTGTACGTTTCCTTGCTCGTCTGTGATGATTTGTGGGCCTACATTTTCAAACTCTACGTCTTGCAGGTGTAGTCCCACTTGTATGCCGAAGTGCATCGGACGCAAGTCGATATAGGGCTTATGCTGCACCCGGCGGTCGTTCTGTGCCTGCGCCAGGAGCACGCAGCCACAAAACGTGATGAGGACAATGATAAATCGTTTCATATACTACTCTTATAACGTTTCCCCTCGGGTAATTATTATTTCGATAGCGTATAAATTAACATATTGAGGGTAAAAAAAACATACCTAACATTAGGTATTGATGGATTTTTTGCTTACCTTTGCAACACATTTAGTAAGTATTTAAGTTAAACCATTTAATTTTTAATAGTAATTATGGCATACGTAATTGGTGACGACTGCATCGCATGCGGTACCTGTATCGATGAGTGCCCCGCTGGAGCAATCTCTGAGGGCGACAAGTATTCTATCAATCCCGATGTTTGCACGGAGTGCGGCACTTGCGCTGACGTTTGTCCGTCAGAGGCTATCAGCCTTCCCTAAGACTTCTAGCATTGGTATTTGAAAAATGGGCTGTCCGTTCGGACAGCCTCTTTTTAGTTTGTATAACATGAATGGAGGGCCGCGACCCTCCATTCTGTTGTTTGTTTATTTCGTACCTAACACCTGCTTGGCAATCTCGTTCTCGGGATCGATGCTGAGCAGCTTCTCGGCATACTGCTTACCCGTGGCTTTGTCGTCTTTCTGCACAAAGTAGTAGCTGATGAGATAGCGGTAGCTCTCGATGAGACGAGCACGCTCTGTGTTGTCGAGCTCGGTCTTGGGACCGATGATTTCTACCAGTTTCTCGTAGAACGGCTTGGCCAGTCCCTTCGACTGGTCAGGGTCCAGCTGGCCGTTGACACGGGCACGCATAAAGGTAGCATATTCAACAGCATTCTCGTATTTCTGTGCCAGGTCGGCGTAGGTCTCGTCAGCCATCTTGAAGGCCTCAGTCTGTGCGTCGGCACTCAGCGAGGCACCATGCTGCATGTGCAGTCCTGCCAGTCCTGCCAGGTCGTTGGCAGAGGGCTTTTCCATGCTGGCCAGGTAGTCCTTGTAGTGCTTGATGGCATTGGGGAAGTCCTCCATGTCACGATAGGCGTCGGAGAGCTGCTTCACCACACCGGCACGCTTGGCCTTGTTGTCCATGTCCTCCTGCTTCAGGGCCAGCTCGTACATCTCGATGGCCTTCTGGGGCTGCTTGGCACCGATGAGGGCGTTGCCATAGTACGTATAGTCGTAGTACGAGAACTTGGCCGAGTCCGACTTGTTGAAGAGGGCGTCGGCATACATCAGGGCATCGTCAAAGTTCTTCAGCTCAGTGCTGTTGAAGAAAGCCAGACGGTTGAAGGCAGCATGACGGGGATTCTTGCTGAGGCCGAACTTGGCGACTTCAAGGGCTTTGTCATACTTCTGCTTGAAGAATGCGGACATGGCGTAGTCGCTCAGGTCACGCTCTTCCATCAGTTTCATGTCTGCTTTGTTGTATGCGTCAAGGGCCTTGTCGAACTCGTTGGACATGTAGTAGATACGTCCTGCCAGGGCATCAACGGCGACGTCGGGACGCTGCTCGCGCAGCTCGTTGAGTTTTGCAACAGCACCGGCAGGGCTGATTTTGCGATATACGTTGGCATACTTGTAGTAGGCATCGGGATTCTTGGGATCCACATAGATGGCCTGCTCATACATGGCAGCAGCCTGTCCGCCATTGTCGCCGATAGCCTCGATGTCACCTAACAGCAGAAATGCGGGAGCACACTTATGCTTGCTGGTCTCCAGTGCATAGTTGGCGTAGACCTTGGCATTGGCAGTGTCCTTGACAGCCAGGAACTCACGACCGAAGGCTACCAGGTTCTCGGCATTCTTCTTGTTGGCCTTGTAGAACGGTTTCATCTGCTTGTCCAAATCGGCGGGTTTGCTACTAATGATTTTCTTGACGGCATCAACGTCAGCCTTCGTGCCAGTGGCTTCCTGAGCCATGGCGGCAGTGCTGAAACCTGCGGTCAGCGCTGCAATGAATAAATATTTGATTGCTTTCATAACTCTAAAAATGATTTCGTTAATACTTTTGTTTCTGTTCTCTCTCTCGTTGTTTCGTTATCTGTTGATGACGTTAAACGTTCTTGTTCTATATCGTTATGACGTTGGAACCGCCATAAGGTTTAGTCTGTATTGTGATTGACGATGATTTCCCTGACGTTCGTGGCAGCCTGAATGGGCAGCAGTCCCGACTTCTGGATAATGAGCTGTCCTTTTGGCAGGCGGCAGAAATGGGCAAATCCCGAGGGCAGTCCGCTGCGCGGCTCGTTGAGCAGGGCATAGATGGTGCGGATGAGCGGGTAGTTGCCGTTATATATATAATATTGGTAGGGCTTCCAGCTGTTGGCTCGCGTTGCCGAGTCGAGGCGGCTGACACCCATGACAGTAATATTCTTCTTGAAGGTGACGTTTGTCGTGTCGCGCTTGTCGTTGAGCCAGTTGGAGCCGATGATGCCGATGGCATTCTTGTGGTTCTCCACGTAGTCGATGACGGCTGCGCTGGTTTTTACGGCTCCGATGTTCGGTGCCTTGAACTCCTGTCCTGACAGCAGTGAGTCGACGCACCAGCGGACGGTGCTGGACAGGGGGTTGTCGAAGACGACGTCTATGCTGCCCAGGCGCGACTGGGGGTATAAGTCCTTCCACTCTGCTATTTCTCCGCGCAGGATGCGCTTGAAGTCCTTGACTGTGATGCATGTGTCGGGATTGTCGTTGTTGACGATGAGTGCCAGTCCGTCATAGGCAATGGGTATGGTACGTGGCAGATATTTGCGGTCCTGCAGGTTCTGGCGTTCCTTGGCTGTCAGGTCGCGTGAGGTGAAGACCAGCCATGTCTCGAGTGCCATCAGTTTCTTGACGGCATCCTGCTCGTTGGTGTACTGGGCTTCCAGGGTGTCGAGGACGTTGTTGTAACGGAACACCTCGAGGGCCTCGTTGAGTATGGGGCTGAAACTTTCGTCAGCCATGAAGTAGCGGGCAGCACGTTTGTACTCCTGCTCTGCTTTTGCATTTTTAGGCTTGTTCCCACAAGCGGAGAACAAGCCTAAAACGAGTGTTAATCCAATGATGTATTTGGATGCGTTTCTATTCATGTTGAATCAATTACTGGAGACGGAAGGTTACAGGCACGGTGTACTTTACGCGGACGGCAGCACCATTCTGCTTACCGGGAATCCACTTCGGCATGCTCTTCACCACGCGCTGGGCCTCCTTGTCGAGTGACGGGTCTACCGACTTCACGACGCGAACGTCCGTGATAGAACCATCCTTCTCAACCACGAAGGTCACGATGACGCGGCCCTGGACACCATTCTCCTCGGCGACTACCGGGTACTTGATGTTGCTGCTCAGGTACTGCAGCAGGGCGCTTTGGCCACCGGGGAATGAAGGCATCTGCTCAACGACGTCGAACACCTTGGTCTCTTCTTCCTTCGGGGGCTCGGGCTGGGCAATAACTTCCTTGGCCTTCAGCACCTCGCCGGCAGCCTCGTCGTTACCCTTCACGTCGAAGGCACCGATGGCGGTGTTGGTCTTGTTAAGTTCTTCCTGAGATTTCAGCTCCTCTTCGGGCTTCACCTCATCGTCCTTCTTAATCACAGGGGGTACGAACTTCACAGAGCTCTTCACCTTCTCTACTTCAATCTTCTCAATTTTCGGTTCTTCTTTCTTCTCAACCTTTGCTTCCTTCTTCTCAGCCAGCTTTGCCAGCTCCACATCGGCCTCAATGGCAACGTCCGATTTCATGGCGTTTTCCACGACACCTTTGATGGCTACGAAGGCAGCGATGGCCAGTCCAATGGCAAACATCACCAAAAGTGCCATGATGTTACGTTTGCCAGTGTCCTTGCGCAGTTGATAAGCACCGTAGGCCTGGTTCTTGCCCTCAAATACGAGGTCTACCCAGCCATTGTCTATAAGATCTATTTTTGCCATAGTTCTTTTCTACTTTAAATGTTAGACATTGACTTACTTGACACCAGCCTTGTCAATCAGCGCCTGATCCTCAGGACCAATCTTGTCAATGACATACTTATCAATACTGCAAATGAGCATCTCGTCGAGTGCTGAAATCATGTTCTCGTAGGTAGCGGTGTCCAACGGGCGGATAATGACGGTCATCGTAGGCACCTTCTCGCCGTTAGGCAGCTGACCCTTCTTCAACTTCGAAAGCTCGGCCTGATACTGCTCGTCAGTCATCTTGCTGTTGTAGGCAGTCTTCTTGGCATCCAGCTCTTTCTTAGCTACCATGATTTTTGCAATCGGGTTTACACCTTCCTCTGTAGTGTGGTTGATGAGGACGTCGCGGATACCCTTGGCTCCGTATGTCGTCGGCTTGACGCACGAGGGGTCTTCATAGTTGGGCAGTCCTGCAATGTACCATACCTTATCGTCAGCACCTAAGTAGAGGGTGATGGTATGAGAGGCTTTCGTTACCGACTTGTCTTTCTCGTCTACGTTCTGGTCGTTACTGGGCATCGTCAACTGCATAGCCTGGGGCTTTGCCAGAGTCGTACACAGCATGAAGAACGTAATCAACAGCATCATCATGTCTACCATTGGCGTGAAGTTCACGCGGGTATCCATTTTCTTTTGCTTGGATAGATTCTTTTTTGCCATAGTTTATTCCTCCGATGCAGTTTTAAGATTAGTAATCAACTGGTAACGGTTCTCGTTCATGTCCTGGAGCTCTGACATCATGGCCTTCACCATTTTGTACGGTGTCTTGGAGTCGCACTTGATGGCCAGACGGATGTCGGGGTTGGCCTCGCGGGCGGCTTTCACCCACTCCTGGAACTCGCTCTTTCCGCCATCGATACTATCGGTGGGGATTCCCAGACTCTGAATGGCCTCGGCCATCTTCTCAGGCTCAAGGCTGAGGTAAGCAGCAAGCTTCGACATGGGGGCGCCAGCCATGGCATCTTCCAGGAAGTGCTTCTGCTGGGTGGCATTCAGCGAAACGTTGAACTTGTCAGTCATCGTTTCCATCATGGCCTTCATGTAGTTCTTGTTTTCCGTACCGAGGAATATCTTGCCTTCTGGGCTGACCAGAATGTTCAAGACATCATTTTCCGGAATCTTTACCTCTGACACCGAGTTAGGCGCGTTGACTTGTATGGGCTCCGGCGTCAGGAATGTTGATGTCAACATAAAGAAGCACAGAAGCAGCGTCATCACGTCTGACATAGGCGTCATGTCAATCCAGATGTCTTTTTTCTGTATCT
>ERZ842401.498-NODE-498-length-57623-cov-15.794678_pt1 | contig 57623 bp, 59 predicted proteins | sample MGYA00521270_ERZ842401 | MGnify/ENA primary metagenome ERZ842401 (study PRJEB31892, sample SAMEA3878208) | bioreactor metagenome | biome: Moose rumen | place: Sweden | collected 2011-10 | study: EMG produced TPA metagenomics assembly of the PRJEB12797 data set...
TGACCGAATTACCTGATAAACAATGGTTCATAGACCGCCTTAATCGTTCAATAGCCATTGCAGCAGAACATAAAAACGAAAACAAACTAAACAACTAACCACACGCCTATGACATAAAACAACAGACAAACAACATACATAAATAATAGCGTAAAAAGCCAAGTCTTGATTTTCTGAAACCCTAGACAAGTAACAGAAATCATATTTGCTCAAGCATGGTTTTGTGTACGCTCACGTTTGGCGTGAGTTTTCCGTGCATAAATTTGAGCAAATAAGGTAAGTCTAGGACCTCAGAAAATCAAATGGAAGCAGCGAAAGCCCGCGCTTTTTCGTGCGCCTAATTGAATATATAAAACCATCCAAAACATAATCAGTATGAAAGAATTTGTAATTATCGCCGGCACGCAGAACTCCGGCAAAACAACTACTGCATGGTGTGTCTATCAACGCCTGTTACCGTATTCCGATGCAACGCAAATGTATATTGGCGGAGCACAAGTAGAAAACCACGGAGAAATTGTCTATAAGATTCCGCCTTATGACAATATGCCTGACGATTTTAAGGCACTACTCCATATATACGGCTATACCGTGGCAATTATAAGTGCCGGTGATATAGACGATTGTCTGGAAGATGATATAGAGTCTGTGTATTCCGATGTTGATTTTATTGTCATTTCTCTACGTGCATACAATCGTGCAGGTTCGTCCCGACGAATGATCACGGAGAAATATGCAAAAGACTACACCAAAGAGTTTTGGGTAGAGCCAAATAATAGTGCTCTAACCAACCTTGCAGATATTGCAAACAGCAAGCGTCCTGTCGCAGATAGAATAGCAAATTATATTTTAGTACAAACCGATTATAAACAATTCGTATGAAAACAAGAATTTTTACTTTGTTGATAGCGTTTATGGCAACGCTGCAACTCTTTGCCGTAACAGACTTTACAATAGATGGTATCAACTATACTAAGTTAGGTGGCGATAGTGTAGAGGTTGGTGAGAATAGCGGCATAACAGGTGATGTGGTTATTCCTGCAACTGTGACTAATGGCACAAAGACTTATCGGGTGGTTGCCATCGGAAGTCGGGCTTTCGCTTATTGCAGTGGTTTGACTTCCACTACGATTCCTAATAGCGTTACTATCATAAAAGATCATGTGTTTGAGAGCTGTAGGAACTTAAACTCTGTGAATATCCCCAATAGTATTACAAGTATTGGAGAAGGTGCATTTGGTAGTTGTACAAGTCTTACCTCTATAGTGCTTCCTAATAGCGTAACTACAATTGATAACTGGGCATTTTCATCTAGCGGCTTGACTTCTATCACTATTCCAAATAGTGTTACAAGTATAGGTTCTAGTGTATTTGAGAACTGCATTAGTCTGACATCTGTGACTATTCCCAACAATGTTACAAGTATTGGATCTAATGTATTTGAGAACACGGCCATCTCTACACCTGTCTATAATGACCATCTGTTCATTTATTTGCCTTACTCATATTCAGGAGAATATATTATTCCAGAAGGAATAACTACAATAGTTGCTAAGGCATTTTATGAACACAACAATCTAACCAATATTGTTTTACCAACATCACTGCGTAATATTAAAGAGTATGCCATTTATGGATGCCGTAATATATCTTCAATTATTCTTCCTGCTGCTATAGACACCATTTCTAATGGTGCTTTCAATGGTTGTGTTGATTTGGTAGATGTATATTTATACGCAGTCAAGCCTCCTTATGTTGGTTATAGTAGTTGGAGCGATTATTATAATGCTTTTACATCTAATCCAACTATCCATCTTGCCTGTGGTGTAGATTACGCTGCTTATCAAAACTCTACATGGTCAAACTATAATCTTGAATACCAGGAGCCTAACTACACCCTCACACTATCTTCTGATACAACACAAGGAACTATTCGAACTCATCGTGCTTTAGCGTGCAATAACGACACAGCTATCATTTATGCCCAAGCAAATATCGGTTATCATTTTACATCTTGGAGTGATGGAAATACAGACAATCCTCGCACAATAATCATGACGCAAGATAAAACTTTACTCGCAAACTTTGCTGTCAGTCTCTACACATTTACGGCAACTGCCAATGATGCTGCAAGAGGAACGGTAACCGCAAATAGCGGTTCATATCAGTATGGAACGGAACTTACAATGAGTGCCACTCCCTCTGAACACTATTTTTTAGATCATTGGCAAATAGAGCAAGAGAGAATAGGTATCGTGGCAAAATTCTCTGTACCTGATACTTGGCAGGACACCTATGCTTGGATATGGGAAACAGGAGGATATGGGCATTGGGAGACATTACCTCAAGAAAACGGTTGGTATGTATATCGCACAAATGCGGACAATATGCATATTTTATTAGCCCATGATCAATCCTTTGGAGAAAAAACTCCCGACATAGATTTAACAGAAAGTGCATGTTATACTATAGAGAGCAATGGTAGTCAGTATTATTCCGATGTTGCCAAAAGTTACGATTGCATAACGACAGATGATTATGAGTATATTGGCAAGTATATTGACACTTTTAACACTCCTCTTTATCAAGAACAATATACTCTTACCCTTACATCCAACACAAAGGCGACAGCGATATTCCTTAAAGAAAAGCACAACGTTAATTTTACGTGCCTAAATGGTAAAATCACATGCAATGACAGCTATCCATGGGAATCATACGGCGGACTCATTGAGCATGATAGTATAATACATGTGTTAGTTATTCCATACGATGGCTACATTTTCCAACAATGGGAGGATGGTAATACAGACAACCCGCGCACATTTATAGTTACCGAGCATATTAACATGCAGGCAACTTGTATTCGCAATCAAAGTGTTTTGACATTGAATACATCGGATGACGAAGCAGGTCGAGTGTTCGGCGCAGGGTCTTATGATAAGTATAGTTCCGTCCAGATTTTCGCTATCCCTAATTCGGGCTATGACTTTATAGGTTGGAGCGACGGAAATAATACAAATCCTCGCTATATGTATTTGGACGAAGAGGAAGAAACATTAACGGCTAACTTTGAAATAATGTCATCTGCACAATACATAGTTAATGTCACAGCACAAAATCCGGAGCAAGGATTAGCTACTGCTACCAATTATGTGCGTTTAGATGCAGTTCCATTTTACGGATGTACGTTTGTCCGTTGGAGTGATGGAAATACCGACAATCCGCGTTATATGGAGTTAAACGCAGATATAACCCTGCAAGCTATCTTTGAAGGCACACCAACTGGTATAGAATCTCCTTCTTCTGCGCCAAAAGGAAGCGTGCAAAAAGTAGTTATTGATGGTCAAATCTACATCATCCGTAACAACCAAACCTACACAGTAACCGGTCAAGAGGTCAAATAGCATCTTATACCGTTTTTGGCGTTAATCCTCCAAGCATCTTTTCCAAGCGACACCCGCAAAGTGTCGCTTTTTTTTATGCCCCACGCCCCAAAAGTACCTTGCAAGCAACCTGCACTAAACTGCATTATCCTACTTTATCCTGCATTAAACTGCACTAAACTGTAGAAAAGTCTCACCGCCATTTCACAAAGCAGTCAAATAGCGGTGCGGGCATATGGTCAAGGTTTTTCAGGTTTAGTCAATCTATCGGTGATGTATGCTGAATAACATATGAATAAGGCGGCAGAGCCGTGTTTTAAGGGCAGTAGCCGGTGGGAAAGAAAGAAGCCAAGTGCCCAGGAGACCAGGTGCCCTTTTTAAAAGCAAAATGCACTAAAGTGGAAAGTTTAAAGTGGAAAGTGCCCAGGTGACCAGGAGACCAGGTGCCCTTTTGCAATGCAAGATGCTCTTAAAATGCAAAATGCAGCGCCCTAAGGGCTATGCAAAACGCAAGATGAAAGCAGTAGCCGTGGGGGGTGGCTCTCAGGCGGGGCCATGGACGAAAAGAGATGCGGTGTAGGGCTATAGGTGCAGTGCTATAGGTGTAGTGTTATAGGTGCAGGGCTATATAAGCTATTCTCCTACGGTGCGGAGGATATCCATGATTGCTGTGCGGGTGACGGAGACAAGTTCACAATCGAGGTGGGAGACTTGGTCTTGGAGTCTCTTGAGTGCCTGATTGAGGTCGGCGGCTTGGATGAGCAGGGAGGCGTTCTTACGGGTTTCCTTGCCGTCCTCTTCGACCGTGATGAGTTCAATCTTGCCCTTGTACCACTTATCGCCGGTCGTGTTGTCGAGGATGTCGAAGAATTGCACTTTCCGGCAACTCGTTACCTCACAATCACCGGAGATGAACGGTTTGATTTCGTCCATGAGGCGTCCTTCAACCTCGGTGCAATTAAGACCCTCAATGATATAGGTTTCTTTGACTTTGGCGGGATTATCCTCGCCAGTTTGGCGCTCGTAAGCGACTTTTAATTCGTAGAGTATCATAGTTCTAATAATTGTAATAAATCGTCGATAGTGAGTTGTGCGGGGAAGGTTCTTCGTGCTCCTGCGCGGAATAAGACCGGTGCTGTCGGGTTGTGCCATTGGCTATAGCGCGAGACGATGACATCGCCCATGTAGCGTTTATTATAGGAGGCGAGCAGGGCAGGTTGGGACAAGAGGTCAAGTTGTGTATAAGCGAACTTAACGCCCTCAAACTCCATCATGAAGTTAGCCGCTTGGCGTTGCATGGCGGCGAGGTTCATTTTCTTCTGCTCAATGAGTTTGCGGTTGAGGAAGATGGTATTGCCGTAGGCTCCGTCTACCCACCGTTCGTGTCCGTAGAGTGCCATGAGATACGTGTTGAGCAGGGCGGCAGCGCGGTCAATATTGAAGTCCTGCTGTGCGAGATGGAGCGTTGTATGGACGGATTGGCTGATGCTTTTCCGCGGCACACCGATGAGCAATATCTGGTAGCTATCAGAGCCAATGCGTTTATCCAGTTGGTCCATGAGGTAGCCGAGGTCTTGATTAAGGCAGAGGTAGATGTCCTCCTGCTCGGCGGTCTCGATATAATCGGATGTGGTCTGCGGAGTGAGGGTATTGAGTTCGAGCAGGAGCATATCGGGGATATTGTCCTTGCCGAGTGTCTCTCGTTGCTGCAAGGCGAGTGCCAGTTCGATAACTAGTGTGTTTGCCGCAGGTGTTAGAAGGAGTGTTGATGCGTTGAGGTACGTAAAGCCGCTCTTCTTCTCCTTTTCGGTCGGTTGTAGGTAGGTGAAGAGTGACATACGGGGTGTCCATGAGCGTCCTGCCAGTTCGGCTATTCGTCCGCTACGGTTGAAGTCATCTGCGGCAGCGGGCAGTCCATAGTCGTAGTAGCCGGTGCTGACCCATTGTTGGGCAGCAGGGTCTAACCAACAACAAGCCGTGGCGCAGTGTCCCGCCATCAGGACAGTTGTGTACGGGTGAAGCCCTACGGCATATATTTTAGCGTCCTTGTCCGAAGCTTTCAAGCGGTCAGCAAGGGTAGGTGACATCAGCGCTTCGGGCGAGAGTTGCAGGGTAGTACCGATACCCGTGACCTTCTTATCCTCCAGCAGCGGAACGGGTTTGCGCTTTTGGGTATCAAAAACCGAGTCCATGGCGTAGCCGTGCTCGAAGGGTGTTTTGCCCGTCAGGAGTGTTGCTACCGTTTCATCCCCACCATAAACGAGGTGCGGGAAGGTGAGGGAGGTCTTGTAGCCCTCTTCCGCCAATGTTCTGAGTCCGCCTTGCTGCAAATAGGGTTGCAGGCGAGAGATATTGTCACTCGTCATACCATCAACCAGCACCACCACTGTCAGTTTGGGTGTAGCAGAGAGGCAGGCAACGAGCATTATGAGCGAAGTAAGTATAGTAATCTTACGCATAGATGTGTTATCGGGAATAGTACTAATCGTATATTAAAGCCCACGAAGGGGTGAATAGAGAAATTAGCGAGATAGAAGGCTATGCCGAAGAGCATGAGCCAGACGAGCGCAAACGGCAGGTCGAAGTACCAACTCCAGCGTTGCCGCTTACGGTCCCACAAGGTTATGAGGAGCATCAAAATAATCATAAGCGCATAGCCGAAGTACCATGTGGCGTACCATGGTGTGGGTGTGAAGGTGAAAGGCGCTATCTGTTCCTGCTGGACAAGCGGTGTACCGTTTGGCAGGGTTGCCTCACTGATGTAGAACATAAGTTGGTCGGGCAGGAAGACACACATATCGCCGTGCAGGGGGACATCGGCTTTCTTACCAAAGACCATGTTGATACCGAAGCCTACCCAACTATCGGGATTCGTATAGCGATTGAGCAATTGACGGTAAGTCATGCCGTCTACCGCGTTATAGGTAGAAGAGAGTGTGCCGCCTAAGGCGTCCCGAATGAGTTTATATGGCCGCGTGGCACAATTGTCAAAGACGAAGTTATAGAGGTATGTTCTGTTGAGCGGCTCATAGTTAACCATCAGTGCCTGAAAGATAGACACCGCTTGGCTGTCGGTCAAGTTAAGCACTTGCTCGTAGACCTGCCGTCCCTCATAGGCATACTCCGTCGCAAAATAGCGGCCGTCCTGTATGCCCAGTTCGTAGTAGGTCTCACCCTTCACGAACTTGGAGTAGAAGTGGTCGGTCTCGAAGTCGAACAACCCGTAATTGAAGACCCAGTCGATGTCCGTCTCGGTATCGACCACGCGGATAGCACTATGACCGTAATGGGCATAGACCTCTTTTCCGGGGGAACAGGTCAGCAGACTAATAGTGAGGGCAAGAAGGTAGAACATAGGCCTAATAGAAATCCTGACACAACCTGTAACTCATCGTGTGCGTTGAGGTACAGGCGTGCGTACATCAGTAGTAATGCTATCAATAATAATCCCCCGATGAGAGTGAAAGACGGAACCATGTGGTAGAAACAATAGAAAGCCAATATCCCGCCAATCAATCCCCCCAACCCGCTGAGATGTGAACTGATCTTCCACTTAAGGTTAATCGCTGTGACCATGCCCAAGCAGACAGTGGCTCCTATCGCTGCAGCGAGGAAGAATGGTGCGACATGCATGACATGCCAGAGGAAGTAACTCCATACCGCATAGCAGATAAGGCTATAGAGATAGGGCATCGTGCGCTGGGAAGCCTCCTTGATGTACACGTCATTTATTTGTCCGCGTGAGACACCTACTACAATGATAGTCAGCGGAATAAAAGCCGTCATAAAGAAGGTTGCACCAATGCCTATCCATGTATACATGGGCTGCAGGGGCAGCACGATATGACTATACCCGTAACAATAGAGTGCCATACCGACGGTAGGCATCCAGAGCGGGTAGAGCAGGATGCTCCATGCTTGGGCTAATATCGTTAATAGTTTGTCTTTCATTCATTATTCCTTTTTACGCTTGTCGGCGTAAACGCGCTACAGGAATGCCGAACAGGTCTCTGTACTTAGCAATCGTGCGTCGTGCGATAGGATAACCGATTTTGGTCATCTCATCGGAGATCGCCTCATCATTCAGAGGCGCACTCTTATTTTCCTTGGCGATAATCTCCAGCATGGCTTTTTTGATTTCGCGTGTGCTAATCTCCTCTCCCTCGCCGTTCTGCATACCTTCCGAGAAGAAGTGCTTGAGGGGGAAGATACCGAACTCCGTTTGGACGAACTTATTAGTGGTGACGCGGCTGACCGTCGATACATCGTAGCCCGTTTTGTCGGCAATGGTTTGGAGGATCATTGGTTTGAGGTAACTCTCGTCCCCCTCCTCAAAGAACTCGCGCTGCTCGTCCACGATAGCTACCATGATCTTGTAGAGCGTCTCGTTGCGTTGTTTGATAGCCGCAATGAACCATTCGGCTTCGCCGATTTTGGTATTGATGAATCGGAGTGCCTCCTGCATACTCTTATCGCTATCCGCGGCTTTGCTGTACTCCTTCGCCATCTGTTGATAGTCCTGACTGACATGCAGGTCCGGTATGTCGCTAGTGTTGAGGCTGATGTATATCTCGTCCTCGTTCACCTCGACATAGAAGTCGGGCACAATGACGGACTCTTTATTCTCAAAGGTATTGCCAGTAAAGGCATTCGCGGGTTTCTGGTTGAGGTGCACAATCTCGGCAACGGCATCGCGCATCTCCTCATCGGTCAGTTCGAGCAGTTCCTGCACCTTATCGTAATGCCGCTTGCTGAACTCGTCAAAGCAGTAGTTGACGATACGCATGGCGTTATGAACGGGGTGCGTCTCTTTCTTCTGCTTGAGTTGCGCCGACAGGCACTCTTGGAGATTAGCAGAGGCAATGCCTGCCGGGTCAAAGGTCTTGATGATGTCCACAATATGCTTCATTTGCTCATCGGGGACTTGCAGACCTTCTTGGAAATAGAGGTCATCGACCAGTTGCTCCGTTGTCCGCCTAAGATACCCATCGCTATCAATATTGCCGAGCACCCACTTAGCAACATGCCTTTCGGGCTTGGTCATCTTGGTGAGATAGACCTGCCCCTTGAGGTACTCCATGAGGGTAGTACCTCCGGAGAATGTCCACTCTTCGCGGTTATCGTCATCGGGCGAATAATTGATATTTTTAACCTGCTTATAGTCAGGTGTTTCGTCGTCTTCAACATACTCGTCGTAGTTGAAGTCGTCATTCTGGAGTGGATTGACATAGTCCTCTTCCTCGTTATAGATGTCGGTCTCTTCCTGCTGTTTCTCATGCTCAAGCGGGTCGGGACCTTCATCTAAAGCGGGATTAGCCTGCAACTCCTCATTGACACGCTGCTGCAACTCCATTGACGGGAGTTCCAGTAGTCGTATCTCGTTGATTTGCTCAGGCGAGAGATGGAGTTGCTGTTTCTGTTTGAGTTGTAAGCTTAAGCCTTGCATAGTTCTAAGACTGCTTCGGTTATATATTGCAGTTGCTCCTCATCCAACTCGGTGTGCATCGGTAGCGAGAGAACGCATGCGGCGAGCTGCTCCGCTGCAGGAAAATCGCCTTGCTTGTACCTCGGGTCTTGATAGGCCTTCTGCATGTGCAGCGGTACGGGGTAATAGATCATGGCGGGTATACCCTTTTGCGCCAAGCTTTCACGCACCTTGTCGCGGTCAACCCCCACTAACCGTAGGGTGTATTGGTGATAGACATGTGTTGAAGCGGACAGGCAGACAGGGGTCAGGATATGCGGGTTATTGAGGAATGCTTTATCGTAGTAGGCTGCGGCTTGTTGACGCGCCTTGGTATAGTCGTGCAGGTGCGGCAGTTTGGCGTCCAAGATGGCGGCTTGAATACTATCTAAACGGCTATTGACCCCCACCATGTCGTGGTGGTAACGCACCACCATGCCGTGATTAGCGATAGCACGGATTTGAGCGTCCAAGGTATCGCTGTTGGTGAAGATAGCCCCTCCATCGCCGTAACAACCGAGGTTCTTACTGGGGAAGAAACTGGTGCAACCGATATCGCCTATTGTGCCGGCTTGGCGAACTGTCCCGTCGGAGAAACGATACTCTGCCCCAATCGCCTGACAGGCGTCCTCAACGACATAGAGGTTATGCTCCTTAGCGAGTTGCATAATAGGTTCCATATCCGCGCATTGCCCGAATAGATGAACAGGAACAATGGCTTTCGTTCGCGGTGTGATAGCCCGACGAATAGCGTCCACGGAGATGTTCATGGTGTCCTCTTCTACATCCACGACAACGGGTGTTAGACCTAAGAGGGCTACCACCTCTGCCGTCGCAATAAAAGTGAAGGTGGGTGTGATAACCTCGTCCCCTTTCTTCAAACCGAGAGCCATCAGCGCAATCTGCAGGGCGTCTGTGCCGTTACCAGTCGTGATAACATGTTTTGCACCCGTCCATGCCTCTAAATGGGACTGAAAGGCGGTTACGGCAGGACCTTTCACAAAGGCTGTAGAATCAATTACTTCCCGGATGCCATGGTCAATCTCGGCCTTGATATGTAGGTACTGCGTGTGCAGGTCGACCATTTGAATTTGTTTCATGTCAGTTCCTCCGTAGAGCTTATTTCTGTTCCTCCACTAAATAGTCAATCATTGTCGGATACACGCGTGCGCTAAATATTCCGCTGTGCGAATAGGAGACGGTGAGGGGCAGTTGGTCCGTTTCGCTGGTAGGGTAGGCGCAGAGCACTTGCACATCGTCTGCGCCAATCACATTGAACTGCTTGATAGCGACAGACAGTAACACTTCCACTTCAGTAGGAAAAAGGTGCAGGTGCTTACCTTTCGGCGTGCCTGTAACGATAACGGGGAGCACTAACTTCTTCTCCGTAAACTCCTCGGCACGAAATGCCACCACACCCTCAGTCTCACTAATCCGCACATCGTGCGGAGCGATGAACGCTACTCCTATCCGCAGCGAGTCAGCATCAACCATGATGTCCTGCTTCGAGGTGTAGATAGCGCTCAAGGTGTCTAACACCGACTGTGGTCCATAGACATTCACTTGGCAGGGTATGATGGTTGGCTCAGCATTGATATGGTACTGCTGCGCCGCATGATAGGTACCGTTATAGCGTACGGGTACGGTCTTTGTATGTTGCTTATAATAAGCCCCTTCTATAGCATCTGGGTGGACCTGCAGGAGGGTTGTCGTGCCCTGTAAGAGGGCAGCGATACTCCTGCGCAACTCTTCGGCGGGGATGGTGACAAGACCCTCTCCTTCGGTTGTCTGGTCGGTGATATTGAGGTGCAAAGAAAGCGGGTGACGAACATATGTTCTCAGTTGAGAGCCTTTGTCCATCATCTCAATTGATACCGAGGATGGTAACGAGTCCGAGAGCACTATACTATGGTCCGAGTATACATAGGTTACAGGGAGCGTATAGTGCACCGTCCTGGATGTGTCCATCGCATAAGCGACCCAAAAGAAGCTCGCCAAAAGAACGAAGAACAAGTAGGTCAGAATATTGTTACTTTTCGTCTTTTTCACGTTTGGTCTCTTCTTCCTTCTTCTCTTTCTTAGCAGGTTTCTCGTCTTTCTTCTCTTTCTTAGCAGGTTTTTCGTCCTTTTTCTCCTCCTTAGCCGGAGCCGGAGCAGGTAGCACATCCACGCTGTTCTTCTCCACCTTCAGTAGCATACCCTTACTTACTTCGATAAGGAAAGTGCTCTCCTGTACCTCTTTCACCTCACCATGTATACCGCCTGCTGTCACAACCTTGTCGCCTTTCTTAATAGCCTCACGACGAGCCTGCAGCTCCTTCTGTTGCTTGGTCTGAGGACGAATCATAAAGAAATAGAACACAACAAAGATGAGGATCATCATAATCCAGAAGCTCCAACCGGTGCCTTGTTGTTGAGCAGCTGCGTCAGCCGCCTGTAAAAGAATGTAATTCAACATAATGTTTCGTTTTTATAGGTTAATATATAGTTTTTTCTCACGAATGATGCTATCTAATACTCCGTTGATGAAGAGGTGACTCTTCTCACCGCTATACTCCTTGGCTATCTCGATGTACTCGTTGAGGGTAATCTGAATCGCTATATCGGGGAAGTGCATTATTTCCGCCAAAGCAACCTGCAGAATAATCATATCCATAAGGGGTATTCGTTGCGGGTCCCAGCCGTGCAAGTGGTTGGCTATCAGTTCTTGATACTCGTCGTGTCCCTCAATAGTGTATTGCAGTAGGTCTTCGGCGAACTTCAACTCCTCATTATTCTCGAAGATGGGCAGTAGCGGCTCTTCGGGTGTTGTATCTTCCTGGAAGCGGCGGAAAGTCTTGAGGACATAGCTGAGCACCACCTCAAGGTCTATCGTCCAGTTTTGCGCGTCCATGTGTATCTCCATCTCTTCTAAAGCACTGATGAACTCCTGATTGAAGGGCACGAGTCCGGACATAATCTTCCGCCACATATTATTGTCGTCCTGGTAGGTGGCGGACATCGCGTAAATATAGTCGTGATAGAAAGGTGCTTCCTCCAATGCCTGATAGATGGCAGCAACGCCATTCAGCCCCGCTTCCCACGAGAGATGGCGGTTATTGAGTTGATTCCTCAGTTCTTTATTGAGAAAGAGTTGCTGTGCTAACTTGTTCTCAATCAATCTTCTGCTTGGACTATAGCGTGAGTGTGTTGCGCGAGCCTTCTGTAACCGCTCTTTCATTTGCGCCTCAGCATAGGTAGTTAACTCATTGACAAACTCCAACAAAATCAAGTACAAATCATACGTTGTGTTAAAACTCTTAATCAACTCCTTGCGCGCTTGTATGTTGGTATTATCTCCCTGTTCATAGTGCGCAAATAACGTTTGAACGACATGCGTTCGTACCATACTTCGGTTTATCATGCTTCCTTTTTATATATTTTGGCGCAAAAGTACAAAAAAATTTGCATATTTGCAAAAAAACTTGTAATTTTGTCGCGGTTTTTGCGAAAAATCGCTTGAGCCCTATTAATATGGATAATAATATGAACGAAAAAAGAAGATTCGAAGACCGTCGTGAACCGGAAATCGTGTACTCACGTTCCGTCAAAGCCGGCAAGCGTATTTACTACTTGGATGTCAAGAAAGCCCGCAACGAGGATTTATACCTGTGCATCACGGAGTCAAAGCGTAAACTCAGTGGCGAGGACGAGGTGCCTCAGTTTGAGAAACACAAGGTGTTCCTCTACAAGGAAGACTTTGCGCACTTCACTGAGGGTTTAGAGGATGTCATCAACTATGTCAAAGCCAATGTCGGTGAGATAGAAGACCGTCCTGAATGGGTTCCCGAAGCACAAGAAGACCAAGCCCTATCGGAGGACGATAAGGATGATGCTCCTCGCAAGGGGCTGTTCGGAAAACTATTTAAGAAAGATTAGTTCTATGGAGATTGTCAACTATCTTGTCGGCAATCTCTTCTTTAGATGCTAACGGGATATCAATGCGGTCCCCCTTATCGGAGAAAAGGGTGACGATGTTGGTGTCTCCCATGAAGCCTGCACCTTTATCCTCCAGACTATTGAGCACGATATAGTTCATGCCCTTTTTATGGAGTTTCTCGATAGCGTTCATCTCGCCGTTTTGAGTCTCAAGGGCGAACCCGACAATGGTTTGTCCCTCTGTTCGGTTTGCACCGACGACTGCCGCAATGTCGTGCGTGGTCTTAAGCTCCAAGGTCAGCCCCGTTTGTGATGGGGCTTTCTTTATCTTCTGTGCGGCAGGTTTCACGGGTGTGAAGTCTGCCACTGCGGCACAGAGAATGAGCGTGTCTTGAGTGTCCTTCTCGCGTATCACGGCTTGGTACATCTCTTCGGCAGATTCTACCTGCACGAGTCGGCAGCCTTGAGGTGCCGGCAGAGAGGTTGGTCCTGAAACGAGGGTAACGGTTGCACCTCTGTTTATACATGTGCGCGCGAGTGCGTAACCCATCTTTCCGCTACTATCGTTACTGAGGTAGCGAACAGGGTCAATCCTCTCCTTGGTCGGTCCTGCCGTGATGAGCACGTGTTGACCCATCATTGTTTGTGGTGTCATGGCGCGCTCAATAGCATCGTAGATGAAGGGCACTTCCTGCATCCGGCCTTTGCCTACCGTACCGCAAGCCAGTTCCCCTTCCGCGCAGTCCAGTACCGTTATATCGGGTCGTGCAGCGAGTAGTCGCAGGGCTTCTTGTGTTGCTTCGGCGCGGTACATGTTATCGTTCATAGCAGGGGCTATGACAACAGGTTTCCGCGTTGCGGCAAAGGTCGTAGTAAGCGCATCGTCGGCTATGCCGTATGCCATTTTCGCTAACACATCAGCACTGGCAGGTGCAACGACCATCATATCCGCCCAAGTCGGCAGGGAGATATGCTCTGTCGCATGATGATTAATAGCGGCAAAGACATCGGAGTAAACATCGTTGTTGCTGAGTGTTCGCAGAGTAAGTTCAGTGACGAAGTTCAAGGCATTCCTTGTCGTCGTCACTTTCACTTCCGCCCCCGCTTTGGTCAGCAGTCGTATGAGTTCAGGGACTTTGTAAGCGGCTATACCGCCACTTATACCTACTACTATGTGCTTAGTCTTTAAGTTGCTCATCTTTAGAGCCTACTTGGTAAATCAGTTCTCCGTCGAGGAACTCTTGCGTAGCAATCAAACTGGGTTTGGGCATACGCTCATACTTACGGCTAATCTCAATCTGCTCGCGGTTCTCGAAGGTCTCGTCGAGGTTATCTTGCGGCATTGAGAAGTCTTGCAGTTTAGCGTCCAGTTCTTTCTTAACGGCAGTGCTGATTTGGTTAGCGCGTTTACCCATAATAACAACAGCCTCGTAGGTGTTGTTGATTTTCTCTGTGATTTGCGCCATGTCCCGAGTCGGTGTTGTTACAGGCGCTTTCGAATTTTTGTAGTCCATTGTTGTTATACTATTTATAATCATGCTATTTATTCTTATAAAGTTACTTACTCGCCGGCGATGGTGCGTGCGGCTTTCATATATTTCTTGGTTTCCTTGATATGTTTGCTATTGGGGAACTCGGTTTGGAAGTTGTAGCACTCGTCAATGGTTTGCCGTGCCCGTTCGGTGAGTTTATCGTCGGTTGAGTTCACCATCTGTTGGTACTTCGCTTGCAGGATGAGCCAGTTGAACTCCTCTAAGTAGGCGTTGGAGGGATAGTCCTTCAGTGCATTCTCTGCTACGAGTTGTGCACTGAGGTAGTTATTGCCGAGATAGGTGCCTAAGTTGTAGTACAATTGCGCAGAGAGCAACTCCTTATATGCCAGTTTATCGTACATCTCATTCATCTCCCTGTATGCTTGTTCGGCATAAGGACTGGTGGGGTAGAGTTCGACGAACTCCTCGAAACAGGTGATGGCTTTCCTTGTCATCTCTTGGTCCAATCGGGCGTCGGGACTATCAAGGTAGTAGCAATGACCTGTCTGGAAGCGTGCCTCAATGATGTACTTCCCTTTTGGGTAACTACGGATATAGGCGGCATAGTATTGGGCTGCTGAACTATAGTCTTTCATGCCCATGTAGGAGCGTGAGAGGTAGATGAGCACATCTTGGCTTCGCTCCGTGCCCTTGTAGTACGATGCCACATCGTCCAAGAGTGACTGTGCCCTGCTGTACTTCTTGTCATTGAAGTACCGGAGTGCCATGCGGTACTTAAGGTCAGGGTCTTTAGACTTCTGCACTTGTTGATATTCGCCGCAACTGCAGAAGCCTAAAAGGACTAATACCAATATGATGAGTTTCTGTTTCAAGCCTTATTCTTGTACCATATCATCTCCGAAGATCTCAAGCCACTTGTCGGACTTAATGACCTTGAGGTTATTATTATCAGCAACGAGGAGGTAGCAAGCTGCATCGTCAATGCTGTTGATGAGTTCCTGTGCTTGGTCCTCTCCCATGACCATACATGTTGTCGCCAGCGCGTCTGCCCGCATGCAGGATGAGGCTATAACAGTGGCAGAGAGCAGGTTATGGTGTACGGGATAGCCGGTGCGGGGGTCGATGGTGTGAGAGCGTTTCTCGCCATTTTCGACATAGTAGTTCCGATAGTTGCCGGAAGTTGCCATGCAGATATGGTCTACTTCAAGCACATCCTGTGTCTCTTGCACCTGTCCTGTCGGGTCGTCTATGGGTTTGGTGATAGCGATATGCCATTTCTCCCCCTTGGCGTTAACACCCTTGGCTACTACTTCCCCACCTATATCGACGAGGTAGTTGTGGATACCTTCTTCCTCCAACTTAGCGGCAATGATGTCGCATGCATACCCTTTAGCCAGTGCGGCAGCGTCCAACATGATACGTGGGTCGCGCTTGTAGATATGATGGTCTTCAAGAGTGATACCCAAGTAGTTAGCAAGAACCAAGAGGGAGTCTATCTTGTCCTGCGTCACTTCCTGCTTGTTCTGAAAACCAAAGCCCCAGAGGTTCACTAACGGGCCGACCGTGATGTCAAAAGCGCCTTGCGATAACTCGGAAATCTGCATTGCTTCGGCATACATCGTTTCGAAGTACTCATCGGTCTCCACTTCCTCATTGCGATTAATCTTAGCGATAATCGAATTCGGGTTGAAGGCGCTTAGGGAGTTGTCAAATGCTTCAAGGCTCTCGCGTATCATTGGGTGCAGGTCTTGGTCGCACTGATACTGAATAGAATAGAATGTCCCGAATACCTCGCCCTGATTCTTTTGATAAGTCGGACCACAGGACGCAACCATTACTGAGATGGTCAAAACGATGACCATGTTCAACATAGATAAAGTGTGTTTCATAAGCGTTGTATTTAGAGGGTTAGTACTATCCTATTCCGTTGTGGTTTAGAAGCTTACGGTCAGTCCGACATTGCCTACCAATGCTTGAGCAGAAAACTTGCTTATCCCTGCATTGCTGTTGTAGATAGCATAGTCGCACGGTTCGCCTGCTGCCTTGGCTTGGTTCACCTTATAGGCCATGTCGGGGTTGATAGCGCCTTCTCCGAAGAGTGTGAGCGTGCATTTGTCGAACTCCCACTCTTTCTCTATCCGTGCGCTGACATTGACTACCGCGAACTTATCGTTGCAGTAGTTGTCGGAAGCCCAAGGGCTCATGCCCACCGTTGCGCCAAGGGTGACGCCTTGCTCTTCAAAGGTGTAGTTATAGCCTATTTCCAAGTAACTGGCATAGGCGCGTTTCTGGTTGTCATCGGAATCGGTGTAGTAGTCGTCACCTTCCACTATCGTGTACCAATTGGCGTATAAGTCAATGCCCGTGAAATGCGATATGTTATAGCCTACGCCCACTTCCGTCTGGTGCGATGAAGCATCGTACGGGCCGCTCTCTTGCGGCCAAAAATATTGGTAGAAGTTGGCATATACGCTTGCGCCGTAGAAATCATACTCTCCGTACACATCCAATTCGGGGTGAAAGAAGGTGCCGTCATAATTACCATCGGCATCCCAAGTCCCCTTTGTGAACTTCCAGTCTGATGCAGATAGTTCCGAACAAACGCCGACACGGAAGGCGGTATTATCGGTATCAAAACCTATTGCTACATCGGGCAGGAAGGTCAAACCGCCTAAGTATTGCCCTCGCCAGAGGTACGTGCTCTGGAGGGACAGGTTGAGTTCGGCAGCAAAGTCTGCTGCTTGCATCCCTAAGGCTGCTATAAGCCCCAGTACGATAATAGTCAACTTCTTCATCTTACAATGCGTTGTCTTTAAGCCACGCTACGCGTAGAGCGATGTCCAAAATCCTTGTGTCGTTAATAATCACAATGCCCCCATCGGGTCCCGGCTCAATGTGGTAACCGGTCTCAGGAGCGCCTTCTCCATTAAAAAATGCTCTAACTTCATCGGATGCAATGCCTAACTCTTGGGCGATTACATCCATACTCCCGTGTGGGAGGCTGTCCTTTACATCGCGTAAGCGGTTAAATGTTGTACGTATCATAGTTGTATTTATAAAAAATTTACTTATTTGGGCACAAAAGTACAAAAAAAATGTGAGTTATGCAAATTTATTTTCATTTTTTCTGTTTTTCGCGGATTTCTGTAGAACTAATATCGAAATATGGTGCATCGTGGAGATAGATAATCTGTGCTTGAGCGGTGGGGAGGTTGACGGGGTCGTTGGTGCTGCCATGTCGGGGATAGACATAGACCGTGAAGTTCTGAAGGATAAACTGCCACTCCCTCCAGCGTGTAAAGAGTTTTAGGTTATCCTCCCCAATGAGCAAACTGAATCGGTGTCGGGGGTAGGTTCGCTGCAACTCCCGAAGAGTGTCGGCGGTGTAACTCGGGCGGGGTAGTCCGAATTCAAAATCGCTCGCTCTCAGGCGTTTATGGGGGTCTTCCCCTTTAAGGGTTGCACCAAGGGAGTTATTGGCTTCTTCAACGGCTTGCTGCACTTGGGCAAAACGCGCTTGTTCGTCCGCAAGCGTAGAGGCTTCCTTCAGCGGGTTATTGGGACTTACCATGAGCCATACCTCATCAGCGGGTGTGTGCGTCAACACCCATTTGGCCAGACCAATATGTCCAAAATGTATAGGGTTAAAGCTCCCTCCGAAAATGATAATGTCCATACTTACAGATGCCTAAACATTGGTGTTAGATACAAAAAAAGGACATCTTCCGATGTCCTCTCACCATAATGGTTGTGGGCGTTTACGGATTCGAACCGCAGACCCTCTGCTTGTAGGGCAGACGCTCTAAACCAGCTGAGCTAAACGCCCAAAAATTATGAACACTTACGTTGTTTCTCAAACGCGGGTGCAAAAGTACAACAAATTTTTGACATGACCAAATTTTTTTACAAAAAAATGCGTTTTTTTTGCGTTTTTTGCTATTTTCGGTCATTTTTGGTTGTATTTTGCATCAAAAACCAATTCCAAAATGGTTTTTCGTGCAGTTTATAGAAGAAGGGAAGCCCGCATGCGAGACAGATGCCGAGTGCGAGTGCTGCGCCGCACCAGATGTCGAAGGCAAAGTGCATGCTGAGATAGATACGGCTATAGGCTCCTGTAATGGCGAAGAAGAAAAAGAGGAGTTGTAGTACTATGGATAGGGTATTATTTTTGGGAGTAGGGGTGTCGGTTGGGGTGTTCGTGGTGTTGTGAGGGGGCGTATTGAGAGGGGGTATGGTGTTGTGAGAGGGTGTATTGAGAGAGGGTGTGGTGTCGCGAGATGGTGTATTGAGAGAGGGTGTGGTGTTGCGAGATGGTGTATTGAGAGAGGGTGTGGTGTTGCGAGATGGTGTAGCGAGAGGGGATGTGGTGTTGCGAGAAGGTGTATTGCGGGCGGGTATAGTAAGGTCGTGGGAGATGAGCCAACTGAGTGTGAAGAAGAGTGTGAAGAAGGTGATGGTATGTCCTGATGGGCAGGAGAAGTGGTATGCCATTTGGACGCCATCCACTATGGGGAGTTGCACTTCGGGCATGTTCTGTTGGAACCACAACAGCGGTCGTGGGGCATTGATGATGTGCTTGAGGATTTGTACAACAATGGTTGCTGCGGCAGCGTTGGCGGCTAAGAGTGCTGACCAGCCGGCTTTATAACACAATAGAGCTATAGCCATGATGTAGACTCCGACATCGGCAATCAAGGTGAAGAACCGCATAAAGTAGTCGAGGAAAGGAGTGTGGTACGCATTGAGTGCTACATGCAGTTCTCCCTTGTCAAAACATAGCAGTACTATCCCTAAAGCGATTAGGAATAGTACTGTCAATGCGATGAATACCCACGGGAGTTTAGTTGACTTTAGTGCCATAGATGGAGTATGTTGTCCCTTGACGGCGGATGTAGATTTGTCCATTATGGATAAAGGTGACAGGAGCGTCGATGTGTTCAATATCGTGTAGGGCTGTTTCGGGCTCCTCGGGGTCTTCGGGGTTTTGGGGCTCGTCAGGTTCCTCGGGGTCTTCGGGGTCTTCAGGGCCTACGGGTTCCTCGGGCACTTCGGGTGCTTCATGCAGGATATAGAGTTCCTGCATGGAGGCTCGTTGGGTTGTTGCGCCGCCGACGGAGATGATGGTCAGCGAGTCTAAGCCTACGGGCAAGGTGACATGGTAGTACTTTTCGTGGCGTGTTTTATTGATAACCGAGTCGGTAAAGGAGACTAAGAGTGAGTCTCCATCGTAGATATCCAATTGCATTGCCTCTGCCGTTTGGAAGGGCGATGCGCGGAAGATGAGCATAGCGGTGTCTGTGAGGTTGAGTCCGTTAAAACTTATCCAACCATCGGTAGCACCTGTTCCCATAGTCATGGCTGCCGTACCAGCTCCTATGCTACCGATTTTATCCGAAGCGTAGCCGTTGGGGAGTGCGTTGACCATATTCTTGGTGACAGCCGGCAGGTAGATGAGGGTGTCCATTCCCGATAAATCCAAGCGTGCAATGTGTGGGGAGAGTGTGTCGGCTTCGTTGAAATAGCATGTAAGCGCGTCGAAATCAACGGTTTGCCCCTTTCGGTCGCCCCAGATATATTCGACGAGGTCGGGATAATCAATGAAGGGGTTATGGTTGTGCTGAATGGATGTTATGACGGCAGCTCGGTGAGCCTCTTTTGGGGAAACGGGGTCAGCGCGGTGCCATGCGAGCAGCACTTCAATAATCGTGTCGGTAAACTCCAAGTAGGAGTCGTTGGTGACATAATCGGAGTAGGAGTCTCCCCACTGTACCGAGTCGCCGTACGCGGTAGCGATATAGAAATAGGCTCTGGCGAAGTCGCCTCGGTACTGCTCTTCGGGTTCAAAACATGCCCAGCCGTATTGTGACGTGTTTTTGCTGTCCATCCTGAAAGAGCCGTTATCAAACTTATCGCCTGTCTGAACATGTCCGGGAGGGTAGTTGGATTTTTGGCTATTAGCTTGTGCGTCCGATGGATTGAGATTGAAGAGATCTTGGTATGCAATCGTACAAGCCGCCTCTGCTCCCCACCATGATTTGGGCAGGCAGTGCTCAATGTTCAGCCCACAGCCGCTATCGCCTTGTTTGTTGGGGAAGTAGCGTGTGGCGTTGCTGTACATGTCCCAAACGATACCGTCCTCAGTGACATCGGTGACGGGAAACGCATACCACGTACCATAGGATTTAAGGTCTCCTTTTTGCCACTGAGGCAGGTTATCGGATTTGTGGTACTCGTTGGTACCATAGGTGTAGCGGGTGTCGCTTTGGATAACCACTGCCAGATTGGACTTCAAGGTCGAGTCCGAGAGCCCCTGACAGGTGGAGTAATACGAGAGGAAGAAAAGTAGTAATAGTTTCATGGCGTTAGCGTATGTTGATGTTTTGTTTATGTTAGGCTTATGTTAGGCTTATGTTAGGCTCTGCATAGGCAACCCCAGGGAGATTACTAAATAATTGGTAGGAACGGGTAGGGGGGACTCTTTACCTGTCTGATATCAGTAGGTTAATGCCGTTCATGATAAAGTACCAAATGACGCATACAGCTCCGCTGACGAGGACGAGTGTCCAGCGTTGGTAGCGGACCGCCTCAATGATACAGAAGATAACCAAGATGAGTGCCCCGATGAGGAAGAGGTACTGCATGAAGTGATTCTTCCAAGAGAGGTCATGGAACTTCAGAGAGAAGAAGGGTATCTCGCTGACCATGAGGTAACAACTAACGAAACTAAGGCATAGCAGTACCCACGGCATGTATGGGATATAGAGCAGGTCGAGCGGGAGCGTGCAGACCGATGCCCAGAAGATTGCGTTAGGTGGTGTGGCAAGACCGAGGAAGGAGGTTGTTTGGCGCTCATCGGTATTGAACTTAGCCAGTCTGAGGGCAGCGAATGCCGCCATGATAAAGCCGAGGAAAGCCCAGTAACCAATCATGGGCAGCAGGTAGCAGATGAGCATCATGGATGGGGCTAAACCAAAGGTTATATCGTCGGCAAGAGAATCCAGTTCTATGCCTGTTTTATTGACTACATGGAGTAGGCGAGCCGACATGCCATCGAAGAAGTCGAAGAAAGCGCCGCCTAATATAAATAAGAACGCGCACGCGTACGAGCCTTGCGTTGCCAAGTAGACTGCGATACACCCGCAGAGCAGATTGCAGGAGGTGATAGCGTCCGGGATGATTCGTTTGATATTCATATTACAATTTTTTAGATACGATATAACTTATGAGGATAGATGGAATACAGCACGCCATCACTATCCAGAAGAAGCCGAGATAGCCTGTGGCTTTCTCTATGTAGCCGGCAACCAGTCCCGGGAGCATCAGTCCGAGGAACATGATAGCAGTACAGATGGAGAAGTGCGCCGTCTTATGTTCGCCGTCCGCCACATGAATCATGTACATCATGCAGGCAGTATAACCCAGTCCATAGCCGAATTGCTCCACCGCAATACATAATCCGATGAGCCATAGCGAAGCAGGTTGCGCGGCAGCCATGTAGCAATAGACGATACAGGGCAAGGTCAGGCTGAGACACATTGGAAGCATACATTTCTTAAGTCCCCAACGACTGATGCATAGTCCACCGATGATTCCTCCTAAGAGCATCATAGCGACACCGAACCCGCCATAAACGGTGCCGATAGTGTCCATGGATAGCGCGAGTCCTCCTTGTTCGGTTGCGGTCATGAAGAACGGGATACAGAGTTTGAGCAGTAGCGCTTCGGGCAGGCGGTAAAGGAGCATAAAAGTGATAGCGAGTCCGATACCTGCTTTGGTGAAGAAGGAGGCAAAGGACTGCCAGATATTCCTCCATACCTCGCGTGTAGAGAGAGGTTTTGCTGCTTGTTCGACCCGTGGTGTGATGAAGGTGTGCCATACGGCGAAAAGCGTCATGATACCGCTACAGAGTAAGAGCGTCCAAGTCCATGCAGCGGAAACAGTATGGTGTTTCTCCAACCAACCGACCAGAATGAGCAGCACCGATTGGCAGAAGATATTGGCAATTTTATAGAACACCGATCGGATGCCGACAAAAGCGGCTTGCTGCTTGTCCGTCAGGGCTTTCATGTAATAGCCGTCCGCCGCTATATCGTGTGTGGCAGAGCAGAAAGCCGTGACAGTGAAGAGAATAAGTCCGATGGTGAACTTGCCTTTCGGGGCTAATAGTGCGAGAAGAGCAATAGAAAGTGCCATTAGTGCCTGCATCACGATGAACCACCATCGTGTGGTCTTAATGACATCCACAAAAGGTGACCAAAGGGGTTTGATAACCCATGGTAAGGTGATGAGCGATGTAAAGAGTGCCATTCGGTCGACCGGCATCCCTAAGTCCGTGAACATCGCAACGGAAATGGCCGTGACTATGAAATACGGTATTCCTTCCGCTAAATATAAAGTGGGGACCCATAACCAAGGAGTCCCCGCTTTATGTTCCCTATGTTGTTTATTGGAAGTTGGCACGATTGTCTTTGACAGCAGCCTTCTCTTCTAAGAGCGAAATGGCCTGATAGGGCACCTGATAAGCGTACCGAGCGTTAAGTTGTTGGATTTCTTGGGTCGGGTTAAATTCGCCATCAGCGACCTGCTTGTTGGAGCTAACGAGCAGATAGACACCATTATTGCCCTTGATGGGCTCAGAGAGTTGCCCTTGTTCGGCCGCGAGTGCCGCACCGATGATAGCCGGTTCTTGACCTCCATTACCGAAACGGTAGGAAGAGATTGAGATGCCGTCAACATGTTGCACCGAGCGATTGATAGCGGTAGCAGCCTCGTTAAGGGAAGTGTACTGAGCCAGGTCTTTCTTGATGAGTTCGGCTTTTGCGTTATTGGTTGCCTCCATCGTCAGTTCGGGACGAACGGCCTCTAAGGCGCGATAATCGCCATCGTTCACCTCGGTGAGAGCAGCGACTACGAACAGGTCACCGCACTCGAAGACATCACTGACTTGCCCTTCTTTGGCGTCAAATGCCCAACGAACAATGGTGCGAGAAGAGGCAAGCGAGCCGACCTTCTCGGTATTTTTGGTGAGGTTGTATTGCGGTGTAACGGTGAGACCTGCCTCTTTGGCGGCGGCACGCATGGCTTCGGCAGTGTTATTGGAAACAATGAACTGCTTGGCTTGGTTGTACAGCACAGAATAGGTCTTCGAAGACGGGGTAACCTGTTGTGCTAAGATAGCCACTTTGGCTTTAGGAGTAGCAGGGCTAATCTCCATCACCTCAAACTCTTGACCATTCACGGTGAAGTGTGTACCGCGTTTGCCCTTGAACGCCGGTTCGGCGATGTCGGCTCGCAACTCATTGGCTTTGTACCAACCTAACTCTTGGTCTTCTTGACCTTCCTCATTGACGATAGCCTTGAGTTCCACAGAGTCGGGCAATGAATAACCGCACTCCATGATACGCGCGCAAGCGTATGTGTCGTTGAGGAACTCAATCTCGGTCACGTCACCGGCTTTAGCCCCCTTGCGGAAAGCAAACTCCTTGAACTGAGCAGGGATGGTCTCTGCACTGTAATCCTGTCCGTTATAGATAATATCGGAGTTGGGATTCACGACATACGCGATGTCCTCTGTGTTCTTGAACTCCTCGTAGAGTGCCTCGATGGACTTCTTGGTTGCCTCATAATCCTCCTGCGAAGGACGGATAGCGAATGTCACATACTCAATCGTGCGATTAGGAGTCTGTTTGTACATGGGTTTATGGAGTTTGTAGAGCAACTTGATGTCGCGGTTACTAACCTTGACGAGCGAGTCTGCTACTGCAAAATATGGTTGCATCACATAGTCTGCCGATACGCTCTCTTGGCGGCCGTTGAAAGCAAACTCAGCATCAATGCTGTTTGCGCGGACGAGCGAGCGAACGAGGGCGGCATATTTCTCTTGCATATGTGTTAGTCGAACGGCGTTCTCCCAGTAGAGCCAGTAGTTCTTGGCCTGCTCAAGGTTAGCCTGTTGCTCTGCCGACTCTGTCTCAGCATTGAGCGAAGCAAGGAATCGGACAAGGTTATCACGGTTGAAGGCTCCTGTCTCGTCATAGAATGCACGCCGCGAGGTAATCAGTTGGTGGGGATGTGCCCCGATGCAGAGTTCACTAAGTTCGTCAGCAGTCACTGCCATACCGATCTCGTCAGCTTGGGCGCGGAGGGTATAGTCCATGAGCAGCATCTGCCATACTTGGTTGCGGATTTGCGAGGTTTGTTCCTCGTCAAAATTGCTACGACCGGTCTCAATCTTATAGACCTCGGTCAGGTGGTTGACGGCTTCTTCATACCCTCTGTAGTGCACCTTTTGTCCCTCAATTTCGGCGATGTTCTCGCGGTTGCGGTTAAAGAAACTACTGCCCGAATTCAAGAAGTCGCCTAAGATGAATGCGAGCATGGCGAGACCTACAATAATCACTAATAAAGTCCCGTGTTTACGAATGTTAGTTAATGTTGCCATAATTATAATTTGATATTATTTATTCCGAATATTCAGTGCCGTTGATTTTTGCGTATTTGATTTCCTCAACGGAGTTTAAGCCGGCATATTGGTCCAATTTTCCGCAAATAATGACTTCTTGTCCCAAGCGTTCCGCATATTCAGGCACGCCAAGTTGCAGCGCTGTACGGATAGCAGAGCCTCGTGCCGGGAGTTTAGCGACAACAAGTGACGAAGCGTTGGTATCGGTCAGATTGTCCGCCAACAAGATGTTGATATTATTGGTAAAGCCGAGTTCGTCATCGGGTGTGAATTTGAGTTCTTCGTTCTCATTGAGGATGGTGCCGTCTTCAGCGGTAGTGGTTACGCCACGGATATATCCGCGTACATAAACCGCCTTGGTAGTAACCGTGTTCAGGGCAATGATGTCCGCCACGGTATAAGGACTCTCTAAAGTCCCTTTCCCGACCGTGGTGACAACCGGCATGGTGCGGCTGTAGATTGAACCTGTGCCTTGCGCGGTCTCAATCGTGCCATTATAGTTCATGATTTGGCACTTAATAACCACCCAGCACCCTTGCAGTTTGGATAGGTCTGCTATGGAACTTGTCGCGCGATAGACATAGAACTGAGTCAGTATATCCGTTGAGTCGGTAACCATATAGAAGGTGCGTTGTTGGTTCCCTTGATAGGTTTCTTCGGTCGGAGTGGTATATACCAAACCCTTTATATAGTAGGTCTCCGCGGTCGTGGCACCTTTTGCCAGGGCCTTGCCAATCTCCATGGCTTCTTTTACAGAGATAGTGTTCTCAGGAATATTCAAGTCCTCATCACCGCTATACCACCATTTGGTTATCGTGACAGCCGGCGTTGTTGTACCGCTGACAGAGGCGTCATTGTCACCCGGGGCGGGATAGTACGGGGTTTCTTTACACGAAGTGAAAGATAAGGCTGCCATCCCTATCAGAACAGCCGTCAGAAAGATTGATGTGCGTTTCATATACATTAGTTTTAGATATTATTCGTACACATTTTCGCATTTCGGGGCACAAAATTACGAAAAAATATTCATTTCTCCAAATAAATTTGAAAAATTATCATTTTTTTGACAAAAAATTTGCATATATCGCTAAAAAGTTGTAATTTTGCCGCCGTTTTTAAATAAAGGAGGACAAAACTATAGCAAACATCCCTGTTAGACCGACGCAACGCCGCGGTCGTGTAGAAAAAGAGTACCCGAACAGAATCAACGAAAAGATTACTGGGGTAACTCAAGTGCGCCTTGTGGGCGACAATGTAGAACAAGGTATCTATTCTTACCGCGATGCTATCCGCATTGCTGATGACCAGAATCTCGACCTTGTTGAGATATCTGCCTCAGCCGATCCACCGGTGTGCAGGATTGTTGACTATCAGAAGTTCTTGTATCAAAAGAAACGCAAAGAGAAGGAGCAGAAGTCCAATGCCAAGAAGCAGGAGATCAAGGAGATTCGCTTCGGTCCGCAAACCGACGAGCACGATTATCTCTTCAAGCTCAAGCACGCTACCGAGTTCTTGAAGGATGGTGATAAGGTTAAGAGTTATGTTTTCTTCCGCGGACGCTCCATCGTCTTTAAGGAACAGGGGGAAGAGCTGCTTGCACGCTTTGCGCATGACCTTGAAGAGGTAGGCAAACCCGAGAACACGCCCAAGCTCGAGGGTAAGCGTATGATCATGATGATCGCTCCGCTCAAAAAGTAAGCAACAACATGGTTGTTAGGTCCTAAGGCTGCCTGCAACCCTTTATAGTATTAACTAAAATTTATTAACAAAATGCCAAAGGTAAAAACTAATTCCGGTGCTAAAAAAAGATTCGCTCTTACCGGAACCGGTAAAATTAAGCGTAAACACGCTTATCACAGTCACATTCTGACTAAGAAGACCAAAAAGCAGAAACGCAATCTCACTCACGTTGCTATGGTCGATCACACCAACATGCGTAGCCTCCGCGAAATGCTCTTGCTCCGCTAAGTATTAACCACCAAAATTTTACAGAACTATGCCAAGATCAGTAAATCATGTAGCTTCTCGCGCTCGTCGCAAGAAAGTTATGCGCCTCACAAGAGGAAACTTTGGTGGCCGTGCTAATGTATGGACTGTCGCCAAGAACACCTGGGAGAAAGGTCTCCAGTACGCTTACCGCGATCGTAAAAACAAAAAACGCACCTTCCGTGCTCTCTGGATCCAACGTATCAACGCTGCTGCGCGTCTCGAAGGACTCAGTTACAGCCAACTCATGGGTGGCCTCAAGAAAGCCGGTATCGAAATCAACCGCAAGGTCCTCGCAGACCTCGCTATGAACGATCCTAAAGCTTTCAAGGCAATCGTTGCTAAAGCGAAGAAGTAAGTGACTATCCAAGAACTCCAGACTATCAAACAGCGGTTTGGGATTATTGGTACAAATCCGCAACTGCACCGCGACATTGAGATCGCGGTGCAAGTTGCTGTGACAGACCTCTCGGTTCTCGTGACCGGAGAGAGTGGGGTCGGTAAAGAGTTTTTCCCGCAGATCATCCACAACTTCTCACCCCGCAAGCATGGGCCGTATTTCGCCATCAACTGCGGAGCTATCCCGGAAGGGACGATTGACAGTGAGTTGTTCGGACACGAGAAGGGGGCTTTCACCGACGCTAAAGCAGACCGTAAGGGTTATTTTGAGATTGCAGACGGCGGGACGCTCTTCCTCGATGAGGTAGGCGAGCTGCCCCTCTCAACCCAAGTGAGACTCCTGCGCGTCTTAGAATCAGGCGAGTTCATCAAGGTCGGTTCATCACAGGTTCAGAAGACCAATGTACGCGTAGTTGCTGCGACGAACCTAGACATGCAACGCGCTATACAAGAGGGTCGCTTCCGCGAAGACCTCTACTATCGACTTTCCGCCATTGAGATTAAGGTGCCAGCCCTCCGTGACAGAAAAGAGGACATACCCATGCTCTTTCGGAAGTTCTGTGTGGACTTTGCCGAGAAGAACCATATGCCCCCTATTAGGCTCAATGAGGAAGCCACACAGTTACTACAATCCTACTATTGGTACGGCAATGTGCGGCAACTTAAGAATGTGGCAGAGCGTGTCTCTATCATTGAGTCCGAGCGGAACATTGATGCCGAGACCCTAAAGGATTACTTGCCTCAGAATGAGCGCGTTAATACGCTCGCTAAGCTCGACCATGTTGCCTCAAGCGGGGATGCTTATCTCAACGAGAGGGAACTATTATATAAGGTGCTCTTTGATATGAAGCGGGATATGAACGAGATGCGTGAGCAACTCAACGGTCTCATGCATCAGCCTGCTCCACAGCCGACCTTCCAACCCGCCACCCCTCATCCGACTCACGAGACCGTGGTAGCGGAGGAGGTTATTCCTGAGGCTGCTAACTCCATTAGCGACCTTGAGAAAGAGGCTATCCGGCGGGCGTTAGACAAATCCGGAGGCAATCGCAAGGAGGCGGCCGAGATACTGGGTTTTTCCGAACGCACGCTCTACCGAAAGATTAAAGAGTACGGACTGTAGTAAGATGCAAAATGCAAGATGCAAGATGCAAAATGCAAAATGCAGGGTGCAAGATGGAATATGGAATATTTGAGACGAATAACAAGAGGACTTTTCCTTTTCGTCCTAATGGGGGCGTTAACGGGATGTGCTATCAGTTATAAGTTCAACGGTGCCAACATTGATTATTCGAAGACCAAATCCATTTCGATAGCGGACTTCCCCAATCATGCTGCACTTGTGAACCCGTCACTCAGTTCCGATTTCACGGACGAACTTCGTAATCTCTACCAGCGGCAGACGCGCTTACAGATTCTGCGCCAAGGTGGAGACATGGAACTGGAAGGGGAGATCATCGGCTATAGCGTGTCGGCGATGGCTATCTCCGCGGACAGTTATGCCGCAGAAACCAAACTGACTATCCAAGTCCGTGTGCGTTTCACCAATAACGCTACTCCCGACGATAGTTTTGAAAAGACCTATTCGGCATACCAGACCTTTGACTCGTCCAAACTGCTAACCGATGTGCAGGACGAACTCTGTGCCACCATGATCACCGAGATCACCGAGTCAATCTACAACGACACGGTAGCCAAGTGGTAAAAAGAACAATAATAACTAAAAACAATAAGACCTATGTACATTTTTCTAACAGTATTGATTGTCATTGCAGCGGTGCTTCTCATTCTGCTCGTTATGGTGCAGAATAGCAAAGGCGGTGGCTTAGCTGCAGGTTTTGCCAGTGGTAACCAAGTAATGGGTGCCCCCAAAACCGCGGACTTCCTCGAAAAAGCAACTTGGAGCCTTATCGCGCTCATCGTTGTACTCTCCATTGTTGCCGTTGGTGTCTATGAAGGTAGCAGACACGCTTCCGCGCCTGAAAGCCAGATCGTTGAGCAAGTAGAAGAAGCTGCTTCCGCACTACCAGCTGCGCCGGCTGCACAACCCGCCGAGTAAACTAACCAGTATATACCACGGGTACAATAGCTCGAGGCATATACTTACTCCAAGAGAGACCGCAGGGTCTCTCTTTTTGATGAGAGCATACTCATACGGAAATTTCACCAGAATAATCAACGGACAGATAATCTGCAAGATATTAGCCCCTAACACCACCGCGCCACAACGCAGAATATCCTTGTCCGTATAGTGCGGAGCTTTACCTGCCCAGCGCATGCGTTGTCTCAGGAACGGGCGTAAACCCCTCACGGGGTGTACCACAGCGGTAAACTCGGGTTTATCGAGTACCGCGACCTGTAGAGCTCTTCGCTTGAAGGACTCCAGTAGAAACATATCGTCCCCGCTGGGAATATCGGGGTGCAGATCCTCCCAACTCTCGAGCCACCTGTCCCTCCTGACAATCAGATTAGCGCCTGAACACATGACCGCTCGACCTTTCTTAGCCATCCGGACGGTCACCTCCTGAATAGCGGCATATTCGGCACGCTGAAGACGCTCCAAGAAGGTCTCTCCACCGTCCATCCGTAGGGGCAAAATAATCATATCTCCCTCCAACGGTGGCGTTTGAGCGGGAGGAACGATATCGTCATCTTGCATCCAGACATACTCCGTTGGAGCGGCTTGAATGAGCTTATGCAGGGCATGTTTCTTGCCCTGATGGTCGTCATTGATACCTCTTCGCGGGACTACGACTGTAACTGACATAATTGTTCGTAAAAAGTAGGGTAGGATTTATTGATGCACTCCTTATTGTCACACTCGAGCCCTGCTGCGAGCAGTGCCATTGCTATCCGGTGGTCGCCGTAGGTCTTATACTCCTTGACCGCCTGCAGGCGGTCGGACTCTTTTATCTTGAGGGCATCTGTGCCGCGTGCAAAGAGTTTGACCCCCACCTGTCGACAGGTCACCGCCACGGCAGGGTAGAGGTCGGGACATTCGCTGAAGTTGAGCACCATGAGTTTCTTCACCTTGCCTGCTCGCCTGATCTGTATGCCTGTTTCGGTAAAGGTTGTCTCAACCCCCAACTGCCTGAAGATATCTGCCACCATAATATCCCCCTGCAGGGTCTCTTGCTGCAATCCCTCTAAGTCCAATTCTCCGCCATGCAGTGCGACATACTCATACCAGAAAGCCGCAGAGGACCAGTCCCGTTCTATGTTGTCAAGCGTCATCAGGGAGGTATCTTGCTTGAGCAGTTTCTGCGTCATGGTGATATAGGGTGACTTGGAGTTGCTCTCCACGGGTAGCCCCACCAGCAACATCGCGCTCACGAACTGGGACGAGTCAGGGTTATTAAGCGGGTATTTGGTGCGGTCAACCTTATGCTTGACGAAGCAGAGTTTACTGCCCGTCACCCGCAAGGGCGGATAGCCCAACTCGTTCATGTACCATATATCTGCCCCGCACTTAGCGAGTCCGTCCACCAGTTGGCCGATGGGTCTCTTGCGCATACGCGGACTACCATCCAAGATGACCTTACAACCCTGTAACTGTGCGCAATAAGCCGTTAGAAAACGCATGGCCGTACCGCAGTTGCCGACATAGATGGTCTTAGGCGGAATGGGACTATTGAGTGCCTCTAAGGCCTCCTTCAGTACCACTACATCCCGTGGTGCTTGAGCGGGCATGGTCAACAAGTTCTCACCTCGCAGGGCTTGCAAGATGAGAACTCGGTTAGCAATAGACTTAGATATAGGGAGTTTAATTGACATCGGGCAGGGTAGAGTAATCGCGACTATACCGTAAGTGCTGTTGGATATATCCTTCCGTATAGTTGATTGTGACATCGGTGATATGCCCCATGCCGTCCTTGTGTGCCATATAAACGGGATTAACAAAGCCCTTATATGGAGCGATATGGAGTTTAGCGTACCTCTCGCGCACTTCCTTATGCAGGGCAGGGTCGACCTTCACGGCATACGTCTCGACGAGGTTCTTCGCTGCCGCATAATCGCCCTCTGAGGTGATGCGTTGAATCTCCTTGAGTAACTCTCCATAGAGTGCTCTCAGACCCTCATAATCATTTATTAGGAGGTAATGCTTGCCGTCCCGCTCAACCATCTCCACCTCGTTGTGTGCCGCATGAGCATACACCCAGCGGGCAATGAGTTGGCGGTTGCGCATATGTGCTTCCTCAATGTCCTTACCTTCCTCTATACGAACGAGTTGAGTCATCAGACCGTTCATCATCTGGTGGTAGTAACCAGCCTTGTAGGCTTCCCTATTGGGGAGAAGTCCCAGCTCCACTAATTTCTCGTCCGCGAGGAAGTACAAGCCGAAGAGGTCTGCCCGCGTTTCCTCTATCGTGGAGGCATGCTCCTTGAGGGCGTCCTTCGTTACACCGGGTAGCAACTTGCCGGAGCCGTGCCCCGCACACTCATGCAGGTCGGTGTGCAGGAAGTCGCACAGCGCACCATACTGCTCGGTCAAGTCAATCATCTCTTGGTCGATAATGAACTCCTCCGAGAAACCGTTGCCCTTGGCTGCTTCGTCGTACGCAACCATCAGGTTGTCAATCGAAACGGATTTAGAGCCATACTCCTTACGTATCCAGTTGGCATTGGGCAGGTTAATACCGATAGGGGTCGCGGGATAGCAGTCACCTGCCAGAATAGTTGCAGTGATAACCTTAGCGGAAACGCCCTTCACCTCGTCCTTTTTGAACTGCGGGTCGGTGGGTGAGTGTTGCTCAAACCACGAGGCGTTATCGGCTATCGCTTGCGTGCGCTTGGTCGCTTCAATGTCCTTGAAGTTGACCATCGCCTCCCAGGTGCCCGTTATACCCAGCGGGTCGGAGTAGGTCTCTGTGAAGCCGTTGATATAGTCCACGCGGGACTGCAGGTCATTGACCCACGCAATGCAGTATTGGTTAAAGGTCTCAAGGTCGCCCGTTTTGTTGAACTCAATCATCTTCTCGATGGCGAGTTTCTGTTCGGGCGTCTCGGCTACTTCGAGGGCTTTCTCCAACCACTCAACAACCTTCTCTAACGCCTCTCCATAGAGTCCGCCTACCTTATAGACGCGCTCCTCAATCTCGCCGTTCTCGTTCTTAACGAGTTGTGAATTAAGTCCAATCCACTTAGGTTGGGTAGAATTGTCCTTGTGCTGCTCGTACCACGCTTCCGCTTCGGCTTGTGTCACCCCTTCGCCGTAGTAGTTGCCGGCTGAATGTAGCACCAGGTCCACGCCGTTCTCTGCCGTTGTGCGCTTGGGCATCACAGCGGGGTCGAACATAACGGGCAGGATAGCAGCGTCATAGGCTATCTCGGCGTCCTGAAGGGCTCCGATGAACCATGCCTCACTGAACTCCGGCAAGAACTTATCCTCGCTGTAGTGGTGGTGAATACCGTTCGAGAACCACACCCGCTTGAGGTACTTCTCCAAGAGGGCATACTCTTCACCTTGCTTGTCATAGGGGTAATTGAGATAGAGTTTCTCGAGTGTGCGGCGAATGCGCAGATTGTACCTGCCGTTCTGGTCATAGAGTATATCGCGTCCCTGTAAAGCCGCCTCACTGAGGTAGTAGATGAGCGTCTTTTGTTGTAGGCTCAACTCCTCGAACTCCGGCACCTTGTACCGCAATATCTCCAAGTCGTAAAACTTATCCACGTTGTATTTGAAACTATCTTGCTCTGCTTTCTTCTGACATCCGATTAGGGTCATTACACACAGACCCAACCATACGTATCTCTTCATAATGTTCATTGTGCTCTGCCGGCCTCTAAAATAATCTTGCATCTTAAAATCTCTCAAGCACTGTCTGCACGAGTTCTTTAATTCTGGGTTTATAGTCGGTATTAGCGGCTTCGGCCTTGCGTTGTGCGATGACGCAGCAAACGGTCATTGCCTTATGCCCCATATGTAGTGCTAAGCCGGCGATGCAGGACCCTTCCATCTCGTAGTTCGTGATGCGTTGTCCCTCATAGCGGAAAGCTGTGATGCGCTCATTGATATCCGGTACGGCAAGGTCTACGCGTAGCACGCGACCTTGAGGTCCGTAGAAACCGTTTGCCGCAATCGTGCAGCCGCGGGTCATATCGTCCTTCGCAATACGATTGACCAACTCCTCATTGGCTTTCACCACATACGGTACAGCGGCTTTAGCAGGGTAGTGAATGAAGTCCACCAGTGCCTTTTCAAAGCCCAAATCGCTGATGCTGTCGCGGTCGTGGTAGAAGCTGAGCACCCCGTCAAAACCGATGCTTTTTTGGCTCACGAGGAAAGTGCCCAAGGGTATATCCTCTTGCATTGCCCCGCAGGTGCCGATACGGATGATCTCGAGGTGGCGTGGCGTCTCTTTCTCCAAGCGGGTGTTGAAGTCGATGTTTGCCAAAGCGTCTATTTCGTTCATCACGATATCGCAGTTGTCGGTACCGATACCTGTGGAGATACAGGTAATGCGTTTGCCCTTGTACTTACCGGTGATGGTGTGGAACTCACGACTTTGCACATTGCACTCGATAGACCCTTCGTCGAAGAAGGACGATACGATATTCACTCTGTCTTGGTCACCTACTAAGATGATCTTGTCTGCCAAGAACTCAGGTTTAAGGTGCAGGTGGAAGGCACTCCCATCTGCGTTGATAATCAATTGACTTGCAGGAAAATGTTTCATAATATTAGTTGTTAAAGAGTTATATTTACGCTTCCCCTCCGCTGAAGCTCAGCGGCAGTGTAGAGGTGTGTCCTCCAACGGCTTCTATCTTACCGAACTGTTTCTCGTACTTGTCGATATTGTTCTGCATGGCGAAGAGTAACCTTTTGGCGTTCTCGGGGGTCATGATGACGCGTGAACGCACGTTGCCTTGTTGCATACCAGGCATGATAGCCACAAAATCAATGATGAACTCGGACGAGCTATGTGACACAACCGCAAGGTTGACGTATTTACCTTCTGCCACCTCGGGCGTCAGGTTGATGTTCATTTTCTTTTCTTCCATAATTGCTTTAGTTTGTTTCATTTTACCGCGCAAAGATACAACAAATTTTTGGAATATGCAAATAAAAGTGCCATTTTTTTGTAATTTTACAAATATATAGGCTCTAATGGGGTTATAGTGAGCTCGCTCATATATAGCCTCATTAGAGACTATAGGAGTGCACAGCACGGAAAATGGCACTTTTGGGCATATTTTAATAAAAATGCGGACGTATTTTCGGGGGAATGTCGCCAAAGGCGACAGGCAGATGTCCGACGATACAACTTTTTATCGGCACATGTCAATCTCCAGGATTCGGTTGGCGTCTGCCAAAATCTTAGCGTGGTCGAAAGCCAACTTAGGCAGCGCATTCAGCGGCCACCACTGGGCTGCGGCAGCATCGTCGCCTGCTTTCGCTTCCGGCATGGTCGTCATGGCGGTGTATGCAGCTGTGATGACACGTCCGCGCGGGTCACGCTCCACATCGGAGTAGATACCCACCAACTGCATACCCGTCAACACGATGCCGGTCTCTTCCTTCAGCTCGCGCTCGGCACAATGGGCAACCGTCTCATCCATTTCAAGAAATCCTCCCGGGAATGCCCAATAACCTTTGTACGGCTCGTTGCCACGCCGGATGAGCAATACATGCATTACTCCGTCCTTCTCTGCAAAGAGCACACTATCCGCCGTCACACTTGCCCGTGGCCAGCGGTACGCAAACAAACCATCCGGTGTCTTTGTATAGTCTATCATAGTTCTGCTAATATTTCCTCCAAGAGGATGCGATGTAGAGGTGCATAGTAACTCAGGGCACTTCTAAAAATTAGCGTAGCGCATGTTTTATAGATTAGCCCGTTTAGTTAATAAATTTGGCACTTTTATACTGTTTTCGGTTTTCTCTTGGTATCTTGCTGACTTTCATTCAGTCACAATGCCCGCACTATCACCCCATTCGAGCAAGCTCTTTAGGGACCCCGAGCTCCTTCACTTAAGCCAGCAATCTACTCAAGATAAACCTCGAAATCAGAATAAAGTAATTTTTAGAAGTACCCTAAAATGTTGGTTGTTTATTGTTCGAAGTGTTTGGCTTGATTCCAAATCTCGTCCATTTCTTGCAGTGTCATTTCTTTTAGTTGCCTGCCTTGTTCCTTGGCTGTCTGTTCGAGATAATTAAATCGTTGTATGAATTTGCAATTGGTGCGTTCGAGGGCATTGTCCGGATTTATGTCATATAGTCTTGCAGCATGGACGATAGAAAATATTATATCTCCAAATTCTGCTTCCATATTTTCGTGGTTGTAGTTGTCTATTTCGCTCTGCAACTCAGTAATTTCTTCCTTTACTTTTTCCCATACCTGATTTCTTTCTTCCCAGTCGAATCCCACCCGTCGTGCTTTGTCTTGGATGCGTGAGGCCTTGATGAGCGAAGGCAGAGCGTCCGGCACTCCGGCAAGAACCGTCTTGTTACCCCCCTTTTCTTTTAGTTTCACTTGCTCCCACTGTTGTTCCACTTGCTCTGCATTATCAAGATGTTGAGTCTCGGTACCTTTAGGAGGATAAATATGAGGGTGACGAAATATCAGTTTGTCGATGAGAGAGTTGCAAACATCCGCTATGTCAAAATCACCGTTTTCTGAAGCGATAAGAGCATAAAAAACGACATGTTCAAGTACATCACCGAGTTCTTTTTTTATTTCAGTCATGTCTTTTTTGATTATAGCGGAAGCCAACTCATATACCTCTTCTATAGTGTATGTGCGAAGGCTATCCATCGTTTGTTCATGATCCCATGGACATTTTTGTCTGAGATTTTCTTGTACATCCAGCAGTCTCTCAAAGGCTGCGAGTTGTTCCTGACGAGTATGCATATTAATATACTAAAGTTTCCCACTTCGTCAAAGGCAGTTGATTAGTGGGTAATAAAAGTTAAATAAAGTATGCCATTCTGCCTAATGGCAAAGTATTACAAATGTTCTTTGACAGATTGATTTATTTTGAGAAAGAGAACAAGATTCTCTTGTATCTTGCTATCAGCAATCAGTTTAGGCATTACTTCATCTAATGTTGAGCCAAAGAATGAGAGCAATGTTTCAATGAGTTGTTGTATCAACGGGAGTAGCCGTTCTACGAATGTGAGAGAAAGCATTTCTTTTTGCAAACACCGAAAGACTTCTCCCCAAGATTCATACTCATCAAACCTCTTTTTCAGTGCAATAACGCAATATCCGATAAAGACAAGCGTACCTTTTTTCTTTAGCACACGATGACATTCTAGAAGCCAAAAACGCATATTAGTTTGTCACTCATCAAACTCCAAATTATCCCATCCGGCATATGCAAATTGGTTTTCTCTCATTTTCTTTAGATTAGTATTGCGTTTATGCATAAAAAGACCCAAGTTGTATGGAGGATCTGTAATTATACAATCAATACTTCCATCTGGGAATGTACGCATAGTTTCCGTACATTCTGCATTAAATAATTTGGATTTTATTGTCTTTGCTCTTGGCATACTCTATCAAAAAAGGCAACGACGATGCAGCGTCCAAAGGCACGCTATTGCTACCAATGCTCATCACTGCGTAGTTTGGGTTGCGTGTTATGTTGGTTGTTGTTTGTTTAGTTCGTTTTCTATTTCCTCTGCGATAGGTAGTTGGCGTACCAAATGCTCCGGAAGTATTTTCTTCAGTTGATATTCCGAAATACCCAATGGCAAATTATGCCCTTCAAGCGAATATTGCACTAATGTATCGCTCTTACTTTTACATACTAACAAGCCAATCGTAGGATTATCACCATCTTTGACCAGAATATGATTAACAGCTGATACGTAAGTACTTAATTGTCCTAAATACGCAGGCTCAAATTCTCCTGTTTTTATTTCAATCACTACATAACAATGTAAAGAGATATTATAGAAAAGCATATCTATAAAAAGTTCTTTATCATCTACAGACAGACGAAACTCGCGCCCCACAAAAGCAAAACCCGTTCCCAATTCAAGAAGCATATGTTGCAAATTCTGCATTAGTGCATCTTTCAGTTCTTTCTCGTGATAATTTTCGGTTAATGTCAGAAAGCCAAAGCAGTATGGGTCACGTGTCATTTGTTGCGCCAAGTCACTATGAGTATCAGGGAGTGTCCTTTGAAAATTTGAAATAGCCTTTCCCTCACGCTCATAGAGGTCAGTATCTAAAAAATTAAGTAGCATATCTCGGCTCCAATTGTTTTGATTGGTCTTCCTCACAAAAAACAAAGCCTTATATGGGTCAGAGTAACACTTATCAATAATAAAGCGTTGATGCCCCCATGGAATGGAAAACAATTCACCCACAACTTGTGGGTCAGTTTTATCTTGTTTATATTCACCCACAACTTGTGGGCAAAATTCATCCAGTTGAGAATAAAGAAGATAGAATCGTTTCATATAACCAAGCGAAGTCTCACTCAAACCTTTTACATCCGGCAAATCGCGCTGTAAATCTTGAGAAAGATGCTTGAGAATTTTCTTTCCCCATCGTTCTTCTACATGCATTTGGGCTATATCCCTGCCAAGTTGCCAATAAAAATATAATACTTCTTGGTTGACTTTCAACATGGCCTTTATTTGTCCTTGCAAATAGCGTTTTTTGATAGCCTGCACCCAGTCTCTATATTCGTTATCTATGTGTATTAATTCGCTCATAATTAAATGATTTTGAGAATTCCGTAAAAAAAACAACGACTACGCAGCGTCCAAAGGCACGCTATTGCTACCAATGCTCATCACTGCGTAGTTTGGGTTGCGTGTTATGTTGGTTGTTGTTTGTTTATATTCATTGCCTTTCTCGGCGGAGGCTGCTCTGTCCGTTCTGTCGGAAGGACGCTCCGGGTCTTTTATGAATGAATAATAATGTAGCTCGCTTATTCTATTGCATACAAACAACGCGCAAAGATACAACAAATTTTTGGAATATGCAAATAAAAGTGCCATTTTTTTGTAATTTAGTCTCAATGAGTTACCAAAAACAGCAAATTTTTCCTTTTTGCCCTGTGCATTGGCTTACCCGCATGGCAAGCGGCAGTCATAAGCGGCAGAATACAGTTCGTTTAGTCAAGGTTTAGTCACACCATCTATCGGTGATATTAGCTGAATCACATATGAATCACATATGAATAACATATGAATCACATACAGTCGGGCGCATCGGCACTTGGACAACACACTCAACAAAGTTGAGTAAGTGAAAGTCCTCCGTGTCGCGCTCCCTCTCCAAAAGACAACAGCCCGCGCTTCGCGCTATGTCTTTTGGGCTGCGCTGTTGGTGAGTAAATGTTGGTCAGTGCCTGTTAATCAGTAAATGTTGAGCAGTAGCCCGCGAGATGGAGCCCCACCCCCGCCCCCTCCCCATGATGGGAAGGGAGGAGGGTGCCGTTTAAAGGGCTGCGCCGATTTAAGGCGCGGGGCGCGGAGAGGCATAGCACGTAGAGACATGGCCATGTCTCTACAAAACAACGAAAGCACATTAAAGGGCACTTCTAAAATTAGCGTAGCGCACGTTTTAAGTTAAGCCCAGTTAGTTAATAAATTTGGTACTTTTATACTGCTTTCGGTTTTCTCTTGGTATCTTGCTGACTTTCCTTCAGTCACAATGCCCGCATTGCTCCTTCACTTAAGTCAGCAATCTATTCAAGATAAACCTCGAAATCAGCATAAAGCAATTTTTAGAAGTGCCCTTAATGTTATAACTACTGAATAGTTCTTGGTTCTAAAGGCATGGTTAATTCAGTCGTACCATGACGGAGATGACTTGTCCGGCGGTGGTGTCACCTGTTTTATAGACGCGGGCTTTGCCTTTGTCCTCGCCGGAAACAGGCAAGATGATAGTGGTCTCGTAGCCGTCAATAGTGAGTGCCGATTTGCGGAAGGCTTGCGTGCGGGGAACATATGTCCAATTCGCGGAAATAGTGCTTTTGACGATAGAAGCATCGGCATTCAGTTCGGTGTAGTCAATCACCACTTTTTCCGCTTCGCTCCGACTGAGGTCGCAGATGTAGAAAGACTGCTGGTCGCTTTCCATGACATAGGCGATTCCTTGGTAATAGCCTTCGTCCGGATAGTGAGCGGGGAGCGGACTACTCGACAAACTCCATTTATTGAAATCAAAGAGATATTTCCTACCACCGAGCATCCATGTAGAGTACTCTCCGCGATTGACTTTAGGCAGATATGCCAAATCATACCTGTTGGCACCACTGATTTCGGCGACTTTCTCCCCTGCGGTAGCTTTGCCATCAGCCTCGGAGAGCGAGACGGAATAGACTTGGATTGCTTCCTCGAACGGGCGAAGGGCATAGAGTGTCTCGTTGACGGAGATGAGTTCGTAACTCTCATCAAAGCCTACAATCTTGCCTGACGGGATAAACATAATACCCGGAATTCCTTCACCTGTAAACTCGCCATACGCATCTTGATAGAACAGATTCAATCCAAAAGCGCCACGTTTGTCAGGCAGGATAATATCCGTAGTCAGTTTATCACTATGCATTGTAGTGACAGCCAATTGGTCGCCTTCATCTTTGAGCCGATACAATGTATGATGAATCGGCATCGAATGGTAGTCCGAATTGGCATATATCTCGCCCTTTATGGCTTCTACGATGCCATATACATCTGTTTGGTTAGCATCCCATTTAACATTTCCGTAAAAGGGTCGTCCTTGCGAACCATCCCAATAGAACAAAGCACCGTCTTTACGACGTACTAAGAAGTTGTCGTGGTAGTCCGAATGTTCGGAAATCACCTCTTTTATTTTGCTGTAAGCCGGTTCGGACAGGTTGTCCAAGTCCGGATAGACATAGTTGCAGCCGTACAGCCATAGCCAGTCGTCGCCTATGGTATAAACGTACTGCATGCTCAGGCGCAGATTCGCCTTGATAAGGTTCTTGGCATCATCGCCTCCGCTGCAATCAATGGCATAAGTTATTTCTACGAGTGTGCCGTCTTCGGAAACGGAATAAGCCATGCCGTCTTCTACCAATTCATCTTCACTTGCAGCGCGCAAACGGGCAGGCGCATTGTTATTCCCTGCTTTGGCGCCACGCGAAGCGAGAGCTAAGGTGTTGACACCGTTCAAGTTCATTCGTCTGAACTTGACACTATTGACACTACCACCTCCGCCTTCGCAGGAGGTCATGCCTATTGCAGCCACTATGACCGCAAGGGCGTATAATAAATTACGTTTCATATCAATTTGCAATTCACCATTATCAATTAGTTTAGACGAACCATAACGGAGATGACTTGTCCGGCGGTGTTTTCGCCCTCACGGAGAACAAGCGCCTTGCCTTTATTTTCGCCGGAAACATAGATATAGATGTTCAGCATAGTGCCATCTGTCAACGTGAGGGACGATTTGAACGATTGCGTATTGGGGTCGTAGCTGATATAACCGTTCTTACCGGGAACAATCTTCATCAGATATTCGCTCAACGCGCTGTAATCAATGGTCACTTCCTCGGCGGCATCTTTCGCTAAATCGCAGACATAGAATAAACTCGGCAGCGAGTTTTCCGGGTCGTCTATTGAATAGGCTATGCCGTCATAATAGTTATCCTCACCGACGGGATAGTGTTCCGGCAACACACGCTTAGTAGCGGTCTTGGCTATCGGGTCAATAGATAAGATAGCGTTGCCATACCACCACGTCAAGACAGGCGTTTTATAAGGTCTTTTGAACGGGTATTGTGCGTTAATTGACCATAAAACCTCATTGAGCGATTGAGCCACAGTTTGATCCAAGTAAACAAGCACATCGGAAGCAACCCACATGTCCTGCGGTTCCGTGATATGCTCAACGGCTAATAGTGCAGCACTTGAGGCATTGATGTTATATTCGTCGGAATATTTGAATCCGATTGCATAGAGTGTCTCGTCTATGCTGACCAGATGGAGATTGGTAAAGGGTTCTTCTACAGTTTTTGAATAAACCAGTTGCGTCTCACCGGGTTTGTCCGGGAAAAGAAGTGCCGGCATTTCACTCTTGGCACCCGCGTATAAGACAGTAGAGCCGAAAACACCTCTATTGTCGGGTAATAGACCTTGCGCTTGCTGTGTGCTGTTCAGCATGTTTACCACATTTAGGTAGTCGCCTTTATCCTCTAACTTATATACTTCGCCACCCATAGAAGGGCAGGTAAAAATATCTTTGCCCATGGTCTCCACCTCGCCATATACATCACTCGGGCGGAAGTTGCCGCGACCGCGATGTGGACGACCTTGCTCGGATGTCCATTCAAAGAGAGCGCCGTCCGACTTGCGGACAAGGAAGTTTGAATCAGACCCGGCATGCATTAAATTACGAATCTGACCGCGCAAGGGTTCTTGGACCTCATCTATACCCGGGTAGTCGTACTCGCAATTGACGAGCCAGATCCAATTATCTCCGATGGCATAGATATATTGCATTTTCAGGCGCATGTTGGCTTTGATCATATCCACCACTTCGCCATCGCCGACTACCTCGATGGTGTAGTGAACTTCGACCATTGTACCGTCTTCGGATACAATATAGGCAGGGTTGGATATGTTGTACTCGGGATCTTCTTCATCCATCCGCGCAGCAGGCATACGCGCCAGCGCGTTCTGTTGATTACTGCCGTCCGATGCAAGAGCAAGGGCTTTTGCACCTGCGATGTTCATTCGTTTGAATTGCATGGAACTGACTTTTCCACTACTGTCGTCCTGACAGGAAACGAGAAATAGCATGGCGATCATTCCGATGCCGAGTGCTACAGAAATTTTCTTTGTCATAATAGGGATGTATTGTTTAATTAATATAAACAAGCGGCACTTGACACACGTCAAGCACCGCTATTAGTCGGTTGGAGTATGCGAATGGTTAGTATTCCTCGTGGGGGGGGGCAATTCGCGGTATATGGGCGCTATACGATAGCATATGTACTTTCATTTTCTTGAATCCGCTGCAAAAGTACAAAATAAAATCCATTTATGCAAATAAAAGTGCAAATTTTATGTAAAAATGAAGTTATAGGCCCTAAAAAGGGGATTGAGTGATGTAGAAAGGGGGATTGGGACGCCGCCTGCCTTCGGCATTCCCCCCAATCCCCACGCCCTGCCGGGCGGGGCCCGCCAGAGCTACTTCGAAACCGCACAAAAAAAATTGCCTCAAGTGAACTTGGACAATTCTTTTTGTTCGCTTCCGAACTTTCTTCTGCGGAGAAAGGGGGATTCGAACCCCCGGTACAGTTACCCGTACGACAGTTTAGCAAACTGTTGGTTTCAGCCACTCACCCATCTCTCCAAGATGCAAAATGCAAAATGCAAGATGCGAAATCCACAAGTTTTGTCAAACGCGGCTGCAAAAGTACTACAAAAAAATGAAACTACCAAAAATAATTTCATTTTTTTTGCATTTTATGCTATTTTGTGCCAAAAAGGGACCAAATGGAGTCGTGAGTCAGTGCCCTATGGGCTAATCAGGACAGCGTAGCCTTGGGGTTTCAATCTGCGTGGTGCTATGCCTTAGCGAGTGTGACATCCATGTGCGGGTAGGCGAATGGGAACCCTGCAGGCGGCAACTCGTCGTAGAAGCGTTTCTGCATTGTGAAACGCACATTCCAATAGTCTTCCGCTTTACTCCACGCACGGACAATAAAGGTGATATCTGAGGAATTGAGGCTCTTGAGATACACTACAGGGTCAGCCAGGACACTTTCCGGCGGGGCTATAACCTCGGTCTTCCGGCGTGCATTTTTATCCTTAGGAGGGGTGATGGGCACAACCGTATCCAGATAAATAACCCCGGGTTGCTCCTTGAGCATGGCTTGCACCTTATTAACAAATGCCGTTGAATCAACTCCGTACTCAACACTCACTTCCCAGTCATTGCGCCGATAGGGGTAGGTGGAGTAGTTCTTGATATTGGTGGAGGAGAGTGAGCCGTTAGGCAGGTTAATCTCTTGGTTCTGAATCGTCCTAATCTTGGTACTCATGATGCCGACAGAGGAGACTGTTCCTTCATAGCCTTGCGTCTCGATATAGTCACCGACCTTAAAAGGTCTGAAGATGAGCAGAATAATACCTCCGGCGAAGTTCTGGAGCGTGCCGGAAAGGGACATACCGATTGCCATACCCATGGCGGCAATGAGTGCCGCGAGTGAGGAGGTGTTGACGCCCAAGGTCGAGACAACAATGATTAATAGGATGACCGTTCCCAGTACTGAGATTAGGCTGTTGACGAACGTTACGACAGTGGGATCTGTCCCCCTACGGGTAAAACTACGATTAACGGCTTTCTGAATGAGTTTAATGCCCCAAGCACCAACGATATAGAGTAGAAGCGCGGCTACGACCTTAATGCCGAAATGAATAGCCTCATCCAAGAGGGTCTTGAAGAATCCTTCCGGGTCGGTCATGAGTTGTTGCTTCATTATCTCATTGACGGCATGAATAGAATCGGCTATTGCTTGTGCTTCTTCGGGGTCGGGAGTGAGTTGAAATAGCATAGTTGTATCAATTTTTGCTGCAAAAGTACATTTTTTTTTGCATATATGCAAATTTTTTACTATATTTGCAACCTGAAAAGCACAAAAACTTAATTTCTACTACCTATGAAACATCTACTCTTAGGCGATGAGGCTATTGCTCAGGGTGCTATTGATGCGGGTTTAAGTGGCGTTTATGCCTACCCAGGAACCCCTTCTACCGAGGTTACAGAGTTTATTCAGCTGCAAGCTGCAAGCTGCCACGCCCTGCGGGCTATGCAAGATGAACAAGCTTCATCCACAGGTTTCATGCAAGAGCGTATTTTCTGTAAGTGGGCGACGAACGAGAAGACGGCTATGGAAGCCGCGTTGGGCATGTCCTACATGGGTAAGCGTGCGCTTGTGTGCATGAAGCATGTGGGCATGAATGTCTGCGCAGATGCGTTCATGAACGCCGCTATCACGGGCGTCCATGGCGGCTTGGTGGTACTGGCAGCCGATGACCCATCCATGCACTCCAGTCAGAACGAACAGGACAGCCGGTTCTATGCCGAGTTTGCGATGATTCCCTGCTTTGAACCTGCCTCTCAACAGGAGGCGTACGACATGACCCGCGCAGCGTTTGATTATTCCGAACAAGTGCGCAAACCCGTTCTACTGCGTGTGACAACCCGTATGGCGCACAGCCGTGCCGTGGTTGAGACGCGTGAGAGGCGACCGCAGAACAACATGAGCCTGCCCAAGAACGTACAGCACTTCATTCTTCTGCCGGCTTTCGCCAAAAAGAACTATGCTGAGTTGGTTGCCCAACAACCGCTCTTTAGACAGCATAGCGAAGAGAGCGGGCACAACCTATATATAAAAGGTACCAACCCCAAGAAGGGTATCATTGCTTCGGGTATCGGCTATAATTACCTCATGGAGAACGGCGTGCCGGATGCCTCGGTGCTCAAGGTCACCGAGTACCCTTTGCCCGAACGACTCATTAAGCAGATGGTGGCAGACGGAGCCGAGGAGATTCTGGTCGTTGAAGAAGGACAACCCGTTATCGAGCAAGCTCTCCCGCGGTTCGTACCCTCTTCGGTCCGCATAGCGGGTCGCCTAACAGGAGCCTTGCCGCGAATGGGAGAGTTGCATCCCGAAGACTTGAAGATGCACGGTACAGCACAGGTTTCCTCTACAGGTTTCATCCAAGGGGTATCGGTTTCATCTACAGAACCCTTAGTTGTTCCTCGTCCGCCGGCGATGTGTGTTGGTTGCGGGCATAGAGACATGTATACGGCTCTCAATGAGGTGGCTCGCGAGTACGATAAACCGCGTATCTTCGGCGATATAGGGTGTTACACTTTAGGCGCTCTCTCTCCCTTCCACGCTATCCATGCGTGCGTGGAGATGGGCGCGTCCATCACCATGGCGAAAGGTGCTGCCGATGCCGGACAACATCCTTCTATTGCCGTCATTGGTGACTCAACCTTCACCCATAGCGGCATGACAGGGCTATTGGACTGCGTCAATAGCAACGCGAATGTTGTGGTGCTCATCTCGGACAACCTCACCACCGGCATGACAGGAGGACAAGACTCTGCCGGCACAGGCAGGTTAGAAGCCATCTGCAAGGGGATTGGGGTAGAGGAGAGCCATGTGCGGGTTGTTGTGCCGCTGCCCAAGAACATGGAGGAGATTAAAGCCGTTCTTCGCGAAGAAATCAACTACGCGGGCGTCTCTGTCGTCATCGCCCGAAGAGAATGTATTCAAACACTGAAAAGAAATGCACGGCAAGGCCGCTTTAAAACATAATTTTGAATTTATGAAGAAGGATATTATTTTGGCGGGAGTGGGAGGACAAGGCATTCTCTCCATCGCGACAGTCATAGGCGAGGCAGCCCTGCATGAAGGGCTGTACCTCAAACAAGCCGAAGTACACGGCATGTCCCAACGGGGCGGAGACGTGCAGTCTAACTTGCGTCTGAGTTCCGACCCTATCTACTCGGACTTGATTCCCAAGGGTGGGGCAGACCTTATCATCTCCCTTGAACCCATGGAGGCCCTTAGGTACCTGCCGTACCTCCATCAAGACGGTTGGATAGTGACAGCGTCTAATCCCTTTATCAACATCCCCAACTACCCCAATGTGGAAGCCTTGTTAGCTCGCATAAGAGCACTTGAGCACCATGTCCTGCTGGATGTGGAGGCACTGGCTAAGTCTGTCGGAGCCCCTGTTCAAGCCGCTAATATGGTTCTTCTCGGGGCGGCTGTACCCATGTTGGGCATAGGGTATGAGCAGATAAAGGACGGTGTTCGACGCGTCTTTGAGCGTAAAGGAGAACAAGTAGTTTTAACCAATATCAAAGCAATCGAAGCAGGGTATGACTTTTCCTTTGGACAAACAACTCGTTGACTCCGTTTGTGAGTCATTCGGACTAATGGATGCCCACGAATTGGGCAATGCCACTATTCGCCAGATGGCAGGTATCGTGGCGGCGATAGAGCGCCAAACAGGCACGGAGTATGTTCATATGGAACTTGGTAACCCGGGTCTGCCGGCGGAGCAGATAGGGGTGCAGGCGCAGATAGAGGCACTCAAAAACGGTGTCGCCAATCAGTACCCCATCATCACCGGTATTCCTCTTCTCGTGCATTGGGCATCGGAGTTCATCAAAGCCTTCATGGGGATTACTGTTCCCGAGGACTGCATTGTGCCCTGTGTCGGTAGTATGCAAGGGGCATTCTGTTTGGATACCATCATCCACCAACTCCGTCCCGACCGAGATACGGTTCTGTTCCTTGACCCGTGTTTTCCTGTGCAGAAACAGCAATGCCGCGTCATTGGACTTAAGACAGAGTCGTTGGATATCGGCGATTACAGGGAAGAGGCACTCCGCGATGCTCTTGAAGCGAAACTCAAGAAGGGACATATCGCTGCCGTGCTCTTTTCCAATCCCAATAACCCCTCATGGATGTGTTTGAGTGAAGAAGAGTTGCGTATCATCGGTCAATTAGCTAATCGCTATGACACGATAGTCATTGAGGATGTAGCGTACATCAATATGGATTTCCGTGACACGCATCGCGGAGTGCCCTATCAGGCTCCTTTCCAGCCCACGGTCGGTCGTTACACCATGAACTGTGTGCATCTCATCAGTTGCTCTAAGATCTTCTCCTATGCCGGTGAGCGAGCGGCTGTCATTGCGGTTAATCCCAGTTTGGCGCACAGGCATTTTCCGGCTCTGACCGAGCGCTACCAAAGTGACGGACAGTTCATGCGTACACTCGTTTATCAGGTGCTCTACGACATCACTTCCGGCGTCAGCCACTCCGTTCAATACGCCATGGCGGCGATGTTCGAGGCAGCCTGTAAGGGGGAGATAAAGTTTGTCGACAATGCCCGCATTTATGCCGATAAGTGCCACAAGATTAAGGAGATCATGGAGCGTCACCATTTCCATGTCGTTTACCGGTACGACGACCATAAACGCCCCGTGGGAGATGGGTTCTTCTTCACCTTCACCTACCGTGATTGGACGGGTGAGCAACTGCTCAATAAACTTATTTACTATGGTGTTTCAGCTATCTCACTGGCTTCTACCGATGCCCAACGGGAAGGCATGCGCGGCTGCGCTTCCGCTGTGCGCGAAGACCAGTTCGATATGCTCGAACAACGCCTCGCCAAGTTCGATGAAGACTTTAGAGATTAGAAATGCAAAATGGAAGATTATAATCTACATTATGTGACTCCTGATGAGGCTGTGAGCCTCGTGCAGTCCAACGAAACCATCGTTGTGCAAGGCTCTACCTCTATCCCTACCGTGCTTCTTAATGCCCTCACTAAACAGGCTGACCGGCTCAGGAATGTCACGATCATCTCGGGCTTCGGGGTGGGTAAAGAGGATGCTCCTTATGCCAAGCGCGAACTGATGGACTCCTTCCATGCCGTGACCATTTTTGTGCCCAATATCCTTCGAAAAGCGACGCAAGAGGGGGTGGCGGACACTATCCCGTGTTTCTTAGGGGAAGTGCCGGCGCTCTTTCGCTCCGGACAAGTGCCCGTGGATGTAGCGTTCCTTAATGTCTCTGAACCCGACGAGAACGGTTATGTCTCTTACGGCATTTCTGCTGATATTGCCTTCTCGGGCGCAGAGTGTGCCAAGAAGGTGATAGCACAGGTCAATAAGTACATGCCCCATACCTTTGGCGACCCGGTTATTCATGTCAGCAAGTTAGCTGCTGTTTGTCGGGGCGATGTGCCCTTGGTCGAAGTGCCCACTCCTGTGCCGACTGAGGCAGAGATCAAGATCGGGCAGTTCATTGCCAACGAGATACCCGATGGCGCAACTCTTCAGATAGGGGTGGGGGGGATACCCAATGCCGTTATCAATGCCCTTAAGGACCATCAGCATCTCGGTTTGCACACCGAAGCCATAACCGATGGCGTGCTGCCTCTTATTGAGAAAGGTGTTATCGATAACAGCCTCAAGAGGGTTCTGCCCGGCAAGTCGGTCGGCTCACTCATCTTGGGCTCGCGTCAACTCTACGACTATGTTGATGGTAATCAGGATATTATCATTCGCGATGTGGCGTGGACCAATGACCCCAATACTATCCGTATGAACCCCCGCGCCATGGCAATCAATTCTGCCGTGGAGATTGACTTGACGGGTCAGGTGTGTGCCGATTCGATTGGTGAAACAGTCATCAGCGGGGTCGGAGGACAGCACGATTTCATGTACGGTGCGCCGTTGTCTGAGGGCGGAAAAGCCTTTATTGCTCTGCCATCGATGACGAGTAAGGGCAAGAGCAAGATTGTTTCCCATCTGACGGCAGGGGCCGGTGTGGTGACCACGCGGTTCCAGAACTTCTATGTTGCCACGGAGCATGGTATCGTCTATCTCCATAACCTGCCGTTAGCAGAGCGTGCCAAAGCCCTTATTTCCATTGCCGACCCCTCTCATCGTGAGGAATTGGAGCGGGAAGCCCTCCGCCGTTTCGGTCCTGGGTTTAAAATGAGCTTCGCTGTTGGTGAGTAAATGTTAGGGCGGCAGAGCCGCCGTTGGTCAGTAAATGTTGGTCAGTACCTGTTAGTTAGTAAATGTTGGGAAGAGACAGGAGCCAGGTTTCCAGGATACCAGGTGCCCTTTTTGCTATACCGGCATTTTAGATAATTTTGCTATACCGGCATCTTGCATAGCCCGTAGGGCGTTGCATTTTAAAAGCGGCTGCTCAGCACTCAATCACCGTCCAGCCGGCACCTCCTCTGTCAGGGTCGCCGTCATGGTACCGGATAACGGCAGCTCCTCGTTTACGGAGTTGCCGATTGCGTTGCTCAAGGTAATCGCGCACAACCTGTTTGACGGTTCCTGTGCCTGTGCCGTGAAGGATAGTGACCTCGCCTGCCGAAACCATAATTGCGTCGTCCAAATAGGCGATGAAGGTCTCAAGGGCCTCGTCGGCACGCATTCCTCTTAGGTCAAGTGTGCGGGAGAAAGAGCGTTTATGTTCGCGGATGGTGTTGGCTACGGAGGGTGAGGTTGACGGCATGGTGCCTGTGAGCGAGCGCAGGTCCTTGAGGTCGTGGAAGGTCTTTGGTGTCGTGGGTTTCACCTCTTCCTTGAGTGCCTCCACTTTGGCTCGTGCTTTTTGTGTTCGGATCTTGTCCGCTTTGGACTCTTTTATTTCGCGGATAGTGCGTTCAATAGTCGCATTGGACTTGTCGAGTATCTCGGTTGCCTGCTGCTTGGCTTCTTCGAGCATCTGTTTCTTCTTGGCTTTAATGCCCGATAGTTGTTCCTCGTAGGCGGCAATCTTTTCGTCCAACTTCTTCTCCTTCATGCGAATAGCCTGCCGTTTGTTCTCCCAGTAGCGTTTATCGCGTGCGATGTCCTGCAGTTGTTTATCGTAGTCCACATGCTCCTCTCCGACGAGGTCAATGGCAGTTTGGACGATGGTTTCTGGCAAGCCGATGTTCCTTGCCATTTCGATAGCGAAGGACGACCCTGCTTGACCGATAGAGAGTTGGAAGAGCGGTTTCATCTGCCCGCGGTCATAGAGCATAGCCCCATTGACGATACCGTCTGTGCGCTCCGCGAAATGCTTGAGATTGGCGTAGTGGGTCGTGATGACGCCGAAGGCTTGTTGGGTATTCAGTTGACTGAGTACCGCTTCCGCGATGGCTCCTCCCATGGCAGGTTCCGTGCCGGAGCCGAACTCGTCCATAAGGAGGAGCGTATGACTGTCTGCCAGACGGACAAAGTCCTTCATGTTCCTCAAATGCGAAGAGTAGGTCGAGAGGTCGTCCATTAAGGACTGCTCGTCGCCGATGTCAATCAATATGCGTGTAAAGAGCCCCATGACGCTGCTTTCTTCGCACGGCACCGGCAATCCGCATTGCAACATATATTGGAGCAGCGCGACGGTTTTCAGGCAGACGGACTTCCCTCCGGCATTAGGCCCTGAGATAACTAATATGCGCTGCGCGGGGGCTTGTAGGCGTATAGTGAGCGGAACAACCTGCTTGTGTTGTTGCTCAAAATTGAGAAAGAGAAGCGGGTGTCGTGCTTGCTTGAGGTCAACGAGGGGGGTGTCTTCTATGAGTGGCGCAATGGCTCGTAGCGCGATAGCGAGACGGGCTTTTGCCCGTATAAAATCCGTTTGTGCGAGCAGGATAGTAGAGGCGAGCATATCGTCTGTGCGCGGGCGTAGCCAAGCAGCCATTTCAATCAAGATACGCACTCTCTCACGCCGTTCCTCTCCTTCTAACTCGCGAATGCGGTTATTGGCTTCAACGACCTGTTGAGGCTCAATGAAGACCGTTTTGCCGGAGGCAGACTCGTCGTGCACAATACCCCCTAACTTGTGCTTGTAGGCAGGCGGAATAGGGAGTACCAGTCGTCCCTCACGCATGGTGGGTGATACTTCCTTGTCGATGATGCCGTCTGCTTGGGCTTTATGAAGGATAGTGTCAAGCACTTTACCGACCGAGGCTTGTGCTGCTCGGAGCGCCCGGCGGGTCTGTGACAGAGCCGGTGAAGCATGGTCGGCGAGTTGCCCGTAGGGGTCTAAGATCTTGTTGATATGTGTGACGATGTCCGAAAGGGAGGTGTGGCGGTTCAGCGCACTTTGATGGAAGGTACTTAGGAGCGGAAAGCGCTGTGGGTCAAGTCCCTTATAGAACTGCTCCAGCGTAACGGCATAGGCGAGGGTTTTGCTCAGGGAGAAGAGTTCCGCCTCATCAAGGAACATTCCCTCTACCCTTATTCGCGCGATAGCCTCGCGCAGGTCATACATCTCTCCCTTCGGAAAACCCGACGATGCGTCTGTCAGAATAGTCTTCATCTCCGCCGTTTGCCCGACAAGCAAACGGATGGTCTCAGCAGAAGTCTCAAAACCCATTTGGTCCACTAACTCCTCACCTAAGGGGGAGGAACACTCTTGATGCAGTCGTTCACGCAGGAGCGTAAAATCTATCTTCTCTTCTATGTTCATTTAGTACAATCTAACATCGTGTATAGCCGGCACCCCGAGTGCCTCGTTCATCTTCTTGACGAGTGCGAAGCGGTTCTCGAATAGTTCCGCCTTCAGGGCCGCCGAGTTCAGGCGTACGGTCAGGATGCCGTTCTTCATCTCGACCGAGCGGGTGAGTCCGGCAATAGTGGGTCCCATCACCTCGGGCCACAGAGCGACGGCTTTGCGCTCCACCAATGGCACCTCGAGAGCGGGTCTCTCGTGCAGAAAATCGGCTATGGCTCGACTGAGTTTCATTCTTTCACTTTGCGGAGCAGTATTTGTTGTCGGGTGCGAAAGTACCTCACATCCGGTGTTAGTCCGTTCAGTGCCAACATCTTGTTGAGTTGCACACCTTCTCGTTGTGCAACAGTCCATGTTTTTTCGCCGGGATTGACCCATATAGCGACCTTGTCCTTGGGACCGTAGGCTTTCTTTTGAGCCAAAAAAACGCGGTCGCCGGTACGGAGATCGCGCCCTAAAGCGTCGTTCCATACCCGCAAGGTACGCTCGGGGATGTTGAGTCTAAAAGCGATATTGGCAAAACTATCTCCCTCCATAGCCACTATATACGCGCGGCCGTTGACTTTCTTTTTGGTGTGGGTCAAGAAGAGCAACTTCTTTTCCTGCGCAGCGGAGAGCGGCTCTACATATTCGGGTTCGGGGTCGGCATTGAACGAAGCGATGGGCGCGGTAGCACTAACCAAAACGGGTTTCTTATCGGTCTGCGTTGCTTGGACCGTCGGTTCGCTGTCAGTCTGCTTCGGCACAACATACAGGCTGTCGAGCGCGTAGTCCCGGATGATTTTGACGAGTTTTTGGGCATAGACGGGGTCTGTGGCGTACCCGCATTCGCGGAGACGACGCGCCCAGCCTTCATAATCCGAAACGGGGATGTCGAAGAGGGTCTTATACCGAGGTCGTAGGAGGAAGAGGCTATGGTCCTTGAACGACTCTGCAGCGTCTCCATAGACGCGGAAGCACTCGCCTCGGGCATCATCGTCATACCGATACACATCCCCCATCCAGTCGTCGGCACACTTGATACCGAAGTGGTTACGGGCATTGACTGCTAACTCACTGGTTCCCGCCGCGGACTCTAATAGGGCTTGTGCCATGGTGATAGACGCCGGTATGCCATAGTCCTCTTGTTGCTGAATAGCAACGTCTTTCCACTCCTCAATATAGCGGAGATACTGCTCCGATGGTGCTGCCATACAGGCAGTTACTAACAGAACCGCCCATGCGGTCAGTAGGATTTTTTTCATATCATTCTAATCTAAAAGTCATTCTGTGATAGGGGCTGGGGCCATAGGTTTTGAGTGCCTCATAATGCTCCTTGGTCGGGTAGCCTTTATTGTCCCTCCAGTGGTATTGTGGAAACTCTCGGTCGAGTTTAATCATGAGGTCATCGCGGTAGGTCTTCGCCAAGATAGACGCTGCGGCTATGGACATGAACATCCCATCTCCTTTGACAAAGGGCTGCGCAGGAATCTCGAAGACGCCGTCTTTCGGGATATAGGCTTTCCAGCGGTTGCCGTCCACAATAATGTGTTCCGGCTGTGGGTCGAGTTGGCTTAAGGCTCGGTGCATTGCCATGATAGAGGCGTTAAGGATATTGTAGCGGTCTATATCCGGTGCGTCCACTTGCGCCACGGCGTACGCTACTGCGGTTTTCTGAATAATGGGTCGCAGGTAGTATCGCTCCAACTCCGTCAGTTGTTTGGAGTCGTTGAGCAGGTGTCCCAGTTTGGTATAACCTATCGTCGGGGGTAGTATGACCGCAGCCGCAAAAACAGGTCCTGCTAACGGTCCCCGACCGGCTTCATCACAGCCTGCCTCCCGAACGCCCTTTATGTAACATGACCGCAACAGCATCTGCGTTATGATTTCATGCGGTACGCCTTAGGCGTTAAGCCGATATGCGTTTTGAAGAAACGGTTGAAGAAAGCGACATTGCTGAAGCCTAAGTTGGCACTTATCTCCTTGATAGGCAGGTCGGTCAGTTTGAGTTGCGCTTTAGCGTCCGTCAGTAGTGCGTCGATGATGATATCGCCTGCCGTACGCTCTGAGACGGACTTGATAGTGGCGCAGAGGTGCGGGAGTGTCAGACGCATGGCGTCGCTGTACTGGCTCACATGATGCCACTCCGCGTAATGCTTCATCACCAACTCGCAATACTCGCGGTATATCTGTGTTTTCCTGTCCTGAGGCTGAATAAAGGTGCCGTTGGAACTTGTAGCCATATGGGCAAATGAGGTCTGGAAGAGGTTGAAAATGTGCACCATCGCCTCTGTGGTCAATAAGGACGGACGGGAATTGGAAGCCTTCTGCAATAGTACATAAGCATCCTTAATGATCTCGAACTGCTCATCCGAACAATGGATAATGGGGTTATAGACCTGTAGTGCCGTCAAGGACATACGGTTGCCGAAGGTGTACTTGTCCAAAAACGCCGAACTAAACAGGATATAGTACACGAGTGCGTCGTCGGAGAAGCGGTCGATGAGCAGGAAACTATTCGGCTCCAGCAGCAGGATATCGTGTTCGTTGAAGTCGTACTGTGTAATGTTAATGGTGGCGTGTGCCGAGCCTTGCACCATGAACGCGAACACTCCGCACTTAATCTTACAGGGGAAACGGCCATATTCGTTCATCAATTTCCCCGATGCATCACCTATCAAAAAGTCCACGGGACAATCCAACAGTGGGATTTGTTTTTCTTTTGCCATAAGGTAGTGTGAATAAATTCGCGCAAATATAGCACTTTTTTTCGATTAAACCAAAAAAAAGTACCTTTTTTTCTCACAAAATTGCACTTTTTTTTGCATAAGTCGTTTTTTGTTGTAATTTTGCACCGTGAAAAGTTAAGAGTTAAGAGTTAAAGGAGCAACGATTATGGAACAAAAGGATTTTAGAGGATATTCGGATGAGGAGTTCAAGCAGGCTCTCATAGCCACGCTAAACCTCAAGCAAGAGTGGATAGCGTCTGTAGATAAACGTGAAAAGGAACTGGGAATTCGATGAGATTAGCGGGTTGAAAGTGCGCACGGAGGGCTAAAGTTGAAAGTTGAATAATTTTGCTATACCGGCATCTTGCATAGCCCGTAGGGCGTTGCATTTTTAGGGCTTTCTTGCATCCATCGCATTGGAGGTTAGATAAAGACTTTCAGTATCTTGTCTACTCCACGCACTATCAGTGAACGTCTATGTCGTTGAGTCTTGCGTAGATACCGGTGTATCAGTTTCCAGCCGACTGAGCGTGGATCAGCCGTCCCTATAGATTGGCATAGTTCATCCGTGTACACATCTATCGTTTGGTATTTCTTTACCCCATCACTGGCAATCATCTCTTGTATGTATTGCACAAATATCGGCTGTGATGTAACATCCACCAGACCTATCAAATCAACATCCGTAAAGAGCCATTGCTTATCTATAGGAATGAACGGATGACTCTGCCTTCCGGAGGAGTGGTAGCCTCTATATAAGGATACGGCACTTTTACTGCGGTGTTGTCGGACATCCAAAAATTGATAATAAATGCCCTTGTAATGCGACCATTGCTTATTAAATCCTCCGAAATGCAATAAGGGGAAATCCCGTATGGGAGTCACCTTTTCTTCATCCCATGATGAGTATGGAAGCAGAGGTGTATGCATTTGAATCTCTGCGTCTTGCCATGTGTCCAGAAACGCATATTGCAGCGACGCTACCGCCTCGCCCGTGAGACGCAAGTGCGTGTCGCGCCACTGATAGAAATAATGGTCGTTGATGTTCATGCCTCCGGTGTAACCGATACGATTGTCAATAACCACTATCTTGCGGTGGTCGCGGTAACTGAGCGTCATTAGAAAACGCAGCAGTGACCATGTTCTGGAGAAATTGACGACCTCCACGCCTGCCTTGCGCATGGAGCGGAAATAGAGGTTCGGAATAGGCCAGTTGGCGATGTTCTCGTTGATGAACCGCACCTTGACACCCTGCCGCGCTTTTGCCATTAACATTCGCCTGATCCGGCGGCTGCTTTTGTCAATGCCGAAATGGAAATACTCCATGTGGATGGATTCCTTGGCGTTCTGTATGTCGCCGATGAGCAGGTCATGTTTGCGTCTGCCGGAAATAATAATCTCCGGATCGGAGACAGACACGGACGGCCTTCCGTTCTTGGCAAGCAGCATGGCTAACGGTCTGAAACGCTGCTCTACGCACATTGTGAGGTTATTGGCGAACAGCAGACGCTGCAGAGGCTCGGTATCCTCCGCCTGCATCCGTGCCTTCAGCAAACGGTGCATGCGCTCATAGTTGCGACTGCTCCGCCAGTTGATGCCGAACACCAGCCATAAGAGCACTGCCACGCCAAGCAGCGTCAGTAATATGATGCCCCACGTATTCATTTGCTATTTTATGCACAAGTAATGTGCCAAATAGCCTTTTTGTCAGTTTTCCATATTTCCCTATGTATTGACCGGGGAAGTAAATCCGCCTTGTTCAATCGGGCAGAAGAGAAGAAAGAAAAGGTCGGCAGAGCCGATGTCGGAATACTATTCCGACGCAATAAACCAAGAAAGGAGCGGCGTACGGCAAATGCCTGAAAATGCCAAGAAGAAAGTGCCAGCCTGCTTGGATTGGGAGCAGGCCGGAGTGAATGGGGCTCGGCAAATGTGCCGAGAATTGAACCGATAGATCGAGTTATCGGGTTATCGAAAAAAGTTACTTAGGTAGCGTATTGATGTAATCCCATACCTTTGCGTATTCATCCAATATCGCATTAAATAACATTGTTCTAAAAAGTAAAAAAAGGCTAAATTGTTAAAACGCCAAATTGACGAGAGGATAGCCTATTCGAGTTTTATATTCACCTCGCTCAACCTATATCCACGCTTTTTCCCTATCTTGCAGGCATGAAGTATATAGTACCTGGTAGGAGAAATTTTAAACACAGCCGGCTGCACTAATCTTGTTTCATTGCCTCTGTCATATTGTATATCGGATGTCATCTCTGTTTTGTTTCCAGACATGTCCCAAAAAACAAACCGAACAGTAACCCACCATTTATCAACCTTTTCTTTTATCAACAATGTAAAATCATCGAACTTATGTAATATTCTGTAAGAATTATATTCCGGCAAAAGAATTTTATTATACGTTTCTTCTTCTATTTTTATCCTGTTGAAATTTTCATCCAGATGAATGAATGAAAAGTATTTATTATAAGCTGAGTATATCGTTTCTGTAGTACCGATTAGCACATTAAAGGTATTATTTTCGTACACCCACGGGTTCAGACCAAAACTATAATTTGCATTGGTTTGTGGCGGCGCGTACCCCGGGTTTTGTACCATGTCAAAAGAAGATAGCGTCCGCGTTGTACCATCAGAGATATTATATTCTATAAAAGACAAATTCTTCTTTTCGTTTACTAAAAAGTATAATTTATCCTCCTTATATGCCATATATCCTGTCATCACCTCACAAGAACGGTCAATAGTTTGACTCTTCAGCAGATTTCCTTTATAATCAAAGACTTGAACGGAAGTATAACATCCAGAACGATTTTTACAGAAAGCAATACGAATCATTCTGTCAGCCTCATATATCGTACGTTCTACGAAGCCGGATTTGAAATCGAGTTTTGTTTGTGCGAGCGTCTCTCTATCAATAAGCATGTGTGTCCCAAGATTATTGAAAATAATGTGTCCAAGGGTATCCACCGCGCCATAATTAGAACTATAGTTATGATCCCACAAAACGGTTACAGGTTGAGTAAGGACGACGTTCATCTCTTTGTCCATTTTGATTAGTTCACCATTGTACGATATATCGACTTTTGTTGAAACGGGAGCATTTTGAAAATACACATAGTTGGCATCCGTGCATAAGAGTCCAAAATTCCCCATAGGTTTCACTTTGATGAAATGCATGTGTTCATCGTAGAGAGCAAGCGCATATTTTTTGTACGCTTTTTTGAACTTAACGAAGTGGTTCCCACCCAGTTTGCACATATACACTGGTGTATATTTGGCATATTCTTTAGGCATCTCAATTCTTTTTACAGTTAACGAATCTTTATGGAGCAAAAAAACTTCATGAGCACGATATATTGCAGCCCCTGGTTCCTTACAAATCAAATAATTATCAACTGTATCAATAATATTTATAATCCTCGGAAAAACCCCTTTAGGATAGTCCCATTTAGGAAAGTCTATTTTCGACGTAGAAGCAATCGTTTTTATCTCAAGTTTCTGGGCAAACGAAACAACTGTCGCTAAGAATGGCAGCAAAGCGAGTAGTAAAAATGTTCTTTTCATGGCTGATCGTTTTATATAAATAATTAAAAAGTAGACGTTATATATTGTTGGGACTCTCCTATTTAGCGTCTCGGAGAGGGACGTGTATTTTATTTTCCGCCTATTAGTTGTTTTATGCTATAGGCGGGTGGTTTGTTATGTTTTATTGTTTTTATATTTCAACTTTATGCTTCGGATATTATCCGTTTCAAATCCTCCATATCAGGTAACGCCTTGCGGAGGTTTTCGGGCATGTCG
>ERZ842401.500-NODE-500-length-57440-cov-14.921652_pt1 | contig 57440 bp, 49 predicted proteins | sample MGYA00521270_ERZ842401 | MGnify/ENA primary metagenome ERZ842401 (study PRJEB31892, sample SAMEA3878208) | bioreactor metagenome | biome: Moose rumen | place: Sweden | collected 2011-10 | study: EMG produced TPA metagenomics assembly of the PRJEB12797 data set...
GTTCTTCACTTCCTTGATGGTATGGTAGAAACGGCGGTTGATGATGGTCTCTTCCCTGATTTCCGCATGTTCCATGCTGTCTACCAAGGCCCAGCCGATGCCGCCGCCGCTGCCGGTGTCGATAAAACCGTCCTGCGGGCGCGTGTAAAGGGCATATTTTCCGTCTACGAACTCCGGATGTAGCACCACGTTGCGCTGCTGGCTGCGGGAGACGATATCCGGAAGGCGCTCCCAATGCACCAGATCGTGGGTACGGGCCACGCCGGCCGCAGCCGTGGCGGCCGACAGGTCTCCTTCGGCCGAATGGTCTTTCCGCTCTACGCAAAAGATGCCGTAAATCCAGCCGTCCTCGTGGGCGGTGAGGCGCATGTCGTACACGTTGGTGGCGGGTTCGCCGTACTCCGGCAGCGTGACGGGCCGGGGCCAGAAGGTGAAGTTGTCCACCCCGTTCGGGCTTTCGGCCACGGCGAAGAAGGATTTGCGGTCGGCCCCCTCTACGCGGGCCACCACCACGTATTTTCCTTTCCATTTGATGGCGCCCGCATTCAGCACGGCATGCACGCCGATACGCTCCATCAGGTAGGGATTCGTATTCCGGTTCAGGTCGTAACGCCACTCCAGGGGAGCATGGTCCGCCGTAAGGACCGGATTTTCATAACGTTCATACACGCCATTGCCTTCGATGGGGGCGTTGGGACGTTTCAGCAGGCGCTGATGGGCGGTTTCAAGCCAGGCCAGTCTCTCATCAAAAGTCATAGTCATTCATCCAAAAAAACAATACTGTCCAATTCACTGAAGGCCTTCATGTCGTCGGCATGTTCGAAGCCTTCCCATGCGGCGTAGAAATGGCCGGGCTGGTCGTGGGCATTGCGCCAGGTGAGCACGTAGCTGATGGAGTAGTCCCGGATCACGGGCTCCAGCGTCTCCGTCCACCAATGAGGGTCTCCCAGGCCTTCCAGGCCGGTCTCGCTGAAGCACATCAGCTTGTGATGGTCGTTGGAGAGCACGGTAAGGTAGGTGAGCTGGGATTTGACCGCCTCCCTGAAGAAGGCGCGCGAGGCTTCTACGTTATTGTCCCGCAGGCCCGCATAGGTGTCGATTCCCAGGATGTCCACGAATTCGTCGCCGGGATAGCGGCTCATGTAGTTCTCCGGGCCGGCGTCCCCGTTGGGGGAATAGCACCAGAGGATGTTGGTGAGCCCCCGCTCCTTGGTACAATACAGCCGGGTAAGGCGGTACAGTTCCTGATATTCCTGTTCCGTGCACAGGTTCTTGCCCCACCAGAACCAGCTGCCCAGGTTTTCGTGCCAGGGCCGGAAGATGATGGGCACTTCCGGGCCGATGGATTCGAAGAAATCGGCCAGGCGCTTGAGTCCCAGCATGAATTCCTCGTGCTTTTCCCCGCCGGGGAGGACAGACTTCACCACCTGGTTTGACGAAACGTCCCAAGCGTCCCCGCCCGTGAGCAGGTTGTTCATGTGCCAGGAAAAGGTGACGATGCCGCCCCGCTGCACATGCAGCTGCGCGGCTTTCCGGATGAGGCCGAAGGGAACATTGTCCAGACTGGCTTCATGGCCCAGTTCCAGGCCTCCCAGCTCGAACCCGACAATCATGGGATACTTGCCGGTGACCGCTTTCACGTCCGAGCGTTCCAACGGGTCGTTTTCCCAGTCCGTGACCACCCAGTTGTGGCCGTAGGCCAGGTCGTCCTGATGGCCATAGGCTATCTTGCCTTTCTCCGCATAGGAGAAGAGTTGGTGCACCAGCTGCTCCTTGGGGGTGTCCAGGGGTTTTTTGTCGCCACCGGAGCAGGCGGCCAGGCAGCAGGCGGCTGCAAGTGTTAAATACCGTTTCATATACTATTGCAGATAAGGTTTCAGAATGGCGTCTTTTGTTCTGGGCATGGTCCATGCCGGGATGGAACGGTCCCCCTCGTTGGAGAGGCCCATCCACCAGAAAGCAGCAAAACCGGCGTCGTGCGCCTTTTGGGAAAAATAGCCGGCGAATTCCACATTGGTGTTGTCGACATTGGTACCGCCGCCCCATTCCCCTATGATGACCGGGACGTCCAGCCGTTTCTCCAGATGCTCGTTCAGGTTTACGAAGAGCTGGTCGATGTCGGCCTTTTGGGCTGCAAACTTGTCGGCATCCCAGTAACTGTGAACTTGCACGGCAATGTGGCCGGGCTCTTCCGGCAGCTGGAACTGGGTGAGGGGTTCCTTCAGGTGCGTATTCCAGGTGCCGTCCCCGCTGCAGCCGCCGTAGGTGTTCACCACCAGGTTCCTGTCGGCATTGTTTCCGCCGGTGGCGCGCACCGTCTCCGTAAACAGCCTGGCGTAACTGTTGATTCCGTTATAGGCCGATGCGGCCACGGAGGCGTCGTAGCGGGAAGCGGTGGCAAAGGAGGCGAAGCACCAGGAGTCGTACGGGTCCAGCATCTCGTTGTAGGCCTCGAACAGGAGGCGGGGACCGTAGTCCTTGAACGTGAGGGCAATTTGCTCCCAGAGGGACTGGTAGCGGGCCTTGGCGGCTTCGAAACCTTCTTCGCTGGCCACCAGCCACGCCGTGCTGCCGGCGCCCGTGTCGTGGTGCACGTTCAGGATGCAGTACATGCCTTCATCGATGACGTAATCCACCACTTCCTTCACGCGGGCCATCCAGACGGGATCCACGTCGTAGCCCGTCCAGGTGGAAGTGTCCCAGTGCCAGGCGTCATTCTCCCACGTGACTTTCACCGTCCCCATGTGCGGGTACCAGGTGACGGGAACCCGGATGGCATTGAAGCCGGCCTCCTTGAACATGTGGATGAGATCCCGCGTGGTGACGGGCTGGCCCCAGGCGGTCTCGTAGTCGGCCGTGGTTCGGCTGGAATAGCCCTCAATCCACATATTGCCAACATCGCCGCTGTTGGCGTCCAGGGTGTTGCCCAGGTTCCAGCCGGCGCCCATGTTCTTCACGGCGCTCCGGGCGCTCTCCCACTCCCCGTCCACGGGGTCCGGGACGGGAACCTGTCCCGCCTGCGTGATGGTGAAGGTGACGGACTGGGTGTTGGCGGCTGCCACCGTGAGGGTGGCCGAACGCTCCTGGCTCAGGGTATTGGCGCCGACCACGAAGGTTGCCGTCATCCGGTAACTGTCAAAAATCCCGTCCTTGTAGGTTATCCATGCGGGCACGTTCTGCACCAGCGGCCGGTAGGGGGCCGATATGTCCAGGGTAAGGGTTTCCCCGTCGGCGACGGCCGACAGGGACGTGGCGCTGAGGGTGATGGAGGTGGGTGCCGGAGTTCTGGTGGAATTGTCCTCTTCACAGGCGGCAAAGAGCAGGACAAGGCCCGGCGCCAGGGCAAACATTTTTCTCATGGAAATCAGAATTTAGGTGCGCTGTCATAGACACTCTGCAGGGTATAGCCGTCGGCCTGGGACGTCATGGCGTTCACCATCACGTCTATCACCTCCTTGCTGTTTCCCACATAGTCTCCGGTGCCGTGGTGGATGTAGCCGTGCTTTTCCTGGCCGCTGCCCTCGTTGCCGTTGTCCCAGAGGAAGGCCGGCATGCCGTAGGTTTTGGCCGCTTTCACCACGTATTCCAGGTAGTATTTGTAGAAGGCCCAGGCGCGGGTGTCGCTCTTGGATCGCATGGAGCAGCCGAACTCGCCCCAATAGACCGGGATGCCGTTATCCACATAGCGGGTACGCAGGTTGCCGAAGACGCTCTGGACGTGGTCCTCGTCGCCCCCATTGGCCTTCTTGCCGGAGGCGCCGGTATGGCCCCAGTCCGACCACTGCTTTTCCCCGATGGTATAATCCGACGGGTCGTAGAAGTGGACGGCCAGCATGGTACGGCCGGCCGGGTCTGCGGGCAGGGTGAAGTACTTCTCATATTCCGGATTGGCCGCATAGGTGGGGCAGCCCAGCCAGCGGGTGGCGTTGTTGCCGCCGGTGGCGCGCACCGTCTCCACAAACACCTGGTTCCACTCGTTGAGGATGTCGCACTGCTTGGTCGGGTCGGCGCGGAACGCCTCGCTCCAGCCCCAGCCGCCGTCGTTCAGCTCGTTGAAGCCCTCCATGATGAGCCAGTTGCCGCAGTCCTTGAACTTTTCGGCAATCTGCGTCCACACGGCCTTGATTTCGGCCTTGATCTGGCTGTTGAGCTCCGGATTGTCGGCCGCCTTCTTGATGTCCTGCCACTGGTAGTCGTTGTCTACGCCGTGGTTTTCGTCGTGGTGGGTGTTTATGATAACGTACAGGCCGGCGTTCCGGGCAAGCTGCACCACTTCGTACACCCGGTTCATCCAGGTTTCGTCTATCTTGTAGTCGGGCGAGGGGCCTATCATCTTAAGCCAGGAAACCGGGATGCGCACGCTGGAGAAGCCGGCGTCCTTCACCCCGTAGAAGGTGGCCTGGGTGGCTTTTCCGCCGGTGCCCGACTGCCACACCGTCTCTTCCGGGTAGCCTTCCTTCTCTCCGGCCCAGGAGCCGCTGTAGTAGCCGTCGAAGTGGTTGCCCAGGTTCCAGCCCAGCCCCAGCAGGGCCGCCATCTCCCACACGCTGCCCTCCAGCGAAGCCAGGGACGGCACCGGCCGTGCGCTCTTCCCCTCCTGGGTAATCGTAAGCTTACTGGAGCCGACATTCACGGCGAAGACCGTAATCTCTGCGCTGCGGCTCTCGTAGGCGCTGTTGGCCGACACCACGAAACTCACCGTCATCTTGTAGTCCTGGAAAGTGCCGTCCTTGTAGGTGATCCACTCCGGGACGTCCTGCACGCGAGGGCGGTACGGGGCCGAGATTTCCAGGGTAAGGGTTTCCCCGTCCGGGGATGCCGACAGGGTGGTGGCGCTGAGGGTGATGGCCGACGGGGCCGACGCCGATGATTCGTTGTTTTCTGCGGGTTCACAGGCCCAGAGGGCCAGGGCGGCGCCCACAACGCCCAAAACAGACAAATACTTCATCTCTAATGCTTGCCAAGGTTATTCACGGCTTCCCGGACGATGTCCACCGTGGTATCGGTTATATACACGCCATTGAGCCCCTGGGCCTCCTGGGCAGGGTCTCCGGTATAGTCGTCGCCCCGTTCCCACTGTTCCGAACGGGGAAGGGCGAAGCCGCTCCAGCCCCAGAAATTGGCGCCCTGCAGCCCGCCGCCCACCTGGGAGAACACATAGGCGTAATAGCTGTCCCGGGCCGATGTGGAAGCATCCCGGGAGGGGTTGAAGCCGTCCCGCGGGAAACCGAACTCCTCCGCCACTACGGGGAGGCCGTATTTCCGGGCGATTTCCTGATGCTTCCCTATGTATTCCCCGGTCTGGGACATGGCGTACTCCAGCTCTTCCCGCAACGATTCCGCATGGACCCAGCTCCAGTTATAGGGCCAGATGTGGATGGTCATGTAGTCCACCCCTGGGATGGCGTTCACCCGCTCCAGCAGCTCCATGTCCTGCTCGCAGCCCATGAAGCCCTCGTTTCCGGTGGAAACCAGGTGGTTGGGGTCCAGTTCCTTGATAAGGCGGGCCGTCTCCGTAAGCCAGCCGATGAAACCGTCACGGATTTCCGGATCGTCGGAGAAGCAGCGGGGCTCGTTGCCAATCTGCCAGGAGAAAATGGCAGGATCTTCCTTGTAAGGCTTTCCGGTGACGGAATTGGTACGCCCCACGATGGCCCGTACATGGTTATAGAACAGCTCCTGCGAGGGGACCGATGTCTGGAACTTCCTCATTTGCTGCATGAAGGGCCTATACCCGTCGATGAGCGGAATGAGCGCCTTCTCGCCGGTGGCCCATTCCAGATACTGGCCGTATCCGCCGGACCACTCCCAGGAATTGTTCAGGTACAGGACAGCCTGCATGTCCCGCTTCCCCAGTTCGGCCAGGAAACGGTCCAGGCCCACCAGCAGCGTATCGTTATACACGCCCGGCTCCTTCTGCAGGGTGGGTTCTATGCGGGAGAACACCCCGTCGGGGCCGTCCCCTCCCACCAGCACGCGGAGGTTCTCCACACCCAGGGACTTGAGTGTGTCCAGCTCCAGGCAGAGGCGGGTATAATCCCCTCCCTGCCCCTCGGAGGCCAGGATGGGTCCGTACCAAAAATTGGTTCCGATAAAGGTGTAGGGTTTCCCGCCGCGCACAAAAAGGCCGTCTTTCACCGTCACGAAAGGCGATTTCGGTGAACAGGCCGATGCTGCCAGCAGAAGAATCCCCAGGGCTAGTTTCAGTGTCTTTTTCATGAAGTTATCCGGCAAAGAAGTGATTTCCCTCGTAATATTGCTCATGGGTAAGGGTCTTATTTATGCAAAATTACACTTTTTCAGTTTTATTCCAAGGAATTCTGATACTTTCTTTGCATTCCTTGGCCGAATTGGATTTTATCCGTACCTTTGAGCAAACTGAAAAACCGCATGAAACACTACTTCTGCCTTCTTGCAGCCTTGCTGCTGCTGGTCCCGGGACAGGTCCGGGCCCTTCCCTCCGTCTCACCCAAAGTGATTCCGGTGGAAACGCAAAACACCCAGCTGGTGCTTACTGTAGACTGGCTGGGCAACCTCCAGATCGGGCATTTCGGGGCCCGGGTGGGCAATCCGGAACAGTTCCTGCCCCTTTCCACCCTGGAGAACGGGGCCGGGGCCATGGCCTACCCCACCACCGGAGGGCGATTTGTAGGGGCGCCCGCCCTGCACGTGCGTTATGCTGACGGAGACCACAATACGGAACTTTACTATACCGGCAGTTCGGTGAGCAGGAATGGCGGAGCCATCACCACAGCGGTCACCCTGAAAGACCCTGTCACGGACCTGGGCGTAAAACTGGTTTACGAGGCCTTCGAAAAAGAGGATGTCATCGTGAGCCATGCCGAGATTACCAATGGAGGAAAGGCCCCGCTGGAACTGCTGGACTACGCTTCGTCGGCCCTTCATGTAGAAGCGGAAAAATACCTCCTCACCCACACCTACGGCGGCTGGGCCAGCGAAATGCAGGTGGACCGGGAAGTGCTGGGGCACGACACGAAGGTGATTGAATCCCGCCGCGGCGTGCAGGTCACCCAGAGCAACAACCCTTCCTTCATGCTCAGCCTGAATACGGCCGAATTCAGCGAGACCTCCGGCGAAGTGATTGCCGGAGCGCTGGCCTGGAGCGGGAATTTCCGCCTCACCTTCGACCGGAACGACGCCGGGCGGATGAACATCATCGCCGGCATCAGCCCCTTCGCATCGGCCTATCCGCTGGGGGCGGGAGAGACTTTCATTACCCCGGACATGATCTGGACCTATTCGGCCCGCGGGGCCGGACAGGCCTCCCGGAACCTGCACCGCTGGGCCCGGAATTACGGTGTTTATGCCGGAGGCCAAGTGCATCCTACCCTGCTGAACAGCTGGGAAGGCGCTTATTTCAACTTTACTACGGAAACGCTGCTGCGAATGATTGACGATGCGGCGGGGATGGGCCTGGAGATGTTCGTGCTGGATGACGGCTGGTTTGCCAAGGACTATCCCAGGAACGCGGACAACGCCGGTCTGGGAGACTGGGAGGTGAATACGAAAAAGCTCCCGGAAGGGATAGACTATGTGGCTTCCTACGCCCACGACAAGGGGCTCCGCTTTGGCATCTGGATAGAGCCGGAGATGGTGAACCCGGCCTCCAACCTGGCCCACAACCATCCCGAATGGGTGGTCAAGAGCCCCGGCAGGCCTTTGTACGAAAGCCGGAACCAATGGGTGCTGGACCTCTCCAATCCGGCCGTTCAGGACTATGTGTTCGGCATCTTTGACTCCGTGATGAAGCTCTCCCGGAACATCGACTACGTGAAATGGGACTGCAACCGCATCATCCAGTCTTTCGGCAGCGAGTATCTGGGAGAAAACCAGGACCGCTTCTTCGTGGAATACTGCCAGGGGCTGTACAAGGTGATGGCCCGCATCCGGGCCAAGTATCCCTCCGTGGTCATCCAGTGCTGCTCCTCCGGCGGCGGCCGGGTGGATTACGGCTCCCTCAAGTATTTCGACGAGGTCTGGGCCAGCGACAACACGGACGGGCTCAGCCGGGCTTTCATCCAGTACGGAACCAACCTCATCTACCCCGCTTTCATCATGGGCGCCCATGTATCGGCCGTTCCCAACCACCAGAGCGCCAACGTGACACCGCTCAAGTTCCGTTTCGACATGGCCTGCGCCGGACGGCTGGGCCTGGAACTCCAGCCCAAGAACTTCACGGCACAGGAACGGGCCCTGGCGGAGCGCTGCATAGCCTCCTACTACAGTTACAGGGACCTGGTGTTCACCGGCGACCTGTACAGGCTGGCATCGCCCTATGACGGGGATTATTACGCGCTCATGTACGTTTCGGAGGACAAGTCCCGCGCCGTGGTGTTCACCTACTGCCTCAAGTACCAGAACCGGGCCGGGAACAGCCGCAGCTTCCGCCTGCAGGGGCTGGATCCCGGGCTCAGTTACAAGGTGACGGAACTCAACGTAGACCGTTCCTCGTGGTGGGGCAGCGGGAAATCGTTCACCGGCGACTTTCTCTCGTCGGGGGCCTTCAATCCCACTTTCCCGCTCATGTACAGTTCGGCCGTCTTTTACCTGGAGGCCGAATAGTCCAGGCCCGTTTTAAAAGAAAATTTGCAGAAAAAGTGACAATTCTTTAAATTTGTGGGTTGAACTGAATTAATTATTAATCTAATACCCCTTTTATATGGCAACAACTGCAGATCTGAAGAACGGAATGTACATCATGTACAACGACAAGCCCTGCGTCGTGGTGTACTTCCAGCATGTGAAACCCGGCAAAGGCCCCGCCTTTGTAAAAACCAAACTGCGCAACCTGGAGAACGGCCGCATTCTGGAGAACACCTTCACCGCCGGTGTGAAGCTGGACACCATCAGCGTGGAGCGCCGTCCGTACCAGTATCTCTACGACGACGGTGAGGCCTTCAACTTCATGCATGAGGAAACTTACGAGCAAATCACCCTTCCCCACGACGTGGTGGAGAATGCCGACCTCATGAAGGAAGGCCAGCGCGTGGAAATGATGTTCCTCACGGAGCCGGAAGAGCGCTGCCTCACCTGTGAGCTTCCCACCTATGTTACCCTGGAAGTCACTTATTCGGAGCCTGCCGTGAAGGGCAACACCGCCTCTACCAGCGCCCTCAAGGAAGTCACCCTGGAAACCGGCGCCAAAATCATGGTTCCCCTTTTTATCGAAACCGGAGAGGTTATCACCGTGAACACAACGGACCGTTCCTACGGCCAGCGCGTAAAATAAGTTTTCCCGTTGCGGACAAAAAAAGAGGTTGGCCTGCGTGGTCAACCTCTTTTTTTTGGTGAGCCGAAGTTTAGTATACCGCAGTCTGGCGGGAAATGTTGAGCTGTTGAATCTTGTAAGGTTCCCCACTGGCGCTGGTGGCATAAATGGTAACCTGGAACAGTTCCCCTCCCGCGTTCAGCTGGCCGATCAAATACTTCTTGTTGGACTCGGAAGCCCGGTGCGTGACCTGGAAGGAACGGGGCGTGTTGGCATTGAAGAAAGTGCGGAGAATTTCCCGAGCCTGCTTTTTGGAACAATTCCTGGAAGAGGAGATAACCGTGATGTCCATATTCTCCGCAAACCAGCTGGAGAGGGAATTCACATCTCCCTGGGACAGATACCGGGTGATGGAAGAGAATACGGCGAATTCCCCGTCTTCATTGCTTTGCGCCTTGGCGGGCATTCCGGCAAGGAGACCCGCAGCAAGCAGCAATATGCCCAATATCTTTTTCATCCGCGGCTATTCACCTGCAAATTCCGCGCCGCGCCGCCACAACAGATTCAGAATCGGCCATTCGTGTTTTTAATAAAAAAATTGTATTTTTGTGGATATATACCTGGGCCGATGAACCTCTCGCTTGTCACAGTTGGAAAAACCGATGTAAAATGGGTGAAAGAAGGCTTGGACCTGTATGCGTCCAGGCTTCGGCACTACGTTCCCTTTTCCGTAACGGAAATCCCGGAGCTGAAAAACACCGGAGCCCTCCCGGAAGCCCAGATCAAAGAGAAGGAAGGGGAACTCATTCTCAAACAGGCCGCACCCGGGGATATCCTCATTCTCCTGGACGAGCGGGGGAAGGAATACCGCTCCGTGGAATTCGCCCAATGGATCCAGAAACAGCTGGGGCGGGGTGCCAGGAACCTCATTTTCGTGATTGGAGGCGCGTATGGCTTTTCCCCGGCCGTCTATGAGCGGGCAAACGGATTGCTGGCGCTATCACAAATGACTTTCCCGCACCAGCTGGTGCGCACCATTTTTGCAGAGCAGCTCTACCGGGCCTTCACCATTTTGAAGGGAGAACCCTATCACCATGAATAAGCGTTCCCGCATATTGGAATGGACAGCCACCGCCCTGGTGGCCGCCGCCCTGATGCTGTTTGCCACATCCCTGTTCATGGGACTGGGCCGGTCGGACGCCAGCGCAACAGCCTCGGACCTGGGAAAAAGGGTAGAGCGCCGCATCGCCATCCTGGACCGCTACATGGAGAAAGCGATGAAAACGGACCCGGAAGAATGGCTTCAGCTGAAAGGCCTGCCGGAAGACATGGTGGTGTACCGCTATGTGGAAGATTCCCTGCAAAGCTGGGCCAACCAGTTTCCCATCCGCAGCGACGACATCCGGGAACGGACGCTGGTGCAGCGCCTCGGAGACTCCCGAAGCGATTCCACTTCCCCCCTGGCCGAAGTGGGCGGGAACCTTTCCTACCTGAACCTGGGACCCAAATGGTTCCTGGTGAAGCAGACCGTGGAACAGGACTGCCGGGTAATTGCCGGCCTCGAGATTGTGAACGAACTGCAGACCGGTTCCTTCAACGGCATCAACCGAAACCTCCTCACCGGGGAGCAATATTCCATCGAGCCCATTACCGCCAGCGTCGGCATCCCTGTCCTGGTAAGCGGAGAGCCCCTTTTCAAGCTTACCTCGGAAAACATCCCGGCATTCTCTCCCCGCCACTCCGTCGTCCTCTGGCTGGCCATCGCCCTGCTGGTCCTGGGCAGCCTGTTGTTCCTGTCTGTCCACCCCACCCCCGTCTGGTTTGTCCTCACCCTGCTCATCCAGGCCGGCGTACTGGGCTGGATGTACTTCTACGGACGCCAGCTGGCACAAGAAACCCAGTTGTTCTCCCCCCTGATTTATGCCGACGGCAGTTTCCTGTACTCGCTGGGAGCGGTTGTGATCATCAACCTTACCCTCTTGCTGCTGGTACTGGACGTGTACCTGGCCCGCTGGCCCATCCTCCGCCGGGTCCGGAAATGCAGCCGCCTGGTGAAGGGCCTGCTGGCTGCCCTGATACTGCTGCTTGTGGCCGCCATCATCCTGTACATCCACCTCACCTTCCGCAGCATCGCCATCAACTCCGACATCTGCCTGGAACTGTACAAGGTGAACCTCCTCAACCTCTACACCGGAATTGTCTACCTGTCGTTCCTGTCCCTTTCGCTCACCATCCCGCTGCTCCTGCAGATGGCATCCCCCCTGCTGCGCTCGCTGTTCGGCCTACGGTACAATTTCTTCTCCGAAAAAGCCCGGCTGCTCTACGCGGCGGTGGCGGGCCTCTATTTCGTGATCGCCTCCTCTACCCTGGGGTTCCAGAAAGAGCGGCGGCAGGTAGATGTCTGGGCCAACCGACTGGCCATGGACCGGGACATAGCCCTGGAAATCCAGCTGCGTTCGGTAGAGAATGCCATCGCGGCCGACCAGATGGTAGGCGTCCTTTCCGTTCTGGACAACAGCGCCGACTTAATCCAGGGCAGGCTCGTGAGCGCCTACATGGGCAGGATAGCCCAGGACTACGATATTTCCGTGGTGCTTGCCGGCAACCGGGTGGCCGCGGACCCGCTTTTCACCGAACGCATCAGGGGCGGGGTGAGGCTCTCGGACAACTCGCACTTCTTCTATAGCAGCATCGGCAGCGGAAGATCTTCATATACAGGACTTTTCTCTTATTATGTCCCCAGCTACGGTTCTTCCTCCCTCCTGGTGAAAGTGGAGTCCAAGCACAACCGGGAAGACAGGGGCTACCTGAGCCTGCTGGGCATTTCGGACCCCGGCCGGGTGAGCCTCCCGCCATCCTATTCCTGGGCCAAATACGTAGACGGGCGCCTGGTGCAATACAAAGGAGACTATGCCTATCCCACCCAGTTCCTGGGAGAGCTCAAGAACCGTTCCGACGAACGGCAGGACGGCCATGTAGACATGGACGGGTGGAGCCATTTCGTGCACGGGGTGTCGGAAGACGAGGTGGTGATCCTCTCCCGCCCCAGCACCCCGGTCCTGGACTATGTAGTGGAAGGCTTCCTCCTGGCTATTCTGGCCTATTTCCTGGTCACCGCCCTCATCTGGCGCCGCAGAAGGGTGGGCGGCCGGCGTTATTACCAAACGCGGATCAGCCTGGTGATGACCATCTCCCTCACCCTCACCCTCGTTGCCATGGCGGGCTTCAGCGTCTGGTTCGTGTACAAGCGGAACAATGCCGATATGCAAAGTATCATGACCGCCCGGATCAACACCCTGCAGGCTATGCTTCAGGAGCAGATGCGGCAGGTGGAAGCGGAGGATGTCCGCACTTCCGCCGTGCTGGATGCCGTGGAGGGCGTAGGCAACAACCTCCGCTGCGACATCACCCTCTTCGAGCCGGACGGGAAAGTGGCCCTGAGCACCACGCCGGAGGTGTACGACCGGATGATCCTGGGACATCGGCTGGACGACAATGCATACTACAACATTGTATACGACCACAAGCGCTTTTACATGCACAGGGAACGGGCCAACCGCCGCAGCTACTACGCCCTGTACGCCCCTGTCTTCAACAGCGCGGGCACCATGGTGGCCATTGTCTCCTCCCCTTTCACCGGCTTCACCTCAGACCTGGAATCCGAATCCATCACCCACATTGCCACTGTCCTCACCATCTTCCTGCTCCTGCTCATGCTCTCCCGTTTCATCACCCACGAGGTGGTAAGCCGCATGTTCCGCCCGCTGTCGGAAATGAGCAAGAAGATGACGGTCACCGATATCGACCACCTGGAACCCATTGTGTATGAACAGGATGACGAGCTCACGGGCCTGGTCCTGGCCTATAACCGCATGGTGCAGGATTTGAGCGAATCCACCCGCCGGCTTACCCAGGTGGAAAGGGACAAAGCCTGGACGGATATGGCCCGAAGGGTAGCGCACGACCTCAAGAACCCCCTCACCCCCATCAAACTGCAGCTCCAGATGCTCATCCGCATGAAGCAGTCCGGCAATCCGGCCTGGCAGGAGCGCTTCGACGAGGTAGCCTCCACCGTCCTCTTCCACGTAGATCTGCTGGCCGATTCGGCCGACCAGTTCTCCACCTTCGCCAAGATGTACGACCAGAAGGCCGAAACCCTGGACCTGGACGCCCTCATCCGGCAGGAAGTGGACCTGTTCGACTCCAGGGACGACATAAAGCTGGACTATTACGGACTGGAGGGAGCCCTGGTGGACGCCCCCCGGCCGCAGCTTACCCGCGTGGTGGTGAACCTGATTACCAACGCCATCCAGGCCGTGGACGAAAACGAAGGGGAGAAACGCCTGCTGGTCTCGCTCCGGAATTCGGCCGATGAAGGATACTACGATATTGTGGTGGAAGACAACGGCCCCGGCGTGGAAGAACGGAACCAGGACAAGATCTTCACCCCGGACTTCACCACCAAGACCAGCGGGAGCGGCCTGGGCCTGGCCATCTGCCGCCGGATTGTGGAGCACTGCAAGGGCAGCATCTCGTACAGCCGCTCCTTTGCCCTGGGCGGAGCGTGCTTTACCGTAAAATATCCCAAAAAGGGAACCGGCCCGTCTTCATAGGGAACCGGCGGCTAACCGACATAGTCTTTTACATCGGCCCCCGCTACGGGATTGCCGCCCAGAATCAGGAGGCGCTCCACCACGTTGCGGAGCTCGCGGATATTGCCGGGCCAGGAGCGCTCCTGCAGCAGCCGCACCGCCTCCTCTGAGAACGGGCGCACCGGCTTTCCTCCTTCGGAGCAGATCCGTTCGGCGAAGTACTTGACCAGCAACGGAATATCTTCCTTCCGCCCGTCCAGGGCAGGGACCTTCAGCACAATCACGCTCAGGCGGTGGTAGAGGTCTTCCCGGAAGTTTCCTTTCTCGATTTCTTCCCGGAGGTTCTTGTTGGTGGCGGCGATTACCCGCACGTCCACCGTAATTTCCTTGTCGCCTCCGACCGGCGTGAGCTTCCGCTCCTGCAGCACCCGCAGCACCTTGGCCTGGGCGGCCAGGGACATGTCTCCTATCTCGTCCAGGAAGATGGTGCCGCCGTCGGCCTGCTCGAACTTGCCCTTGTGGTCCCGGATGGCCGAAGTGAAGGAGCCTTTCTTGTGGCCGAAGAGTTCGCTGTCGATGAGCTCCGAGGGGATGGCCGCGCAGTTCACTTCCACGAAAGGCATCTGGGAACGGGTGGACTGCTGGTAGATTCCCTGCGCCACCAGCTCCTTTCCGGAGCCGTTGGGGCCGGTGATGAGGACGCTGGCCTGGGTAGGAGCCACTTTCTCTATCATGGTCTTGAGGTGGGCGATGGGCTCGCTCTCCCCTATCATCTCCTGCCCATAGACCTTCTTCTTGAGGATTTTGGTCTGGGTGACCAGGTTGGCCTTGTCCGTAGCGTTCTTGAGGGTGATCAGGATGCGGTTCAGGTCCAGCGGCTTCTCGATGAAGTCGAAGGCGCCCCGCTTGATGCAGTCTACCGCCGTGGAGATATCGGCATGGCCGGAGACCATGACAACGGGCGTCTCAATGCCCTCCTCCACCAGTTTGGAAAGCATTTCCGTTCCGTCCATCACGGGCATTTTTATGTCGCAGAAAATGGCGTCGTATTTCTCCTTTTCCGCCTTTTGAAGGCCCTCTTCCCCGTTTTCGGCTGTTTCCACCTGGTAATTCTCCATTTCCAGGATTTCCTTGAGGGAATAGCGGATGGCCCTTTCGTCGTCTACAATCAGTACTTTCATAAGTGCAAATATCGTAATTTTTTTCTACATTTGTAATCTTGACAGTCAATACTATGAACGTTCCAGACATTATCATCGCCGTCGACGGCTTCTCCTCCACCGGGAAAAGCACTTTTGCCAAAATGGTGGCCCAAGAATTCTCTTTCCTGTACCTGGACAGCGGCGCCATGTACCGCGGTGTAACCCTCGCCGCCATGGAGCAGGGGCTCATCGCCCCGGACGGCGCCATCGACCAGGAAGCCCTGCGGGGAATCATCGGCTCGCTGGACCTTCACTTCCGCCGGGACAACGGCAGCACCCGGCTCTTTCTGGGAGACCGCTGCATAGAAGACCGCATCCGGACGCTGGAGGTATCCTCCCACGTGAGCCCTGTATCGGCCATTCCTTTTGTCCGGAACTTTGTAGATGACAAACTGCATGCCTTCTCGGCCGGCGGCCGCGTAATCATGGACGGAAGGGATATCGGCACCACCGTCTTCCCCAATGCGGAGCTCAAGATTTTCATGACGGCCGACGAAAAAGTCCGTGCCCAGCGCCGCTACGACGAAATGGTGCAGAAGGGAGAAACACCTGTTTTCGAGGATGTCCTGGCCAATCTGAAGGAACGGGATTATATAGACTCCCACCGGGAAACTTCCCCGCTCTCCCGCGCGGCGGATGCCTATGTGATGGACAACACCCACATGACCCTGCACGAGGAACTGGTCTGGGTTCTTGGGGTAATCCAAGGGAAATTCGGCATTCTGGAAGCTCCGGCCCTGTCATGCTGACGGTAGAAGTAGATCCCGGTTCCGGTTTCTGCGGCGGGGTTATCCGCGCCATCACCAGGGCGGAGGAATATCTGGCCGACGGAGGCACCCTGTACTCGCTGGGGGCCATCGTCCACAATGAGGCAGAACTGGAAAGGCTTCGGTCCAAGGGACTTAAAACCATCGATTCCATAGACGGCGTTCCCGCAGGGGAAACCGTGCTCATCCGCGCCCACGGAGAACCGCCGGCCACCTACAAGGCGGCGGAAGACCATAAGCTGGCGCTGGTGGACTGCACCTGCCCGGTGGTGCTGCAGCTGCAGCGCCGCATCCGGGAAGCCTATCTGCGCCTCCATTCCGAGGGCAGGAACGGCCAGGTCATCATTTTCGGCCGGGTGGGCCATGCCGAGGTTCTGGGCCTGGTGGGGCAGGTTCAGGGAGACGCCCTGGTAGTGGAAAATGCCGGCATGCTGGCCGATGCCATCGGGAAAGGCCGCCTGGACTTTTCCCAGCCGATGGAAATCTTCTCCCAAACCACCAAGAGCCCCGAGGAGTACAAGTCCATCTGCCGGATGCTCGAGGAACGCGGCGCTTTCCTCACCGTACACAACAGCATCTGTGGGCAAGTGGCCTCCCGCCACCAGCAGCTGCAGGCCTTCGCCAGTTCGCACGATGTGATCCTCTTCGTGGCCGGCCGGTCCTCTTCCAACGGGAAAGTGCTCAGCGACCTGTGCAAAAGCGTGAATCCCCGGACCCGCCTGCTGGGAGACGTTCAGGAGATAGACCCGGCCTGGTTCCGGGATGCCGCCACCGTCGGGGTCTGCGGTGCCACCTCCACGCCGAAATGGCTGCTGGAGAAAGTTGCCGCGGCAGTGAAAAATATCTGACGGTCAATACGCCGGGAAAGAAGGATTGCCGGCAGGGATTATGGCCATACACTCCATTTCCACCAGCCAGGCGGGCCGGCAGACCGGTCCCAGCACGAAGAGGGCGGGAAGGGACGGACAAGTTTCCCCGATTACTTTTTTCACCAGAGGATAATCGGCCGGATCCCGGAGGTAAACTATTGCCATTACAATATTCTCCAAACCTGCATCGGCCTCCGAGAGCAGCGCAGCCACATTTTCCAGCAGCCTCCCGGTCTGTGCCGACACATCCCCTGGATACAGGACCTGACCCTTGGAATCTATGCTGGCGGTGCCGCTGATGAAGATGTGGCGCCTGTCCCCGTAGGTGACGGCCGTTCCCCGCTCGAAGGTAACGCCGTAAAGAGCCGTAGGGCTCAGATGATCCGGCGCCTGCAGATACCGCTTCTGGCCCTCCCGGAGCCCTTTTATGCTGTAAGCGTCCATTTCCACAAGGTCCCTGAAGTCCGAACTTCTGCCCTCGATGCCGGTACTGGCGATGAAATGCGTGGAAGGCGTAAGGCCGATGCCGTTGAAATACTCCCTGCGCCCGACGACCACTCCGCCGTAATTGACATCCACGTCCCGGACGAAGATCCAGGTGCGGACGGTATCCGAAGCCACCGAAAGGCCTTTCCCGGCCAACTTCCCTTCCAGATTGGCGAAGATGCCGCCCATCTGCTCCCGGGAATCCTTTCCAGGACTCACCAGAGAGCCTTCCCAATAGTGGGAATAGCCGTTATGCGAGGGCACGCCGGCAGGGCAGTCCATGGGGGAAGTGCAATAAATCCAGAGCGCAATGCGGGTTCCGTCCAAAGGGGCCTGCTGCACCACGGAGGTGGGAACGGCGGGAAGCTTTTCCAAGGCTTCCGCCAGCAGGGGGGCCTGGTTGGCCGCGTCGCTAAGGAAAAAGCGGCGGAAATGCACGGTCTTTCCTTCCACGGCGTCCCGGTATCCGAGCAGAACTTCTTCCAGCTGCCGGCCGAAGGAAAGGGACGGGTCCTTGACCGACAAGAGGATATGGTACTCGGTCACAGCGTTTTCTGCCGGAACGAAGGCCGATATCTGACTTGCTGTTTTCATGAAGGGGCCGAGTTATACTGTGCGGGTGAAGGGACTCGAACCCATACGCCGTAAGGCACCAGATCCTAAGTCTGGGTTGTCTACCAATTCCAACACACCCGCAAGGGACTGCAAATATAGCTATTTTTTGGCAAATTCCACGCAGGCCCAGCCGTCGCGGGTGGAAAGGCCGATGAATGGCAGGCCAAGGGATTCGGCGGCCGTGCGGATGGCCGGGACATCGGCCTCGTAGAAGCCGCTGAGCAGCAGGCTGCCGCCCCGGCGGAGGGAACGGGCGTAGGTGGGCAGGTCTTCCAGGATGATGTTGCGGTGGATGTTGGCCAGGAGCACGTCGTAGGTGCCCATCTGCAGCAGGGAGGCGTCGCCGCAGGCCGTCTCCACACGCTTCCCCACCCGGTTCCAGCGGGCGTTTCCCCAGGCCGAACGGGCCGCCACGGCGTCTATGTCCACGGCAAAAACTTTGCGGGCGCCCATCTTGGCCGCCAGGATGGCCAGGATGGCGGTTCCGCAGCCCATATCCACCACGGAATGTCCCTTGATCTGTGTTTCCAGCGCCAGCATCCGCTGCATCATCATGTAAGTGGTCTCATGACAGCCGGTCCCGAAAGCCATTTTGGGGTCTATCCAGATGTTGAAGCGGGTGCGTGGGACATCGGCATTGAAAGGAGCCTTCACCGTTACCTTCCCTTCCACCACGATGGGCTGGAAACGCTCTTCCCAGGCCTGGTTCCAGTTCTGCCCCTGCACCAGCACGGCCGAGAACGAAACCGCGGCCGGATAGCCGCTCAGCACCACCTTGAGTTCCTGCGGCTTGTACAGGTCCTTCTGGATGTAAGCCTTTAGAAAAGGGGCCTCCGTTACAAAAGAATTGTACGGGAGTTCCCCCAGTTCGGCGGTAAGAATATCCGCCATCTCCTCCGTGAAAGGCTCCAGGCAGATACTCACTTCTACATACTGTTCACTGTTCATCTTCTTCCTTGTTTTTGATTGCCAGTCTCTCTTCCAGTTCCAACACCTCTTCCCGGAGAGCGTCGCGGCGGGAATTCACCCGGCCGATTACGTCCTCATACAGCGCCGCCATCTTCCGCAGCGAATCCTGTACGGCAGCGGAGGGATGCTCCAGTTCCGGGATTTCGTCGGCTTGGCTCTGCAGGTACTGGCGGCTGTTGTTCTGGGCAATAGCCTTCTCCACCCCCAGCTCGAACACATTGTGGATGGCGGCCACCAGGCTGTACTGGACCGTATCCAGCTGTTTGGTGAACACCGGCACATTGGCGCTCCTGTACTTGGGAAGGCCTATCCCGTAATGCACTTTGTCGAAGGTGTCGCCCCAGGCGTTCAGGCCGAATTTGAGCAGCAGCGGCGAGCGGATCACGGAAATATGGTAGTCGTATCCCCGGTCCAGGTGCTGGATGCCGCTGGCGGCAAAAAGATAACGGTCTACATCCAGCACGAAGGGAAACACTTCCAGGGTGTTGTCGCGGACCATACCCGTCACGGCCATGTTGTCTACCCGGGCCTCTTCCCGGTTCTTGAACATGAGCATCCTGGCTATCCGGGTGAACTCTTCGCTCTCCTTGAGGGAAAGGCCCTTCCCGGATATTTTGAGGATGCCGTCCACCGAGGGCAGCACCAGGTTCATGAGCGTATCCAGGTCTGAAGTGGCCGCCAGCTCGCAGTCCAGGTCTCCCGCAAAGGAGGTGAGCATGGGCATGATGGTATCCACCGCCGGGAAGAGGGTAATCACCTTCTCGGCCGTAATGTCCACCAGGTTCAGGTCGAAGCCCGCCTTGATGTCCTCTTTGGAGCGCGTTGCGTAAAAGCCCTCGAAATAGATGTCGCCCATGTTGGAGGAAGCTACGGTATTGGTGATCTGGATTGTCCGGTCCCGCATGGCCACATCGGCCGCCAGCCAGTTCACCAGCAGGCTGTCGTACTTTACCCCGTGGCCTTCCAGGGAGAAAGTCAGGTCCAGGTTGGAAGGCAGGACAAACAGTTTGGAAGGGCTCCGGGCGGTGTCCAGGGCCTCATATTGAACGGCCGGTTCCTCCCCTTCCGGCCGATAGGTGGTGTAGTAGGCATAGGCCCGCATAAGCTCGTTGGCGTCGATATAGTCCGACTCCACGCTGGCTTCCAGCTTGAGCGGGGCGCGCCTTCCCCGGCTGAGCAGGGCCCGCCGGAGGCCGGTGAGCCGGGCGCTGGCCGAAAGGTCCGAAACCCCGGAGCGCACGGTAACCCGGCTGAGGTCCACCTTGTCGTTGTCCAGAGTGCCCTGCAAGTCTTGCACGGAAGTGAGGAGCGGGAAGGAAGGCAGCATGAGCAGCCCTTCCTTCAGGCCGACCTCCCCAGAGAAATCCCAATCCCGCACATACTGGGTGAGGGTCTGGGAAAGGTTGATGGAAATATCGGCCGATGAAAAAGCGTCCCGTACACGGATCGGGGCGTTCCGCCGGAGGGTATCCCGCTGCCGGGGCCGCCGCTCCCGGCTACGCGCCGCCTGGTGCCGGGATGCCGCCAGGTCCAGCCGAAGGGAATCCAGGATGTAGGAATCGGCCCCGTTGTTGAAATGGACCAGTCCGGTGGCCGACGCAAGCGACAGGCGCGGCGAGGGCTGCCCGCTCGTGGCCGGGACTATGCGGAAACGCTCCGAATTCTCCCGGAGCCTCAGGGCCATCCCCTCGTCGTCTTTCAGTTCCAGGCCGGCCAGGCGGAGCCTTCCCATCAGCGGAGTGAGCTGCTTCCCGCCCTTGAGGATTTCGGCTGAATTCTGCAGCAGCAGGTCCAGATCCGTTCCCCGGACATAGATATCCTCCTTGTAGGTGACGTCCAGGGTGTCGGCATCGGCCTGCAAAGCCAGCACCCGGGCTCCCTGCCGCATGCTCTGGTCCAGGGTGTTGCCCCTGGTCTGCAGGCGGGCGTCCAACTGCCGCACAAAAGCCTGCAGGCTGTCTCCGGGCGCATCCAGCGCCAGATTGCGGACCAGAAGGCTACAGTCTATATTAGCGTTGCCGATGGAAGGAAGGTTCAGCTGCGAGAGCCGGACTTTCCCGTGAAGGTCGGCGTCTACGCTGCCGCTGCCGTCGATGCCCCTTTCGCGGGTGAACGCCCTGGCCAGGGAATCCACCCGGGCCCGGATGCGGGCGTCCAAGGCTATCTCCGGGTCCTTCCCCAGGATGTCCAGGGCTTTCCCGGACACATCTATCTTGGCGCCTGCTATGTCAAAGAGCAGGCGGGACACATCGGCGTCCACCCGGTTCAGGTCGTCCGTTTCCAGGACGGCGTCCAGGCTGATCCGGCCGCTCCTTCCCAGGCTTTCATGGTCCAGAAAAGCGTCCGGAATCTTTACGCTGGCCGTGACGGAAGGCGTTTCCCCGCCGCCGTAAACGCCCTGGACATGGGCCTCCAAGTCCAGCACCGCATCCGTCTTCCACTTCTGGAGCGCCGGGAAATTCTCCCGGAACGTCTCTATCAGCTCTCCGAGCGGGGCCTGCTGCGCCTCCGCATCCACAAGGATATCCCAGCCCTCCGGGAGCCTGACCACATCTCCCTTTGCCTCCACTGCCAGATCGGAAAGCCGGATTCCCAGGTGCCGGAAAGACACTTCCAGCAGGCTGTCTTCCCGCTCCGGAACCGTTCCTTCGGCACTGAGGGCCAGCGGAAGCCGGAGCCGGCCATAGTTCTGCGTAAGCAACCCGGCGGTGGCATCTGCGTCCAGGGAGAACGCCCGCCTGTCCAGGGAGGCGCTGAGCCGGTTGAACCGGAAGGACAGGGTGTCCGAAGGATTGGTATACACTATGAGCGGGTTTTGGGACAGAAGCACCCTTTGCAGCCGGATGGGCGGCAGGGGCTTGCTCCCTCCCTTGGACTTGCCGATGGGAAGGATGTCCCAGGAGGCGGCGGTAGAGTCGTAATAATGGGCGAAGATGCGGGGGTGCTGCAATTCCGCCCGGTGGATATTGTAGGTGCCGTCCAGAAGGTCCAGGTAGTTGATGCTGAGGATGAACTTGCGGAAAGAAGCCAGGGTGTCGGCCTCCGGGCTCCGGCCCAGGTCCATCCGGCCGAAGCGTCCCGCCCTTTCCCCGTACAGGGAATCCCATTGGGCATAGCGGTCATGAGGATATGTGACGGAAAAGTCGTCGGCCTCCACGTTCAGATAAGGGAAACTCTTGATTACGTGAGCCTTGACTTGCCGGAAGGCCACGTCTCCCTCTACATAGTCCGCGGCTATTCCGTTCACAATCCCGGTGAGTACGCCGGGACGGAGCAGGATCTGAAGCGCAACCAGCAGCAGCAGGACCAGGCCCACCACGCCCAGCAGAATGTTCCGTATGATTTTCCACAGTTTCATGGCTCACCGCGCGATATCGATTACTCGAAGGTGAAGAAACGGACGTTGGAGAGGGTCATCATCTCCGGATGGTCTATGGCCCGTTCCACCTCATTGTAAAAGAAGGTGGCGTCTTCCAGGAGAACATCGTGGACATTCCCAAGGGTGCCGGATGCGCGGATGGCCGTCCGGCACCCCCGGCATACGATCCGGCTCATCCGGATGTCCGTGAATTCCGGCACAAAGCGCTCCGAGCGGGCGGGCTGGTTGGTGTCGTAGCCCGCGGGACGGTCGGCATAGTCGGCCTGGAAAACGATGGCTTCGTCCCGGATGTCGGTCATGTAAATGTCTGAAATGACGATGTTCCGGGTGGTTCCGCCGCGCTCGGGGGCGCTCTTGAAACGAAGCCCTGTGTCCGTGCCGCTGAAGGTGTTGTGGCGCACCACTATATCTTCCATGCCGCCGGAGAATTCCGAGCCTATCACAAAGCCGCCGTGGGCATGGAACACCGTATTGTGCTCTATGAGGATGTCTTTGCAGGGACCAGCCGCGAGGGCTGCCTCCCCCGCCCCGCCCTTGAGGCAGATGCCGTCGTCCCCCACATCCACCGAGCAGTTTCTCACCACCACCCTCCGGCACTGCATCAGGTCTATCCCGTCGCCGTTCTGGGCGTTCCAGGGGCAGCGGACAGTCACTCCTTCAATGGTAACGTCCTGGCAGCGCTGGGGCACCAGGTGGAATTTGGGCGAGTTCTGCAGGGTAACCCCCTCCACCTTCACCCGTTCACAGTCCGTGAAGCGGACCAGGTGGGTACGGAGGGCCTCCTGAGCGGTGCAAGTATCGGCAATATCGGGGAAATGCTTGAGGCCGAAGGGATACCAGAGGCTGCCGTCCGGAGTCACAGTGCCGCCTTTCCGAAGGAATTCGTTCCACTCTGTATCGCTCACCTTGCCCCGTTTCACGGCCCGCCACCAGGCGCCGTTCCCGTCGATGATGCCTTCCCCGCTGATGCTCACGTCGTGCCGCTTGGAGGCCGTGATGGCGGGTTTCACCTTTCCGCCGTCCAGGAATTCGCGCTTGTCCGGGGAGAAGAGGATTACTGCGCCCCGCTCCAGATGCAGGTCCATGCAGTCCTTGAGGGAGATGGGGCCGGTAAAGTATATGCCTTCCGGCACCACCAGGCGGCCTCCTCCCAGCTTGGAAAGGGCCGATATAGCCTTCCGGAAACTTTCCGTGTTGGAAGTAACCCCGTCGGGCACCCCGCCATAGTCGGCCAGGGAAACCTGGCGGTCCGGGATGTTTACGGGAGCGGGCGGCGTCTGGGCACGCAGGGCAGGCGCCAGCAGGAGGGAAACCAGGACTATACAAATCTTTTTCATGGACACACCCATTTTTGCAAAGGTAGCAATAAATGATTATATTTGTATGCTCTGAACACTGGATTAAAACAATAACCAATTATACCATGAACAGTTACATTCTGGCACTGGATCAGGGCACCAGTTCCTCCCGTGCCATTGTCTTCGACCATGAGGGGCACATCTGCTCAACCGCCCAAATGGAGTTCACCCAATATTTCCCCCAGCCCGGCTGGGTAGAGCACAATCCCATGGAAATCTGGTCCAGCGAGGCCGCCGTAATTGCCGAAGCCATCTCCAAGATTGGCATCGGCGGCAAGGAGATCGCCGCCATTGGCATCACCAACCAGCGGGAAACCACCATCGTGTGGGATGCCGAAACCGGCGTTCCTGTGTACAATGCCATCGTCTGGCAGGACCGAAGGACCTCTGAATTCTGCGATTCGCTCAAGGAGCGCGGACTGGTGGAGAAAATCCGGGAGAAGACCGGGCTCATCATAGACGCCTACTTCTCGGGAACCAAGATCAAGTGGATCCTGGACCACGTGGAAGGGGCCCGGGAAAAGGCCGAAGCAGGGAAGCTCCGCTTCGGCACGGTAGACAGCTGGCTGGTCTGGCAGCTCACCCGCGGGGAGGTGCACATCACCGACGTTTCCAACGCTTCCCGCACCATGCTCTTCAACATCCACACCCTGGAGTGGGACAAGGAACTGCTGGAACTGCTGGACATTCCGGCTTCCATGATGCCTTCCGTCCGCTCCTCTTCGGAAGTGTACGGCCACACCAAGACCACCATCTTCGCCCATGAGGTGCCCATCGCCGGCATCGCCGGAGACCAGCAGGCCGCCCTCTTCGGCCAAATGTGCACGGAGCCCGGATCGGTGAAGAACACCTACGGAACCGGCTGCTTCCTGCTCATGAACACCGGAGAAAAGCCCATCCTTTCCAAGAACAACCTCCTCACCACCGTGGCCTGGAAGATCGGCAATAAAGTGAATTACGCGCTGGAAGGGTCCATCTTCGTGGGTGGTTCGGTAGTGCAGTGGCTCCGGGACGGCCTGGGCGTCATCCGTTCATCGGCCGATGTTGAAGCCCTCGCGGCCAGCGTTCCGGACAACGGCGGAGTTTACTTCGTACCCGCCCTCACCGGCATGGGCGCCCCTTACTGGGACCAGTACGCGAAGGGGGTCATCTGCGGCATCACCCGCGGCGCCACCGCAGCCCACATCGCCAGGGCCGCGCTGGAGGGCATCGCCTTCCAGACCATGGACATTGTGGGAGCCATGGAAAAGGATGCCGGAGTACCGCTCACGGAACTCAAAGTGGACGGCGGCGCCTCCCGGAACAACCTCATGATGCAGTTCCAGGCCAACGTTCTGGACAAGCCTGTGATTCGTCCGGAAGTAACCGAGACCACCGCCATGGGAGCCTGCTACCTGGCCGGCCTGGCCGTAGGCTACTGGGATTCCCTGGACGAGATTCGCAAACAATGGAAGGCGGAACGCATCTTTGTCCCTTCCGGAGCAGACATGGAACCGGCCAAGAAAGGCTGGGCAGATGCAATTTCAAGAACTTTAACCCGATAAAACGCTATGGAGCAGTATATTTTTGAATTCATCGGCACGCTGGTGCTGGTTTTGATGGGCGACGGGGTTTGCGCCGCCACTTCCCTGAATTATTCCAAGGCCAAAGGCGCCGGATGGGTGGTTGTAGCACTGGGCTGGGGATTCGCCGTGATGATGGGCGTCCTCATTGCAGGGCCGGTTTCCGGAGCCCACCTGAACCCTGCCGTAACCCTGGGCCTGGCCATCGCCGGGACTTTCCCCTGGGTTTCGGTCCCCGGATACATCGTGGGTCAGATGCTGGGCGGTTTCGTGGGCGCCTGCCTGGTGTGGGTGTTCTACAAAGACCACTACAAGGCCACCAAGGACCAGCCGGACACCATGCTGGGCACCTTCTGCACCATGCCGGCCATCTCCAACCCCTGGAGGAACTTCCTCTCGGAAGTCATCGCCACCTGCATGCTGGTCTTCGCCATCCTGGCCCTGGCCACCCATGGCAACGCCTTCTCGCTGGGCGGAGCATCGGCCTCCACGGGCGCCCTGGGCGCCTTCCCGGTCACCTGCGTGATCATGTCGCTGGGCATGTCCCTGGGCGGAACCACCGGCTACGCCCTGAACCCGGCCCGCGACCTGAGCCCGCGCTGCGCCCATGCAGTGCTGCCCATTGAAGGGAAGCGGGACAGCGGCTGGAGCTATAGCTGGATTCCCGTCTGCGGCCCCATGGCAGGTGCAGCCCTGGCTGCAGGCCTGTACCTTCTGGTCTTCTAAGTCATGGGCGAACTCAACTCCTCGGCCGACGCCTTCCGGTGAGTAGCGGAAACGCTGAGCTTTCTTCAGGGTGTCAAAGGAAAGTCAACCCCAAAAAGATTTTGCAGAGGTCCAAAGGATTCGTTAAATTTGTGGAACCTAAAACAAACTGTATCAAAGATGCCTGATTTCAAATACGCACCCATGTTCCAGCTGGGCCCCGACACCACGGAGTATTACAAGATTCCCGGTTCGGAGAAGCTGGTGAAAACAACTACACTCGGAGACAAGACCCTGCTGGAGGTATCTCCGGAAGCCCTCACCCTGGCAGCCCGGCAGTCCTTCCATGACTGCCAGTTCATGCTGCGCCGCGCCCACAACGAGCAGGTGGCGGCCATCCTCAAGGACCCGGAGGCCTCGGACAACGACAAGTACGTGGCCCTGCAGTTCCTGCGCAATGCGGAGACTTCCGTCAAGGGCGTGCTTCCCTTCTGTCAGGACACCGGCACGGCCATTATCCATGGCGAGAAAGGCCAGCATGTCTGGACAGACTTCGAAGACGAAGAGGCCCTTTCGAAGGGCGTGTTCGACTGCTACACGCAGGAGAATCTCCGCTACAGCCAGAACGCCCCGCTGGACATGTACAACGAGGTGAACACCAAGTGCAACCTGCCGGCGCAGATAGACATCGAGGCCACCCGGGGCAGCGAATACCGCTTTGTCATGGTGGCAAAGGGCGGCGGCAGCGCCAACAAGACCTACTTCTACCCCATGACCAAGGCCACCATCCAGAACGAGGGAACCTTAATTCCCTTCCTGGTGGAAAAGATGCGCTCGCTGGGTACGGCAGCCTGCCCGCCCTACCACATCGCCTTCGTCATCGGCGGCACCAGCGCCGAAAAGAACCTGCTCACGGTGAAGCTCGCCAGCATCAAGTTCTACGACAGCCTGCCCACCACCGGTGACGAAACCGGCCGCGCCTTCCGGGACATCGACCTGGAGGAGAAGCTGCTGAAGGAAGCGCAGAAGATCGGCCTGGGCGCCCAGTTCGGCGGCAAGTACCTGGCCCATGACATCCGTGTGGTGCGCTTGCCTCGCCACGGCGCCAGCTGCCCCATCGGCATGGGCGTGAGCTGCAGCGCAGACCGCAACATCAAGTCCAAGATCAACGCTGATGGCGTCTGGATCGAGAAGATGGACAGCAATCCCTCCGAGCTCATTCCGGAAGAACTCCGCCGTCCCGGAGAGGGTCCCAAGGGCATCGAGATCGACCTGGACAAGGGCATTGACGCCGTGCGTGCAGAACTCACCAAATATACCGTCGGCACCCGCGTGAACCTGAAGGGCACCATCATCGTGGCCCGTGACATCGCCCATGCCAAGCTGAAAGCCCGCCTGGACGCCGGAGAGGACATGCCCGCCTATTTCAAGGACCACCCGATCCTGTATGCCGGTCCTGCCAAGACACCGGCCGGATACCCCTGTGGCTCCATGGGCCCCACCACGGCCAACCGCATGGACCCGTATGTGGATGAATTCCAGGACCATGGCGCCTCTCTGGTGATGATTGCCAAGGGCAACCGTTCCAAGGTGGTAACGGACGCCTGCCTCAAGCACGGCGGCTTCTACCTGGGCACCATCGGCGGCGTGGCGGCCGTGCTTTCCCAGAGCAGCATCCGCAGCATCGAGTGCGTGGAATACCCGGAACTGGGTATGGAAGCCATCTGGAAAATCCAGGTGGAAGACTTCCCGGCCTTCATCCTGGTAGACGACAAGGGTAACGATTTCTTTAAAACCATAGGATTATGAAAAAGTACGTATGCAACATCTGCGGTTACGTCTACGACCCTGAGGTAGGCGATCCGGACAGCGGCATCGCTCCCGGCACCCCCTTCGAGGAAATTCCTGCAGACTGGGTCTGCCCCCTGTGCGGTGTAGGCAAGGACGATTTCTCTCCGGCAGAGTAATCCTGTCAGAGTCCAATAGGAAAGACGGCTCCCAAGGGTCGTCTTTTTTAAGTACTTATTTGCAATCTGCCATAAAGAAATAAGAGTTTTTTGGGGAATTCTCCTTACCTTTGTAATTGCAAAACAAGCAAAACCACATAATTTATTACCAACATGAGTGAAAATAAATTCAGGGTCGAGAGCGACCTTCTTGGAGAACTTCAGGTTCCCGCCGAAGCCTACTACGGCGTACAAACCCAGCGGGCCCTCAACAACTACAAGATTTCCAATACCCGGATGTGCGACTATCCCGAGTACGTGATTGCCATGGCCTACGTGAAGATGGCCGCCGCCGAAGCCAATGCCGAACTGGGCGTGCTGGACCGCAAGATTGCCGATGCGATAGTGGCCGCCTGCAAGGAGATTGTGGCCGGCAAGCTGCACGACCAGTTCCCCGTGGACATGATGCAGGGCGGCGCCGGCACCTCGGTGAACATGAACGCCAACGAGGTGATTGCCAACCGCGCCCTGGAACTGATGGGGCACAAGAAGGGCGAATACCAGTACTGCTCGCCCAACGACCACGTGAACTGCGCCCAGAGCACCAACGACGCCTATCCCACCGCCTTCCGCTACACCTTCGTGCGGATGAACAAGAAACTGGTGAAAAACCTGACGGCCCTCATCGGGGCCTTCCGCGCCAAAGGAGAGGAGTTCAAAGACATCATCAAGATGGGCCGCACCCAGCTGCAGGACGCCGTTCCCATGACCTCGGGGCAGGAGTTCCACGCCTTCGCCACCAACCTGGAAGAAGAAATTGCCAACCTGGAGCGCAATGTGGTGCTCCTGAAGGAAATCAACATGGGCGGCACCGCCATCGGCACGGGTCTCAACGCCGTTCCCGGCTTTGCCGAACTGTGCACCAAACGGATGTCGGAGTTTGCCGGAGACAATTTCGTGAAGGCGCCGGACCTGGTGGAAGCCACCCCGGACACCGGTGCGTACGTAAGCTATTCGGCCGCCCTCAAACGCCTGGCCATCAAGCTTTCCAAGATTTGCAACGACCTCCGTCTCATGGCATCCGGTCCTCGCTGCGGCCTGCATGAGATCAACCTCCCGCCCATGGCGCCGGGTTCCTCCATCATGCCCGGCAAGGTGAACCCCGTGATTCCGGAAGTCACCAACCAGGTTTGCTTCAAGGTCATCGGCAACGACACCACCGTGGCCTTCGCCGCCGAGGCCGGCCAACTGCAGCTGAACGTGATGGAGCCCGTGATTGCCGAAAGCATCCTGGAAAGCGTCACCTGGTTGTGCAACGCCATCGAGACCCTCCGCACCAAGTGCGTGGAAGGCATCACCGTGAATGCCGACCACTGCTACGAGATGGTGAAGAACTCCATCGGCATTGTAACCGCCCTGAACCCTTACATTGGCTACAAGACCTCCACCAAGGTGGCCAAGGAGGCCCTGGAAAGCGGCAGGAGCGTGTACGACCTGGTTCTGGAGCACGGATACCTTACCAAGGAAAAGCTGGACGAGGCACTGGATCCCAAGACCATGACCTCCTCCCACGACCTGTTCAAGTAGGCCCTGAAAAGAAAATCTGCAGTTTTTTCTGCAGATTTTTTATTTTTTAGGTACTTTGTGTTGCAAGGTATTAAAAAATATTTATATCTTTGCATCGAAAAATATTCTAAAAATGAAAAAAGTAACGAACGCCTGTATCGGAGGGCGCAATTTCACCCTCGATGAAGATGCCTACGGCCGCCTGTCGGCCTATCTGGAGCATTTCCGCGCCAGACTCACTGTCCCTGAAACCCAGAAAGGGGAAGTCATGGACGAGATTGAAGGCCGGATTGCAGAACTGTTTTACCAGGAAGTGGGAGAAAGTTCCCGCGTGGTGAGCCTGGCCCTTGTAGAGAAGGTAACCTCCACCCTGGGGATGCCGGACGGATCGGCCGAAGGAGGGAGCGCCTTCACCGGAGGGAGCCGCCCCGCCGGAGAGGCCGGGAAAAGTGCCAAAAAGTTGTTCCGGGACAAGGACGGAAAGCGCCTGGCCGGAGTCTGCGCCGGGCTGGCCTGGTACTTCGACATAGACGTCACCCTGATCCGGGTGCTCATGCTGGTGGCCCTGCTGTGCGGATCGGCCGGCTTCTGGGTGTATGTAATCCTGTGGGTGGCCGTTCCGGCGGCGGACACGCCCGCAAAGAAATGCGAGATGCAGGGCATCCCCGCCACTGCCGAAAACATGGCCCGCTTTGCCCAAAATTCAAAGGAAGGATACAACAAGTAAAAGAAACAAGGATATGGAAAATTCAAGCGACAATGTCCGTTCCCAAATGAGGAAAGGCGTGCTGGAATACTGTATCCTCAGTATCCTCAGCCGGAAAGAGGCCTATGCCTCCAGCATCCTGGAAGAGCTTAAAAACGCCAATATGCTGGTGGTGGAAGGCACCCTGTACCCGCTCCTGATCCGGGAAAAGAATCAGGGACTGCTGTCTTACCGCTGGGAGGAATCGCCCCAGGGCCCTCCCCGCAAGTATTATGTGATTACCGACAAAGGCCGCGCCCAACTGGAAGAGATGGACGCAGCCTGGAAAGAGATGGTGGAAAGCATAGAAACGCTCAAGAAATGAAAGAAGTAGAAAAAGTGAGCATAGGAGGCTATGCCTTCATGCTGGAAAAGGAGGCGGCCGAACTGGCCTCGCAGTACCTTTCTTCCCTGGAAGCCCACTACTTGGGCCAGGAGGGCGGCAGGGAGATCATGGAGGGCATCGAGGAACGGATGGCCGAGCTGCTGCTGGAAAAATGCGGCCGCAACGGTGTGGCCACCGCCGCCCACCTTCAAGGGATCATTGACATCATCGGCCGGCCGGAAAAGATAGAAGAGAACGACCCGGAACCGGAACCTGCCCCGGAGAAACCCCGCCGCAAACTGTTCAGGGACCTGGAGCACAAGCAGCTGGGCGGCGTATGCAGCGGCCTGGCCGCCTATTTTAATGCCGACGTGGCGTGGTTCCGGCTGGGATTTGTCGTCCTGACGGTGGTCGGCTGGTTTGCAGGAGCGAACACCGGGATGTGGAGCCTCTCCGTTCCGGTCCTTTACCTGATTCTCTGGGTGGCTATGCCTGCCGCCCGGACCGCCCAGGAACGCTGGGCCATGAAAGGAGATACGGGATCGCTGGACGAGATAGAGAGGAACGTGCAGAACGGCGTCAGGGAAATGGGAGAAGCCATTTCCAATGCCGTCAGCTCCGAAGGTGTCGGCAAAGCGGGCAAGGTGTTGCTGTTAATCGTGGGCTTTCTCCTGCTGATTGTGGGAACGTCCGGACTGGCTTCCCTGTCTGTGCTGGGGATCAAGGGAAATGAACTCTTCGGCTCGCAATACATGGAGTTCCTGGACAGGATGGCCGACTACTCCCCCACCGCCCTGAACATGCTGGAGACGCCCTGGGTGGTGGCACTGGCCGCCCTCGCCGTCATCCTGCCCTTCGTGGGGATGCTCTACGGCGGCATCCAGCTCATCTTCGGCTTCAAATCGCCGTCCTGGCGCCCCGGGCTGGTCATTTTCATCCTCTGGCTCATCGACCTCATCGTCCTGCTGGTACTGGGCTTCGCCACCATGGTCTCCACGGAAATGATATCTGTGTAAATCGTTATAAGTTAGTTAGTTTTTGTTTAATGTCCCTGCTGTATATATGTGCAGCAGGGGCTTTATCGCAATGGCCGGGTAATGAAAAGGCCGAAAACGGCAATAGGGCAAGTTCGGCCACGAAAAAAGCCCGTTTCCTCCTGTAACGAGGGTCAGTTCACAGGAATAGGGATTTTGCCGAATTCTTCTTATATTTGCAGGTTATGGCAAAGTTCTGGTCGGACATACTGGTGCCTGTAGCCATTGCAGGAGCCGTCGCAGCCCAGACCCTGGGAGTGGATATTTCCCGGGCGTCGCGGCTGCATGTGTGGTTCCCCGGCGCCGTGCGGGACACCCTGGTGCAACGGGACACCCAGTCCCGCCAGAACGCCCCGAGAGCCATTCCGGACAGCTTGAAAGCACGCCCGGACTCTCTGAAAGACCTCCCGGACAGCCTGTCCCAGCAGGACAGCCTTCCCGTAAGCCAGGCAGATTCCCTTCTGGACGAGGAGAGTTTCTTCTTCGATGAATTGAACGATGAGCCGCAGGCCGACACAACGCCGAAGCTGACGGCCCGGGACACCATGCGGGTTCCGGACAGCCTCCGCCTTACGGATCCCTTCCGCTATGCCTGGTACGTGGCCCTCAAGGACTCCCTCACCCACCGGATTGTGGTGGATTCCCTGATTGCGGCCGGGGATTCCCTGCTCTGGCCCCGGATCGATTCCATCTACCTGGCCGATTCGGCCGCCTTTCAAAAGGAAAAATTCGAAAAGTGGTACGCCAGCCTTACCAAAGCCGAGCGCAAGCGCTACGACTACGAGCACTACAAGCTCCCGGCCATCCTGCATCGGCAGGACTCCATCCGGCACATCAAGGACAGCATCAAGAACTACCGGGACAGCGTACGGGAGAACACCCCCCGCATCCTGGAAACCGCCTTCCTGCCGGATTCCCTCTACTATAAACGCCTGGTTACCTGGCGGCACAACCGCTACAACAACAAGGTGGAAACCTTCGAGTGGGACACCACGGCCAACTACCATTTCTACGACTATCCCTTCATGCGGGAAGACGTGGGCGCCAGCTGGCTGGGTATGCCCGGATCGGCCGTCCAGAACTACAATTTCTTCAAGCGGGACACGGAAGAGTCCGTGAGTTTCTTCGCCCCTTACGAGGCCTGGACCTACACGCCTTCCAACCTGCCCATGTTCAACACCAAGACGCCCTACACGGAGCTGGAATACTATGGGAACCTGTTCAAGAACAGCTCCCTGAGCGCCGACTCCTACCGCGTATTCACCACGCAGAACATCCTTCCGGAGCTGAATATAGCCCTAGAGATGAAACGCTACGGCGGCGCGGGAACCCTCAAGAACGAAGAGACGGCCAACCGGACTTATGTGGTGGCCGGGAACTATCTGGGCAAGAAGTACCTGGCCCATGGCGGCATGATCATCAACCTGAACACCCGGCAAGAAAGCGGCGGCGTACAGGACAATTTCTGGGTACGGGACACCACGGTGGACGCCCGGGAAATTGAAGTGAACCTGGCGGCCGCCTCCAGCCGCTATGCCAAACGGAGCTTCTTCTACGACCAGAGCTACCGCATCCCCTTCGAGTTCATCGACCGCATCCGGCACAGGAACGACCCGGACTGGGAAAGGCCGGACACCCTGAACACCAACATGACCACCGGTTTCATCGGCACTTCGTCGGAGTATACAACCTACACCAAGAAGTATGTAGACCAAACCGCATCGGCCCTCTCCGCCTTCTACAACGACGTCTTCAACATCAACCCGTCCAAGAGCACGGATTCCTTGCGGATGGCGCGGCTGGACAACCGCGTGTTCGTGCGCCTGCAGCCCTGGCACGAGGACGCCGTGGTGTCCAAGCTGGAAGGCGGATTCGGAGACCGCCTGCAAACCTTCTACCATTTTGCGCCGGGGGCCTATCTGAAAAAGCCCGACAACGTTAGCTGGAACAGCCTGTACACCTATGTAGGGGCGGAAGGACGCCTGAACCGCTACCTGGAATGGGATGCCATGGGCCTTTACAACTTTGCCGGCTACGAGGCCAACGATTTCTCCGTCAAGGCCAACGCCAAGATCAACCTGTATCCTTTCCGGAGGCAGCCGGGAAGCCCCATCTCCATCGGCGCGCATTTCGAGACCACCCTCAAGGAACCGGGCTTCTACGAGCAGCATCTCTACACCAACCACTACAATTGGGACAACGAGTTCGGGAAAATTTCCAACACCCGGGTCATCGGCTCGGTGAACATTCCCAAATGGCGGCTGAACGCTCAGGCAGGCTATGCGCTGCTGGCCGGGAACATCTATTACGACACCCTGGGAGTGGTCAGGCAGAATGCCGACCCCATGAGCGTCCTCTCGGCCTCACTCCGGAAAGACTTCGTCCTGGGCCCCGTACACCTGGAAAACAGCGCCCTCTTCCAGGTATCTTCCAAGCCGGAAGTGCTGCCGCTGCCGGCACTGGCCCTGAACCTGCGCTGGTACCTGCAGCTGGTGATTGTGGATCCCAAGACCCTGATCATGCAGCTGGGGGCCAACGTCCGCTACACCACCCAATGGTATGCCCCGGGATACAATCCCGTGGCCGGCGTGTTCGTGAACCAGACGCAGGAGCTTTACGGCAACTGCCCCGTCTTCGACGTTTTCCTGAACCTGCAGTGGAAGAAGGCCTGTATCTTCCTCAAGCTGGAAAACGCCGGAAACGGCTGGCCTTCAGAGCGGCGGGACTATTTTACCGCCCATCACTACATCCAAACCCCCACGGCCCTGAAATTCGGCATTTCCTGGCCGTTCTACCCGCGGCTGGGCAAGCAGAAGGCCTTGTCGGAACGGGCCAGCAGTTCTGGTCTGGGCGGCAGCGGCTCTTCGTCCGGCGGACTCACTGGCGCACTTAGAGGAATCGGAAATTGATGAAGCCTTCCTACAAGGGATACCTGCTGATGGCTCTGGTTACGCTGCTGCTCCTGCTCATTCCCGGCAAGGAGCGCCGCAGGGACCGGCAGGACCGCCCGGCAGACACGCTCCGCTGCATCCTGCCCTGGGAAGGGGCCGACCTTGAAAAAGCCCTGATCCAAAAATTCACCGGAGACCATTCGCTGGAAACCCGCCTGGAGGTGGCGAAGGAAGGAGCCGACTACCTGGATTCGCTGGCGGCGGGAACGGCCGACCTGCTGGTGCTTTCCCAGGCCGATTCCCTCCCCGCCGGCCTCACGGCCACCCGCCCCTTCCCGGACGGCACGGTCTGGGTGCTGCGGGAAACGGATTCCGAGGCCCTCATGCTCATGAACCGCTGGATTGGCGAACTGTCTTCGGAAACCCGCTTCCACCAGCTGCAAAGGGATTATCAGAAGGGAAAGCCCGTCCAGCTTACCACCATCAGCAAATACGACCCGCTGGTGCGGAAGTACGCCGCCGCCATCGGCTGGGACTGGCGCCTGCTGTCGGCCATCATCTTCCGGGAATCCCGCTTTCATGCCGATGCCAACTCGCAGAGGGGCGCCGTGGGTCTGATGCAGATCCGGAGCAGCCGCTACAACGCCGACACCCTGCTGATTCCGTCTGTAAACCTCCAGGTGGGCACCACCTACCTCAAACGCCTTCAAAACATGTTCAGCGGGAATGCGGCCGACACCACCGAATGCATCAAATTCACCCTGGCCGCCTATAACGCAGGGGAAGGAAAAATTCTGCGGACCATCCAGACAGCCCGGGAACAAGGCGTCGACGACACCCGCTGGGACAGCGTAGCCTCCGTGATTCCGGACGTTCCGGGCTTCAAGGGCACCCAGACCATCGTTTATGTGGAAGACGTCCTGAACATCTACGCCTTTTATACCCGCTTTTATCCGCAGTAAAATTCAGCAGGCCTTCTTTTTCGGGTGCTCTTTCCGGTACAGTTCCCAGCTGTTGAACAGGTTCTGCCAGATGGCATACAGGCCGCCCGCCACAGAGGTTACCGGGGTCATGTAACTGTAGCCCAGCCAAATGAGGAAGCCGGTGTTCTTCTGGCCCAGCGCCTGTCCGGCGGTGAGGCTGTCCACCTCTCCTTTTCCCATCTTCCGCCCGGAGAAGAACTGGACGAAGCAGCAGAACAGGGACACGGCCACGATGCCGATGACGGGGCCCGCCCCGAGGCCGCTTAGCAGCAGTGCCCGCGTGGCCAGGACCATGGCCAGGGTGAGCCCTATGCCCCAAATATAAAAAGAGTTGGAACTCCAGCGCATGAGCCTGCGCTGAAGCCCGTGCGTGGTATAGCGGATTATCCAGGCCAGCAGCCCGGGAAGGATGAGGACCGGGAACACCTTGAGGGCGATGTGCCCCACATACACCCAGAAACCCATGCTCTCCGAGGGGTTGACCAGGGGAATGACCAGGGGGATGAGAAAGGTGGCCGCCACGTTGGCGAGCACCAGATAAGTCACCGTACCGGCCAGGTTGCCGCCCAGACGGTCCGTAATTACCCCGGCGGCCGATGCGGTGGGGCAGATCATGCACAGCATGGCACATTCCAGGAGCATTTTCAGGGTGCCGGCACTGATGGCGGCCAAGGCTGCAAGCACAATGAAACTGAGCACCTGCACCAGCATGGCCCCCAGATGCCATCGGGTGAGCTTGAGGTCGTGGGGCGAAATTTTCACGAACTGGAAGAACAGCAGGACGGCGATGACCAGCCGCTGGCCGTCTTGCGCCAGCGGATGCAGCCAATGCCCCCAGGCGTGCAGGGCCGGGGTGAAATGGTAGAAGGCATAGAGACTGATCCCAAGGACGATGGCGATGGGAAGCATCCAGTCTTTCAGGAGCTTAAGCATTGTTGGGCGTAAAAGTGGACGTAACGGGGCGGAACAGTTTGTCCAGCAGAGGGTCTGTTACCCGCATGCACAGGCCGGTAAGGATGGCCAGGATGAGCGTCCCCTCCCGGATGACCACCGTGCTGCCGTTGCCGGTAAGGTGGCCGAAGAAAATCCAGGCAAGCAGGGCGGTGACGGCCACCAGCGTAATGTCGAACAACACCTTGACAGTGCCGAAGGGCTTCCTGGACTCGTTGGCCAGGATGGCCGTGGTCATGTCTCCGGCCAGTATCCAGCCATCGCCCAGCACTTCCAGCTTGATGCCGATGGCCGTAACCACTACGGAAGCCAGGCTTAGCAGGATTTGCACCGCATATTGGGTGGCGGGGGCCTCGATGGAATGGAACAGCCAGATGGCTCCGTCGCACAGATAGCCGAAGACAAAGGCGGCAGGAATTTGCATCAGATATCTGAGTTTGAACCGCTTCCGGAGAATGGCAAGTTGGACGAGGATGAACAGCAGGTGCATCATCCAGGTAAAGGTGCCCACCGAGACACCCGTCCATTTGAGGTTGAGCAGGGTGGGAGGGCAGGAAGGCGGGGCGATGCCCAGGTTGCTTTTGATGGAAAGGCCCACGCCCAGGGCTACCAGGACCAGGCCCAATGTAGATATGCTGTATCTTTGAACGAGTTCTTTTGTTTTCATAGGTACAAATATCCATAATTATGTGTAATTTTGCAAGATGTTTCCAACAGGAAAAACCTATAAGATCAAATATCATGAAAAAGACAGCATTGCTTATGTCTACCCTTCTGGCACTTGCAGCCTGCGCCCCCAAGAGCGGCGCACCGGCTCTGGATATGTCATCCCTGGACACCTCCGTATCGCCCAAAGAAGACTTTTACCAGTATTCCACCGGCGGCTGGCAGGCCAATAATCCCCTCCGTCCGGAATTCTCCCGCTACGGCAGCTTCGACGCCATCGCGGAGCGCACCCAGGAAAACCTGAACGCCCTCTTTGAGAGCATGACCACCATGCAGGCGGAAAAAGGCACCGTGGAGCAGAAGATATCGGACCTTTACAAGATGGCCCTCGACTCCACCACCCGGAACGCCCTGGGCGCCCAGCCTATCCAGCAATACATTGCTGAAATCCAGGCGCTTTCGAACCACGACGAGATGGCCCTCCTCCTGGGCAAGATGAACCTCTACGGAGATGGCGGCTTCTTCAGCGCCGGCGTAGAGGCCGACCTTACCGACAGCGACAACCAGGTGCTGTATCTGGGCCAGGGCGGCCTTGGAATGGGCGACCGTGACTACTATCTGAAAGAAGAGAACCGCGAACTCCTCCAGGGTTACCAGCGTTACCTGCTGAAGGTCCTGCAGCTGGCCGGCGTAGAGGATGCCGAAGATCTGGTAGCCAAGGATATCACCGTGGAAACCTCCCTGGCCCAGGCATCCTGGACCCGCGAGCAGAACCGCGACATGCAGGCCATCTACAACCCCATGTCCAGCAAGGAAATCGGCGCCCGCTGGCCCGGACTGCGTTTCGACAAGATTTGCGAAACAGCCGGCATCGGCCCGCAGGACAAGATAGTGGTGGAGCAGCCCTCCTATTTCGACGCCCTTTCCGCCGCGCTGGGCGACAAGAATCTTTTCGCCTCCCACAAGGCCTATCTCCTGTGCCAGTTCGTGAGCGGACAGGCTGGCTCCCTCTCCGACGATTTCTACACCGCCCAGTGGGAGTTCTTCTCCCACCAGATGGCCGGCGCCCAGGAGCAGCGTCCCCGCTGGAAAAGGGCCATGCAGGTTCCCAACAGCCTGCTTGGAGAAGCCGTGGGAGAAATGTACGTGAACCGCTACTTCCCGGAAAGCTCCAAAAAACAGATGCTGGAGCTGGTGGAGAACCTGCGTACCGCCCTGGGAGAGCACATCGACCAGCTGGAATGGATGAGCGACACCACCAAGGCGCGCGCCCATGAGAAGCTTGCCTCCTTTACCGTGAAGATCGGCTACCCGGACAAGTGGAAAGACTACAGCACCCTGGACATCAATCCGGAGAACACTTACTACGAAAACCTCCGCAATGCCAGCGCCTGGTATGTCCAGGACAACCTGCAGAAGCTTGGGAAACCCACCGACAAGACCGAATGGGGCATGACGCCGCAAACCGTGAACGCCTACTACAACCCCACCACCAACGAGATCTGCTTCCCGGCGGGCATCCTTCAGAAACCTTTCTTCGACCCTGACGCCGACGATCCCGTGAACTACGGCGGCATCGGCGTGGTGATCGGCCACGAGATGTCCCACGGCTTTGACGACCAAGGTTCCATGTTCGATGCAGAGGGCAATATGGTGAACTGGTGGACGGCTGCCGACAAGGCCAAGTTCGACGCCCTGGGGGACAAGCTGGCCGCCCAGTTCGACGAGGTTGAGGTCCTTCCCGGCGTGCACGCCAACGGCCGTTACACCCTGGGCGAGAACATCGGCGACCACGGCGGCCTTTCCATAGCCTACACTGCCATGGAAAACGCAGTCGCAGGCCGGAAAGACCCCATGATTGACGGCTTCACCCGCGCCCAGCGCTTCTACCTGAGCTACGGCGCCATCTGGGCCCAGAACATTACGGACCAGGAGAAGGCCCGTCTCACCAACCTGGACCCCCACTCCCTGGCCGAGAACCGCGTGAACGTTTCCGTGCGTAACTTCCAGAGCTTCTTCGACGCCTTCGACATCCATGAGGGAGACGCGATGTTCCGTCCGGAGGAAGAGCGCGTACACATCTGGTAAACCTCCATGGAAGCTGGCCGCTTCATATCGCGGAAGCTTTCTTTCCAGGGGAACGTGGCGGTGATTGCCATCGCCGTCAGTTTCCTGGTAATGATTGTCGCAGTGGCCGTCTCGTCCGGTTTCCGCCATGCGGTGCGGGAGGGCGTGGCGGCCATGGTGGGCGACATAGGCATCCAGCCGCGGGACCGCACGGAGGGAGAAATGGCGTCCATGCCCCGCACACTGCCCTCCCAGGCGGCTGTCGCCGCGCTGCCGGGCGTCCAGGAAATCCGTCCTGTGGTGCTTAGGAGCGGCGTAGTCAAGAACGGGGAGGTGATCCACGGCGTGCTGGTAAAGGGCGTGGAGCGGGCCGACTCCTCCCTGACGGTATCCATCCCGGAACGGCTTTCCCGCCTGATGGGCGTGGGAGTGGGCGACCAGCTTACCTCTTATTTCATAGGGGAAAGGGTACGGGTGCGCCGCTTCCGCATTACCGCCATCCACCGGGACCTGGTGGAAATGGACGACAACCTGCTGGTATATGCCAACCTGGAAGACCTGCAGCGCCTGAACGGCTGGAAGGAAGACCAGGTTTCCGGCCTGGAAATCCAAGTGGCCGACAGCCACAGGAGCCGGGAGGAACTGAACCGGCTGAGCTCCACGATCGGGGAGATGCTGCTCTCCAGTGACAGTCCGGAAGAGGAAGACCTGTACGTGAGCGCCTCCCACCGGCAATATCCCCAGGTTTTCGACTGGCTGGAACTGGTAGACTTCAATGTGGTCATCATCCTCATCCTGATGACGGTGGTGGCCGGGTTCAACATGATATCCGGCCTGCTGATCCTCCTGCTCCGGAACATTTCCACCATAGGCACGCTCAAAACCCTGGGCATGGACGACAAAGCCGTAGGCGGCGTGTTTGTCCGGGTTGGCGCCGGCGTGGTGCTCAAGGGAATGCTCATCGGGAACGCCCTGGCCCTGCTGTTCTGCCTTGTCCAGGGCACCACGCACCTGATTCCCCTGGACCCGGCCAACTATTTCGTGTCCTGGGTCCCGGTGCATGTGGATATCCTGTGGATTCTCCTGGCCGATGCAGTGGCCTTCCTCCTTATTCTGGCCATGCTCTGGCTTCCCGCCCGCTACGTTTCCCGGATAGACCCCGCCGTTACCGTGAAAGCCGACTAAATCCTGGCCTCGCGGAACACTTCCACAATGGAGGGATAGGTATTCTTGAGAAAAGGCGGAAGGGAGGATTTGGCCACCCAGGCGGCCTTGGTGATGTCCTCTTCCCGCTGGGGCGTAAGGTCCGTGGGGTTGGTGTAGAGCATGTCGTACCACCAGGTGTGCTTCAGGTGCCAGAGGTTGTCGCGGAAATAAACGTGGTCCGTAATGCAGATGAGGCGCCTTAATTCCAGTTCCTCCACGCCCGTTTCTTCCTGCACCTCGCGCATGGCGCACACTTCTATGTCTTCCCCGGCTTCCTGATGCCCTTTGGGAAGGTCCCAGTGGCCGTTCCGGGAAATGAGAAGATAGTCTCCCCGGCGGTTGCTCACCAGCCCGCCCGCAGCGTTCACTTCCTTGAATTCCGAACAGATGCGCCTGTAGGCCTGCTCTATGTCCTCCGAGGGCACATAGATGCGGGAAAGGGTGTCCTGAACCTCGAACATGCGCACCAGGGCATGGGCGTCCACCACCTCCCCCACATGGAACTCTACGGAGTTGGCATCCTGCAGGGCTTCCTCGCCGGGAGAGCAAATTATGATGGAACGTTTGCCAAAATAGATTTTGTGCATGGAATTTGCTATATTTGCCTTTTGCAAAGATACAAACTTATGACCGAAATAGAAAGTAAACACGGAATTGTTTCCCGCCAGCCGTACGAGCTTTATATGTCTTTTGTAGACCTGCAGAACTTCCAGCGCATGCTGCCGGAAGACAAGCAGGGCATGGTGGAGGCCACCTACGACACCCTCACGGCCACCGTGCAGGGCTTCAGCATCGGCGTGAAAGTGCTGGAACGGGTCCCCTATTCCCGGATAGAGCTGGTAGACTACGACGCCCCCCTCGCCTTTCATATCGATCTGCATTTCGAGCCCGCCAAAGACCCTTACAAGACGGAGTTCTGGATCAAGGCGGAAGCAGAGCTGAACCTGATGATGAAGATGATGCTCTCCGGCAAGGTCAAAGAAGGGCTGGACAAGCTTGTGGACGGCATGGTAGATGTCTCCAACGGGAAGATGCCGGAAGGGATAGACCCGAATCTGTGGCCGGGGAAGTAGATTCTTCGCTTCGATCAGAATGACAGTTTTTCCGGAAGAGTTCAAGGCGCTGCTCGCCCGCTCGGTGGGGCAGGCGGAAGCCGCCGCGGTGCTGGAGGCACTGCAGGCGGAGCCGTCGGCATCCATCCGCCTGAACCCGTCCAAACTCCGGGATTGCCCCTTCGGGGATGCCGAACGCGTCCCCTGGAGCCCCTACGGCTATCTGCTCAAAGAGCGGCCGGTCTTCACCCTGGATCCCCTGTTCCACGCCGGGGCCTATTATGTGCAGGATACATCGGCCATGTTCACGGGGCATCTTTTCCGGGAAATCCTTTCCGCGCTGCCGGAAGGCCTGGCGGTGCTGGACCTCTGCGCCGCCCCGGGAGGGAAGACCACCGACCTGGCCGCCTCCCTCAGGGACCATGACGGCGGGAAATCCCTCCTGCTGGCCAACGAAGTGATGAAAAACCGCTACGCCGTGCTACGTTCCAACGTGGCCGGCTGGGGCGACGACCGGGTGGGGACGGTGTCCCGGGATCCTTCGGCCTTCGGGAGCACGCCGCTTTTCGACATAGTCGTGGCCGACGTCCCCTGCTCCGGCGAGGGCATGTTCCGCAAAGACCCCAAAGCCCTGGAAGACTGGAGCCCGGAGGCCGTGGAATTCTGCGCCGCCAGGGCCCGGAGAATCCTGGCCGACATTTGGCCCGTTTTGAAAGAAGGCGGCTTCCTGGTCTTCTCCACCTGCACCTTCAACCGGACGGAGAACGACGGGACGGTGGCCTGGGCGGTGGAACAGCTGGGCGCCATTCCCCAGGACATGGGCGTGCAGGAACCCGCCTTCCGCACGGAATTCGGCTATCTGATGCTGCCGGGCCGGGTGAAAGGTGAAGGCCAGTATGCCGCCGTGCTGCGCAAGGAAGGCCGGCTGGACAGCCTCCGCAGTTCAAACCCCTTCGCCCTCTTCCGGGCCCAGATTCCGGCCGAAGCGCAGAGCACCCTCCCCCGCTGGGAGGTGGACCGGACAACCGCGCTGCAGTACCTGCACGGAGACGCCCTGCGGCTGGCTCCGGAGGCTCCTCTGGGGCCGGTCTGCATCACCTATAAAGGCCTTCCCCTGGGAGAGGCCAAGAACCTGGGAACCCGTTGCAACAACCTGTATCCCAAAGCCAAACGCATTAAAATGGACATTCGATGAAACGAATCCTCTGCCTTTTCACCCTTCTCATGGGCTGCTCGCTGCTGGCCCCTGCCCAGACCAGCCAGGAAGAATACTTCCGGCGCTATACCAATCTTGTAGAACGGGTCGGAGCCGCCGGCGTGGGCGTGGAAACCCTCCTGGACAAGTGGGAGGCCGACTACCCCGACGACGACCAGCAGCTGCTGGCCCGTTTCGCCTTCTGCTTCACCCGCTGCCAGACCAGCCAGGTGATCCAGCTGTCCCAGGACCGCTACCTGGGCAACGCCCCCCTCGTTCCCCTGACGGACTCCCTGGGCAACAAACGCAATTTCTTCGAGGACACCCTTTACGACGACGAGCTGTTTGCCTTGGCCAACAGCGCCATAGACCGGGCCATCGACCTCAAGGGCTGGAAACTGAACTACCGTTTCCTGAAACTGAACGCCATGCTCGCCTATGAGAAAGAGAGTCCGGACATGACCCTCCAGGGGCTGAAGGCGCTTGTGGACGAGCATTACACCCGCCATCCGGCCTGGACCTACGAGAACCTGGAGAAGGTGGGCGACGAAGAGTTCAACGCCTTCATGCAGGATTACTGCGCAGCCCTCTTCCGCATCGGTTCCGACGCATCGGCCGAAGCCTTCAAGTCCCTTTCCGAACATCTGCTGAAATACAGCAAGAACAACCCGCTGTTCCTGGATAACATCGGCTCTTACTATCTGGTGAAAAAGGACTACAAGAAAGCCGCCAAGCAGTTTGACGCCGTGCTCAAGAAGCATCCGGACGACCTCACGGCCATCCGGAACGGACTTATCCTGGCCCGGGCCACCAAAGACGCCAAACTGGAAAAGAAGTATCTGACGCTGATGGCCAAATACGGGGAAAAGGAAACGGACCGCCTGGGCGCCCAGGCCCGGCTGGACGCCATGAACCGGTAAGCGGGTGAAACTTTTTCCGAAAAAAGTCCGTATTATATGAGTATCGCATAACGCACGTGTATGAAACTATCCCAATTTAACTTCGAACTGGACAAGGACCGCATTGCCAAAGAGCCCACCCGCTGGCGGGACGAGGCCCGTCTGATGGTCCTCCACAAAGACAGCGGAGAACTGGAACACCGCCTGTTCAAGGACATCATCGACTACTTCGGCAAGGGAGACACCTTCGTGCTCAACGACACCAAGGTGTTCCCCGCCCGTCTCTACGGCAAGAAAGAGAAGACCGGGGCCGACATAATGGTGCTCCTGCTCAGGGAACTCAACCGTGAGCAGCGCCTTTGGGACGTGATTGTGGACCCTGCCAGGAAAATCCGCATCGGCAACAAACTCTACTTCGGGGAGGACGAATCCCTGGTGGCCGAAGTGATAGACAACACCACTTCCCGCGGGCGCACCCTCCGTTTCCTCTTCGACGGCCCCTATGAGGATTTCAAGGAAGCCCTTTTCTCGCTGGGAGAACCCTATGTGCCCGAATGGGTGAAGGAGAAGGTTACTCCGGAAGACTTCCAGGACTACCAGACCATCTTCGCCGCCCACGAGGGCGCCGTGAGCGCCCCGGCGGCCGGGCTGCACTTCAGCCGGGAACTCTTCAACCGAATGATCCTGAAGGACATAGAGAAAACTTTCATCACCGTCCACATGGGAATCGGCCAGTTCCGCACCGTAGATGTGGAAGACCTTTCCAAGCACCGGATGGACTCCGAGCGGCTCATCATCACGGAAGAGGCCGCCGCCGCCATCAACAAGGCCAAGCGCGGCGGCAAAAAGGTTGTGGCGGTAGGAACCACCGTGATGCGGGGGCTGGAGACCTACGTTACCACCACCCATGAGGTGAACGCTTTCGACGGCTGGACGAACAAGTTCATCTTCCCGCCGTACCAGTACGCCGTGCCGGATGCAGTCGTGTCCAACTTCCACCTGCCGCAGTCTACCATGCTCATGTGCGTGGCCGCCTTCGGAGGCTACAAAGGGGTGATGCACGCCTACGAAACCGCCCTTGAGGAGGGATACCGCTTCGGCCCTTACGGAGACGCTCTCCTGATTGTATAGAGCCCCAATCGGTTAAAACAAATAAAACAGCGCAATCTTTCAACCGATTGTGCTGTTTTTCGTTTTTCCGCCCTATCTTGGGGGCATGGACAATGCGTGTGAAATGGCAGCGCTGTGTGCGCTGAACAAGATTTTCGGGTACCATCCCCGGCTGGGGCTGGACCTGTTGGAAAGGGCGGGCGACGCCCAGTCGCTGTTTGACGGTTCCCTTGCTTCCGAGGGCTCCGTTCATCCCGAATTGACGGCGCAGCTGGTGCCGTCTTCCCTGGAGTGGGGCAGGCGGGAACTGGAACGGGTCCGGACGGGCGGATTCCGCTTCCTGAGCATCCGGGATGCCGATTATCCCACTCCGCTCCGCGAATGCGACGACCCTCCGCTGGGCCTGTACCTGAACGGCAGCACCTCCCCTACAGAAATATTCGGGCTTAGGCCCCTGATTGCTTTCGTGGGCACGCGGGATGTGAGTTCCTACGGCCGGGAATGGTGCCGCACACTGGTGGAGGCGCTCTCTTCGGCCCATGTACAGCCCTGCATCGTGAGCGGCCTGGCCTTCGGGGTGGACGGAATCGCCCACCGGACGGCCCTGGAGGCGGGTCTGTCCACCATCGGGGTCATGGCCACCGGCATCAACAGCGTATATCCTTTCCGGCACGAAGCGCTGGCCGCCCGGATGGTGGAGACGCCTGGCTGCGGGCTGGTTACCGACTACCCCCTGGACACCGATCCGGTGGCCCTGAATTTTCTCCGGCGGAACCGTATCATAGCCGGCCTGGCATCGGCCGTGGTGGTGGTGGAATCCAAGACCAGGGGCGGTTCGCTGATGACGGCGAAATATGCCTGCAACTACAACCGGGACGTGTTTGCCGTTCCGGGCCGGCTGGACGATGTCCGCAGCGCCGGCTGCAACTCCCTCATTGCTTCCGACATGGCCCGGATTGTCGCCTCTCCGGAGCAGCTGGTGGACGCCCTGGGTCTGGGCGGGGCCCGGAAGTACCGGGGGGAAGGCGGCTCATGGGTCACTTCCCAGCCGGGCGATCCGCCGGAAAAGGTCCTGCAGGCCCTCCTTACCCGGAAATACGGGCCATCTTCAGCCCTGGTGCCGATTGGCCTGGCCATCCAGCGGCAGCGCGGCATTACCCCGGAAGAGCTGGCGGCACAGACCCGGACGCTGCTGGGGGATGTCCTCGCCGCCATCGGCACGCTGGAGGCCGACGGATTCATTTCCACCGATCTCCTCCGCCGCTGTTCCCTTTCCCGGGTCTTAAACTGAGGGTGGGACTTCGCCGGAAAGCGTTTTTTTAGTATATTTGTGGGAATGTTTGTAGACACGCATACCCATTTTTACGACGAATGGCTGCTTCCGGACGCGGAAGAAGCCGTCCGGCGGGCGCTGGAGGCCGGTGTGGGCAAAATGATCCAGGCCGACGTGGACAGTCGTGAGCGGGCCGCCATGTGGGAAATCGGAAACCGACATCCGGGGGCCCTTTTCCAGATGCTGGGCCTGTACCCCGGATCCGTAACGGCCGACAACTGGAAGGAGGAGCTGGACCGGGTGTACAGCCTTGCGGAAAAACCGCAGGGCCCGGTCGTGGCCATCGGGGAGATCGGCCTGGACTACCATGAAGGGAAGAAGTTCGGGAAGGAGCAGAAGGAAGTGCTCAGGCTGCAGCTGGAACTGGCCGCAAGGATGGACCTTCCGGTGAACATCCACCTCCGGGACGCCTGGGAAGACCTTTTCCAGGTACTTTCAGATTGTAAGCACTTGGGGCTGAAGGGCAACCTGCACTGCTTCACCGCCAGCTACGAGGTGTATGAGCGGGCCAACCGGTACGGGGACTTTTCCGTGGGCATCGGCGGAGTGGTCACGTTCAAGAACGCGTCCCTGGCCAAAACCCTGGAACGGATTCCCATGGAGAAAATCCTTCTGGAGACCGACGCCCCCTATCTGGCCCCGGTGCCGTTCCGCGGCCGGAGGAACGAAAGCTCGTATCTCCCCCTGATCGCCGCCAAGGTGGCCGAAGTAAAAGGCCTTCCCCTCGGCCGGATCGAGGAAATCACCACCCATAACGCAGAATCCCTGTTCAAGATATGAATCCTTCATCCATCCTCATCATTTACACCGGAGGCACCATCGGCATGAAAGAAGACCCGATGGACGGAACGCTGAAGCCCTTCGACTTCTCCCAAATCAAAGCCGAAGTGCCCGAACTGAACAAGTTCGCCGTAAAACTGGACAACTACACCTTCAGCCCGCTCATAGACTCTTCCGACGTGGAACCCTCCCTGTGGATAGCCCTGGCGGAGCTCATCCGGGACCGCTACGAAGAGTACGACGGCTTTGTGATCCTGCACGGGACCGACACCATGGCCTACAGCGCCTCCACCCTCAGTTTCATGCTGGAGGGGCTCACCAAACCGGTGGTCTTCACGGGAAGCCAGCTGCCCATCGGCATGCCCAGGACCGACGGGAAGGAGAACCTGATATCGGCCGTGGAAATTGCCGCGGCCAAGGACGAGAAAGGGCACGCCCGGGTACCGGAAGTGTCCATCTGCTTCGACTCCCAGCTGCTCAGGGGGAACCGCTGCGTGAAATACAGCGCCGAAGCCTTCAACGCCTTCGCCTCGCCCAACTGCCCTCCCCTGGCCGAAGCGGGAATCAACATCCGCTACAACACGGACCTGATCCGGAAGCCCGTCTACTGGGACGCCCAACTGCGCGTGCAGACCAGGCTGGACACCCGGGTTTCAATTTTAAAGGTGCATCCCGGCATGACGCCGCAAGTCATGCGTTCCGTAGTCCTGGACCCGGGAACGCGGGCCGTTATTATTGAAACCTACGGCTCCGGAAACGCCCTTTCGAAAGAATGGTTCCTGGACATTGTTCGGGAGGCCGGCCGGGAGGGGAAGATTCTCCTGAACGTAACCCAGTGCAAATCCGGAACCGTAAATATGGACCTGTATGCCACCGGAGCCACGCTCAAGCATGCCGGAGTGCTTTCAGGAGTGGATATTACAACGGAAGCCGCCCTGGGCAAACTGTTTTGTCTGATGGGCAGGAGCGACAACGACAACTGGGTGAAAACCATGCTGGAGAAAGACCTTTGTGGAGAAATAAGCAAATAATCTTTGGCTTTTTCAATTTTTATTACTAACTTGCACGACCGAAACTGGATATACTAACAACAAACTAATTCAATTTATAACTAACAACACAAAAAACGATTATGAAAAAGTTTTTCATGTTCTTGGCAGTTGCCAGTCTTATGACTTTCACTGCTAACATCGTCGCTTCCGCGCAGGAAGAGGGTGCTGAGCCGGCCGCTACCACGCAGGTCGCCGACGAGGCCGAAGAGGTTATAGACCTTTTCGCCGGTTCCGGTGAGGAAGTTCCGCTCCACCAGGCCCTTAAGACCAAATTCATCGAGGGTGGCGCAGGCTTCATGTCCCTCATCATTATCTGCCTCATCCTTGGTATGGCCCTCGCCATCGAGCGTATCCTGTACCTGGCATTCTCCAAGACCAACACCACCAAGCTGCTGGACAATGTAGAGAAAGCCCTGGAGGAAGGCGGCATCGAGAAAGCCAAAGAGGTTTGCCGCAATACCCGCGGCCCGGTGGCCAGCATCTTCTATCAGGGTCTGCTCCGTGCCGACCAGGGTGTGGATGTAGTGGAAAAGACCATCGTTTCCTATGGCGGCGTCCAGATGAGCCTCATGGAGAACGGCCTTTCCTGGATTGGTCTGTTCATCTCCATCGCCCCGTCCCTGGGATTCCTTGGTACCGTTATCGGTATGATCCAGGCCTTCGACGCCATCCAGGCTGCCGGTGACATTTCCCCGAACGTTGTGGCCGGCGGTATGAAGGTGGCCCTCATCACTACCGTGGGCGGTCTCATCGTCGCTATGATTCTCCAGATCTTCTACAACTACATCATTGCAAAGATCGACTCCCTGTCCATCGACATGGAAGACTCTTCCATCCGCTTCGTGGACACCATGGTAAAATACAACAAAAAGTAATCAACCCCTTTAATTCCAGATACAATGGAAAAACAGAATTACGCTAAAATCTTTAAGATCCTGCTTTGGGTGCTGATGATTCTGAGCGTTGCTGTCTTGGTTTGGGGGTGGATTACCGGCTTCGAGGCCAATGACGGCGCCGGGACCAACAGGCTCCTTTGGTGGGCCTATATCGTCCTTGGAATAGCGCTTGTATCAGTTATTTGCGTGGGCCTGTACGTCACGGCCACCACAAATCCCAAGGGTCTCATCAAAATCGGCATCGTAGTTGTGGCCGCAGCTGCCCTTTTCGGCATCTGCTACCTGCTTGCCTCCGGAGCTCCGGCTATCGGATTCTCGGGAGCAACCCCGCCCACTGACACCGAGCTCAAGATGACTGACACCATCCTCAACCTCGCATACCTCGTTGGCGGAGCGGCAATCCTCTCCATCATCGTATCAGAGGTAATCATGGCCATCCGCAACAAAAAGTAAAGTAAACCATGGCAAGAAGAAAATTTGAAGCAATCGGTTCAACGGCAGATATTGCATTCCTCCTGCTCTGCTACTTCCTCATGACTACAACCATGGGTGAGCAGTCCGGTCTGCAGCGTCGCCTTCCCCCGATCCCGGATTCCAACCAGGCCCAGGACCAGAAGGTTAACCGTCGTAACATTATCATCGTCAGAATCAACTCTGCCGATAGGTTGTTTGCCGGTAGCGAAGCCATGGACATCACCTACTTGAAAGAAAAGATCAAGGAGTTCCTCACCAACCCCACCAACGACCCCAACCTTCCCGAAAAGGAAGCCAAGGAAATCGAAGGAAAAACCTATATGGTTTCCAAGGGCGTCATCTCCCTGCAGAACGACCGCGGTACCAGCTACCAGGCCTACATCGCAGTGCAGAACGAGTTGGTTAAGGCTGTGAACGAGCTTCGTGACGACTTCTCCTACAGAGAGTTCGGCAAGAAGTTCTCCCGCCTCACCGAGGACCAGCAGGAAATAGTCAAGAAGGCTATCCCTCAGAACATTTCCGAGGCAGAGCCTAAGGATACCGGTAAAAAATAACAGGAGGAAATAGATTATGTCAAAATTTGGAAGTTCCACCAACAAAAAGGAAGTCCCGCAGGCATCGTCCAACTCCCTTTCCGATATCGTGTTCATGCTCCTGTTCTTCTTCATGGTAACCACGCAGATGCGTGAAACCGAGAACAAGGTTGTCGTGAAGCTTCCCGAAGCTTCCGAGGTTGCCAAACTGGAGAGAAAGGACCTGACCGCCAATATCAATATCGGCAGCCCTACCCGCCAGTATCAGGCCATGTACGGTACCGACGCCCGTATCCAGCTTAACGACTCTTTCAAGACGGTAGCCGACATCCGTGACTTCATTGCTTCCGAGCGTGACGCCATGTCCGAGGCAGAGCGGTCCCTCATGACCGTGAACCTCCGTGTCGACGAAGATGTCCGCATGGGTATCGTTTCCGATGTAAAACAGGAGCTGCGCCGCTGCTCCGCCCTTAAGATCATGTACGCCGCACGCAAGCCCGGCGCAGACTAAAAGGGTACAAGCATCGTAAAACATGCATTTTATTAAAAAGCAGTCACTTCGGGGCTGCTTTTTTTGTACCTTTGCATCATGGAAACAAAGAACCCTGAACTCAAAAAATCCCTCCGCACCATGGCGGTAGGCTTTCTGGTACTGGTAGCCCTGCTCATCTGCTACGGCGCCATCCGCACCAGCTTCCGCAAACGGGCGGATGCAACACCCAAATATATTTTCCTTTTCATCGGGGACGGAATGGGCAACTCGCACGTGGCGGCGGCCGAATCGTACCTGTCGTGGAAAGCCGGAAAGCTGGGAGGGGAACAGCTCCTGTTCACCCAGTTCCCGGAGCTCTGCATGGCATCCACCTATTCGGCCGACCATCAGGTCACCTGCTCGTCGGCATCGGCCACGGCCTTCTCCAGCGGACGGAAGACCAACAACAACTTTATCGGAGCCACGCCCGACAGCCTTCCCACCAGGCCCTTCACCATGGACCTGAAAGATAAGGGATACAAGATTGGAATTATGAGTTCGGTTCCCATCAACCATGCCACGCCGGCCGCCTTCTACGCCCATCAGACAGACCGCTGGGGATACTATCCCATCACCCTGCAGCTGCCGGCCTCCGGCTACGACTTCTTTGCTGGGCCGGGCTTTGCGGAATATGCCGGAAGGGACGGCAGCCAGCAGCCCACGGACCGGTTCCTGGAAGAGAACGGCTATACCGTCTGCTATGGGCCGGAAGAATTCCGCGCCAACATGAAAAAAGAGCACCTGGTGTTCTGCCAGGAGAGCAACCGCGGGAAAAGCGCCAACGAATATACCATCGACTACGACACAAGCTGGACTTCGCTTTCCGACATGCTCCGCCTGGGACTGGAGTATCTGGGAGACCGGAACCCCTTCTGCATCATGTGCGAAGGCGGTGAAATTGACTGGTGCGCCCATGAGAACAGCGTATACCCCATGGTACAGGCCATCCTGCGCTTCGACGACGCCATCCGGGTCGCCTACGAATTCTATCAGCAGCATCCGGACGAAACCCTGATTGTGGTCACGGCCGACCATGAGACCGGCGGCCTTGCCATCGGCTACAATTTTGACTGGCAGTTCTCTGTACAGGACTGGGACAGGATAGAGGCCGAATGGGTAGCGGAAGGGAGCCGGGATACGCTTTCCCATGCCGACAGGATGCGCTTCCAGAACCAGTGCGGCTTTGGCTGGACCACCAACGAACACACCGGGGCGCCAGTCCCGGTCTATGCCATAGGGAAAGGAGCCAAGCGCTTCAACGGGAGAATAGACAACACGCAAATCCCTGCCTTGATAATGGCCAAATAAAATCTTGCACAAAGAAGGACTCCCAAGCTATTTCAAATCCTGCATTACTGCATATCGATTTTTGGAGACCTTCTCTAAACGTCGACTGTTCAGAGCTTTATACCGTTGGATATAGGGCGGGCACTTTTTGGGTAATCCGGAAATATGCTTGTATTTTTGCAATGAAACTAATAAACTGTTACCATGAGAACGCCCATCATTGCAAGAATAAGCCGCGAAAATCCGGCATCAATTGATTTTTTGAACAGGATGTTATATCTTTGCATAGAATAACTGTCGCTTACCTGTTTTCTATAGGGAATCCGCGAAATTTATCTAAACGAACAGGTAACAGGTGGCTGCAAATGCTTAGGCATGGGCAGCTTTTCCTGTTCGTTGGCTCCTCGCGGAAGCCCCCTATAGGGAACCTGCCTGTGCCTTTTTCGACACAAGTCCGTGCAAAACACAGGAAAACCAACCCGGGAACGGGTGGAAGAACTTCGCAGGAAGAATCACAGCCTCCACGAACAGGTCCGTTATTACAAGAACATTCTGAGCATGCGTGAGGAAACAGATCGAAAAACCCAGGTCCATCTCTATCGGCAGCAATACAAGGATATCGGCAAGCTCCTGTACCTCTGGAACATGGCGGAAGCCAGGAGGCTGACGGACCACGAACGGGTAATCCAGACCGGCTTCCTGCTCAGGCGGGTAAGCGGGGGCGGCGACGGACTGGGCTCGCTGGTCAACGACATCAACCGCAACTTCAACAACATCCTGGTGCATCTGGAAGACGATTTCCCGAACATGGGCCCAGCAGATTTCAAGCTGTTCTGCTATCTCGCAGTAGGATTCGACAACGATCTCATTGCCGAACTGCTGGGCCTTCCGGGAAAAAGCCCGCTGTATATGAGGAAAACCCGGCTGAAAAAAAGGATCAGGGAATCCGACTCGCCTTACAAGGAGCATTATCTGGACTTGATGGAAGAATAAAATACCCGCTGCAAGTTGCCGTTTTGGGGAAGAAGTGTTATCTTTGTACGATTTGAAGATACATTCGTATGGAAACACTCAAAAGGACCAAAATCAGGGAGCTGTTGGCCATGGAGCCGGGCCGGGAAGTACTGGCAAAAGGCTGGGTAAGGACCAAGAGAGGCAACAAACAAGTCAAGTTCATCGCCCTCAACGACGGTTCCACCATCAATAATATCCAAATAGTGGCATCGGCCGAACGCTTCGACGAAGAGCTGTTCAAACGCATTACTACAGGCGCTTCCCTCTCCGTCAAGGGAGAACTGGTGGCCTCCGTGGGCAGCGGACAGTCCGTGGAAATCCAGGCCGGCGAGATAGAGGTCCTGGGAGAATGCGACCCTATGCGCTTTCCGCTCCAGAAAAAGGACACCACGCTGGAATACCTTCGCAGCGTGGCCCATATGCGCTTGAGGACCAACACCTTCGGTGCCGTGCTCAGAATCCGCAACGCCATGGCCTTTGCCATCCACAAGTTTTTCAACGAGAAGGGCTTCGTGTACCTGCACACCCCGCTCATCACGGAGAGCGACGCAGAGGGCGCCGGAGACATGTTCCAGGTTACCACCCTGGACCTCAAGAACATTCCGCTGGACAAGAAGGGCAACGTAGACTTTTCCAAGGATTTCTTCGGCAAAAAAACCTCCCTCACCGTCTCCGGTCAGCTGGAGGGAGAGCTGGGCGCCACGGCCGTGGGAGAAATCTATACCTTCGGCCCCACCTTCAGGGCAGAGAATTCCAACACGCCCCGCCACCTGGCCGAATTCTGGATGATAGAGCCGGAAATGGCCTTCTACGACATCTACGACAACATGGACCTGGCGGAGGAATTCGTGAAATACCTGGTCCAGTACGCCCTGGACAACTGCATGGACGACCTGAAGTTCCTCAACGACAAGTACGACGACAGCCTCATCACCCGCATGCAGAGCGTGCTGGGAATCGAATTCCAGCGGGTCACCTACACAGAGGCGGTGGAAATTCTGGAAAAGGCCGTTGCAAGCGGTGTCCGTTTCGAATATCCGGTTCACTGGGGCACGGACTTCCAGAGCGAGCACGAGCGTTACCTGGTAGAGAAGCACTTCGGCAAGCCTGTCATCCTCATAGACTTCCCCAAGGACATCAAGGCCTTCTACATGAAGCAGAACGAGGACGGCCGGACGGTCCGGGGCATGGATGTGCTGTTCCCCAAGATTGGGGAAATCATTGGCGGCAGCGAGCGGGAAGCCTCCCTGGAGAAGCTGGAGAGCAGGATCGAGGAGCTGGGCATGAGCCGCAAGAACCTGGAATGGTATATAGACACAAGACGATATGGAACGGTTCCCCACAGCGGCTTCGGCCTGGGATTCGAACGCCTTCTGCTGTTCGTGACGGGCATGGCCAACATCCGTGACGTAATCCCCTTCCCGCGCACACCCAAAAACGCAGAGTTCTGACGGATTCTTTGAATACACTGATAAAGGTTTAAACATATGTTAGTTATCGGCATCGCCGGAGGTTCCGGCTCCGGAAAGACCACCGTGGTAAAGGCCATCACCCGTCAGCTGGACGGAAAGGTGGTCGTAATCCCGCAAGACTCCTACTACAAAGACTCCAGCCACGTGCCGCCGGAAGACAGGAAGAAGATCAACTTCGACCACCCGGACGCCATAGACTGGAAACTGATGTGCCAGCAAATCCGGGAACTCAAGGCCGGAAAGACCATCGAGCAACCGGTGTATTCCTACATCACCTGCTCCCGGTCGACGACGGAGACCGTTACCGTAGAACCGGCGGAGGTGATTATCGTGGAAGGCATCCTCATCTTCACCTGCAAGGAGCTCAGGGACCAGATGAACATCAAGATTTTCGTAGATGCCGACGACGACGACCGGGTGCTCCGGATTATCGTAAGGGACATCGCAGAACGGGGCCGTACCATAGAAACCGCCATCGAGCATTACTGCGACACGGTAAAGCCCATGCACCTGCAGTTCATAGAACCTTCCAAGCGTTACGCCGACGTGATTGTCCCGCAAGGCGGGCACAACACCGTGGCCATCGACATCCTCACCACTACCGTTGAAAAAGCCCTCAGACAGAAAAGGGGAAAGAAAAGAAAGAATGGATGAGACTGACTCCTGACCAGAAAGCCGGACTTTACATCACCGCGATTGTCCATGTCGCGGTGATTATCGTTTTGCTGGTGGTCAGGATAGGTTTTGAAGTGCAACGGGAAAACAGTTTTGTGCTGGATTTCACCCAGGAGGAAGAGAGGGAGCGTATCCTGGAAGAACGGAAGCTGAAGGAAAACGTCTCCCAGCTTTTGGAGAACCTGATATCGGCCCAGGCGGGCGAAGCGGTAAGGAATGTGGCGGTGGACCGGTCGGCCCTGAAGGACGACAGAGGGACCGATGCCGATGAACTTTACCGGGAAGCGGATCGCTTGGCACAGGACTTGAAGGACGGACAGCGCAGGGAAGAGGAAAACCCGGACGATTACGCCGCCCTTCCGGACAAACAGGACAGGAAAGACAAGGAAGATACTCCCAAGCCCTATAGCGGACCTTCCGTCTTGTCGTGGAGCCTGGACGGCCGGAAAGCCTCGCACCTCCCCATTCCGGCCTACCGCTGCTACGGGGCCGGGGAAGTGACGGTGATCATTACGGTAGACAACCGGGGAACGGTGCTGAACGCCAAAGTGGACGACAATTCCTCATCGGCCGACGAGTGCCTGAGGACTTTTGCCATCCGGGCGGCCAGATTGTCCAAGTTTTCCGCCTCGGAAACCGCACCTGCCCGGCAGGCAGGGACCATAACTTATGCATTCATAGCACAATAAAGATATGAAAAAACTGATTGCAAGCTTTGTGGCAGCCCTTTTCTGCCTTACGCTCTTGGCGCAGGGGACTGTTTCCACCAAAAAGTACCGGCTTAACGATTTCACGGACAAGGTTACCCAGGTGGTCCTTTCCGGCAATTCCGTCCTGGACGGAGCGCTCCGCCAGGAAGTCATCAACCAGTGGACGGCATCGGCCTACGAATTCTGCACCCCGGCGGAATTCGAGCAGCGGAAAACCTCGGACCAGTTCTATTTCCTCCTGCTGGCCGATACGCACACCAAGGAAAATTCAGACCCCGGCATCACTTTCCTCACCCTGGTGAAGGGGGACGCCACCGCCAAGGACGGCCTGGCCAAGATGCCGGAAATCATTTCCCTTCCGGTTTGCCCGGCCGAAGGGAACAGCGGCCGGGAGCTGGTGTATCTGGGCTCGCTGGTGAAAGCCGTGCAAAGTTTCACCCTGGCTGCCATGGAGTCGGAGAAAACCGCCTACCAGATGGACGCCTGGTTCAACGAGAAATATGCCCGGGACGGCAGCCATAAACGCATTTACCTGGCCCTTTCGGACATTGCCCCGCAGGTTTCCGAGCGGGACGGAGAGAAGTACCTGGACGACGACATCCTGCTTTGCGACGACGAGGAGGAGGCCGACCGAATGTTCCAGCTGGGCTCCTACAACACCCTGGTGGGCTTCGTGGTGGCCCCGTCCGTTCCCACGTCGGACTCCTGGTGCTACAAGATGCTCATCGACGCAGAGAATCACGACCTCTACTATATCCGTCGGCACAAGATTGGCAACCGCGCCGGCGTAGGCTTCCTTGCCGATGACCTCAAGAGGATGGCCCAAGGACGATGAGAAGCGGCAAAACCCCGTCGGGGCTTAAGTACGCGGTGCGGGAAAACGGCCGTTCGGTGGCCTATTGTGCCCTTTCCATCGGGTGCGGAACAGCCCAGGAGGCCGGTTTTCCCTCTGGCATCGCCCATTTTGTAGAGCATACCCTGTTCCGGGGCACCCGGCGGAAAAAGGCTTCGGCCATCAACAGTTATCTGGACCGCCTGGGCGGAGAGCTGAACGCCTACACCACCAAAGAAGAGATTGTCCTGCATGCCACCGTGCTCAAGGAAGATGTGTGGAAGGCCGTCCGCCTGCTGTTCGAACTGGCCACGGAAGCCACTTTTCCGGAGGCGGAGATAGAGACCGAACGGGGTGTAGTACTGGACGAGATCATCTCCTACAAAGACAATCCGGCCGAAGACGTCTACGACAAATTCGAGAGCTTGCTCTTCGAGGGGCATCCTCTGGAAAGGCCCATTCTGGGCACATCGGCCAGCGTGAAGAAGATAACGTCCGCCCAGCTCCGGCGCTTTGTGGAAACCTTCTTCACCCCGGAGCGGATGGCCCTTACCATCGTGGCCGGGGCCGACGAAAAGCAGCTGGAGAAAAGACTCGTTTCCGTAGTAGGAGAAATTTTCCCGGACAGGAACGCATCCCTTTCCAAGGCCGGCACCCTCCTCCCGGAACCGGACTCCGTTCCGGAGAACCACTTTCACAAAACCGTAGACAAGCGCAACCACGAAGTGAACGCCGTGCTGGGCGGATATGCCCCTTCCCTGTACGAGATGCCGGACCGGATGGTGGCCGCCATGCTGGTGAACATCCTGGGCGGGCCGGCCTCCAACTCCTTGCTGAACGCGGAACTCCGGGAGAAGAAAGGCTGGGTCTATGGCATAGAATGCAACTACACGCAGTATTCCAATACGGGTGTGGCTGCCATCAGCTTCGGTTGTGACAGGCCCAACCTGGAGGCCTGCATGGCCGCCATCCAAAAAATCCTGGCCCGCCTTAGGGAAACCCCGCTGAGCGAGGCCCGGGTAAAGGGCTACCGGAAACAGTTGCTGGGCCAGCTGGCCATCGGCGCCGAAGCCGGGGAAGCCCAGTGCCTCTCCATGGGGAAAAGCCTCCTGGCCTGGGGAAAAATCATGCCCCCGGAAGAAGTCCGCAAATGCCTTTCGGCCATTACAGGCGAAGACCTCAGGCAAATGGCCTGCCGCCTCTTTGCGCCGGAAAATCTCTCTTCCCTCGTCTATCTGTAATAAAAAAACCTCCGGCGCCGTGCCGAAGGTTTTTTCATCAGAACGGAAGGTCGTCTTCCGGATTGTCTGCGGGCATGTCTTCCAGGGAAGGAGCCGGCGGAGCCTCGTAATGGGGCGCTTCCGGGACGGAAGGGGCAGCGGCAGGAGCTGCGGCAGGAGCGGCTTCACCCCCCGCGGGGGCAATACGCCAGATCTGGAGGTCGTTGTACCATCGGCCGTTGTATTCCCGGCTCTTGAGGT
>ERZ842401.501-NODE-501-length-57396-cov-14.136534_pt1 | contig 57396 bp, 40 predicted proteins | sample MGYA00521270_ERZ842401 | MGnify/ENA primary metagenome ERZ842401 (study PRJEB31892, sample SAMEA3878208) | bioreactor metagenome | biome: Moose rumen | place: Sweden | collected 2011-10 | study: EMG produced TPA metagenomics assembly of the PRJEB12797 data set...
TGCGGAAAATTTACCTGCCGAGATTGAAGGTTTCGCGCTGAAAAAAATCTTCGCGGTTGAGGAAGACAAATTTATTTTTTTAACAAGGCGGCGTCAAATTATTACGATGTGCTTAAAGCCAAAATGTGGAGTTGAAATTTTTTGAGAGACGAACTTAAAAACAAAATCGCCGCACAGGCGCAAAAACTTCATTTTGCGGAAAATTTACCTGCCGAGATTGAAGGTTTCGCGCTGAAAAAAATCTTCGCGATTGAGGAAGACAAATTCATTTTTTTCACTTATGCCGACGAAAAAATTCATTGCGGGTTGACGACTTACTTTCACGAGGAGACAAAGGAATTTAAAGTCCGCCAAAAAATCGGGTTGACGGAATTTTGTTTGACGAATTTTTTCACGGAAGATTTTAAAACTTTTCAAGCATTGCTTGACGCGGAACTTGACGGCGTGATAAAAAATCTGCGCGGGTTGCGAGATAAGGAAATGAATTCCTTCCTGCGCGAAAAAAAAATTGACACATGGACTTACGGACAAAATTTGCCCGCAACGCTTGAAGGCTTTGAACTTTTTATAAATCCCGGCGCGCCTGTCGAAGTCACGAACGGATCATTTATAATCCTCAACTACGCCGACTTCGCGATTAACAGCGATTTTGTCTTGTATTACAATGTTTATACCGACGAATTCAGCGGCGAAACTCGAATTGACGGCGCGTCAAATGTAAGTTACGCCTTCGACTCCAAAACTTTACCCGAACTTGAAACAAAGCTCCGACAAAATTTGACAGCAGAACTTTTAGCAATCAGAAGTTAGGGATTAGTTTTTTAATTCCTAATTCATAATTCCTAATTCATAATTAAAAAAAAGTTCCCGTCGAAAAAAATTCGGCGGGAAAATTTTTTTTATCGAAAGGAGTTTTATCTTCTGTAAGCGGTAACTTGTTTGTAATGTTTCTTGAAGAATTCTTCGGCGACTTGCGGGAAGAGCGCGTAACTCAAAACGTCTTCGTCAGTCGGATTGAGGAAACCTTTCTCCGTGAGTTCTTTTTTGAAATCGGCGAAAGTATGCCCCTTTGCATCTTCAACCGAGCAATCTTCGATAATTTGATCTTCGGGGATTTTCAGCGTGTTGATGATAAAGTCGCGGTCGATTGGAACGGGCGTGCGTCCGAATTTGCCGCGAACCATATCTTTAAATTCGTTCGGGACGAGTTTGTAACGTTCGCCCGCCATAACATTAAAAGTTGCCATTGTGCCGACAATTTGACTTGACGGCGTGACGAGCGGCGGATAACCTGCATCTGCGCGGACGCGAGGCATTTCGTCAAGCAAGTCTTGATATTTATCTTCCATGCCCGCTTCTTTAAGCTGATTGGCAAGATTTGACAACATGCCGCCGGGAATTTGGAAGTCAAGAACATTAACATTGATGTCGAAGTAACCTTTAAGCCCGAATTCTTTAATGAGTTCCTGTTTGACGCCGAGAAAATGTTTTGCAATGGGCGTCATGGCTTGACGATCAAGCCCGGTATCGCGTTCGGTGCCCGCGAGCATTGCAACGATTGTTTCGGTACAAGGTTGTGAAGTGTCGCTGGAGAAAGGACTCAATGCGCAGTCGACAATGTCAACGCCCGCCTCAATCGCCTTAAGATAAGTTGCATGACCGAAGCCCGAAGTGCAATGCGTATGGAGTTCGACGGGAATATCCAAACCTTTTTTGAGTTTCTTAACGAGATCATCTGCGGCATAAGGCGCGAGCAAGCCCGACATATCCTTAATACAAACCGAATGGCAACCCATTTCCTGAAGTTCCTTCGCAAGTTCAACGAACATTTCATTTGTATGAACGGGGCTTATCGTGTAAACCAAGCAACCTTGAACTTCGGGTTTTTCCGGGCAAGCAAGCGCGGCTTTTATTGCAACGCGCAAGTTGCGAACGTCGTTAAGGGCGTCGAAAATGCGGAAGACGCCGATACCGTGTTTCGAGGCGTGTTGAACAAATTTTTCTACAACGTCGTTGGAATAGTGATTGTAACCCAAAAGATTTTGTCCGCGCAGGAGCATTTGAATCGGAGTTTTGAGATTTGCTTTAAGGTTTTTAAGTCTTTCCCAAGGATCTTCATCCAAAAATCTCAAGCAAGTGTCGAAAGTCGCGCCGCCCCAAGCCTCAAGAGCTTTGTAACCGATTTTGTCCAGACTTGCCAGCATCGGCTCCATTTGACGATAACGCATGCGAGTTGCGAGCAATGATTGATGTCCGTCGCGCAGAACTGTTTCCATAATTTGAAGCGGTTTCGCCATAAGTACACCCTCCTAAAAAATTTTTCTTACCGTTGCAACGATTATAGATTTTATTTATCGCAATGTCAATCGGCGCAGGGAAATTTATAAATGAAACTTATGCTATGATTCCATAATGTCTGCAGGAAAAAATATTTTCTGCGGGAATTCTTTTATTACTTTGTTGACGAAAAAAGCCCTGCATGTTAAACTTGAATTGTTGCAAAAACAATCAAGATAACGCGGCAGAGCCAAATTAACTTTTAAAATTCTAACACGCTCACGCCGCGCTGTCAATGAAAGGCGGGAGCTTTTATGAGTGTCTTCGGTGTAGTGTATCTTATCTGGAACATGGTAAACGGCAAGCGATATGTCGGACAAACTGTTCAACCGTTGAATAAGCGTTTCAATGCACACGCACATTGCAAAACGATGCTTATCGGCAAAGCGATTCGCAAATATGGCAAAGAAAATTTTCGTTACGGTGTCATCAAAAGTTGCGCGTCGAAAGAGGAAATGGATTATTGGGAAAAATATTTCATTGCCGCACTTAAGTCTAAGGATAAAAATATTGGTTATAATTGCACGGACGGCGGCGAAGGTCTTACCGGTTGGAAACATAAACCTGAAACGATCGCAAAAATATCGGCAAAAAATTCCGGCAAATCGCGTCCCTTGGAAATGAAACTCAAACTTTCAGAGATAAAAAGCGGGGCAAATAACCCATTTTATGGAAAGCCAAGACCTCAAGATGTTTGTTTCAAAGTTTCTGTAAAAAAACGTTCCGAGAGTACATTTAAGAATTTATTGCGCGAAATGGACGCACATAAACTTTCGTATCGAGGTCTTGCGAAAATTTTAGGATTATCGTCACATGCTTCTGTATCAAGACGAATGAGCGGAGAATACAATTTCACTTGTTCTGAAAAGGAAAATCTCTCTGAATTTTTCGGTAAACCTGTTGAATATCTATTTCAAAAAGATTTTCAAGCGCAAGACAAATTATTCTCCGAGTGTTTATCGAAAACTCCAGAAGAGCAGTTAAAAAAAATCGGCTTCGCAAATCGCGGGGCTGATTTTTTTTTTAGCAGGATTGGCTAACTTTTGAACAGCTTGGCTAATTGTTGAGAGAGGCATTTTGAAATAAACTTTAACCATCAAAAACATTAACGGCGTTTCAAAAAGAAAGGAGTTTTTCAAAATGTTGATTGGTGAAAAGAAAATTGAGCGTCCGCTTCGCTGGGGCATGATTGGTGGAGGTCGCACGGCAAATGTTGGTCCGAAACATCGTCGCGGTTCCCTTTACGATAACACGGCGTTCAAGCTCGTCTGCGGTGCTTTCGACGTGGATCCGGAGCGCAACGTTGATTTCGGCACAAACTTGGGCGTAGACAAAGATCGTCTCTATCCCGATTACAAAACCAATGATCGCCGAAGAAGCCAAGCGCGAAGACGGCAGATTTATACGACATCTTTATAAGTCACTCCGGCTCTTACACGTTTAATGGTTTCGCGACTCACATTGAATTTCTCTGCCAATTCTTTTTCTGTCAGGTTGTCGGGATTTTCACGGATGTAAAACACATCTTCTGCTTTAAGTTTCGCGTAATGACATTGAGTGCCTCGTTTAACTTTTATTAATCCAAGCGAATACGCACGGTCAGTATTCTCTTTTCTGGTAGCCCAGCCGAGATTCCAAACACAATTATTTGTCTTATCGCCATTTCTGTGATCAACTTCAAGTTTGTTTTCGGGATTTGGGCAAAATGCTTTTGCCACAAGAGTATGAACGCCAAAGTTTTTGGAGCTGCCGTTTTTATGAAGGTGTACTTGCATGTAACCTTTAGATTGTTGATCTGCTCTCATAATTCTTGGATACTTATGTTGAAAACTTTTGACGCGTCCGAAATTGCTAACTTGATAAAGTCCTTCATAACCAACAACATCTCGCCATTCTTCATGCGGCAAATTTTCAAGACTGAGCCAAATATCAGGGGCATCGCGCAGAAGTTTAGCCATCTCGTTAAGTTTCGCGGCAAAAGTTTCGTCAACGTCGTTTGTCGGCAAAAAGGGAAGTCTTGCAAAAAAATTTACTGCCACATTGACAGAACGAGATTCGAAATCAAACTTTTGCCAATGATTCAATGTGAATTCGACCGCCGATTTGAGCGGTTCATCGAGATGGGGCAAAAATTCGATAAAAATTGCGCGAGCGTCGTTTGATGTGAGGGTTGTGCATTGAATTTCTGCCGTTAAAAGTTTTTTAATCATGCCTTTCATAAAAATCGCTCCTTAGCGTATTGATTTTACACGCCGAAACGATTAAAATATTAAAAACTTTGACTCGTGCTTCAGCGTGCGGTTGATTGTTTTCCGATAATCAATTTAGCACAAATGAAGTTGCGGGTCAATTTATTTTTGCCAAAAATCTGCCGACAAAGGCGGCGTTTGGGTCGATTTTGAATAAAAATTTGTAGGATTAGGGGAAGGAGCAGGGAAGATTTTTTCAACCTTGCTCCTTGTCTTAAATGTGAGGGGAGGTTAAACTAATGGCAGAATCAGGCGAATATCGTTCTACACTTCAGCGAATCATGATTATCGCGACGCTCGGCGGTCTTTTATTCGGTTATGATACGGGCGTTGTCAATGGCGCGTTGCCTTTCATGGCGGCACCCGACCAGCTCAATCTCGATCCGTTGCAAGAAGGCATGGTCGTTTCGGCGTTGTTGGTCGGCGCGGCAGTCGGTTCATTCTGTGGCGGCAGACTTGCTGACTATCAAGGGCGCAAGACTAATATTCTTTGGTTGGCAGTTATATTTTTTGTCTCGACGTTAGGTTGTTCACTCGCGCCGAGTTTCCACGTTATGTTGGTCTCAAGATTCGTACTTGGCTTGGCGGTCGGCGGCGCGTCGGTCACAGTTCCCGCTTATCTGGCTGAAATTTCACCGGCTGAAAGACGCGGACGCATGGTTACTCAAAACGAGCTGATGATAGTCACGGGACAATTTCTGGCATTTTTAATCAACGCAATAATCGCAGTCGCTATGGAAGGCGAAAACCACACGTGCAGATTTGTTTGCATTTAATTGACATCTTTATAGCTCTTATTGTGAATCACATTGTAAATTGATGTTTGTCCCACGTTAAATTTTATTGCAAGAGCCTTTGCGTTAAATTTAGGATTACCTTTAGTGTAATGCTCGCGAATGTAGCGGACATCGTCAGGGGTAAGTTTTGAACGACTTCTCGTCCAACTTGGCGTGGTTGATTTATTACGTTTCACAATATATCGTGAGTTTTCACTGTAAGTAACCCACTCCAGATTTTTCACACAATCATTTGCCCTGTTGCGGTCTCTGTGATGAACAACCGGTTTATTTTTTGGATTTGGAATGAATGCTTTAGCTACAAGTATACTGACTTTACGGTGTTTAACTACGCCATTTTTGCTCAAGTGAACATAGGCATAACCTTTTTTATCAATACAACGTTTCAAAAGCTTTTTGCCATTCTTAAGGCAACGCAAAACTCTCCCCATGTTGCTGACCATGTACAAGCCTTCGTAACCGACAACGTCGCGCCAAATCTCGTTCGGCAGGTTCTCAACTTTATTCCAAGAAATCTCGTTACGTTTAATCTCGTCCAGTTCGCGGACGGTCGCGTCGAATTTCTCCAACAGAAACTCAACGTCTGCTTGAACAGACTCCGGCAAGAGGTGAAGATGTGCCAGTAAGTTTTTCCTAGCTTTAACGATGTCCATTAAAAATCGCTCCTTTGTGCCAGTTGACTTTGCACACCGAAACGCTTAAAATCAGTAAAACATTTTTGACTTGGCGTTTCAATGTGTAGGTTGTTTTAACAGACTTAATCTAGCACAGAGATAGCGTTAAGTCAATTTGTTTTAGGAGGTAAAAAAAAAAATGAAACTCTCTATTTGCTCAGATGTCTTCGGTAAAATTCCGTTCGGCGACATGCTCGACAAGGTAAAATCGTACGGTATCGGCGCAGTCGAAATTACTACCGGCGGTTGGGGCGGCTGTCATTACGTTCCGAGTGCTGAAGAACTGATTAACAGCCCCAATAAGCTCCAAAAGTTCAAAGACGAACTCGACAAGCGCAATATCGAAATTTCCGCGCTGAATTGTTCGGGCAACCCTCTCGTTAATAACGCAATGGGCAAGGCTCACAGCAAAACCATTCACGACACCGCAATATTGGCAGGAAAGCTCGGCGTCAAAACTATCGTTACGATGTCGGGCTTGCCTGAAGCCAAAGCCGGCGACGTTACTCCGAATTGGATAACTTCAACCATTTCTTGGCCGGAGTTTGACGGCGTCAATTACATGGTCGAGGCTGTCAAATATCAATGGGAAGTTGCGGCGAAATGGTGGACTGAATACGCCCAATTCTGCAAAGATAACGGCGTAGAAAAGATTGCGATTGAAGAATTTCCTTGCCAACTCGTTTACAACGTCCGCAGCTTAAATAAACTCGTTGAAGTCGTCGGAAATGACTTTGGCAAGATGATTGGCATGAATTTAGACCCGTCGCATTTAATGATTCAAGGCGCGGAACCGATTGCCGCCGCTCGTGCTCTCGGCGAAAAAATTTTCTACATACACGGCAAAGACGCCCGCATTGAGCGTTATAAAGCTGACGTGGACGGACTTTTGGAGAATTTGCCCGTTGATAAGTCTTCGGAACGCACTTGGAATTACGTTGCAGTCGGTTGCGGCAGAGATTTGCAATGGTGGAAAGAATTTTTCTCCGTTTGCCGTATGATGGGCTATAATGGTTATGTTTCGCTCGAAATGGAAGATTTAACGATGAGCGTTGAAGCGGGCTTGCAAACTTCTATCGATGCTCTCAATCAAACCGTCAGCAAATAATTTCGCATTCCTCTAATCTTTCGGATAAATTTTTATCCCCGCCAACTCGACGGGGATTTTTTTTGCAAATTTATCCCTGAAAAATTTCTGTAAGAAATATTGGCAAGCGGCGGCAGATTATGTATAATGTAAGAGGAATCATTTTTATTTCACAGGCGGTGATCAAAATGGGTGATATAGTTACAATCAAGGGGCTAAAGTACGGTTTGCAGCTGACTTTTGCGAAGGGCGCGAGTTTCGACGACGTGCAGGCGAATCTTTTGGACAAGCTCCAATCGGGCGACAGTTTTTTTATTCGCGGAACGACGGTTTTTGTGCCGAAAGGTTATTTTGCCGAAGAACAAAATGAGGCTCTGCGCAGAATGTTTCACAGGCACGGGATGCTTTTCAGCACGGAATTAAAACGTCCGAATCTCGCGCCGCCTTCCCGCGACACTTCGACAAAAACTCCTTCGCAAAAACTTAAAGAGAATGTCGAAGAAGCCCAAAAAATGATGGTGATAAATCGCACGGTGCGCGGCGGGCAGGAAGTTAAAGTGAACTGTTCGGTGTTGATTTGCGGCAACGTGAATCCCGGCGCACAAGTCATAGCGGGCGGCTCGATTGACATTCGCGGAACTTGCAGAGGTTTTGTTCACGCGGGCGCGTTCGGCGACAAGACGGCTTGCGTTGTGGCGGATAGACTTATGCCCGCGCAGATTCGCATTGCCGATTTGATTGCGCGTGCGCCCGACGAGCCCGAACAAGTTTCGCAAGCCGAGCGCGCTCTGATTAAAAACAATCAAATTATCTTTGAGCCGGTTGCACGTTAAAATTTTTTCTATGGAAGGGAAAATTATATGAGTCAAATTATAGTCATAACTTCGGGCAAGGGCGGCGTCGGCAAGACGACAACCACAGCCAATATCGGCGTCGGGCTTGCCATGCGCGGAAGTAAAGTTGCACTTATCGATACCGATACGGGGCTCCGCAACCTCGATCTTTTACTCGGTTTGGAAAATCGGATTTTGTATGATCTGGTTGACGTGACAAGCGGGCGCGTGCAATACAAAAAGGCTCTCGTCCGCCATAAGAAATACGAGAACCTTTATCTCCTGCCGACTTCGCAGATTAAAGACAAATCAGCCGTCAATCCCGAACAGCTTGTCAAACTCTGCAACGAGATGAAAAAGGAATTCGATTTTATAATAATCGATTGTCCTGCGGGCATTGAGCAGGGATTTAAGACTGCGATAGCCGCCGCCGATACCGCGATTGTCGTAACAATGCCTGAAATTTCTGCGGTGCGCGACGCGGATAAAATTATCGGCGAACTCGGTCGCGCAGATAAGGAAAATATAAAGCTGATTGTCAACAGAATTCGTCCGCAAATGGTCGAGAAGGGCGACATGCTCGACATGGGCGACATTGACGAAATTTTATCAATCGGTTGTATCGGACAAATTCCCGACGACGAAAAAGTTGTCGTGGCGACGAACAGGGGCGAGCCCGCGATAACAATGAGTGATTCGACGGCGGGGCAGGCGTATAAAAATATTGTTGCGAGAATTTGCGGCGAAAATGTTCCTTTCCTCAAACCGCAGAAGGAAGGATTCTTCGCACGGCTGAAAAAGCTTTTCGGCTTGCTTTAAGGAGGGTTGCCAATGCTTGATGTTCTGAAGAGTATCTTCGGCATGTCCGAAAAAAAATCGGGAAAAGTCGCCAAAGAACGCCTGCAAGTTGTTTTGATTCACGACCGAGCCAGCATTTCGCCCGAAATTATGGAGCAGATTAAGGAAGAAATTATAACTGTTTTGTCGAAATACATGAACATAAATCGCGCCGACATGGAAATTGCTTTGGAAAATGATTCCGACTCGGTTGCACTCGTCGCCAATATTCCCGTAAATTCAATGCGTCATTCGAGATAAAAAATTTTGAGCGGTCGCTTCGACCGCTCTTTTTTTATTCTTGAGACAGTCACTAACAGCGGGGAGTGAAAGCACGGGCGCACAGGACGTGCGCCCGCCGGCAACGAAAACAGGATGTTTTCTTTGCCGGTCTAAGCGCGTTTCTTTTTGCTACTTTTTCTTTGGCGCAACAAAGAAAAAGTAGATCCTATTTACAAAAAAGATTTTTGAAAGAATCGAAGAAACGATATGCCGAGATGGTTTTGCGTGCCCACTTTAGAAAAAAGGGGCAACCTCCTGCAAGAAATGAAAAGGAGCCTCCGATTTCTCGGAGACTCCCGTTTATTTACGTTATAGAATTTCTAAAGCTTTGATAACCTCTGCTCTGAAAGTTTCGGCTTAATAGAAGAACTCAACACGACCGAAGAGACGTTCCGCATCCCCGCTACCGGTGATGTATTTGCCCTTGAAGTACTTGGCAATGAAGACGATTCTGTCCATCGGAGCCCAGCTTGCGCCTGCGATAACGCCTTTGGTGCCCGCGAAAGCATCATCATAGTTGATCGCTTCAAAGGAGGTGTTAGAGCCGAGACGTTTGTAACCTGCCCAGACAGCCCATTGACCCTTCTTGGTGCCTTGGTTGCCGCCGCCATAGAGGTTGCCATACTTAAGGATTGCTTGCCAAGAATAATCTTCGTAGTCGGCTTTGGTATTCTTTGCATAGCCGCCCCAGAGTTGCGCTTTGCCGAGTCTGTAACCTGCATTTGCAGACCACATATTAGCTTTATTGTCGTTGCCGTGTTTGGTGTAGGCAGTTGTCTTGAGATCGTCGTCTTTGATTTGATAATAAGCCGCGCCGCCGAAGAGACCTTTTTCGCCCGGATCATACTGAACGTTTACAGCCCAGAAGCTACTCGGATCTGTTCTGTCGGGTTTGATAGATCCATTGTGGAAATGTTTCTGACCTTTCTTGTCGTCCTGACGTCCATCCCAGTAACCGGCATTTCTGATTGCGCCGCCGACTTTGCCTTCATTAAGGCGACCGCCGTAAGCCGTAATTCTCAAGCCGTCTGCGAGCTTGCCGAAAGTGATTTCGCCGCCGGTGTATTCGGTATCCCAAACAAGACCATCTTCATTTGTGTAAAGGGGTTGACGACCGACTTTGACTTGGAAGTTGTCGTAATCGCCTTGTGCCCAACCACGTTCCAGTTTGAAACTGTTGTTGGTGTCGCGGCTCATGTCGACGTGTGCGTCAATACGAGAACGGAGCGTCCAGTGATCGTTGACTTCCATAATCGGCTCAAAACGGAAAATCCAGTCGTCTTGATTGATTTTGTCCGTGCCTTTTCTGTCACTGCGGTCGGAGCGTGCGCTCTTGTAGGTGTACTCAATCTTGCCTTGCCAAATGACTTTGTCGGCGTATTTTTCGAGTTCGGCAACGCGAACACCGAGAGCGTCGAGTTCATCTCTGAACTCTGCGGCGAGACGATCCAATTCGGCTTTGTTCGCGCCGGTAGGATTCTTCGCCATAGCTTTTGCAACCATCTGCGCCATTTCGTAACGGGTAATGTTACGGTCGCCGCGATAAGTTCCATCGCCGTAACCTTCGACAACGCCCGCCGCCGCGAGTTTCGCAACCGACTGATAAGCCCAATGCCCCGCAGGAACATCGCTGAACGGATTCGCCGCTGCGAATGTGGTTGATGCAGTGCCGACAACAAATGCCGCTACTACTGCCGCTGCTACTGTCTTCTTCATTTTGAACATCCTCCTTAAAGATGCCGCTAAAGAAATTTACTCGGATTGACTTTCGCGACTTGGTTTGGAAGTTGTTCAAAATTGAGTGGCCGTGTTTCCTCAAACTGACTCTGACTTCTTTTACCCAGTCCTTCAAGTCGCCGCAATAATAATCCAAAACTTTTCTCCTGTCAACACTTTCCAAAAAAATTTTATTGTTGGTTTCAGATTCTTTTCATGTTATAATTTAGGTTTTTAATTCCTCGCCGACTTCGGAGAAGGCAAACACATTTTAAAGATAGCACAGGCAAAAGATTTTTTCTTGACAACAAGCTGAAATAAAAAAATCCCGCCCAAACTCGGCGGGAAATTTTTTTTGTAAGAATAAAATTTATTGGGCGTTGCGTTTCGCGGTTAAATATTCGTCCATAGCTTTGGCGACAATCTTTGAATATTTCACGGCGAGCACAACATTTTTCGCGCCAATGACAACGTCGCCGCTCGAAAAAACTCCTTCGCGAGTCGTGCGCCCGTTCTCATCAACAACAATCAAGCCGGCGTCCGATACCTGCAAGCCGTGCGTCGTGTTCACAATTTTATCTTTCGGTCCTTGACTTATCGCAATAATCGTGCTGTCCGCCTTCATGAGGACGGGCTCTTCATCGCGGATCAAATTGCCCTGTTCGTCAAAAACTTTCGGAGTAAAAATCGGTCCTTCAGCCGTAAATTCTTTTATCGCCATGCCCTGCTGAATTTCTATTCCGTCAACTGCCGCATAATCAAGTTCGCGCTGACTGGCGGCGATTCTCTGACGGCGGGCGTAAAGCGTAACATGTCGACTGCCCTGACGAACAACTGTCCGCGCAACGTCAATCGCAGAATTGCCCGCGCCGATTATCGCAACCGTGTCGCCCAAATCGTAAGCGTCGGGGTTTTGCAGATAATCTATCGCATAGTGAACATTTCCGAGAGATTCACCTTTGACATGCGGTCTGCGCGGACGCCAGACGCCCGTTCCGATAAAAATTGCGTCGTAGCCGTCATTAAAAAGATCGTCGAGATGAAGTGCGCCGCCTATAGCCGTGTTCGGACGAAAATGAATTCCCAGCTGACGAAGTTTCACTTGATAACGATCAAGAAGATTTCTCGGCAGACGAAAAGCGGGAATGCCGTAACGCATCATGCCGCCGACTTTATCCATGCGTTCAAAAATTGTGATGCGATAGCCGAGCGCGGCAAGTTTTATCGCGATTGTAATTCCCGCAGGTCCCGAACCGATTATCGCGACGCTCTGTCCGTTGTCGGGCAGGCGTTCCAAGCTTATCTTGTCGAAATAAAAATCCGAAATGTAATTTTCAATGCTCGGAATTTGAACAGCCGCGCCGTCCTTGCGCTTGCCTTGAATGCAGTTGCCTTCGCATTGGTTTTCGTGATCACAAACCAGCGAACAAACAACACTCAAAGGATTATTTTCAAAGAGCATTCGCCCCGCCTCTTCGGTTTGTCCCGCAAGGAAAAGACGAATCATTTCGGGAATATCGGTTTGAATCGGGCAACCTTTGATTCTGCAGAGCGGCTTTTTGCATTGAAGACAGCGACGAGCCTCGTTGATTACGTGTGCAGCCATAAAATTTTCCCCTCCTAAAATAAATTACGCTTCCGCAGTTTAAAACAATTCGGCGCAAAAGTCTACAAAACTTCACGGAGAAAAATTTCTCAAAAAAATTTCCAAGCCCGCGCCAATGCAATTAGGAATTATGAATTAGGAATTAGGAATGGAGGAGGAATTTTTTGCGCCGAAAAATTCTCCGCATGAAAAAGTTTCTCCACCTGAAAAAAATTTTCCCCCGAAAAAAAATTTCCGAGCCCCCGCAGAGAAAATTTTGCTTTGGAATTTTGAAACAAATTTTTCCTCAAAGCTTGACAAAGCAATAGGGAAAAACGATAAAATATATTAGGGTGCATAAAAATTATTTTCCAAAAGGAGGATTTGGTTTTCATGATTTTAAGATTTAACCATTTTGTGTTTGAGAAAGGAGAGGGATTTTATGGCGGAGTATTATAACGAGAACAACAACTCAGTCATTTCCGGAAGTTCTGAGGCAGATTCAATTTACAACGGCGGCGACACCGTCACAATCAATGCCGGCGCAGGTGATGATACCGTTGAAAATTACGGCTCGACCGTGACAATCAACGGGGGCGACGGCAACGATTCAATTTGGAGCAATGGCGACTACATTACAATCAACGGCGGCGCGGGCGATGATTTCATCTACACCAACGGCAATGCTTCAATCAATTTCAGTCAAGGTAACGATACCGTTTCCCTTGATTCGGGCGTCAGCAGTCTCAAAGTCGCAAGTTTCACTTCGGGCGATGTGATTCAACTTAGTTACAGTGTTGACACTCTTACGACAATCAGCGGCAACAGCTTCGAGGTGAACGGCATTACAGTTTCAGGTTTGGGTGCCGCAACAGTTCAATCGGAAAATTGGAGTCTCAAAAGTAATGTTGCAAGCTATCTCGTGAAACATTCCGCCGGCGCAACTCTGGACGAGGACAATGAAACAATCATTTACACGGCGGCGGGCACAAATACTTTGCTTTCCGTCGACGGAGTAAAATCAACAGTCGGGCTTGACATTGATACCGAATACAAAACTGTAACTGTTTCGGCGGATGCTCTGAATAAAACCAACGTGACAATCAGTAATGAAGATTATTATTTGGAACTCGGCGACGACGTTGCCGCAACGCAATATGCGGAGGCAAATTGGACTTTCGGCACGACTGCCGTTTACAGAGACGATTCGGGAATAACGGACGGCTATGAAGTTGTCGACAATCAGATAATTTATCACGAAGAAACTTTGGGAGCAGTTTTGCTTGAACTCACGGGCGTGGCAAGCGTCGGGGCTCCCACTGTATCGGGCAACACGGTTACGTTCGCGCCGAACAGTTTTCAGGCAAATGTTGCGGTAAAAAATATTTATGATGAATTTTCTTTTGAGTTCGACGCGGGAGAAGACGGCGAAAATTATTCGAGCAGAACTTTCACCGCAACCGCAAATGACGATACCGTTACAAATTACGGTTCAAAAATTAAAATCAACGCGGGCGGCGGCTCCGATACAATTACAAACAACGGCGACACCGTGACAATAAGCGGCGGCGAAGGGGACGATTCAATTTATAATGACGGCTCCAATGTTTCAATCAACGGCGGCGGCGGTTCCAACTTTATCGATCTCCAATACGGCTCGGATGTCACGGTCAACGTCCAAGACGGCAACGATACAATTTCTGTCGGCAATGTCGACAGTTTCACTGTTGAAAACTTCGCAAGCGGCGACGCAATTCAATTTTCCTATTCGATTGATGTTTTTGAAACGACTTCGGGCGGAGCAGTTGCAGACAATATCACAATTTCCGGGTTGACTGCCTCAACCATTCAATCGATTTGGGACAGCGCAAGCGGCGGCTTGACTTACTCGGAAAATTATTCTGCCGGCGCAACTCTTAACGAAAGTAAAGATGCCCTCGTTTACAGGACGGCGGGCGCAAGTACATTCTTCACAATCAACGGCATTAAATCTACTCTCGGCGTCGACATTGACAAAGAAAATAAAGTTGTAACATTGGGACTTTCGGCTCTCGGCTCTGCAAGCGTTTCTATCAACAACGATTTTACTTTGGAGCTCGCCGATTATTACGGCGTGCAAGATGTAGAGGAGCATTGGGAGACGGACGGCACATTCGCCACTTACAAAGACGAAGGCACAAGCGAAGGCTACGAGGCTGACGGCAATAAAATAAATTACACGGCGGCTGTCGAAGGCAATACTTTGCTTCAACTCGGCGGCATGAAAATAGAAGTTGATGAAGAAACAGGTACAGATACCACTCCCGAAGTATTGGGCGATACAGTCACACTTTCGGCAGAAAATTTCGCGTCTAATGTCGAAGTGCTGAACAACAGCGGCAGTTACGCCTTTGAATTTGCCGAAGGAAATTACACGGGAAAAAGTTTCACGGCAACTTCTTTCAACGATTCAATCACAATGTCGGGCGGCTCGAATATTTTAATTGACGCGGGCGGCGGCTCGAATTTCCTTGACATTATCGGTACAAATGTCACGGTAAATACGGGCGACGGCAATGACTCAATCTTCAACAGAAATGATTCAACCTCTGTGACGATTGACAGCGGCGCGGGCAATGATACCATTGAAAACGAAGCCAATTATTCAACGCTTATCAGCGACAGCGGCAACAACACGTTGAACAATTCGGGCGACGGAGTTTTGATTCAACTGGGCGACGGCTCGGATTCAATTTACAACGGCGGCGCAAATGTTACAATCAACGCGGGCGCGGGCGACAATTTCATTCAAAATTACGGCGAAAGTGCTCTCTTTGAATACGCGGGCGGAAATGTTACCGTCGAAGGTTTTGACGAGACAAGCATTTTGAAAATCATGTCGGGCACAACTTACACGACAGAAGACGGCGAAGTCGTGACTTTGGGCGGAATCAGCGAGGCTTATCTTATCGAAAGTGACGGCGCGACAGATGCCGTTTTGAGAATCGGCTCCAATACTCTCACGCTGAAAAATTTTGTATCGAATCACGAGACAAATATTATAAAAATCAAAAATGCCGATGACACCGTTGAAGATTTTGTAATCCCGTTGTGGAAAGGCACGGCGGAAGACGACTACATTACAAATTACTATTCCGATATTGAAATTCAAGCACTCGAAGGCGACGACGAAATTTCCAACGAAGGCGCGAATGTCACAATCAACGGCGGCGACGGAATCGATAATATTTCCAACGGAAGCGACGCTGTAAACGTTTTGATTTCGGGCGGCGGCGGAAGCAACTTTATTGAAAACAATGCAGATAATGTCACAATCGAAGGCGGCGCAGACGGCGATTATATTTCCAACAGCGGCTCGGAAGTTTCAATCAACGGCGGCAACGGAATTAATGTAATCGAATTGTCGGGCGGCTTGAGTGTCACTGTCAATGTTGAAGAAGGCAATGATTTAATTTCCGTCAGCAGTGCCGTTGAAAGTTTCACTGCCGAAGGCTTCGGCACTGGTGATTCAATTCAGTTGAGCGATACTCTTGAAGGCGAACTTGTAAATGTCGGCGGCGGAGTTTCGGCTGGCACTTTAAAAATCTTCGGCTTAAGCACGGCGGCGGTAAGTCGTCAATGGACGGAAGTTACAAACGGCGTTGCAAGCTATCTCGAAAACTTCACCGAAGGCTCGCGCTTGGACAGAGACAACAAAGATTTAATTGTCTACACAACGGAAGGAACGGATACTCTGTTCACAATCAGCGGCATAAGTTCGACCGTCGGAATTGACGTTGATTATGAAACAAAAATTGTAACGTTGGGACTTTCGGCTCTCGGTTCGGCAAGCGTTTCTATCGACAACGATTTTACTTTGCAACTTGCCGATTATTACGGTGTGCAAGATGTAGATCCGCATTGGGAGACGGACGGCACAACCGCCACTTACAGAGATACCGGCACAAGCGAAGGCTACGAAGCTGACGGCAATAAAATAAATTACACGGCGGCTGTCGCGGGCGCAACTTTGCTCCAACTCGGAGGCGTAAGCATTACCGAAGATTATCCGATGGATGCAGCGGGCTCGACGGTTAATATTTCGGCGGAAAATTTCGCGTCCAATGTTTCTGTTCTCAATAACAGCGGCAGTTACGCCTTTGAAATTAACGACGGCGATTATTCAAACAAAACTTTCACTGCCAATGAACTTGGCGATACGGTTACAAATTACGGCTCGAACATAATTTTGAATCTCGGCGCGGGCGAAAATTCGGTTTTGAACTATGCTATTAATGCCACAATCAACACGGGCGATGACAACGATTATATTTCCAACGGAAGCGATGCGGAAAATGTTTTGATCTCAAGCGGCGGCGGCAGCGATACTGTCGAAAATTTCGCGGCGAATGTCACAATCAACGCGGGCGCAGATGACGACATCATTTACAGCAGCGGCGATAACGTTTCGATAAACGGCGGCGCGGGTAATGATTCTGTCGAAATTTACGGCGAAGGTATCAAGGTTAATGTCGGCGAAGGCAACGATACAATTTCCGTCAGCGGCGGCATTGAAACTTTAACCGTTGAAAATTTCGATTCGGGCGATTTGATTCAGCTTGGCAATTCTCCCGAAAGTCTTACGAATTTCAGCGGAGGAGTTTCGGCAGGTTCTTTGACAATTTTTGGTATGAGTGCGGCGATAATAACTAAAAATTTCTTGCTTACTCAAAGCGGCGTTGCAACTTACACCGAAAATTACACCGAAGGCGCACGCTTAAACGCCGATAAAGATGCCATTGTTTACACGGAAGAAGGAACGGATACTCTGTTCACAATCAGCGGCATAAGTTCGACCGTCGGAATAGAAGTTGACAATGAGACAAAAATTGTGACGTTGGGGCTTTCGGCTCTCGGCTCCGCAAGCGTTTCAATCAGCAGTGAAGACAATTTATACTCTTTGGCTCTTGCGGATGATTACAGCCCGCAATATATAGATGCTCAATGGTACACGGACGGCACAACAGCAACTTACAAAGATTCGGGATTTACGGAAGGCTACGAGTTTGATGGAGAGCGCATAAATTATATCGCTTCGATTGAAGGCGCAACTTTGCTCCAGCTCGGCGGCGTAAGCATTACCGAAAATTATCCTATAGATGTTTCCGGTGCGACAGTCATGCTCTCGCCGGAGAATTTTGCAGACAATGTGACGATAATTAAAAGTGATACGGAAAGTGAGTTTAACTTCACGATTAACGAAGGCGATTATTCGGGCAAAACCTTTAACGGCAACGCGGATGATGATTCCGTTACAAACAACGGCACGAATATAATTTTCAATTTCGGCGCGGGCAACGATTCAATCGACAACTTCAGCAACTCCGTGACAATCGACGCGGGCACGGGCGACAATTATGTCTCCAACTACGGCGCAAGTGTCATTGTCAACGGCGGCGAAGGCAACGACTCGATTTATAATTATGCCGGCGGAGAAAATGTCGAAATTAATGCGGGCGGCGGCTCCAACATAATCGAAAACTACAGCGCGAGCGTCATTATCAACGGCGGCGACGGCAACGATTCAATTTACAGCGACAGCGACAACGTCACGATTAATCTCGGCAAAGGCGACGATACCATTGCTCTTAATCTCGCCATCAATCCGCAAAATATTATTCAATATGCTTCGGGCGACGGCAACGACGTTATCCAAGTAAGCGGAACTTACGGCGGCGCAAATATTTCTGTCGAATTGGTGAAAGGAAATATCGGCGGCTATTCCACAACCGAAGAAAATACTCTTGTCCTTGAAGTAGATGACGGCTCAATTACATTTGAAAATGCCGACGGAGAATTAATCAGCGTCAAGTCTTCGACGGGCGAAAGTCACGTTTGGAACGGCGGCTCGAATATTTCTATCGACGCGGGCGAAGGCGGCAACATTATCGAAAACAGCGGAACGGGCGTTACAATCATTAGCGGCGCGGGCGATGATTCCGTAACTTTAAGCGGCGGCGATTACGGCGGAAATACTTTCGTTTACTCGGCGGGAGACGGCAACGACGTTCTTTACAACTTCACCTCCAACGACACAATAAAAATTGCCGACGACTCCAAAGTCAAAGCAAGTGTGAAAAATAATGATGTTGTCCTCAAAATCGGCACGAGCACAATCACGGTTGACGGCGCGGCGAAAGATTCTGCGACGATTTCGCTGGTTAATTCGGATGAAGAAATTATTTCTGTCAATGCCTACTCAACTGAAGGTACCGTAAGCGAAGATACAATAATTCTCTCCTCGAATTTCAAAGGCACTTACACCGCAACGGATTTAATCAGCAAAGTTGACGGCTCGAATGTCATGAACAAAATCAGAATCAACGGCAATGAATCTTTTGATAATTCGCTTGTCGGCGGCAAGAAAAATGACACGCTCGCAGGCTCAATCGGCAACGATACTTTGACGGGCGGCAAAGGTTCCGATCTCTTTATCTTCAGCGGCGGTTTCGACACAATCACCGATTATTCCTCACAAGACAAAATCAGTATCGGAAGCGATCTCGGCACAGAGACCAATGAAATTATCGACAACGATTTGATTTTGTACTACGACAACAATTCCCTTACGATAACTCGCGGCGCGAACAAAAATATTTCTTTCGTTGAAAACAATCGAACGACCGCAAGATACTACACGACGGACGGAGTTTTTGACGGCGCAAAGAAATCTGTTACGCTTCAAAGCTCGGTTGAAAGTTTCAGCGCAAAAACTTATTCAAACCTTGCAACAATCGACGGCGCGGCGACAGGAGCGATTGAAATTCTCGGCAACAGTAAAGCCAACTCGATTAAAGCGGGAACAGGCAACGCAACAATTTCGGGCGGCAAAGGTAAAGATACGATTTACGGCGGAGACGGCGCGGATATTTTCATTTATGCCAAAGGCGACGGAAAAGACGTTATCCAAAATTACGGCGACGGCGATGTCATAAGTCTCGGAAGCGGCGCAACGATTAAAGACGCCAAGATTAAGAGAGGCGACTCGACTATAAAAATCGGGAGCGGTTCAATCACCGTCAACGACAAAACGGAATTCACGCTTACTTCTTCTTCGGGCAACGATACCGTTTTCAGCAACGGAATATTTGTCGGCGAAGACACAGCAAAAGTTCTCGGATCTTTCAGCGACACAATAGATCTCGGAACGCTCGGAGTTTCGACAGCGGACGCGTCGGAAGCCAAAAAGAAAGTTACAATCAACGGCTCGTCTTCGGCAGATTCAATTCTTGGCGGCAAAGGCAAAGATACTTTACTCGGCGACTACGGAGATGATACTCTCGAAGGCGGCAAGGGCAATGATATTTTGAACGGCGGCGCAGGAGATGATTCGCTCTGGGGCGGCAAAGGAAACGACACGCTAACCGGTGGAGACGGCGACGATACCTTTATTTTCCGCGCAGGTGAAGGAAACGATGTCATTACCGATTATGCGGCGGGCGACCTGTTACAAATCCTCAACAGGAACGGCAGAGGCTACGCCGATTTCAAATCGTCCTTCAGCAACAATACGCTTACTCTCAAGGTAAACGGCGGCGGCAAGATAACGATGAGAAATATTTCCGAATCTGCTTCGGTAAACATCAACGGCACGAGCCGCACTGTCAGCAGTATGATTTAGGTTTTAGGTTTTGGGTTTTAGGTTTTAGGTGTTAGGTTTTGGGTTTTGGGTTTTAGGAGTTTTTCCATTCCTAATTCCTAATTCCTAATTAAAAAAAATCTCGTCGAAGAACTCGGCGGGATTTTTTTTATTTCATGTTGCAAAACATTGCCTTTTGTTGTATATTACCCTCCTTTGTCGTATAATCAAAAAAATTTTTTCAAAGGAGATGATTTTACATGGCAACCTACGAAAACAATTCGCCCGACAAATTTGTTGCGGGCAGCAACGGCAACGACAGGATTCAAAATTTTGGCGCGGTAATATCCTACTACAACGAAGACGACGAATGGGAAGGGGACGAAGTCCTTTCTCCCGATAATTCGACAATCGACGCGGGCAAAGGCAACGATTACATTTTCAACGACGCCGAAAACGTTTCAATCAACGGCGGAGACGGCGCAGATACAATCGAAAATTTTGAAGGCGACGCGGAAAGCGACGGCGGAGATTATTACAACTTTGTTCCGAACGGCGCGATAATCGACGGCGGCAAAGGAAATGATCTCATTGAAAACAACGGCGACAAGGTCACGATTGACGGCGGCGACGACAACGATGTCATCAACAATTATCTGAGCGATAACAGTTTCGGCTCCGAAGTTTCTATCAACGGCGGCAAAGGCGATGATACCATTTCCAACGAAGGCACGGACGTCACAATCGAGGGCGGCGCAGGAAATGATCTCATTGAAAACAGCGGCGACAATGTAACAATCAGCGGCGGCGAAGGCGACGATTCAATTTCCAACGAAGGCGCGGACGTCATAATCGAGGGCGGCGCGGGGAATAATCGCATTGAAAACAGCGGCGACAATGTTCTTTTCAAATACACGGGCGGCAACGATTTTATCGGCGGCTTTGATGAAAGTTCCACTCTTCAAATCATGTCGGGCACTGTCGACAAAGTAAAAATGGTCGGCTCGAATTTTGTTTTGACACTCGGAGAAAATTCCGTGACGCTCGAAAATGCCGCCGATCTCGAAACTTTGAATGTCATTGATAAAGACGGAAATGAAATTGAACTTCCCGCCATAGAGTTTGAAGGCACCGACGGCGACGACAACATTTCTGTAAACATTTCAAACACGGTTGTCCGCGCAGGCAAAGGAAACAACAACATTGAAAGTACCGGCAACAATGTTTCGATAAGTTGCGGCGACGGCAACAACAACATTTTCGGTTCCGGTGAAAATTCTGTTATTGAAACGGGCAACGGAAATAATTTTATCGATTACACGGGCACGGGCTGTAAAATTATTTTGGGTTCGGGCTCCGACACGGTAAGCACAACCAGCAACGACAACGACAGAAATTTTATCAGTACGGGCGACGGCAAAGATTCAGTCAACACCAACGGCTCCAATTCGACGGTCGATTTGGGCTCGGACGGAGATTATTATTACGGTTGCCCGAATACCCGCAACAACTCAATCAACGGCGGCGAGGGAGATGATACAATCGATTCCAACGGTCCGAATGTAACGATTGACGGCGGAGAAGGAGAAGATATTCTCAACAATTACGGCGAAGGATCCAATGTCAACGGCGGCGGCGGAGATGATACAATCGAATCAGACGCTCCAAACTCGACACTCGACGGCGGCGGAGACAACGACGTTATCAATAATTACGGCGGCAATTCCGAAGTCAACGGCGGCGAAGGAGAAGATACTCTCAACAATTACGGCGAAGGTTCCAAAGTCAACGGCGGCGGAGACAACGATCTCATTTACAGTGCTCCCGACGAAGATTATTATTATTACGACGATGAAGCCGTTGCAAATCAGATGTATGATTTTGAAGACGGCGTCTTTGAGCTCGGCGCGGAGTACATTGATTTTTATGACGAAAGTACTTCGGCGGTAAAAGAAGCACTTGAAAAATTTTTAAACAATCCTTCGGACGAATATCCTTCCGCAATTACCAAAGAGATCCAAAAATATATCGCAAACCACATGGACGATACCGAAAATTATTTCGGCAAAGTCAAAGGAGCAAATGATATTGCGGGTTACATTGAACAGCTCGGAGACGGAATTAAACTTTTAACCGATTTAAATCAAAGTCATCCCATTGTAAATTTGGATGATTACTCAAAAGCCGTAACGGGCTTTGAAAGAAGTTTGGACGATTATTTGGATCGCTGGGACGATTTGCCGAGATCTGAAGTCAGAAAAATTCTTGATGACTGGTATCCCGATGTCGACAACTACACCGAACATTATTCCAAAATGGATAAGCTCAATGACATTCGCAAATCAAACGCGAGTTTCGGAAACAAAGTAAACAAAATCGGCGAGCTTATCGATACGGACACTTCCTTTAATTTAAAAAATGCTTGGCGCAACGCCGGCAAGTTGGAAAAAGCCGGCGCGGTCATGAGCATTGCAGACGTTGGAATAAATGCTTACGAAAGCCGCGACGAAATTTCCAACGCTTGGAACGACGCAAAGGAAGCAGATCTTTTGGACAAGTGGCATGTCTTTCAAGAATCTTTCAAAGCGCAGGACAGCAAAAAATACGACAACTTCAATTTGAGTGTGATTGATGCGACCGGAACGGGCGTCGGGCTGCTTGTCGGCGGCGCGGCAACGGCGGGCGCAATCGCTTTGGGAGCTCCCGTTGCGTTGGCGGGCTTTTTTATCGCCGGAACAGTTGCTGTCGGCACGGCGGCGGTAAAAACTTGCTACTCCGTTTCTCAACACAAGGACGCAAGCGTTGTAAAAACTTTTTTCAAACATCTCAATCCGCTCGATCCTTTCTTCGACAAATCGGGCTCGACTTACTCGCCGAAAAATCTTGAGGAATATTCGGCGGACGGAACAATTCTCGGCGGCGACGGCAACGATACTTTGCTGAACGACAATCTCGGCGGAATAATAATTTCGGGCGAAGAAGGCGAAGATGCCATTGTCAATCAAAGTTCGGAAAATGTTATGATCTTCGGCGGCGCGGGAAAAGATTCAATTAACAACGTCAACAGCTCCAACGTAACGATAAACGGTGACGCGGGCGACGATCTCATAAGCAACTGGGCTGATTCCGTTGAAATTTTCGGCGGCGCAGGAAACAATACGATCAGAAATTTTGACAGCACGGAAATTTTTATGTCGGCTCTTGACGGCGACGATTACATTGACAACGCGGGCGATTTAAATTTTATCGACGCGGGCGACGGAAACAATCTTGTCGACAATGTCGGCGCGGGCGTTTCGATAAGCGCGGGCGGCGGCTCCGATACGATAAACAATATAGGCGTTCAGACAGAAATTTATTCGGGCGCGGGCAACGACGAAATTTTTACCAAAGGCGACTCCGTCATTGCAAGTGCGGGCGCGGGCAATGATTCTCTGGAAAATCAAGACGGCTCGAAAATTTCAATCGATATGGGCGCGGGAGAAGATTTTGTTGAAAGCTTCGGCGATTTGAATACAATAAATGCGGGCGAAGATGACGACATTATCAACAACATTGGCGATAAAAATTCTCTCGACGCGGGCAACGGCGATGATTACGTTGAAAATATCGGCAACTCGAATACAATCAAGGGCGGCAAAGGCGACGATTATATTTTGAATATCGGCGATAAAAATTTTGTCGACGGCGGCGCGGCGCAAGATTATATCGTCAGCGCGGGCGACGAAAATACTTTGAACGGCGGCAAGGGCAATGATATTATCGATTTGCAAGACGGCTCAAATACCGTCATCAAATACAATTCGGGCGACGGCGACGATATAATTTTAGGCTTCGGCGACACGGATTCACTCGACATTTCGGGCGCAGAATTTTCTTCGGTAAAAAGCGGCGAAGATATTCTTTTTACAATCGGCGAAGGCTCCATCCTTTTGAAAGAGGCGGCTTCGTCAGGCGAAATTTTGTTTGACGAATCGAAGAGCATAAAAAAGGTTAAACTCGTCGGCAATTCGCGGAATAATTCACTTGTCGGCGGCAAGAAAAATGACACGCTCAACGGCGGGCGCGGCAATGACACTCTAACGGGCGGCAAAGGAAAAGATATTTTCGTTTACAGCGCGGGAAAAGACGTTATCGCCGATTATTCCGCACAAGATAAAATCAGCGTTGCCTCCGCTTATGAAAATTTCTCCGTCAGCGGCTCCGATTTAATTTTTACCTTCGGCAAAAATAATTCTTTAACCGTAAAGAACGGCGCAGGCAAAGCCGTTAATTTAAATTCGGTCGTCAACTTTTACACGGCGGACGGCGTTTTTGATAAAGGAAAAAAATCTGTCACACTCTCTGCAGACACAAAAAATTTTAGCGCGAAAAATTATTCCAACCTCGCAACAATCGACGGCTCGGAAACAAATTCCGCGTCCATCACGGGCAACAGCAAAGGCAATTTTATCCGCGCAGGTTACAGCTCGACAATTGCGGGCGGCAAGGGTAAAGATACAATTTTCGGCGGCGACGGCTCCGACATTTTTATTTACAACAAGGGCGACGGAAAAGACGTTATCGAAAATTACGGTGAAGGCGATATCATAAGTCTCGGAAGCGGCGCGACTATTAAGGACGCAAAAATAAAAAAAGGTTCGTCCGTTTTCAAAATCGGGAGCGGTTCAATCACCGTCAAAGATACTTCGGATGTCACGCTTACTTCGGGCGGCGCAGATACAATTTTCAGCAACGGAATTTTTATCTTTAAAAACATGGCGGAAGTTCCGGGCTCGTTTGTTAATCCGATTGATCTCGGCGAATTGGGAGTTAGGGCGGCAAATGCCGCGCTTGCCAAGAAAAAAATTTCAATTAACGGCTCCGACTCGGCTGATTCATTGGTAGGCGGCAAGGCTAAAGATACTCTCAACGGCGGCGCGGGAGCAGATACTCTTGAAGGCGGCAAAGGCAATGACATTTTGAACGGCGGCGCAGGAGATGATTCTCTCTGGGGCGGCAAAGGTAACGATACTCTCACGGGTGGAGATGGAGATGACATTTTTATTTTCCGCGCAGGGGACGGCAACGATGTCATTACCGATTATGCGGCGGGAGACATGTTACAGATTTTAAATAAAAAGGGCACGGGCTTTGTCGATTATAAGAAGGCAACTTTCAAAAATGATACCTTGACCCTTTCAATAAACGGCGGCGGCAAAATTATTTTGAAAAATATTTCGGACTCGACTTCGATAAATATCAACGGCACGAGCAGAACCGTAAGCAGTATGATTTAAAAATCTGCGCGGAAAAAATTTTATCCCTTCCAAAAACGGAGGGGATTTTTTTTATTTTGTGTTGTATAATGCAGAAAAATTTTTATAGGAAGGAGATGAAATTCAATGGCTACTCAGCAAGAAGTCATTAAAAAATTCATGGCGTCGTTGGACAAAACAAGTTTGCAAGGCACGGAGGCTATTGACGAAGCGATTAGGGCTTGTTCAAACTTTCAAAGTGCGCAAGATGTTATAAACAACATGATAAGCGACCGTACCGGTGCCGGCAGTGGCGACTCGTTCTTGAGGAATTATTGCGGAATTATTCTCGGAAACTCTGACACGGGCGCGATAACCGGCTCGGACGCGGGCAGCGGCGTAACCAAGACGGGAACAAGTGTTGTGCCGAACGGAACTTTTAACACGAGTTTTAACGACACTTCGTTCACAACAACAAACGGCGTAACTTTTCAGCTTGCATATGTAGACGATGAAGGTTATCGTTATCCGCTTTATGATTTTAACTATCTCTCCGACTCGGAGAAACACATTTGGCAGGGGCTGAAATCTTTTTGGGCAGAGGAGAGCTTAAAACTCATCGAAGAATCTTATGGCTACAGTCTGACCGATTCGGATTCGCAGTATCGCAATATTCGCGTGTATTTCATTGACGACCCGAATAGAGCCACAGCATGGACAGGCTCCGATATATTCGGAACGGATGACGAAAAACGAATATACATGAACATAAATATGCACTACTTTAATTCCGATTACGTCAATCCGAACGACCTTGACGGCAAATGCAGCTATTGGGGTGGTACTTATTATCTCGACAGACTTATCGCGCACGAATTTACGCACGCGGTCATGAATGCGAAAGTCAATAACTTCTCGGAATTGCCTGCAATTATTGTAGAGGGTTTGGCTGAGCTTACTTCCGGCATGGACGACGAGCAGTATAACAACATAAAAACGGCAGTTTCCGGCGAAGATATGATGAAAAAGTTATTGGTACTGCAAGAAGATTATAATGAAGTGGACGGAATAAATAATGAGGATTATGTTGCCGGTTACATATTTCTGCGCTATTTGGCTTATCAAGCCGCCGATTTGGCTCCGACAGACGGCGACGATCAAATTGAAAACACTTCCGAAGGCGTAGAGATAAACGCGCTTGCGGGCAACGACACGATAAATAACCGCGCCTCGCAAGTCACAATCAATGCGGACGCAGGCAACGACCGAGTTACAAATTTTTCAGCCGAAGTGACAATTAACGGCGGCGCGGGAGCAGATTTTCTTTTCAACAGCGGCAACGGAAAAAATGTTTTGATTAACGGCGGAAACGACAGCGATACAATTTTAAATTACGGCTCCGACGTGACGATAACCGGCGGCGCGGGCAATGATTCCATTAACAACGACGAAGGCGAAAATGTTCTTTTCCAATTCCGCGCAGGCGACGGCAACGATCTTATTGAGGGTTTCAATGAAAGTTCTACGCTGAAAATCGGAAACGGCACGGGCACTTATTCTCAAGAAACTGTCAACAACGATTTGATTTTGACGGTCGGCACGGAGAAAATAAGTTTGGTCGGCGCGGCGAATCTTTCAACCGTCAACATTCTTGGAACAAAAATTCCTGTGGAAATAACCAACTACAACAATTCAAGTCTTGTTGCAGGCACGAGTTACACGGACAAAATTTTTAACCATGCAAATTACGTCACGATTCGCGCTTTCGGCAACAACGATACGATTATCAATTACGGGAGTGATCCGGCGGCTGTGAATTCTTCCAACGGCAGATACGCTTTGATTCAAGCGGGCGACGGAAATGATTCTGTCGAAAATCACGGAATGTATGTCACAATCGACGGTGGCGCGGGCGCAGATATTATCGGCAATTCAAGTTGGGGCATAAAAGCGAGTCTCAACGGCGGAGCAGGCAACGATTATCTTTGGAACCATGCCAACGCCACAATTCAAGGCGGCGACGGAGACGATACCGTTTACAATTCAAATTTGGGAGCAGATGCATTTATCGAGCTCGGCAACGGAAATGATTCTGTCGGCAACTGGGGCGGCAACGTCACCATTCGCGGCGGCAACGGAAAAGATACTTTATACAACGACTGCAACATAAAAAATATTTTGGCGGACGGCGGCGCGGACGACGATAAAATTTATAATTTCGCCGACAACTCCACACTTTTGGGCGGCGCAGGCAACGATTCAATCGAAAATTACGGCGTGATTTACAGAAACGGTGTGCTTGAATCCGAAAACGTCGGAAAAAATGTCACAATCAACGGCGGCGCGGGCGACGATTATATTTTCAACAACGCCGCAAATGTTTTGTTCCAATATTTTTCGGGCGACGGCAACGATAAAATTTCGGGCTTTAATGAAACTTCGACGCTCTCAATCGGCGGCGGAAATTATTCTTCGACAAAAAGCGGCTCGGACATGATTTTTACTGTCGGCACGGGAAAAATAACTTTGGACGGCGCGGCTTCTCTGTCGAAATTAAATATTGTCAGTTCTTCGCCGACTACTTATTCGAGCTCAACAATCAAAGGCAGTTCCCAAAATGACATTATCAAAGGCAGTGCGGGCAACGATTCAATCACGGGCGAGGCGGGCGCAGATTCCATTTTCGGCGGCGCGGGCGACGATAAACTTCTTGGCAACAACGGCAAGGATTCTTTGTGGGGCGGAGCAGGAAATGACACCTTGACGGGCGGAAACGGCAAAGATTTCTTCATTTACAGCGAAGGAAACGATGTCATTACCGATTATGCGGTTACCGAAAAAATTTCTCTCGGAGCAAATATTTCCGATACCGCGCTGAACGGCTTGGACGTAATTTTAACGACAGACGCGGGCACTTTGACGATTAAAAAGGCGAAGGGAAAAAATCTTAACCTGATCAATCCTGCAGGAAAATCTTTTTCGACAATGGTCGGAGTCTTGACGAATTTTACCGTGACGAATTTGACAAAATCTCCCGTGACTGTCGGTTCGGCGATAAAAACAGTTACCGCCGCCTCTCGGACGAAAGCCGCAAAAATTTCCGGCAACGCACTTGATAACACAATGACGGGCGGCAAGGGAAACGATACGCTTTTGGGCGGCGCAGGAGATGATTCAATTTTCGGGAACACGGGCAACGATACAATTCGCGGCGGCGTAGGGAACGATACATTGCTCGGCGGCAAGGGAAATGACATGCTTTGGGGCAATAAGGGCTCGGATGTTTTCATTTACGAAAGCGGCGACGGTCAAGATGTGATTTTCGGCTTTGAAAACTCTGACATGTTGCAAATCACGGGGAATTTCTCAACGTCTTTAAACAGCGCAAAGACAGAAATTTATTTTGCCGTCGATTCAACGTCCGACGCAATTACTCTGAAGAATTTCACGGCGACAACTTTTAACATTAACGGCACGAATTACAAAATCAGCGGAGCTGATTTAATTAGGAATTAGGAATGAGGAATTAATAATGAAGGCAAACCAATTCCTAATTGATAAAAGCGCGGAATAAAAATTAAAATCCTGTTAAAAAACGGGATTTTTTTTGTTTCCTGTTGTATAATGGAAAAAAAATTTTACAGAAGGGAGAAAAATTTTTATGGCAACTCAATTGGAGGCAATTCAGGCTTTTATGAACTCTCTGGACAAAGCAAATAAAAGTGCTCTCGACACGGCGATAAACAAAGCTTGTTCGGGTTTCAGCGGGCTTCAAAGCGGCAAGACAAGTGCTAAAGATTCTTTCATAAACGATCTTAAAAACTCGGAAAGCGTCGAAGATTTTTTGAGAATTTATTGCGGAATAGATTTCACAACTTCGGATTCGGGCGCAATATCGGGCTCGGACGCGGGCGGCGAGACGACCAAAACCGATACAAATATTATTTCGGAAAGCGGCAGTTTGGATACGAGTTTTCAAAGCAATTCTTTCACAACAAACGGCTTGACCGTCACACTTGACGGAAAATCTTTCAGCAATTTGAGTGACTCCGAAAAATTTATTTGGCGAGGCTTGAAAACTTGGTGGGTTGAAGGCGCACTCAATCTCATTACCGAATCTTACGGCAAGGAATTCAATTTCGCGACCAAGAAAAGCAAAAGTAATCCGTTTTACGTTACGGAACTTTATGTCAATTTTATCAACGACGCCGACGCCGATAAAATTTCCACTTCGGGCGAATACGACGAAGACACCGGCGAAGTAACCAAAATAACTTTGACGATCAACATGAATTATTACGGTTTGTTGGAAGATGATGTCGACGAAGCAAACAAGACTTTTGACCGGGAAATTGCTCATGAAATGACTCAAGTCGTAATGATGGCGAATATCCTTTACAATCCTGTTTATAATTTGTTGCCCGGTTTTATCAAAGAAGGTTTGTCGGATTTGACAATCGGCATTACAAATTCCAATGCCAAAGAAATTAAAGCTCTGGCGGCTGATGTTTCAGCTTTTGAATACGGGCTAGACCCGAATAATTTATCGGACAACGAAAATTTTTTGGATAACGGCGGCTATATTTTCTTGCGTTACCTCGCCAGACAAGGCAGCGACTTAACCATTTCCAACAGCAACACTGCCAACACACTGATACAAACTTTTTACGGCAACGACACCATTACAACTTCAGCCGACGGAGTTTCAATCGACAGCGGAGAAGGCAACGATTCCATAACCGCAAAAGGAAACGGGCTAAGCATAAGCGCGGGCGACGACAAAGACAGCATTTCTTTTTCAAACGGAAAAAATTTAACTCTCGAATGCGGCGACGGCAACGATTACATTGAAATTTCTTCCGACAGCTCTTTCGTCATAATAAACGGCGACAAGGGCAACGATTATATTTCTCTTTTGTCGGGTGCCTCGAACGTTACGGTAAACGGCGGTAAGGGTAATGATTCATTTCACAGCAAAGCTTCAAAGATTTTGATAAACGGTGATGAAGGAAAAGATTATGTTTCGCTTTTATCCGGTGCCTCAAGCAATACGATAAACGGCGGCGAGGACAACGATTACGTTTACATTTATGAAAATTCTTCAAACCACACGATAAGCGGCGGCGACGGTAAAGATGAAATTCACAGCGAAGGAACGAATATTTTAATCAAAGGCGAGGCGGGCGACGATTATGTTCAGCTTCATAGAAATCTGGCAAAAAATTCTACGGTCTTCGGCGGCGACGGCAACGATTTAATTTATACGGGAGCTTCGGTCGCCGTTATAAGAGCGGAAGCAGATGACGATTATATCCACATTTACTCGGAGGCTTCTGAAAATACAATCAACGCGGGCACGGGCAACGATACAATCGAAAGTCATTGCGAAAACGGCGTTTATTACCAATATGTTGACGGCGACGGCAATGATTTAATTCAAGGCTTTACAAAAAACGATACGCTCAGCATTTCTAACGAAATTTATTCCACCTCAAGGAGCGGCTCGAATGTCATCGTTGCAATAGGAGAAGGCAGAATCACTTTGGAAGGCGCGGCGTCTTTGTCGAAATTAAATATTGTCGGCACTTCGTCAACCGCTCCTTCGGGTCCGACGCTTTTAACCGTCAACGACTACACAAAATCTCCCGTGACAGTTGTTTCGTCCGTCAAAGTAATCAATGCTTCTTCTCGCACGACGCCTGTTCAAATTACAGGAAATTATCTTGCGAATACAATCAGCGGCGGCTCCAAAGAGGATACTCTTGACGGCGGCGAAGGTAACGATTCCATCAGCGGCGGCGCGGGCGCAGATTCCATTTTCGGCGGCGCGGGCGACGATAAACTTTCGGGCAATAATGGCAAAGATTCTTTGTGGGGCGGCGCAGGCAACGACACTTTGACGGGCGGCAACGGTAAAGATTTCTTCATCTACAGCGAAGGAAATGATGTTATTACCGATTATGCGGTTACGGAGAAAATTTCTCTCGGAGCAAATATTTCAGATACCGCTTTGAACGGCTTGGACGTAATTTTAACGACGGACGCGGGCACTCTCACGATTAAAAAGGCAAAGGGAAAAAATCTCAACATGATTAATCCTGCGGGCAAAAGTTTTTCGACAATGGTCGGAGTCTTGACGAATTTTACCGTAACGAATTCGACGAAATCGCCCGTAACTGTCGGCTCGGCGATAAAAACAATTACTGCCGCCTCGCGGACGAAAGCCGCAAGAATTTCCGGCAACGCGCTCGATAACACAATCACGGGCGGCAAGGGCAACGATACGCTTTTGGGCGGCGCGGGCGATGATTCGATTTTCGGGAACACGGGCAACGATACCATTCGCGGCGGTACAGGAAATGATACCTTAATTGGCGGCGCGGGAAATGACATGTTATGGGGCAATGCGGGCGCGGACGTTTTCATTTACGAGAGCGGCGACGGACAGGATGTCATTTTCGGCTTTGAAGATGATGACATGTTGCAAATCACGGGGAATTTCTCAACCTCTTTAAACAGTTCGCAGACCGAAATTTATTTTGCCGTCGACTCGACTTCAAACGCAATTACGCTGAAAAATTTCGCGGCGACAACTTTTAACGTCAACGGCACGAATTACAAAATCAGCGGAGCTGATTTAATTAGGAATTAGGAATGAGGAATTAATAATGAAGGAAGGTTTTCCATTCCTAATTCCTAATTCATAATTCCTAATTGATAAAAGCGCGGAAAAAAATTTAATCCCTCCAAAGTCGGAGGGATTTTTTTGTTAATGACTCGATAAAACAAAGTGAGTATCGCTTACACGTCGCATGATACAATGTTCGTAATTAACTTTGTCGGAATCATAAGTTATAAGTTGCCGATGCCTTTCGACTTCGGGATTTGGTTGCGGCACGGCGGACAACAAACTTTGCGTGTAAGGATGGGCGGGATTGGAAAAAATTTCCTTCGTCAAGCCCGTCTCAACCAAGTAACCTTTATGAAGGACGCCGATTCTGTCGGAAATGTATTTAACCATGCTCAAATCATGTGCAATGAAAAGATAAGCGCATTTTGTCTCGTCTTGAATATCTTTCATGAGATTGACGACTTGCGCTTGAATCGAAACATCCAACGCGGAAATGCATTCGTCGGCAATGATAAGCTTGGGATTCATGACAAGTGCACGGGCAATTCCGACGCGTTGACGTTGTCCGCCGGAAAATTGTTGCGGATAACGCTCGGCATGAGCGGGCGATAAACCGACTTTTTTTAAAATCTCGCCGATAATCCCGTTGCGCTCCTTGAGACTTGAATAAAGTTTGTAAATGTCAAGCCCTTCGCCGATTATGTCGCCGATTTTTTTTCGGGGATTCAAACTCGACATCGGGTCTTGAAAAATCATTTGCATATTTTTTCGGAGCCTTCGGCGTGTCCTGTTATCAAGTTCGCCGGAAATTTTATCGCGATTAAAAATAATTTCGCCGTCAGTCGGATCATAAAGGCGAATGATACTGCGCCCGATTGTAGTTTTTCCGCTGCCCGATTCGCCGACAAGCCCGTAAGTTTCGCCGGGAAAAATTTCAAAAGAAACTCCGTTGACAGCTTTGACAGTGAAACTGCGCGAAATTTTAAAATGCTGACGAAGATTTTTCACTTTAAGCAGAGGTTCAATCATAATTCGCCACCCTTCTGTTAATTAGCAATGTGCAATGAGTAATGTGCAATGAATTGGAAATTTTTAATTGCTCATTACTCATTGCTAATTGTTCATTGCTTTTCCGCCGCCTTTCTCGACCGAATCAATCGCGATTTTAATTCCTGCGGCAATTCTACTTTCGGCGCGTCGGGATGTAAAAGCCAAGTTGCCGCAAAATGTGTTTCTGAAATTTGAAACATGGGCGGTTCCGCCTTCTCGTCAATTTTCATGGCAAATTTATTTCTCGCGGCAAAAGCATCTCCCGGCGGCTCGTGTAAAAGATTCGGCGGGCTTCCGGGTATCGAATATAATCTGTCGTCGTCAGTCTCCAAATCGGGCATTGCGGATAACAATCCCCAAGTGTAAGGATGACGCGGGTCGTAAAAAATTTCTTCGACCGTGCCGACTTCGATAACTTTTCCCGCATACATGACGTTGACATAATCGGCGACCTTCGCCACAACGCCCAAATCATGCGTGATATAAATTACCGACAAATTCATTTCGGCTTGAATTTTTTTTATCAAATCCAAAATGCGGGCTTGAACGGTAACATCAAGAGCAGTCGTCGGCTCGTCGCAAATTAAAATTTTCGGCTCGCAGGAAAGAGCAACGGCAATCACGACGCGTTGACGCATACCGCCCGAAAGTTGGTGGGGATAATTTTTTATGCGCTTTTCGGCGTCGGCAATCCCGACCAAATTTAAAAGTTCGACGGCTTTTTGGCGAGCATCGGTTTTTGAAATTTTTTTGTGAAGAAACATTCCCTCCATAATTTGATCTCCGATTGTCATTGTCGGATCCAAACTGGTCATTGGGTCTTGAAAAACCATTGCGATTTGTTGCCCGTTAATTTTTTGGCGCAGATCTTTTTTCGTCAAAGTCAAAAGGTCTTCGCCGTTATAAAAAACATTTCCGCTGTTGATAACGCTGTTGCTGTCCAAAAGCCCCGTGACTGCCTTCATCGTAACAGATTTTCCCGAACCGCTCTCTCCGACAAGCGCAACGGTTTTTCCGAGCGGCAAATCGAAATTGACGCCGCGAATGGCATGAACATTTCCCGCATTTGTGCGAAAAGTTATGTCGAGATTTTTAATCGAAAGAATAATTTTCTCCATATCAATTCCTGCAATCATCAAAAAATGAAAATGGGGGCGCACAGGACGTGCGCCCGCCGGCAACAGAAACAGGATGTTTCTATTGCCGGCACACACGGCAAAAGTAAATTACTACTCCGAATAACGAGGAACAAACGCCCCCGCGAGGCGAATTTCTTTTGCTTCTTTTCTTTCTTCGTTGAAAGAAAAGAAGTTCAATCAACAAATTGAATTGGTAAGCCAAATCGAAGTGACGAGCCGCCGCAGGGACAGCCGGTTCCGCGAATCCACGCTTTGGCAAAGGGGGGATTTTTCTCCTCACATGTCGTCGAGCTTCGGAGCCAATGCCTCGCGGAAGCCGTCGCCGATTAAATTAAATCCGAGCATCAAAATCGCCAAAACCGTTATCGGCGGCAAAATTTGATAAGGCAAAATCGTTACGTTGTTGAAACCCGCCTCAATCAGCGAACCGATTGAACATTGCGGCAAAACTATTCCGACACCAACAAAACTTAAAAATGCTTCCGTGAAAATCGCAACCGGTATCGAAAACATAACTTGAGTAATTATCGGTCCGATTGTGTTCGGCAAAATCTGTTTAAAAATTATGTGGAAACTCCCCGCGCCGAGCGTCCGACTTGCAAGAACATATTCGCGCTCCTTTATCTTCAAACACTCTGCGCGGGAAATTTTACTCATGCCGATCCATTCGGTTATCAACAGCGACGCAATAACAAGCCCAATCCCCTTCTCCATGAAAATCGCCAAAATCGAAATGATAACCAGCGTCGGGATTGAGCCGACAATTTCTATAAATCTCTGCAGAGCATTATCAACCATGCCACCGAAAAAACCCGAAATAAGCCCGTAGCTTGTGCCAATCAGCATGTCAATAAAAATCGCCACAAACGCAATTATCAACGAAACTCGCGCTCCCTGCCAAGTTCTCGTCCAAAGGTCGCGCCCCATATCGTCCGTGCCGAAAATAAATGTCCTGTCGGAAAATAAATTTTGCGACTCGCCGCCGCCGATTTGCGGAGCTAAACTCTTCGCCGTAATTTCTTTTCCGCTCGAATCGACAACCGAAATAATTTCCTGATAGCTGTAAGAACTGACAAGCGGCGCGAAAATCGCAAAAAGAATTATCGCGCCAACCAAAATTAAGCCCGTAACCGCAAAACGATTTTTGAAAAAGTGAACGGCAACGCCTTTCCAATATCCTTGCGAAGAAAAATTTTCGTCAACCGAAATATCCCGGTCGGAAATAAATTCAAAGTCTCCTTGTTGCGGCGTGTACATGCCTAACCTCCTAGAAGGGAAATGGGAAAAGGGAAATGGGAAAAGTTAAGGGAAAAGTCTTATCCCTTCTCCCTTCTCCCTTTTCTCTTAACCCTTAACAGTCAATCTGATTCGCGGATCAATTATTCCGTACAAAATGTCCAGCGCAAGCATTACGCCGATATACAGCGCGGAAAAAACAATTCCCAACGCCAAAACATAATTGTAATCGACGCCCTGCCCCGCTATCGCGTCAACCATCAACTTGCCGACGCCGTTTATCCCGTAAATTTTTTCGATAACCATCGCGCCCGTCAGCAAGTCGACAACCAGCGGCGCAATAACCGTTACAATCGGTATCAGCGCATTTCTCAAAACATGTTTGCGAATCAGTTCAAAACCGTAAAGCCCTTTTGCCTCCGCCAATTTCACATAATCGCTGTTGAGAACTTCGATCATTTCATTTCGCGTGAAACGCGCCACAGTCGAAATCGCAAATAAACTCAGCGACAACATCGGCATAATCGCGGAGGTTAAAAATTTTGCGGGATCGAAAAAATACGGGAAGAACGGGATTTTATACGCGAAAAAATATTGCAGGAAAATCATGAAGACATAGGACGGAATGCACACGCCCAAAATCGAAACGAGAGTACAAAAGCCGTCCAAAAATTTTCCGCGATTCAGTGCCGCAACAATTCCAATCGTCAGCCCGACAATCGTCCCGAATAAAATTGACAGCACGCCGATTTTAAACGAGTTCAAAAGGCAAGCCGTCAATATCGGTTTAATCGGCGCGCCGTTGTAAAGAGAAGTGCCGTTGCCGAAACTCCCGCCGAGCAACATTGACATGTAATCCGCGAACTGAATCAAAATCGGCTTGTTGAGTCCGAGCTCCTCGCGCTTTTGCAAAATCATTTCCGCGCTCATTCTTTCGACGGGGAAAGGATCGCCCGGCATTATCCTAATCAACACGAACAGCACAAAAATTATTATGAACAATGTCAGCGCGGACATCAAAATTCTTTTTGCTACGTACTTTGTCATTTGAGTTTTACGTTTTTATAAACGCGGTCAATTCCTGCCGAGTGAAATTCAATGCCCGAAACATTCGGCGAAATCAAAACTGCGTCGGCGTCTGTGTAAAGCGGTGCGATAACTGCGTTTTCAAGCAAAATTTTTTCGGCGTCATACATTGCATTCCAGCGGGCGTCGTAATCTGCGGCAAGTGCTCCCGTCGTGCAATCGGCAATGATTTTATCGTAATCGGCATTGCTCCAATGCTCGGCAATTTCGCAACCTTCCGTTGTCCACAGCGTCAAGAAAGTCATCGGATCATTGTAATCGGGCGTCCAATCGACAAGCGCAATATCAAAATTGTTTGAAGTAACGTTGCTTAAATATTCGGCTTTGGGCATGGGCTGAAGATTAATCGTCACGCCCGGCAAATTTTCTTCGACTTGCGATTTAACAGCTTGAACAACTTTTGTTGCGCTCTCGCCGTCATTGGAATAAATCAAATTCAGTTCAAAACTTTCCTTGCCGAGTTCTTTTTTTGCAGTCTCCAAGAAACTTTTTGCTTTATCGACGTTGAAGCCGACATAATCGGAGAATTGTTTTTGATCTTCGGCGAAAAATTTTCCTGTCTTCGCATTGGGCGCGAACTCGACGGGAACGGCGGTATAAGTTGCCTTCGCGCCGCTCATAACAAAATTATCGACAAGCGATTCGCGGTCGACGGCGTTGGAAATTGCAAGACGAAGATTGACGTTGGAAAGTGCGCCCGCATGATGATTTTTGGCGTCTTGGTTGAAGGAAAGATAATAAAGATAGCCCGAAGTGAAAGTTTGCAGATTTTTGGAAAGTTCGGCGTCTTGCTTGACGTGTTCGGCTTGGTTGCCCTTGAGACTTACGACGTTAAGCGAGCCGTTTTTGAAAGAAATCAGCGCGTTGTCGGACGAAGAGACAACTTGATATTGGAAACCGTCGAGCGAAATATTTGCGGCGTTCCAATAAGAATCATTTTTCTTAAGCTGAATATTTGCCGTGCCGGGAATGTATTCAGCCAACATGAACGCGCCGTTAGACAAAAAAGTTTCGGGGCTTGTGCCGTAACTGCCCGCCTCCAAGCCGTTATAAAAATTTTCGTTGACGGGATAAAAAGTCGGAAAAGCCATCAGCGACAGGAAAAAAGGAACGGGCGCGTCGAGTTCGACGACAAAAGTTTTTGAATCCTGCGCGGAAACTCCCAAAGTTTTGGGATCTGCTCCCTTGATAACGGCGTCGGCATTTTTCACGCAGGCAACCGTCGAGCCCATAACGTAGGAATATTCTTCAGCCTTTTGGCAATGACGCCGCCAAGCAAAAACAAAATCTTCGGCGGTTACGTCGTCGCCGTTCGCCCATTTCGCGTCGCGCAAATAAAATTTATAAGTCTTGCCGTCTTCGGAGACTTCATAATTTTCGGCAAGCGCGGGAACGGCTTTTCCGTCCGCATTGAGTTGCATTAAGCCGTCGATACAATCAGCGATAACTTCAAAAGAAACAGAATCGGTCGCCTGCGCGGAGTCGAGCGAAACAACATTTGATCCGAGCATGACGCTTAAATTTTTTCCGCCGTCGGCAGAATCTTCGCCGCCGCATCCCGCAAAAATCATTGTCACAAGGAGCAACGCCGTCATTAAAAATTTTTTCATCTTTCAATCCCCTCTTCAATAAAAAAATGCTGATAATCTTTTTCGTCCTCCCAACAATTTCCGCCCCATGAAAAACCGTGCTCCGCAAAAATTTTGCAACACAAATCATCTTCTTCAATCTTGCAGGGGAAATTTTTTTCGCGATCTTCAAAGGCGGCGGAGTTGTCGGGCGCAATAATTTTTTCCCCGTCAACAGTTTTGATATAAGGATTGTAAAGCGGATTTATGTCAATCGCCATCCCGTAGCCGTGCAAGGAAATTCTGTTCGTGAAAGAGACGTAGCGGAAATTAAAACACGAAGAATTGTTATCGTGCATTGAAAGTTCATCGTCGGCTTCGTATTCGTCAATCAGCCGAATTTTTTCAATCGGATAATTCTCCGCGAAAAGTTTTTTGAAAATATCAATCAGCGGCTCGGCAATTTTGACGTTGCAAATCAATTCGCCCTCAAGAATTTTGCCGCTCAAATCTTTATGAAGAACATGAAGATAACGCAAATCGCTCAGCGGCAACGGACAATTTTTTTTGTAAGATTTGCCGTCAATCCTCGCGAAAATTTTTTCGTCAATCTCCGAAATGTAAAATGCCTTATCCAAAAACCCGACACCTCCTGAAAATTTTCTGATATAATATCAAAGGGTTTAAATGAATGTCAAGTGAAAGGGGCGCGGCGAAATGAATATTGAAAGGCTGGACGGCGCGTTGGAAAATATTATCGGCGAAAAAAAAGTTCCTGGACTCGGCGTTATTGTTTACAGGGACGGCGAAGAAATTTATTCAAAATTTCTCGGCAGGCGTATTATCGACAAAAATTTTTCAAAGCTCGTCACGCGCCAAAGCCGATTCAGGGCGGCTTCGGTTTCAAAAATATTTACGAAGGAGACGCGGCGAAATGAAGATTGAACGGCTGGACGGCGCGTTGGAAAATATTATCGGCGAAGAAAAAGTTTCGGAGCTCGGCGTTATCGTTTACAAGGACGGCGAAGAAATTTATTCAAAGTTTCTCGGCAGACGCGTTATCGATAAAAATTTTTCAAAGCCCGTCACTCGTCAAACTCGATTCAAAGCGGCTTCCGTCTCCAAAATGTTTACGAAGGAGGCGCGGCAAAATGAATATTGAACGGTTGGACAACGCGTTGGAAAATATTATCGGTGAAAAAAAAGTTCCTGGACTCGGCGTTATCGTTTACAGGGACGGCGAAGAAATTTATTCAAAATTTCTCGGCAGGCGCGTTGTCGAAAAAAATTTTTCAAAGCCCGTCACGCGCCAAACGCGATTCAGAGCGGCTTCGATCTCAAAAATGTTTACGATTTTCAGTATCATGCAACTTGTCGAGCAGGAAAAAATAAATCTTGACGAAGACGCGGGCAATTATCTCGGCTTTGAACTTCGCAACCCGAATCATCCGCAAAAAAAAATTACCGTGCGCATGTTGGCAAGTCACACCTCGTCACTGCGCGACGGAAAAATTTACAGCATCCCGCCCGACTCAAGCGTTAAAGAATTTTTTATTCCCGACGGAAAATTTTTTGAAGGCGGCAATCACTTTGCCAAAGAAAAAATCGGCGAATATTTTTTCTACAGCAATTTGAATTACGGACTTTTGGGGACGATTATTGAAGTTGTGACGGACGAGCGATTTGATCTTTATCAGAAGAAAAATATTTTGCGGCAACTCGACACCCGCGCAGATTATGTTCCCGGCAATTTTTCTGCGAAAGACTTTGAAATGCTCGGAACAATTTATCGGAAAAAAATTTCTTGGACGGGGCAAATGGACGACTTCAAAGGGATTCAACCCGTGCGGGAAACAATTTCTCTTCAAAATCCTTACGACGAAAATTTCCGGCAGGAATATTCTCTGAAAAATTATCGCGTCGGAACAAATGCAACGATTTTTTCTCCGCAAGGCGGCTTGAGAATTTCTTTTGAGGAACTTACTCATGCTTTGGAAATGATTATGAACGGCGGCATTTATCGCGGCAAAAAAATTTTAAGCAAAAAATCTGTTGACGAAATGTTGACGCCGCATTGGATTTACAAAAACCACAACGGCGACACTCAAAACGGCGCGATTAAATCTTACGGCTTGGGAGTTTACAATTACAACGAAAATTTAATCGGGCACACGGGCGAGGCGTTCGGTTTGCTGTCGGGACTTTATTTCATTCCGAACAGCAAAAGCGGTTTTATTTTCATGATAAACGGCGAGACTTCGGAGGGCGACAATTACATTTTGGAAGAAAAAATCATCGACGCCGTTTGCAATTTTATAATCATTTCTTGAAACAGGAAGTCATCAAAAAGTTCATGCAGTCGTTGGACACAACGTCTCCTTCAGACTTGGCGGCACTCAATGAAGCCGTTAAGGCTTGTTCAAATTTCCCCGGTCTGCAAAGCGTCATCAACAAGCTTATTAACGACTGCAAAGGCGCAACGAGTACCGAAATTTTTTTGAAAGAGAAATGCGGTATCAATCTCGACAACACCGACACGGGAGCTATCACGGGCTTGGACGCAGGCGGTGCCAAAGTCAAAACTGCCAAGAGCGTTGTTCCCGGATCGGGCAAGGCGTCTTATCCTTCGGGTACAAGTTTCACGAAGCGCGGACTTAAAGTTATCGTGCCGAAAAAAAATTCGCTTACGGAAGTTCAACAAACAATCGTTCAAGGGCTTTACAGTTGGTGGATTGACTCCGCGCTGAAACTCATCAAAGATTCTTACGGCTTCAGCTTTGCCGACAGCGACGCCACAGTTAAGGAAATAACTTTAAATTTTGTCGAAGAATCGGATGACAGTTTGGCTTATGTCAATTACGAGTCAAATTCTCTGACTCTCAACGTCAACACGAACAGATTTAAAAACATTTCTGCGGAAGACATCAACGGCTCGGAAGAAACTGCGCCTTTTTATCTTGACAGAGTCCTTGCGCATGAACTCACTCACGCAATTATGGCGGCGAAGATTGATAACGTTCAAGAATTGCCTTTCTTTATTTTAGAAGGCATGGCGGAGTTGACTCACGGCGCGGACGACATCAGATATTCGGACATTGTCGAGCTTGTTTCAAATCCCGAAGAACTCGCGGAGCGTCTCAACGTCTATAACGATTCCTATTCAGTGCTCGATTATTCGGCGGGATATATTTTCCTGCGCTATCTCGCAAAACAAGTTTCGGAAGTCAATGATACAATTTCTGCTCCTTCAGATGACGATGATTTTATTGAAAACAGCGAAAACGCAACAATGATAAGTGCTCTCGGCGGCAACGACACAATTATTAACAGCGGCGACTCTGTAACGGTTGACGGCGGCGCAGGAAATGATTTGATTGACAATGAAGGCTCGAACGTTTCAATCGTCGGCGGTGCGGGTATCGATGAAATTTATAACATAGGCAATGATGTCACAATAAATAGCGGTCTCGGAAATGATCGCATTAATAACAGCGGCGAAAACGTTTCTATTAACGGCGGAAACGGTAATAATGTGATTTATAATCAAAGTACTCCGACGATTGAAGATGGCGCAATTACATGGAGCAAAACTATTCATAATGTTACAGTCAAAACCGGTAACGGAAAAGATTTTATTTCTAATTTCTATGCGAGAGAGACTAAAATCAACAGTGGCGCGGGTAATGATATTGTTTACAACAGAAACTATGGTAGCTATGCTACAATCAACACGGGTAACGGCAACGATTACGTTTATAACGGCATAGCCAGTGATCATTCAAAAATCAGCTTGGGCGCGGGCAACGATATTCTAATCAATAAAGAAAGCGACAATGTCACTGTCAACGGTGGCAAAGGAAATGATTTAATCGAAGTTGATGCCGATTCTACGGATGTAATAATTGAATATAAAATCGGCGACGGTGACGATACAATTTACGGCTACAATCTCACGGACACGGTAAGTTTGACGGGCGGCTCCGTAACTTCTGAATCTGTTTCGGACGGCAACCTTATTTTGGAAATCGGTTCGGGCTCAATTACATTTATCGACGCCTTAACCGTCAACGTCAACGGCACTCTTTACGGTAAAGCTTCTAAGAAAGGTACGAACGGCAACGATTACATTGTCAATATTGATTCAAACGAAACACTCAAGGCTTACAAGGGCAACGACACAATAGCCAATTACGGAGAAAATGTTTTAATCAATGCGGGTAACGGCAAAAACAATGTAAGCAATTACGGCGAAAACTCTACGATAATAACAGGCAACGGCAACAATACTATTTATAACGATGGTTACGGCTCGAAAATTATTTGCGGCACCGGTAATGATTCAATTTATAACGACTGGACACATTCGACAATCGAAGCAGGTGAAGGTAACGATACCATTACAAGTCGTTGTCGGTCATTACTAAAAGGTAACGAAGGCAACGATCTTATTATTGACAATCACGGCGAAATATTTTCCACAATCAACGGCGGCACGGGCGATGATACAATTTACGCTTATGCAGATTGGGGCGGTTACGAGACAATCGAATATACTACAGGCGACGGTAATGATATTGTCTACGGCTTTAATTCAAATGACACGCTTAGAATTTTCGGGAAATACACGTCATCAACTGTCGGCAATGATGTCAGTATTAAAGTCGATGATGGTTCTATTTTATTAAAGGACGCCGCTGAAGAAGAACTTCTTATCATTAGTGATGCAGACACTTTAATAACAGGCACTGACGGTAACGATACTTTAAGAAGTTTCCTCAATGAAGCGATAGTTCTCGGCGGCAAAGGTGACGATTATATTTACACCGAAGGCAATAGTACCTCGGTCGATGGCGGCGCGGGCGACGATACAATTTATGGTCAATCTTATCGTGCAAGCATTTCAGGTGGCGACGGCAATGATTACATTTACAACAATGCTGAAATTTTAGACGGAGGTTGTCGCGATAGCACAATAGATGGTGGAAATGGAGACGATCACATTTACAGTTATAGCGAAGATTCGTATATTTATGGAGGAGCAGGTAATGATTACATTTATAGCGATGATTGGTATGTTTCAATCGATGGCGGATTAGGTAATGATTCAATTTATCTTCGTGATGGTTCTGCAGAAGAATTTATTATCTACAACAGCGGTGACGGCAACGATTTAATCGAGGGCTTTAACGAGACTTCGACATTGCAAATCGGGGACGGCAAGGACACTTACTCCAAAGAAACTTTCGGCTCGGATATAATCGTCTCGGTCGGTAAGGGCAAAATAACTCTGGTCGGCGCGGCAACTTTATCTGCCGTAAACATTTTGGGCGAAGAAAAAGCAACGCTATTAACCGTCACCAATGAAACGAAGTCGCCCGTGACTGTCGACTCCGCAATTAAAATTATCGACGCCTCCAAGCGCACAAAAGCCGTTCAAATTACAGGCAATGCACTTGCAAATTCAATCAGCGGCGGTTCCAAAAATGATACTCTCAACGGCGGCAACGGTAACGACACCTTAACGGGCGGCGCAGGTGACGATTTGTTTATCTTCGACGTGGGCAACGACGTTATCACCGATTATGCGGCTGGAGATAAAATTTCCGTCAATGCCGACATAACTTCTTCCGCATTTAAAAATTCCGATGCAACTTTCAAAATCGGAAAAAATACTCTCACTGTCAAGGATGGCAAAGGAAAAGGAATTACTTTCATAAAATCGGACGGCACGGAAAAAACAATAATCGGCGGAGCATATTTGATAAATGATTCCACAAACTCGAAAGTGACACTTTCAGCGGCATGGAGAGAAGTCGCAGACGCCTCCGAACGCACGACAGCAATTAAAATTGTCGGCAACGCCCAAGACAATTCAATTCTCGGCGGCAGTGGAAAAAATTATCTCTACGGCAAAGACGGTGATGATTATATTGTTGGCGGAAAAGTTGCCGATAAACTTTACGGGCAAAACGGCGACGACACTTTGCTTGGCGGAAAGGGAAATGATTCGTTGTGGGGCGGCGAAGGTGCCGATACCTTTATTTACGAGAGCGGCGACGGCAGAGATGTTATTTTCGGTTTCGACAATTCTGACATGCTGGAGATAACGGGCACATTCTCCACTGCTTACAAAAAATCTACGAATACAGTTTCGTTCAAAGTAGATTCGACTTCAAAAGCAATTACGCTGAAAGATTTCACGGCAACAACTTTTAACGTCAACGGAGATTCTTATGTGCTTGGTCTCGTCAAGAAATAAAAATCTGCGCGGAAACTTTTTCTCCCGACTTTGGTCGGGTTTTTTTATTCATTGACTGAAAATTTTTAATAAGGCAGGATTTTTTTTGCCCGCCATAGAAAAATGCGGCGGTTAAACTTAATTAAGAATTAGGAATGAGGAATTAATAATCGGTTCCTTCATTCCTAATTCCTAATTCATAATTCCTAATTGTTAAAAGGAGGTCGGGGAAATTGATGTTTTTACTTGCGCTGTCGCCGATATTGTGGCTGGTGATTGCGCTCAGCGTGATCAAAATGTCGCCTTGGAAAGCGTGCCTAATCGCGCTGATAATTTCATTGGCGGCGGGAATGGGCGTCTGGAATATGGAAAGTGCTCGTGCGATTGAGTCTGTCCTTGAAGGCGTCGCCTTGGCGTGTTGGCCGATTTTATTGGTTATCGTCGCCGCAATTTTTACTTACAACTTGACATTGCACACCAAAGCAATGGACACGATTAAAGACATGTTGACGAGCGTCAGTCACGACAAGCGCGTTTTGATTCTTTTAATCGGCTGGGGCTTCGGCGGCTTTCTTGAGGGTATGGCGGGCTTCGGTACAGCGATTGCCGTTCCCGCAGGCATGCTCGCAGGAATTGGCATTAATCCTATTTTATCTGTTTCAGTTTGTCTTATCGCAAATTCCGTGCCGACGGCTTACGGCTCAATCGGCATCCCGCTTGTAACTTTGTCGAGCGTCACGGGTTTTGATTCAATGCAACTCGCAACTTTTACTTCTCTGCAACTCGGCGTTTTGACTTTGCTTTGTCCGTGGCTGATGGTCATCGTGACGGGCGGCGGAATGAAAGGTCTGCGCGGAATGACAATGCTCTGTGCGGGCGCGGGACTTGCCTTTTTCCTGCCCGAACTTGCCTTGTCAATGTTTGTCGGTCCGGAATTGGCAGTTGTCGCCGGCGCGATTTGCACAATGGGTACAATCGTTTTCATTGCGAAAAAATTTCCCGTCAACGATCCCGAATTCGCAATGCCCGATCAAGCTCAAACAAAAATTTCAACCGCCAAAGCGATTAACGCCTGCTTGCCGTTCATTCTGATTTTTATTTTCCTGCTCTTCACCAGCAAACTCGTTCCGCCGATTAATCAATTCCTCATGCAATTCAAAACCAGCGTCCCGATTTACACGGGCGAAGGCGGCTCGCCTTATACTTTTGTCTGGATTAATACGCCGGGCGTCTTGATAATGCTTGCGGCTTTTATCGCGGGCTCGAAACAGGGCGCGAGTTTCGGAGAAATGTTCGGCGTCTTGAAAAAAACAGTCAACGGTTTGAAATTTACAATGGTTACGATTATCGCGGTTATCGCAACGGCAAAAGTTATGGGCTACAGCGGCATGACGGGGCAAATTGCAGATACGGCGGTTGCGGCGACGGGTTCGGCTTATCCCTGTATCGCGGCATTTTTGGGCTCGGTCGGAACTTATATCACGGGCTCGGCGACTTCAAGCTGTGTTTTGTTCGGAAAATTGCAAGTCATAGCGTCTCAAGCGATTGGAGCCAATGAATCCGTTCAAGCGTGGGTTGCCGCCGCAAATGCAACCGGTGCCTGCGCGGGAAAAATGATTTCTCCGTTGTCAATCGCTATCGGCTCGGCGGCTATCGGCGTAAAGGGCGCGGACGCCCAACTTTTGGCTTTCGCCGTGAAAATTTATGTCCCGTTCGTAATTTTCATGGGTGCGGTCGTCTACTTGGGACAAACGATTGTCGGTTAGGCGGTGAATGATGAAAATTTATACAAAAACGGGCGACAAGGGCACAACGAGCCTTTACACGGGCGAGCGCGTCGAAAAAAATTGTCTGCGCGTTCAAACTTACGGCGCGATTGATGAAACCGACTCGGCTTTGGGAATTGCACGAGCTTTTTCCGAAGTCGAAGACGTCAGAGAAAAAATTTTCGCCTTACAAAAACTTTTGCCCCGATTGATGGCTGATTTCGCAAGTTTGAATCGGAAGCCGCTGATAACTTTCGACGACATAAAAAATTTGGAAGCGGAAATGGACGAATTGGAAAATTCTCTGCCGCCTTTGAGAGAATTTTTAATTCCCGGCAATTCAAAGGGCGGAGCATTTCTCGATTTGGCAAGAACAACCGCTCGCCGCGCCGAAAGATTGGCTTGCGAACTGTCGAAGGCGGAAGAAGTTCACGAAGTCGATAAAATTTTCCTCAATCGCTTATCGGATTACTGTTTTCTGCTCATGCGCCGCGAAGATTTGAAGTCATAAAACTTTTTTCAACAAAAAAAGCAACGTGACGTTGCATCCTGCGAAATTTTCTTAAATCAGCTCGCAAATTATTGTTTCCTTCTCATAAGCCGCGAAGATTTGAACGCTTAAAAACTTTTTTCAACAAAAAAACTCCCTGCCGTATTGACAGGGAGTCTTTTTTTACAGAAAAAATTTATTCGACAACAGGAGCTTCATAAGCTTCATAAACGTGTCCGATATTGGAAATGTCCACTTGATATTTCTCGCCGTTCGCTTCGGCAACGATTTTCGGATTGCCTTCGATAAGCACAACGCCGGAAACAACGCCCGTCATAGTCTCTTGATGAGTTAAGGGGTTGCCTTCCTCGTCCGCCTCGTTTATCGTCTCAACCCAATCAATATTTTTGCCGATCATGCTGCTGAGTTGCCCGACAAGAACCGAAGTATCGATGTTGTTGACGACTTTGCCCAAATCTTCAAGATTAGACGCGACATTTGTCATTTGTTCCAACGCGCTGAACTGCGCAAGCTCCGCGATATAACTGCTGTTGTCTTGAGGATCAAGCGGGTCTTGATTTTTCAGCTGGGCAACCAAAAGTTGAAGAAAAGCTTCCTTGCCGAGCTCGTCATTCTTTTTGGTTTCGGTCTTCTGCGTGGCGGCGTAAGCATCGGCATTGTAAGTTACGCCGTCAACCGTGATTGTATTAAGTGAATTTGCCATTTTATCTCCTCCAATTTTTTAAACGGAATAATCGACGCCATCCGCCGAAGAATTTTCATTGACGGGCGCGTTTGCGTCAATTTCGCGTTCAATCGTATCGAAATTAATTCTTCTTTGACTTTGTCGGCGATTTTGTTGCCAAGCTTGACCGCCTTGACCGTTCATCAAGCCGCCGCCGTCACTCAAGCCCGCATATACTTGAACATTTTCAACCTTCAGCCCCGCATTGTTCAAATCATTGCGGAGTTGAACCAAAGAATTTTCAATAATCGTCCTGACTTGCGCGTTATCGCTGTGGAAACTCGCATTAACCGCGCCGCTTGAACTGACTGAAACTCTTAACGTCAACTCGCCGAGATGTTCGGGGTTAAGTTTGATAACCATTTCTGTATTTTCAGCCGCTCGAATCAAACGCGCTTGCCTGACAATCTGCGCGGGAATATCAAAATCTTGTTGCGGCATTTGCGGCGCGTCGGGAGCTTGAGTCGGTGTTGACGGTTGAATTTGCGGTGAATCATTGCTTGCCGTTAAATTTGTCGCGAAAATTTCTCCGCCCGTCAAAATCGGTTGCGTCGGAGCTTCTTCGCCGATTATCGGTTGGAAAATTTGATTTTGGAAACTTTGTTCGCCTTGTTGTTGAGAATTTTGATTGAATTGTTGCGGCGTCGATTGCGGCGGTGTGACGGGCGCGGCTGTCGGTGCCTCTTCAACCTGAATATTTACGCCGAGCAGTTCGGAGAAATTTTGCAATGCGGGACGTTCGTCAATTTTTTGCTGAATTATCGGTTGCGCGGCTTGAATTTCGACGGGTTGAGATTGAATTGTCGGTTGCGAAGATTGAATCGGCTCCGCTTCGACGAATTGAGCTTGAATTGTCGGTTGCGAAGGTTGAATTTGTTCGACTTCGACTGATTGAGTTTGAATTGTCGGTTGCGAAGATTGAATTTGTTCGACTTCGACTGATTGAGATTGAATTGTCGGTTGCGAAGGTTGAATCGGTTCAACTTCGACGTTTTGAGTTTGAATTGTCGGTTGCGAAGGTTGAATCTGTTCAGTTTCGACGAATTGAGTTTGAATTGTCGGTTGCGAAGGTTGAACAGGTTGAACTTCGACAGGTTGAGTTTGAATTGTCGGTTGTGAAGGTTGAATTTGTTCGCCTTCAACAGATTGAGCTTGAATTATCGGTTGCGAAGGTTGAACGGGCTCCGTTTCGACGTTTTGAGTTTGAATTGTCGGCTGTGAAGGTTGAATTTGTTCCGTTTCAACGGGTTGAGTTTGAATTGTCGGCTGTGAAGGTTGAATTTGTTCGACTTCGACGGGTTGAGTTTGAATTATCGGTTGTGAAGGTTGAATTTGTTCCGCTTCGACGGGTTGAGTTTGAACTGTCGGTTGTGAAGGTTGAATTTGTTCCGCTTCGACGGGTTGAGTTTGAACTGTCGGTTGTGAAGATTGAATTTTTTCGACTTCGACAGGCGGAGTTTGAACCATCGGTTGCGAAGGTTGAATTTTTTCGACTTCGACAGGTTGAGTTTGAATTGTCGGTTGTGAAGGTTGAATTTGTTCGACTTCGACAGGCGGAGTTTGAACCATCGGTTGCGAAGGTTGAATTTGTTCGACTTCGACAGGCGGAGTTTGAATCATCGGTTGCGAAGGTTGAATTTTTTCGACTTCGACTGATTGATTTTGAATCATCGGTTGCGAAGGTTGAATTTTTTCGACTTCGACTGATTGATTTTGAATTATCGGTTGCGAAGTTTGAATTTTTTCGACTTCGACGGGCTGATTGTCGAATACTCGCAATGATTTTCCGCCGAGCATTTCAAGCATTGATTGTGAATTGTTTTCGGTTTGCGGAAGGAGTGTCTGCAAATTTTGTACCGAAGGAATTTCTCGGACGCTTTCAACCGATTTCAAAAGTGATTCGGAGTTCATGCCGAAAAGATAAGCCATGCTGTTTGCGGCAAGAATATTTGTCGCCGATTGTTCATCAATAATTTTTTCCTGCTCGTCGATTGCGGCGGAAGTTTTTTCGTTGGAAGAATTTTCAACAGAAATTTTCGGCGCGTCGACGATTTTATCTGTCGCGACGGTTTTTTTCGCAGGAATTTCATTTGCGCCTAAAAAAATATCCGCAGGTTGAAATTCATCTTCGACAATTAATTCTGAATCATTCCTAATCTCTGATTCTTCCTCGTTACTAATTGCCTTTTGAGCATCCTGCGGAGTTTCGCTCTTTCCTTGAGCCGATTTGTTATCTGTCGCTTCGATTTTTTCTGCGTCGCCTTCAATCTGCGCGGTTTCAGAATTATTTTCCTGCAAACCTTTGACGTTTTGTTTGATCTCGTCGAGTTTCGCGTTAATCATGTCGAGCGTCGAGCTGAAATTTTTTTTGCCTGCTCGCGTCGAAGGTTTATATTTTGGTTGCGCGCCTTGCGAAGTCGTTCGCGTCAATGACGTTGATTGAATCGGAGCTGTTGACATTATATTTGTTGCATTTGTCATTTTTCGCCTCACCTCTCTCGAAAATGTATCGAAATTTTTTCCCGCGCAGTTAAGCAAAAAAAAATTAACCTCCGCGCAGATTTGCGGAGGTTTTTTTATTGCCACAAAAAATTTTATTGCTTTTTGAGTGTTGAGCCGCTGATTTTACACGTGTCGTTGTTAATGTGGAAGGTCGTAGCTGTAAATTCTTAACGGCTCAAATTGAACTTATCTGTTTCCTGCCCATATTATTAGTGCAATAGTCCCAACAAATGTGAGCAATACAGATTTTCCGAAAGAAATACCCGTGAAGTATGAAACGAGTGCTGCTATTACGAGGAGAATGATAGCCGTCCAAAATAAAGCTTTACCGAAGGAAAATTCGTTACCTGAATTTGTATTTGAACTGCTGTAGGTCGGTTTAGGAGCAGGTTCTTTTTTTTCGGGAATGTGATTCGATTTTGGAGAATCATAGTTTTTCATTTCGGCTTCTAATTTCTTAGCCATGGCGGTGTCAACGGCACCTTTTTCTTCTTCATCAATAGCGTAATATGACATGGCGCGAGCCAGATATGCTGTTCGTAAATTTGCTATATATACTTTTATTATTTCCGACGGAAACCTAAGGCTGACAGCTGAATCTTTTGCCGGAGAAACGAGTTTAATAGCTTTTGTAAATTCTCTAATCGCCATTGCATAGTTTGATTTTTGAAGATAATTGTTTCCCAGATTTAGATGATCCGTACATGTTTTCAGGACTTCATCCACTTTTTTAATTTCATCATCCAAATCATTTGTACTTGATTTGCTGTATGAGGGTTTAGGAGCAGGTTCTTTTTTTTCGGAAATGTGATTTGAGTTAGGCGAATTATAGTTTTTCATTTCTACTCCGAGTTTATCAGCCATGGCGATATCAGCGGCACCTTTTTCTTCTTCTTTAATAGCGTAATAGGACGTGGCACGCCCCAAATATGCTAATTTTAATCCTCCTATATATGTTTCTTTTATTGTTTCCGACATTTCTGAAGGTAAATTTATCTTGTTCGCAAATTTGACATGAGCCTCTTTTAACTTAAGACCAAGTTCAATGGCTTCAGTAAACGCTTGAATTGACGCTAAATAATCTTCTCTTTCAAACAGAACACTTCCCTTTTCCAGAAGTTTTGAAAATGTTTTCTGGGCTTTTGCCAATATGACTGTAGCTTCGTTAACGTCCATTTCAATTTTCTCCTAAAAGAAAAGCGACGCAACTTTTTAAAGGGTCACGCCGCAAAAATTCTCGAAATTATTTATTTAGCTCCATCTTCTCGTCGTCGGATTCCATGTTACGGGAGTGGAACCCATATTTCCGCACTTCGGACAGCCGTAACCGCAATCTCCGCAGTAAACTTGCCCGCACTTGGTGCATTTGTTCAAAGTCTCGCGCTCTTCATGTTCTTTGCCGCAATTCGGGCAGGGGTGTTTGTCATTCCAACCCATAATCAATCATCCTCCTTAAAAATACAAGTTACTTTTTCGACGTGTCGCTATTAGTTTCAACAGTTTGTAATCCGCTTCTGTCGCCCGGGCTAAATTCATCTCCAAGAGCTTTTATGCTATCGTTGCTATTGGATTCGTTAGCTTTAGATGTTTCCGAATTGGATTTGAAATTAACAGTATCGCCTTTTAATTTATTTCCTTCCATAAATTTACCTCCAATAATTTCCACAAAACAAAAAAACTTTCCCGCGTAGTATACCCCCCCAAGCCCACTTTGTCAAGCTTTTTTAAAAAAAAATTTTTTGTCCGAGAGGATTTTGGAGCGTTAAAAGTAGTTTTGAAGCTGTGAAAGTGATTTTGTGGTTTGAAAGTGATTTTGTACAAAAAAAAGCCCCGACGCATTGTCGAGGCGGAAAAAATTTTATTTAAGGAACGGGAATTTTTTATGCAAATCTTCGGGCGTATCTTTGATGTGGGGGTGCGGCAGCCCGAAATCGAGTTTGTAATACTCCAGCGAGTCGATTTTCAGCAATTCATCTTCGGGCAGGAAGATAACTTTCTGTGAAGTGCGTTTCGGATAAATTCTAGCCGAAAGAACTTCCGCGCCGTCGTTGATGAAAACTTCAATGCTTGAGCGGTCGATAAAAATATGGAGTTTAAGCTTTTCGCACGGTTCGATTTGAATTTCGCGGACGGATTGGAAATTAATCGGCTCGCCGGCGTTGGTGCGATCAAGTTTAAAGGTTCCGTTGGCATTGTAGCTTAAAATTGTTTGTTCAATGTCGGAGGCACGCAGGGCGATTGAGAATTTTTTGGACTGCGCGGCGTCAATGTTCAAAATAAGTTCGTAAGCCTCGCCCGAAACGCCGTCAAAAGTCGTCGCCTCGTCGATTAAAACGTCTTCAAGGATAATCGGCTTCCATTTGCGGAGTTTTTCAAGTTCTTTAACGGGCGTGGAGATAATTTTTCCGTCTTTAATGCCGAGAACGCGCGGAATCGTCATCATACCTGCCCAACCGTCCTTAGTTTCGTGCATATCGACATTCCACATATCCATCCAAGCAATCATAACGGTGCGACCGTCGGGAGTTTGCATAATTTGGGGCGCGTAGAAGTCAAAACCCTTATCGAGGTATTGAAAATCGCCGTGAGTGAACAATCCCGACCGATAATTAAGCTTTCCGATTAAAACGCCCGCAACTTTATCGTTAAAAAAGGTTCCGTCTTCGGTATTTATGTCCATAGGCGAGAAAATCAACACGTCTTCCCCGTCAATCTCTGCAAAGTTGGGACATTCCCACATTCCGCCGAGATTTCCTTCAGAACGCGCAGAAATGGCTTTAAATCTCCAAGAAGTGGTTAAATCCATTGATTCAAACAAAATAATTTGCCCGTGAGCCATATCGGGGGTACGCGAGCCGAGCACAGCATAATATTTTCCGTCATGAATCCAAACTTTCGGGTCGCGAATGTCATTTATAAAAACGTCGTCGCTTTTGATGTCAATATCCTCGATAACGGGATTTTTTTCGGATTTTTTGAAGTGAATACCGTCTTCGGAGCTTGCGAGGCATTGAAATTCAATGTGACCGTAACCGATAGCGGCTTCTTCTTCGGGAGTTGCGCTTAAATGTCCCGTGTACATGAGATAAAGTTTGCCGTCTTTCTCGATAGCGGAGCCGGAAAAACAGCCGCCGCCCTGTTCGTAAGGCTGTTCGGGCTTTAAAGCAATGGGCAAGTGTTTCCAATAAGCGAGGTCGTCGCTGACGGCGTGTCCCCAGTGCATCGGACCCCATTCAGGCGCGTAAGGATAGTGTTGATAGAAAAAATGATATTGCCCTTTGTAAAAACACATGCCGTTGGGGTCATTACACCAACCGAACGGCGGCGCGAGGTGATAACGCGGATACCAACGAGCATCCGTCACCTGCGAAAAAGTTTTGAAGTCTTCAATTTGTTCTGCCATAAAATTTCTCCTTAATCCTTAAAAGATGAAGAATGCAAATGTGAGCGAAGAACGGGCGCAGGAAAAGCAATGAGTAATTCGTAATGCGTAATGAAAAGAATTGTAGCGGTTGGCGAAGACACGGGCGCACAGGACGTGCGCCCGCCGGCAACGAAAACAGGATGTTTTCTTTGCCGGAAACGCCCCTGCGAGGTGCCCTTTCTTTTTGCAACTTTTTCTTTGGGCAAGCAAAGAAAAAGTTGATCCTATACAAAAAAAGAATTTTGAATTAATCGAAGAGACGAATCGCCGCGAGGGTTTTGCGAGTCCACTTTAGGAAAAAGGGGACGCTCTCCGCGTCTTCTTTACGCAAGAAAGAAATTTAAACGAATCCGTGACGCTTTAATTGGCGATAAACGGAGTAAATAGAGATTGGAAAGCCCAAAATTATTCCGATTAGCCGTCCCTTGCCGCCGAGTTGAAAAAAATCGTCAACGAGCCCGCCCAAGTACAAACAAATAAAAATTACGGCGGCGATATAAATCCCAACGCCTGAGAGAATCGCCGCCGCTTTCCAAAAATTATTCACGTCTCAGACAAGCACGCTTGCCAAACGAACCAGTTCGGGATCAAGCGGCTTTTTGTTATTGACTGAATCGAAAAGATTAATCGCAACCACTTTGCCTTCATCAAAACCGTAAACGACATTCGAGACGCCCGAAATAATCGCGAGGGCGGCACGTTCGCCGAGTTGAGAGGCTTTCATACGATCTTCGACAGTGGGTGAGCCGCCGCGTTGAATGTGACCGAGAATCGAAACGCGAGTATCAATGCCGGTTTTCTCTTCGACAACATTTTTCAAGCCGACGCCCGAACATGCGCCTTCCGCCACAACAATAATCGTATAACGACGACCTTTTTTGTAAGACTCAACAATCTCTTCGCACATTTCGTCGATATTGTATTTGACTTCGGGAACGATGATATATTCCGCGCCGCTTGCAATGCCCGAAACCATAGCGAGCCAGCCCGAAGTGTGTCCCATAACCTCAACGACCATTATGCGTTTGTGCGCCGAAGCGGTGTCGCGCAATTTGTTAATCGCCTCAACCGCAGTATTCGCCGCCGTGTCGCAACCGATTGTGTAATCAGTGCCCCAAACGTCGTTGTCAATCGTGCCCGGCAAGCCGACAATCGGGATGCCGCCCATTTTTGAAAGGAGCGAGCCGCCCGTCAAAGAGCCGTCGCCGCCGATTATTACGAGACCTTCAATCCCGTGTTTCTGAAGATTGTCCAGACCTTTGCGACGCCCTTCCTCTGTTTTGAACTCTTTGCAACGAGCCGTGCCGAGAAAAGTTCCGCCGCGCTGAATCAAATCGCTGACAGAGCGTCTTTGGAGCTCGACTATATCGTCGGCGAGCATTCCCTTGTAGCCGTTGTTTATCCCGAAGACCTTAACGCCCTCATAAAGCGCGGTTCTGACAACCGCACGAGCCGCAGCGTTCATGCCGGGGCTGTCGCCGCCTGAAGTCATTACCGCTATCGCATTTAACATAATTTGTCCCCTCCCGCTCAATTAATTAGGAATTAGGAATTAAGAATTAGGAATTGGGAAATTTTCATTACTCATTCCTAATTCCTCATTCCTAATTGAATTTACCACGCCGCTATTTTAGAAAATTTTCTAAGAATTGTAAAGCAAATTTTCAAACACGATCAAGATTTAATTTTGACGCCCGATTGATGCTGTGTTATCATTGAAAAAATTTTGAAGAAGGGCAGATAAAGGAATCACACGGAAAATTTGAAATGAAAAAAGCCCGAATAGAGTTCGAGCTTTTCTGTCTAACCTCTGATAAGAAGTTTTTTCTCACGATTTTATTTTTGCTTCTCCTTGTCGGCTTTAATTTTGAATAATCATTTATGTTTTAAACCGTGCGCCAAATGTACAAGGGTATGTGTTGTCAATAATTCTGCGCCCACAGCAGTTCCGGCAGTTGCTCCAAGACCAGCGGCAGTCGCTGCAGTACCACCTAAACCAATGGCGGATCCTAAAGCCATACCAGTACCTGCCACAGTGCTGCCAAGAGCTCCAACCGTTCCGCCTAAACCTATAGCCGCTCCTGCTCCGGCGACGAATGCTCCCGCACCGGCGATCGCTATAGGAGTCAAAGCAATAGCTCCAAAACCGATGCATATGTTTTTAAACAATGCCATGATAAATTCCTCCCTAAAAATTCTTACGACATTTTTTATCGGCTTATAAATTTTCCAAACATCACTTCCCTATTAAACTTACAACTCTTTGAAAAGTTTTGCCTCAATTTTGAAATAGCTTGGCTGTTGATTTTAGTTTAACAAACTTTTCATCTAATGTCCGTCAATTTGAAATTGACAGTAACATCTTTTTCTACTACAATTTTCAACGTCATTAAACCATACTTCTGTTTGCATTTGGTAAATTGGGAATTGACATTTAAAATTTCTCGCTTGTATAAGATGGACTCGGAGGAATAATTATGGACAGAGAAGCGGCTTTGACAGAACTCAGGAACATTGCCAAAAAAATTGTTAATGAGGCATGCGACGCAAACGTCATGGAAAAATTTGATATTGAATCTGAAGAGGAGAGCCTTGCACTGGAAGACGACATGTATTTTTTCAGTGAATCTTCTCGTGAAAGAAGCAGACCCAAAAAAGGAATTTCTCTTTCTGTTGGTAAACTCTTAATCAAACCAAGAATTAGCACTAAAAATATTCCTGCAGAAGTTCTTGACTCTGTGCAAAGAAATAAATTCTGGACATTGTTTAATCACTATCGTGAGCAAAAAAAACTTAAGCCATAGTGAACTTTATAACAGGGCTTATGTGTCCAGAGCCGTCTATAGCAATATCCGAAATATGCCGGATACGATGGAATACAGTCCTAACAAGATTACGATTTTGGCATTGTGTCTGGTCATGCACTTGACGGAGCCGCAAACACAAGAATTGCTTGGGCTCTTAGGTTATTCGCTGTCAAAAAATTTGCCTGTTGACAGAATTGTTGCGTGGTGCCTTGAACAACAAGATTATGACTATGACGTTGCAGACGTAAACAATATAATTTACGACTTGCTTGGTAAGTCTCCGTTTATCAGATATAACTAAGCAAAATAAAGATTTGTTCATGCTGATTCAACGTTAAACAGAATTAACGCCGTCCAAATTAAAATTCGGAATAAAATTTTTGTCGGCAGTTTTGCCGATTTGCACGAAACAATTTTTAACGCCGATATTAGCCGCGTGTTCGATGACGGATTGATATTCAAAAGTCGTCAAGGCGCGGTTTATTTTTTTGAATTCGCCTGCGCGGAAAATCGGCGTGTATTGATTCATAAGGCTGATAAAAATTTCATCTCCAAAAGTTTCGTGAAGCCAATCGACAATTTTAATCGAGTCGCGTCTGAAATTCGGCAAAATCAAATGTCGAACAATCATTCCGCGAATCATTTTATTGCCGTCGAATTTCACGGAGCCGACAAGTTCAAACATTTTTTTTATCGCGGCGGAAGCAACGGCAAAATAATTCGGGGCATTGGAAAAAATTTTTGCGGGCTCTTCATCAAAATATTTTAAGTCGGGTAAAAAAATATCGATGCGCCCGCGCAGAAGCTCCAATGTTTCAAGGTTTTCATAGCCGTTGGAGTTCCAAACAATCGGTAAAGACAAGCCGCGAGTTTTGGCAAGATCAATCGCCGCGCAGATTTTATCGACGTAGTGCGTCGGCGTCACAAGTTCAATATTTGCCGCGCCGCGATTTTGTTGCTCGATAAAAATTTCTGCCAACCGCTCAACAGAAATTTCCGCGCCGAAGCCGTCTTGACTGACAGAAAAATTTTGGCAGTAAACGCATCTCAAATTGCAATGCGAAAAAAAAATTGTTCCCGCCCCTTTTTCTCCGACAAGGCACGGCTCCTCCCATTTATGTAAACTCACCAATGCCACACGCAAATTTTCTCCTGCTCCGCAAAAACCAAAATTTTTAATTCTGTCTGCCCGACATCTTCTCGGACAAAGTTCGCAAGCTTTTATAAAAACCATCTCCTTTCGCGCCGAAGCCGTCTTGACTGACAGAAAAATTTTGACGGTAAACGCATCTCAAATTGCAATGCGAAAAAAAAATTGTTCCCGCCCCTTTTTCTCCGACAAGGCACGGCTCCTCCCATTTATGTAAACTCACCAATGCCACACGCAAATTTTCTCCTGCTCCGCAAAAACCAAAATTTTTAATTCTGTCTGCCCGACATCTTCTCGGACAAAGTTCGCAAG